>Ga0181528_10000259_pt1 | contig 44279 bp, 32 predicted proteins | sample PEATcosm2014_Bin_47_FD_119742 | JGI IMG/M metagenome (GOLD analysis project Ga0181528, IMG submission 119742) | Peatland microbial communities from MTU Mesocosm Facility, Houghton, MI, USA - PEATcosm2014_Bin10_10_metaG | ecosystem: Environmental > Terrestrial > Soil > Wetlands > Peat | place...
AGGGCATTGATTTTGTCATAGAGTTCGAGGCGAAGCTCTTCCGGGCGATTGCTGGGGCCTCGGGCCTTCAAATCCTGAATGTCAATGGGCTCCATGAGAGCTTCCTTGGCGAGCAACATTGCTTTCTCGGCAGTGCCGCCAATGCCAAGGGCGATGATTCCGGGAGGGCACCATCCAGCACCCATGGTCGGCACAGTCTTTAATACCCACTCAACAATGGAATCGGATGGATTGAGCATGGTGAACTTGGACTTGGCTTCCGAGCCGCCGCCCTTGGCGGCAACCATGACGTCGAGCGTGTTGCCCAGGACAATGGAGACGTGGATCACGGCGGGAGTGTTGTCTCCGGTATTGCGGCGCTTGCCGGCCGGGTCGGCGAGGATGGAGGCGCGCAGTTTGTTCTCCGGTAGCAGGTACGCACGGCGGACACCCTCGTTGACCATGTCGTCGAGGCTTAGCGTGCCGCTGAAGCGGACGTCCATTCCGAGTTTGAGAAAGACGGTTACGATGCCGGTGTCCTGACAGATGGGACGATGACCTTCGGCGCACATGCGGGAGTTAACGAGTATCTGCGCGATGGCGTCCTTGGCGGCGGGCGACTGCTCGCGTTGGTAGGCGAGGGCGAGGCTGCGGATGAAATCGGCCGGATGGTAGTAGGAGATGAATTGCAATGCGTCGGCTACGCTCTGGATGAGGTCTTCTTGCTGGATGATTGTCATGGAATGCGTTCACTTGAAGCAATCTAACTGTATCAAACAAAACCCGGTTGGGTTCGATGGGGTCGGCGGAAAGGCCGGAGCGGAGGAATATGGCGCAAAATATTTATTTGACATATTGCAAATCGCAATACTACTATCGCAATTCGTTATATGAAGCTCGGAGAAAAACTTCGCTACCTGCGCCTGATGGAAGGCACCTTGCGCGGTCTTGGCCGGGAAATGACCCAGCAGGAAACCGTGCGGGCTATACAGAAAGAAGGCGGGAAGGCTTTGAGCCAGAGCTATCTTTCGCAACTGGAGAGCGGTGCCCGCCCGCATTTGACGAATTCTACGCGGATGCTTTTGGCGAAGTTTTTTAAGGTGCACCCTGGGTACATGGTGGACGATCCGGAGGGGTATCACACGGAGTTGGTAAGCGATGCGCGGGTGGTGGAAGACACGCTGGATCTGTGGCTGATCAGCGGGGCGGAGCGGTTCCGGCGAGACCCTAAGGTTTGCTACGCGCTGCTGCAAGTAGCCAAGCACGAGGATTCGCGGCGCTGCCTGGTGTTGCTGGGCGCGATTCTGGAGACGCCGAGCCTAGTGGACCGGCTGACTGAGGTCCTGCGGCCGGAACTGGGGCGGCGGGAAGAGCAAGAACCACCGCGGAAAAGGACGAAGACCAAGTGACCATTGCGGAACTGTATCTGACGTGTTTCCTGGTCGGGTTTGCGCTCAGCGCGTTATCGATGCTGCTGGGCGGAGTTCACCTGCATGTACACCTGCCTTTTGGAGTCCATCTGGGAAATGTGCACCTGGGACACGCAGGGCACATGCCCCATGCTGGGACCGATGGAGCAAACTCCGCTGGTTTGCCGGCGGTGAACCTGGGGACGGTGACGGCGTTTCTGGCGTGGTTTGGCGGCATTGGCTTTCTGCTGACGCGGCACTCGCACGTGTATGCCCTGGCGGCGCTGCTGATTTCGATCGGCGGCGGTTTGGTGGGAGCGACGCTGGTGTTCCTGCTGGTGACCCGGGTTCTGATGCAATTCGAAGGGCCGATGGACGAGGCGGACTATGAGATGACCGGCGTACTGGGCCGGGTAAGTTCGCGGCTGCGCTCAGGTGGAACCGGCGAGATCGTTTTTTCGCGGCAGGGCTCGCGTTGTTCATCGGCGGCACGGAGTGAAGACGGCAGCGAGATCGAGAAAGATACGGAAGTGGTAGTGACTCGCTACGAGCGCGGCATCGCCTATGTGCGGCGCTGGGACGAGTTGGCGGCTTCGGCGGGAGTCGATGCCGGATCACCGGATTCGTAGTTGAGGAACAATTGATCATGCCTGAGGAGGCAATATGGGATTCCAGATCCCCCCGGAAGTATTGGTGCTCGCAGGTTTATGCGTTCTGGTAATTGTGTTTAGCTTTGCGGCCTTCGCCAAGCTGTATCGCAAGGCAGGTCCGCACGAGGCGTTGGTAGTGTACGGCTTTCGCGGCATGCGGATCATCAAGGGGAAGGGAACGGTGATTATCCCGATGATTGAAAACGCCCGCGAGCTTTCACTGGAGCTGATGTCGTTCGATGTGGCTCCGAAGCAGGATCTCTACACCAAGCAGGGCGTGGCTGTGACCGTGGAGGCTGTGGCGCAGATCAAGGTGAAGTCAGATACAGAGTCGATCATGACCGCCTCCGAGCAGTTCCTGACGAAGGGGCCGGATGAACGCGAAGGACTGATCCGGTTGGTGATGGAAGGACACCTGCGCGGAATCATCGGGCAGTTGACGGTGGAGGAGATTGTGAAGCAGCCGGAGATGGTGAGCGACCGGATGCGCTCGACCTGCGCGGAAGACATGAACAAGATGGGACTGGAGGTGATCTCGTTCACGATCAAGGAAGTTCGCGATCAGAATGAGTACATCACCAACATGGGGCGTCCGGATATTGCGCGGATCAAGCGCGACGCCGACGTGGCAACCGCCGAGGCCGAGCGCGATACGGCAATGAGGCGGGCGATCGCGCAGCGGGAAGCGGCGGTGGCAAAGGCTCAGGCGGACCAGGAACGGGTGCTGGCCGAGACACTCTCACTGGCAAAACAGTCTGAGGCACAACGGGATCTGGAAGTGAAGAAGGCAGAGTTCGCCGAGGCGGTGAAGAAGCAGCAGGCCACGGCGGACAAATCCTATGAGATTCAGACCAACATCATGCAGCAGCAGTTGGTGGTCGAGTCCGTAAAAGTGCAAAAGGCTGAGAAAGAGCAGCAGGTGCTGGTGCAGGAAGCCGAAATCGCGCGCCGCGAAAAAGAGCTGATTGCGACCGTGCTGAAGCCAGCCGAGATCGAACGGCAGCGCATCGAAACACTGGCGGGTGCGGAAAAGCAGCGGTTAATCCTGGAAGCCGAAGGCAAAGCCACGAACATCCGCGACCAGGGCGAAGCCGAGGCCGAGATCATCTTCAAAAAGGGCGAGGCGGAAGCCAAGGCGATGAACGTGAAGGCTGAAGCCTTCCAGGAGTACAACCAAGCGGCGGTGATCGATAAGCTGATCTCCGGGCTGCCGGAGATAGTGCGCGCACTGGCGGCGCCGCTGGCGCAGGTGGATCGGATCACTGTGGTTTCCACCGGCGACGGACACAGCGCCGGAGTGAACAAGATTACCGGCGATATTACGCAGATGGCAGCACAGGTTCCGGCACTGTTTGAAGCGCTCTCCGGGATGAGCGTGCACGAGTTGATGTCGAAGGTGCGAACCATCGGCGATAAATCATCGAAGCCGGAGAATGGGGAAGGCACCGCGGCGAAGCCGTAGTAGATGAGGTGGGACGGTTAAGGGGTAGACGGAAGTTGGCAAGGCAGAAAAGGAGTAGGTATGGCACTGCTGGAACGCGTGGCAACGTTGATCCGGGCAAATCTGAATGAACTGGTGGACCGCGCCGAGAACCCGGAGAAGATGATCAAGCAGGTGATTCTCGACATGCAGAACCAGTTCATGCAGGTAAAAACGCAGGTCGCAATCGCACTGGCGGATATGCATCTGCTGGAGAAGAAGCAACAGGAGAACCATGCGCGCGAGGAAGAATGGATGCGCAAGGCGGAGCTGGCAGTCAGCAAGGGAGACGACCGGTTGGCCCGCGCTGGACTGGATCGCGCGATGAGCTACAAGCAACTGGCGGAAAACTTTGTGGAACAGATGGAAGACCAGAAAACCCAGGTGGAAGTGCTGAAGGATGCGTTGAACGCACTGGGCCGGAAGATTGCAGAGGTCGAGGGACAGGCCGACGTGTTGATCGCGCAGCATCGCCGCACCAAGGCGGTGGGGCGGGCGGCGGACGCCAGCCAAAAAGCATCTTCGACCGATCAGACTGGAGCCTTTCGACGCATGAGCAACAAGGTGATGCGCGAGGAAGCGGTGACGCAGGCGGCGGTGGAGTTGAGCGGAGAGGAGATCGAGCGACGGTTCGAGAAGATCGAGCGGGAGCAGGAGATCGAACGCATGCTGCAGGAACTGAAACAGCGAAAGAGCCTGACCGCATAAGAGTGTAGTTCCAACTTCACCCCTTCGCGATGCAGCAGTAAAAGACCACCCCGGGGATCAACCGGGGTGGCGGAGAAAGTAACCGTGGTGGAAATCTTTACTGTCTATGACCGAAACTATAGCAGTGTTCCGATTGTCTGATAGGATAAATCTGCTTATCAGACAAGTTTATACATTATCTCTTTGTAAGCGGCAGAGTGTGAGCATCCAAGCTGGGTGCCATGAGGTTTACTTCGATTTGGTGACGGCGATTGCGCCCGGATTGGTGATGGCACCTTGCGCCGCCGAGGTCACCAGTGCGGTGTATTTTGCATAGACGCCGCTGCGGTAGACCGGAGGACGGGGAAGGTACTGACTCAGACGCTGCTGGAGAGTTGCAGGATCAACCTCGACCTCGAGTTTGCGGGTGGCGATGTCGATGTGGATGACGTCGCCCTCATGGATGGCGGCGATGGGACCACCAAGCGCCGCTTCGGGCGAGACATGACCGATCATGAGGCCGCGGGTCGCGCCGCTGAATCGTCCATCGGTAATGAGCGCGACACTGCCGCCGAGACCCTCGCCGACGATGGCGGCGGTAACCCCGAGCATCTCCCTCATGCCGGGACCGCCCTTAGGACCTTCATTGCGAATTACCACCACGTCTCCGCTGCGAATCGTCTTGGCGGTGACTGCGTTCATGGCTTCCTCTTCACTTTCAAAGACACGCGCTGGACCGGTATGGCTGAGGCGCTCATGGCCGCTGATTTTGGCGACGCAGCCCTCGGGTGCGATGTTGCCGCGGAGGATGACCAGGCCGCCGGACTTCTTCAGCGGACGGTCCGACGGAACGATCACGGCTTGCCCGGGAGTTTCGGATGCGGCGGCGGCCTCCTCGGCAATGGTCTTGCCGGAGACGGTGATGGCGTCGCCGTGGAGCAGGCCGAGCTCGAGCAGACGCTTGGCGAGCAGGCGATTGCCACCGGCCTGATGCACGTCGGCGGCGACGAAGCGGCCAGAAGGTTTGAGGTCAGCAAGAATAGGGGTGCGCTCGCTGACCGCCTGGAAATCATCGATGTCGAGGGGAACGCCTGCCTCGCGCGCGATGGCGAGCAGGTGCAGCACGGCGTTGGTGGAACCGCTGGTGGTGGCGACCGATGCGATCGCATTGCGAAACGCGTCGGGGGTCAGGATGTCGAGTGGACGCATACTGTTGCGCAGGAGGTTCATGATGACCTCGCCGCAACGCAGGGCGACGATATCTTTTTCCGGAGAGAGCGCGGGAACGCTGTTGAAGCCCATCGGCGAGAGGCCGATCAGTTCCATGACGGTGGACATGGTATTGGCCGTGTACTGGCCGCCGCAGGCTCCGGCACCGGGGCAGGCGACATTTTCGAGCGCTTTCAACTCGTCATCGCTGATCTTGCCGGCGGCATTTGCGCCCACAGCCTCAAAGACATCCTGAATGGTGACATCCTTGCCCTGGAATCTGCCGGGAGCGATGGTGCCGCCGTACAGGATGAAGCCGGGAAGGTTGAGGCGGGCCAGAGCCATGGCCGCAGCGGGAATGGTTTTATCGCAGCCGACGATGCAGACTACGGCGTCAAAGAGTTGGCCGCGACAGACTAGCTCGATGGAGTCGGCGATGATTTCGCGGCTTACCAGGGAAGCGCGCATTCCCTCCGTACCCATGGTTTCGCCATCGCTGATAGCAATGGTATTGAATTCCATGGGGGTGCCACCGGCGAGGCGGATGCCTTGCTTGACCTTCGCGGCCAGTTCGCGCAGGTGGGAGTTGCAGGGCATGGTTTCAATCCAGGTATTGGCCACGCCAATGATCGGCTTCGCCAGGTCGGCATCGGTGTAGCCGACGGCCTTGAACATGGCGCGGGCAGGAGCGCGGTCGCGACCGTCGGTAATATTGCGGCTTCGATGTTTCAGATCCATAAATGGTGAGATGACAAAAACGGCAGGGAAGCGATGAAAATGCCGCGCGTCGAGGGGACGCGCGGCACAGAAAACCGACCGGGATGCTAATTACGCATTCACGACTTTGGTATCCTTCTTCACGGTGCTCTTGGTGGCGTTGGGCAGCCAGTCCATCATGCCGCGCAGCCGGGCTCCGACTTCTTCGATCGGGTGCTTCTTTTCGGCTTCGCGAAGCTCGGTGAAGTGTTTGTTGCCGCTACGGTGCTCGGCGATAAATTCGCGGGCGAATTCGCCACTCTGAATGTCAGCTAACACCTTCTTCATGGCCTGACGGGAGGGCTCGCCGACAACGGCTTCGCCACGGGTCAGGTCGCCATACTCGGCGGTGTTGGAGATGGAGTAGCGCATCCGGTCCATGCCGCCTTCGTAGATCAGATCGACGATCAGCTTGATCTCATGGAGACATTCGAAGTAGGCGATCTCGGGCTGGTAGCCAGCCTCGACCAGAGTTTCAAAGCCCTTCTTGATCAGCGAGGTGAGTCCGCCGCAAAGAACAGCCTGCTCGCCAAAGAGGTCGCTCTCGGTTTCTTCCTTGAAAGTGGTCTGCAGCACGCCAGCGCGGGTGGAGCCGATGCCGTCAGCGTAGGCGAGGGCGAGTTCGTGAGCGTTGCCGCTGACATCCTGATACACCGCGATAAGGGCGGGAACGCCGCGGCCTTCAGTGTACTGACGGCGAACGAGGTGACCGGGGCTCTTGGGCGCAATCATCACGACATCGACGTCGGCCGGTGGCTCGATGGTCTTAAAGGTAACGGCAAAGCCGTGGGAGAAGCCAAGCACCTTTCCCTTGGTGAGATAGGGCCGGATTGACTCGGCGTAAAGTTCACCCTGAGTTTCATCGGGCGTGAGAATCTGGAGATAGTCGGCGCGCTTGGCCGCTTCGGCGGGTGCGAGAACCTCGAAGCCAGCCTCGCGGGCGCGCTTCGCACTTCCGCGCTCGGGGTCCAGACCGATGATGACGCTATATCCGCTTTCACGCAGGTTGAGCGCCTGGGCATGACCCTGACTACCGTATCCGAAAACGGCAATGGTTTTGCGCTTCAGCGCATCGGGTTTGGCGTCGTGGGCGTAAAAGATAGTGGCCAAGGAGTCTCCTTTGATATGAAAAACCGACCGTCCGGTCGGTTTTCAAGATGCTCTGCCATTTTGGATCGCTATGTCAATGGCTAATCTTAAAAACTAATAGTATCAGAGATGCGAATACTGTGTGGTTTCAGAGCCAAGCGGCAGCTCCGCGCAGTGCATACTGCATGAGTCAGTATAACAATATGGAAGTCTCGCGTCTTACTTTGGGATTCGAAGGGCGATTTCAGGATCGGCTCTGCTCCATGGAACGGTGGCGCAGGTGGGCGAGGGAAAGCCCGGAGCGGTGGTGCTGATCGACTCAGATCGCGGGCAACCATGGGGGGTGCCGCAGCCGATCATCCCAGAGCAACCGTGGCATTCGTGGAGTAGAAGGCGGTTAGCGAGCGAGCGGCAAGGTGAAAGAGAAGACGGAGCCTCGGCCCGGTTGAGTAGTCAGGGAGATGGTCCCGCCGTGAGCTTCGGCAATGGCTTTGGCGATGGCGAGGCCCATTCCTGTGCCCTGCACGCTGTGGCGCAGGCCGCGTCCGCGATAAAATTTGTCGAAGACCATGCTCTGATCGATGCTATCGATCCCCTGTCCCTGATCCGCGACGCTGGTAACCATCATATTTCCCTGCACTTCGGCGGTGATCGTGATGGGCGTACCGCGGGGCGAATACTTACCGGCGTTATCCAGCAGTTGAGAAAGGATCTCCTCGGCTTGACGCAGGTCCATGTTCACCCGAGGTAACGAGTCGCTTACGTTGACTTTCACTTCGTGGCGCGCGAGGGTGTTTTGGTTGGTTTCAAGAGCGGCATCGATTGCCTCGCGAATGTGATGTGGTTGAAGGTTTAGTTCCACGGCGTGAGCGTCAAGCTGAGCCATTTGCGCAGCCTCGCCCACCAGCCGGTCCAGACGATCACTCTCTTCATTAATGATGGTCAGCAGTTCCTTGCGCGAGGTCTCGTCGAGTTCGGCATCACCGAGGAGCGACTGTGCAGATGCCTTGATGGCGGTAAGAGGCGTGCGAAAGTCATGGGTGACCGAATCGAGAAGGATGGAACGGAGGCGTTCGCTTTCGCGACCGGCCTCTGAATGGGCCAGCTTTTCGACGGCTCCGGCGCGTTCAATGGCGATGGCGACGAGGCTGCCAATGGCTTCCAGGCTTTCAGTTGAAAGGTTTCCACCGATCACGGCGAGAGTTCCGACGGAGCGGAGGCCAATCCGAAGAGGCCGGATGCGAAGCTTCTTGGCTGGGTCGTTGACCGGCTCCCCGCGGCTGCTGACTCGCTGCAGATCCTCGCTGGAGATGAGCTCTTGCGCACGCAGGTCCGAGTAGTACACCTTTTTGCTGTGGATGGAATACATTCCGGCGAAGTCCGCGCCAAAGGTCTCAACCACCTTGATAGGGATTGCGTTCAGCAGGCCAAGCACATTGTCAGCGGTCAGCATGTGCTGGCTGAAAGCGTAGAGCTGCTCCAGTTCCCGCCGCCGGTTGGTCGCGTTGATGGTCTCCCGGCGCGCCCGCTCGGAGAGCTGGCTGGCGATGACTGCAGTGAGCAGAAAAGTGAATAGCGCAATCCAGTTCTGGGGGTCAGCGACGGTGAAGGTTCCAATGGGTGGGAGGAAATAGAAGTTGTAGGCCAGGGTTGCGACGACGGAAAGAAAGATCGCACAGCGCAGTCCCCACGCGGCGGAAACTATCAGCACGGCGAGAAGGAAGGCAAATCCGGCGGTACTGGCATTGGCGTGCAGGAAACGGCATAACGGGACCAGCACGGCCACCAAAGCACCGGAAGCAAGATAGCGGATGACGTGGGTCAGCAGGTTCTTATTCACAGCTCGGAATTGTAGCCTATTCGACAATTCCTAGTTCTTGATTGACAATAAGCGCGGTATGGCAAAGACCCCCGAACAGTGGCTGGAAGAGACCGCACCAACGAAGAAGCGAGGGCTTTTCAAACTTTTCCTCGGCTACGCCCCTGGTGTTGGCAAGACCTACAGCATGCTGAGCGAGGGCATCCGGCGCTATAGCCGCGGTGAAAACGTGGTGGTCGGAGTGGTGGAGAGCCACGGTCGTCCGGCAACCGCGGAGCTTGCCGCACGCCTTCCCGCCGTGCCACGGAAGCAACTAGTCTACAAGGGAACCACCTTCGATGAGATGGATGTTGATGCGATCCTGGAACTCCATCCCGAGATCGTGCTGGTGGACGAACTGGCTCATACCAACGTGGAAGGCAGCAAGCACCGTAAGCGCTATGAAGACGTAATGGAACTGCTGAACGCGAACATCGATGTGATTTCAACGATGAACGTGCAGCATATTGAGAGTGTGACCCCGATTGTAGGACGCATCACGGGGGTTGTGGTGCGCGAAACGGTTCCCGATTGGGTGATGCAGCGAGTGGACGAAATCGTTCTCTCCGATTTGACCCCAGAAGCGCTCCAGGCCCGCATGAGACGCGGGGATATCTATCCGCTGGAACGAAGCGATCGTGCGCTCTCGAACTTTTTCCGTCCGGGGAATCTGATTGCACTACGGGAATTGGCATTGAGGCAGGTTGGCAGCGTGGTGGACCGCAGCCTCGAACGCTACATGGAGAAGGAGCATATCGAGAACCGCACGCCGTTGACGGAGCGGATTGCGGTGTGCATCAGCTCGAATCCGGTGGCGCAATACCTGATTGCGCGCACCGCCAGAATGGCGGAGAGGATCGGAGCGGAGTTCTTCGTACTCTACGTGGACATTGGCAGTGACGATACTCCGGAACGCCGCCGGACGCTGGAGGAAAACATCCGCTTTGCCGAAAATCTCGGCGCACAGATCGTGAAAACCAGGGGAAAAAGAGTCGCGGCGGAAGTCGCAAAGATTGTGCGGGACAGGCATATTACGCAGGTTGTGTTTGGCCGCTCGGCGGTGACCGGATGGAGAAAATTCCTCTACCTTACGGCCATTCATGATTTTCTGCGCGATGCGCCGGCGGTGGACGTGCACATTGTGACTCAGGAGCCAAAATGATGACGACGAGCAACGACGCGCGCAACATTCTGGTGGTGGACGATGAGTCGCAGATTACGCGGGTGCTGCGGACCACGCTTTCCGGCCATGGTTACCTGGTGCGGACCGCAGCCGACGGCGACGAGGCGCTGGAGGTGATGCGGGAATGGACCCCGGATCTGGTGATTACCGATCTGTCGATGCCGAACATGGGAGGGCTGGAGCTGTGCCGCAGAATCCGAAGTAAGTCCGCGGTTCCCATCATCGTGCTCTCAGTCCGAGGCGAGGAGAAGCCGAAGGTTGAGGCCCTGGATTCGGGAGCAGACGACTACGTGACCAAGCCCTTCAATATCAACGAGCTTGTGGCCCGGGTGCGCGCCGGGTTGCGGCGGGCTAGCCGTCCGACGCAGGAAGAAAACGCGGGCAAGATCGATGCCGGTGATTTTCACATTGATTTGAATACGAGATTGGTGACGGTACGAGGTCGGGAGGTCCGGCTGACTCCGAAGGAATTTGATCTGCTCAGCTATCTGGCGAAAAACCCTGGAAGAGTGATTACTCATCACACGCTGTTGGCCGCGGTGTGGGGTGGAATGAGCACACAACAGCCGGAGTACCTGCACGTGTTCATGAATCATCTGCGCAAAAAACTTGAGCCGGAGGATGGTTCGGTTCGCTATATCGTGACGGAGAAGTGGGTCGGCTACCGCTTCGAGCCTGGCGATCAGAAATAATCGCGCCCTCCTGACCACAGCCCCTCGACAAGCGTTGGTTTCCTGGCGTGCCGACCCATCCCTCACCGTCTGCGCCTACATTTAGAAAGTTTTTAGGCACTCTTTATTTGTGCTTTAGGCGAGCTGATATCCAATCGAACTGAAGGCTGGTTGAGCAGAGTGAATGGCTCTCCTGCCTGGGAGGTTCGTATGTTGGTCCTGGCGATGTTTCTCTCGATCGGTTTCGCTGCCGTGCTCTTCCTGCTTCGATTCCTTTTCGCGCTTGATTCCGAAATCAGTTCTGAACGCAAGCGCTCGAAGACGAGAGTTGACCACATCACCGCCTATCGGACTCCATCTGGAATTCTAGTCTATGGGACGGCTCCGGCTCTCACCTTGGCTCACTCCAACTCGTGGCGGCCGGACGTTCGCGTGCGTCCGATTTCCACTGATTCGCGCGAGAGGAATTCTCAGCTGAAGGAAGCGTAAGAGGGATCGAATGTTCGTCGAAGCAGTTTTGCCCAGAATGCCGAATCGGAACACGTTTAGGAACTTTTTAGGAACTCTTTAGCCCAGGATTATAGCCAATCCAATCCAATTGAATCAGGGGAGAGCAGCGGATTTTCGCAGCTGCGATTCGGGAGAGCAACGATGCAGGATCTAGGGTTCGTAGTAATAACGATTGTTTTCTTCGTTGTATCGATCGGTTACGTTCACTTTTGTGAGCGCATCAGATAAGGGAGATTTACATGGAAACGATCGTAATGCTTGCGGTGACCGTGCTGATGCTGGTGTATCTTTTCTACGCATTATTGCGTCCGGAGAAATTCTAAGATGACCATCAACGGATGGTTGCAAATTTTGTTTTTCCTCCTGCTTATCCTGGCCGTTACGAAGCCACTTGGCGTCTTCATGACGCACGTGTTTAATCGCGAGAAGACGTTTCTCGATCCGGTGTTGCGGCCGGTCGAGAAGCTGATTTACCGCACGACGGGCGTGGATGAAGCACGCGAGATGGGCTGGATCGAATACGCAGTCGCCATGCTGCTGTTCAGCCTTGTCTCGATGCTGCTGCTCTACCTGATTCAGCGCGTGCAGGGATTCCTGCCATTCAATCCGCAGAAGCTTGGATCGGTCAATCCTCCCAACCTGGCGTTTAATACCGCGGCATCGTTTACGACGAATACAAACTGGCAGGCCTACTCTGGTGAAACAACGATGAGCTATTTCACCCAGATGGCGGGGCTTGCCTATCACAACTTTGTTTCGGCAGCGACTGGCATTGCGCTGGCCATTGCGTTTATTCGCGGCCTGGCGCGGCGCGAGATGAAGACGATCGGAAACTTCTGGGTGGATCTGGTTCGCTGTACGTTGTGGGTGCTGCTGCCGTTCTGCGTGGTGGGCGCGCTGGTGCTGGTGTCGCAGGGAGTGGTGCAGAATCTGCGGCCCTACGACGCAGTGAAGATTGTGGAAGCGCAGCAGGTTCCGCATCTGGGTGCCGATGGCAAGCCTGCGGTGGACGCCAACGGCAAGCCGGTGATGGACACAGTGACCGATCAGACAATTGCGCAAGGGCCCGTGGCCTCGCAGGAGTTTATCAAGGAGTTTGGAACCAACGGTGGCGGATTCTTCAACGCCAACAGCTCTCATCCGTTTGAGAACCCAACACCTTTCTCGAATTTGGTTGAGATGTTTGCCATCTTTGCTCTTGGCTCGGGGCTCACTTATACCTTGGGCCGCATGACCGGTTCGCAGCGGCATGGCTGGGCGGTGTGGGGAGCGATGGTCGCTCTGTTTCTGGCGGGAATTACGGTCGCCTACTGGGCGGAGGCGCGGGGCAATCCGCTGTTGCATGGCGTAGATCAACACGCGAGCGCGATGCAGACGGGCGGCAACATGGAAGGCAAGGAGGTGCGCTTCGGAATCGCTAACACCGCGCTCTTTGCCACGGCCACCACGGACACCAGTTGCGGCGCAGTCAACGGCTGGCACGATTCGTTTACTCCCCTGGGCGGAATGGTTCCGCTCGTCAACATCTCACTGGGTGAGGTCATCTTCGGAGGCGTCGGCTCGGGGATGTACGGCATGATGATCTTCATCATTCTGACCGTATTCATCGCAGGGCTGATGGTTGGGCGAACGCCGGAGTATCTGGGCAAGAAGATTGAGGGATACGAGGTGAAGATGGCAATGCTGTTCGCGCTCATCTTCCCGCTTATTATTTTGTCATTGACTGCAATCTCAAGCGTGGCGGGGTTTGGTACGTCGTCGATTGAGAATCCGGGACCGCATGGGCTCTCAGAGATTCTCTATGCGTTCACCTCGGCGGCCGGGAACAACGGGTCGGCGTTCGGCGGACTCAACGCCAACACCGCCTGGTACAACATTGCGATCGGCTTGGCGGCGCTTGGCGGGCGCTTCCTGATGAAAATCCCGATGCTAGCCATCGCCGGCAGCCTTGCGGAGAAGAAATATGTTCCGCCGTCGGTCGGTACATTCCCGGTTACCACGCCATTGTTCAGCGTGCTGCTAATTGGAGTCATTCTTATTCTGGGTGCGCTGACGTTCTTCCCCGCACTCAGCCTCGGTCCAGTTCTTGAGCACCTGCTGATGACTGCAGGAAAGACTTTCTAAGGGAAATCATGTCGACCACATCGAAAAGTCGTAAGTCTATCTGGGATCTAGCGATCGTTCGCCGAGCGGCGATTGATTCCGTACTCAAGCTCAACCCACGCAAGATGATGGGCAATCCGGTCATGTTTGTGGTTGAGGTGGGTAGCGTGATCACGAGCATACTACTGATTCTGCGCCCGCACGAGGCATTCAAATTTAATCTTCAGATCACGCTCTGGCTCTGGTTCACCGTAATGTTCGCCAACTTTGCCGAAGCCATGGCGGAGGGGCGCGGCAAAGCACAAGCGGACACACTTCGCAAGGCCCGCTCGGAAACCGTAGCGAATCGCCTGGGCGCCAACGGGAAGGTGGAGCAGGTTGCAAGCTCCAGCCTGCGCGCTGATGACGTTGTGCTGGTCTCAGCCGGAGAGTTTATTCCCGGAGACGGTGAGATCATCGACGGCATTGCGTCCGTTGATGAGTCGGCCATCACTGGTGAATCGGCTCCGGTAATTCGTGAATCTGGCGGCGACCGTTCGGCAGTTACCGGCGGCACACGAGTACTGTCAGATCAGATCAAGGTGAAAATCACCTCTAACCCCGGCGAGACTTTTCTTGACCGAATGATCGCCCTGGTCGAAGGCGCCGAGAGACAGAAGACGCCGAATGAGATAGCACTGAATATTCTGCTTGCCGGACTGACGATCGTCTTTCTGTTGGCAGTGGTCACGCTACAGCCATTTGCAATTTACTCCGGTTCTCCACAAACCGTATTCGTATTGGTCTCGCTGCTGGTGTGCCTGATTCCCACGACGATTGGCGGACTGCTCTCGGCCATCGGTATTGCGGGCATGGACCGGTTGGTACAACATAACGTGCTCGCCATGTCCGGACGCGCCGTGGAAGCCGCGGGCGACGTCAATACTCTGCTGCTCGATAAGACCGGCACCATCACGCTGGGCAATCGCCAGGCGTCACGCTTTGTACCGGCACCGGGAGTTTCGGAAGCGGAGCTAGCAGATGCAGCGCAACTCTCTTCGCTGGCGGATGAAACGCCGGAAGGACGCTCGATTGTGGTATTGGCGAAGGAGAAGTACAACCTTCGCGGCCGTGAGTTGCAGGACCATCACGCCGAATTTGTGCCCTTCACGGCACAGACCAGAATGTCCGGGGTGAACTTGAATGGCTTCCAGATCCGCAAGGGATCAGCGGATGCAATCGAGCGTTTTGTGCGCGAAAGCTCAGGGGTGTTCGCACCGGAAGTCCGGGCCCTAGTGGACGAAGTTTCTCGCGCGGGAAGCACTCCGCTGGTGGTGGCAGAGCGGCAGCGCGGAGCGCTGGGAGTGATCGAACTGAAAGACATCGTCAAGGGCGGGATGCGCGAGCGCTTCGATCAACTGCGGGCGATGGGAATTCGCACGGTGATGATTACCGGCGACAACCCATTAACGGCAGCGGCGATCGCCCGCGAGGCTGGCGTGGATGACTTTCTTGCCCAGGCGACACCGAAGGACAAGATGGATCTGATCCGCAAGGAACAGGCCGATGGAAAGCTGGTCGCGATGACCGGGGACGGCACCAACGATGCTCCCGCACTGGCGCAGGCCGATGTGGGGGTGGCGATGAATTCCGGGACCCAGGCGGCAAAAGAGGCCGGAAACATGGTCGATCTGGATTCCAATCCGACCAAGTTGATCGAGATCGTGGGCATCGGCAAGCAACTGCTGATGACGCGTGGAGCGTTGACAACGTTTTCAATTGCAAATGACGTTGCGAAGTACTTTGCGATCATCCCAGCGATGTTTGCCGCAACCTTCCCGGTGCTGAACGCGCTGAACATCATGCACCTGAAGACGCCGCAGTCGGCAATTTTGTCGGCGGTCATCTTCAACGCGCTGATCATCATTGCCCTGATCCCATTGGCGCTGAAGGGCATCCAGTATCGTCCGATGGGTGCAGCGGCACTGCTGCGCCGCAACCTGCTCATCTATGGCGTGGGTGGAATTATCGCGCCATTTATCGGCATCAAGATTATTGACATTCTGATTACAAGCGCTGGGCTAGCGTAGGACGAGGCGGACGATGAAACGCAATCTCATTACTGCGATATTGATGACCGTAGTTACAACGATTCTGTTCGGGCTTGTATATCCGCTGGTGGTCACAGGTCTGGCGCAGATTCTGTTCCATGACAAAGCGAACGGACAGTTGATTGTGCAGGGCGGCAAGGTGATCGGCTCGCGGATCATCGCGCAGCCATTTACCGGCGCTGGATATTTTCATCCCCGGGGATCGGCGGCGGGAACGAATGGATACGACGCAGCAAACTCTGGTGGAACGAATTATGGTCCGACGAACCAGAAGTTAGTGGACCGCGTAAAAGCTGACGTAGCCGCGGCCCGGAGCGAAAATCCTACGACGCCGGTTCCAGCAGACTATGTGACTACATCGGCTTCCGGACTGGACCCGCACATCAGTCCTGCTAATGCCGAATTCCAGGCACCGCGCGTGGCCAAGGAGCGCGGCATCAGCGTGGATAAAGCGCAGGAATTGATCCGTCAGCACACGGAAGAACGGCAGTTCCACTTTCTGGGGGAAGCTCGGGTAAACGTGCTCGAATTGAACCTGGATCTGGACTCGAAATATCCCATGCAGCAAAGAGCGTCACGTTAAGAGCGACGACCGCAAGAACTTGGGAGATGGCCTCTTTGAAGAGGCCATTTTTCTGCGCGATTGAAATGGCGTGCAGTAGGGGTGTATGTTCAGCCCTACCATGAGGAATTTTCCATACACTGGCACTCCTGAGGACAGGCGCGCGCAAGGGCAGGAGCGGCGCAAACAGATGAAGCGGCCAGATCACGGGCAATGGGATGCGAAGCAGCGTCGCCATGATCCGCTGATGTTGATGCAAGCAAGCATGCGCGGACGGGTGCCGTCACTGGTCCATCTGAAGTATGAACGGATGCTGGCATCTCCCTTTGGGTATTTTCGCGGAGCCGTTCCGGTGATGGCGGCGGACCTGGCGCTGCTGCCCAACACCGGTATCGTGAACCAAATCTGCGGAGATGCTCACGTGCGCAACCTGGGAGCGTACGCGGCTCCCGACGGCCGGCTGGTTTTTGATATTAATGACTTTGACGAGACGACGAAGGCACCTTTCGAGTGGGACCTGAAGCGCCTGGCGGCGAGCCTGGTATTGGCGGGCAGGGAAGCCGGGGCGAAGAACTGCTTCGCCATGGATGCAGTGCTTGCATTTTTCGAGCGCTACCGGAAATGCGCACACAGCTTCGCGGAGATGCCGGTCCTGGAAATTGCGCGGTACCAGGTGCATCGCTTGACGAAGGTCGAGCCGGTTTCAGCGGTGCTGATGAAGGCCGAGCGGGCGACTCCGGCGCATACTCTGGAGACCTTGACGATACCGGCAAAGAAAGTGGCGGGACGCATCTTCCGCGAGAATAAGCCTTTGCTATCACGCGTCAGTGGCTCGCAGGCGCGCCAAGTGCTCTCTGCGATGAAGGAGTACCGCGGAACACTTTTGCCGGAGCGGCAACATATTCTGGAGCAGTACCGGCCCATCGATGTGTGCTTCAAAGTAGTTGGTACAGGCAGTGTGGGGACCCGTGATTACTGCATTTATCTGGAAGGCAATGGTCCCGGCGACCCGCTGTTTCTTCAAATCAAGGAAGAGGTGGGATCGGCCTACCTGCCTTACGTGAACGATGGGAAGAAAGCGCACTGGGGCCGGGCAGTCGCCGAGGGGCAGCGCGCGATGCAGATGCAGTCCGATCCGTTCCTAGGATGGACGACGATTGAAAATCGCGACTATCTGGTGCGGCAACTGAATGACCACAAGGCTTCGATTGCAGTGGAGGAACTGAAGGGAGCGGGCCTGATTGCCTATGCGGAGGTTTGTGGAGAATTGTTGGCGCGTGGACACGCCCGCTCTGGCGATGTGCAGATCATTGTGGGATATCTCGGCAGCGGCGGAAGCTTCGGGGAGGCGTTGGTGAATTTTGCCGTGGCTTATGCCGATCAGACTGAGGCGGACTGGGAGACACTGCGCAAGTCGCATCACGCATCTGGTGCTGCCCGGAGGAAGGATGCAGCAACGAAGAAGTGAGCGGGGATGCTCCCGGCAAAGCAGATGAGTTCGTCCCCGAGGAGGTGGCTCCTCCGCGACGGAGGAGCCACGCGACTAGGTGTTTGAGGCTTCCATGGCAATTGCCCGCGGGAAGAGAATATTGTTCTCCAGGTGAATGTGCTGATGTAGATCCTGCTCTAATTCTTTGAGGCCGTCGAAAAATGCGTGATAGGTCGGGCAGGCGTCCGGCGGCGTAGTGAAATGGTTGCTCAGGTCTTTGATCTCGGCGAGCAACATTCCGGCCGCTTCGTGCTCCTGGGTCATCATCTCGATTGGATTTGCGACAGTTCCAAAGCAGCCGTAGGGATTCGGGCCGCCCTCGGCCAAGGCGCGCTCCAGGTTTGTGATGTAGGGAAACAGGATCGTCTCCTCCTTGGCAAGATGCTGGGTTAGATCCTGATCCAACTTCGCCAGCGCAGTTTGGATCGCGAGCAGTTCGGCGTGGGTGGACCCGTGCCGCTCAATGACCTTCCTGACAAGCGCATCGAGGCGCGGGAGTTCTTTCTTGACGTAGGCATGATGGGTAGTGACGATGTGCGTGATAAGGCTCTCCAGTGATTCCTTAGACCGATCCTGCGCACCCGGGGTGGATTGCTCCGCGGCGGATAACGCAGCAAGCACGCTGCCGAGCTCAACATCCTGCTCGGTGCAGGCGACGGCGAGAGGCTTTAGTCCTCCGCAACAGTAGTCGATTCCGTACTGTTCAAATACTCGAATGGACGATGGCTGGTTCAGCGCAATCTCACGGACGGTGTCGGTCAGGGTCGGCATTTTCAAGCTCCTTATGTCCTGAGAATAGGGGAGCGCGGCTGTTATCACAGCGACCAAAGTCACTTGCAGAGCAAATTGATGGCGGGACGCACTACAATAGATCGCGATTGGACTGAGGCTAACCCGCGAGGATACAAGTTGCCTACTGAACGTATTGACCTGTCGGCCGTTCTGCAGAAGACAGCCCTACTTTCCAACCTTTCGCAACCGGAGGTGCAGTTACTGGCGGCGAGAGCGGTAAGGAAGCTTTTTGCTGCTGGTGAGGTTCTCTTTTACGAAGGCGAACCGTGCAAGGGATTACACATTATTTCTCGGGGAAGGGTGCGGATCTATAAGACTTCTGCGAGTGGCCGCGAACAGGTTCTCGCCGTGAATGGCTCTGGCGAAACCATTGCTGAAGTTCCGGTTTTTGATGGGGGACCATATCCGGCTTCCGCCGTCGCCGTGGATGAGACTGAAACGGCATTCATCTCACGCAAGGACTTTCAGGATTATTGTCTCGATCACCCCGAGGTTGCACTGAAAGTATTGGCTTTTGTCGGTGCCAGACTGCGGAATCTTGTCGGCATCATCGAAGAACTCTCCTTTACTACGATCCGCCAGCGGTTGGTCTCTTTGCTGGTGCGGTTGGCGCAAAGCCAGGGAAAGAAGACTGCACGAGGTCTTGAAGTCCTTCTCCCCGGTAGTCATCAGGAGTTAGCCAATCAACTCGGGACGGTGCGCGAGTTGGTTTCGCGCAATCTGATGCGCCTGCAGGCAGAGGGACTTCTGGAAGTGGATGCCAGGCAAATCGTGATTAAAGATGTGAAGGGGCTGTCCGCAATTCTCGAAGCGACCTAACACACAAGAATTACCTGATCCTTGTGGACGGAGTCGCAGCACGGTGTAAGCTGCCGGTGTGGGCACCCAGCCTACTGCTCAGATCCGTATGGCATCATCCTGATCAAACAATCGGAAAAGCGTTGTGCTCGCAATTATTGCGTCGGTCGCGAACAAACCTAGCACTGCACACGGATTCAAAGCAATGGGGCCCCCGGTTGCGAGTCGCTTTGGAGAGTGCGGTTGCAAGGGATCGATGCGGAGCTGGTAAACACCGCCAAATGGAAATCTCATTGATTCGGATGACATTCCCTTCTATAGTGTGCGGTCAGGATTCCACGGGCAGTTTCCATACCTGAGTTTGGAATTGGAGGCCAGGGGGATTTTATGAACACTTTTCCGATCCTATTGGGTTCGATTTGCGTGTACGCTCTGGCGTACCGCTACTACAGCGCGTTTATCGCCGCCAAGGCGATGGTGCTGGATGATCGCCGCATCACTCCTGCACACACCTACGAAGATGGGCATAACTACGTGCCCTCGCCAAAATGGGTTTTGTTTGGTCACCACTTTGCCGCAATCGCCGGAGCTGGACCTCTGGTGGGTCCCACGCTGGCGGCACAGTTCGGATTTGCGCCGGGATTTCTTTGGCTGCTGATCGGCGCGGTAGTTGCGGGATGCGTGCAGGATTTTACCGTTTTGGTGGCTTCGGTTCGCCATCGCGGGCGCTCGTTGGCAGACATCGCGCGGACGGAGATCAGTCCATTTTCCGGGCTGGTGGCGATGATCGCCGTTTTGTTCATTCTGCTGGTTACGCTGGCAGGACTGGGCATTGTGGTCGTCAATGCGCTAGCGAACAGCCCATGGGGCGTATTCACTATTGGCATGACGGTGCCGATTGCGCTGATCATGGGCGTGTGGATGTTCAAGAACCCGTCGGGCGAGATAAAGATCACGGGACCCAGCATCTTTGGAGTTGCGTGCCTGCTCGCCGCAGTGATGGCGGGACACACGTTCGCTGCCAGCAGCTTTGCGCACACTCTGACGTTCACTCCGCATGAGATTACCTGGATGATGGTGATTTACGGATTCGTGGCATCGGTGCTGCCGGTGTGGTTGCTGCTGGAACCACGCGACTATCTGTCCACTTACGTCAAGCTGGGCACGATTGCGGTTCTGATTATCGGCGTTTTCGTGGTGCACCCGAACATCCTGTTCCCGAACATTACGCCATTCATTCATGGTGGCGGGCCAATCATCAAGGGCAAGCTCTTCCCGTTCCTGTTTGTCACGATCGCCTGCGGTGCTATCTCAGGATTCCACTCGCTGGTTTCGTCGGGAACCACTCCAAAGATGCTGGATAAGGAAACCGACGCGCGGTTTATCGGTTTTGGAGCCATGGCCTGCGAGTCTCTGGTAGGTGTGCTGGCGCTGATTGCGGCCTGCTCGATGAATCCCGGCGACTATTTCGCGATCAATTGCCCTCCCGACGTTTTTGCCAAGCTGGGAATGCACACGGTGAACCTGGATATTTTCTCGCGTGAGGTTGGAGAAAAGCTGGCGGGCCGCAGCGGCGGTGCGGTGTCCCTGGCGGTGGGGATGGCTCAGATATTCCGAGGACTGCCGGGCATGGACAGACTGATGGGCTATTGGTACCACTACGCCATCATGTTTGAGGCGCTGTTCATTCTGACCACGGTAGATACCGGGACTCGGGTGGCGCGCTATGTTCTGCAGGAACTGCTGGGCAAGGTGTACAAGCCGTTCGGCAACAACGCCTGGCTGCCCGGCAACCTGAGTGCCACTACGGTGGTCGTCGCCGGTTGGGGATACCTGATCTATACCGGCAACATTTCGACAATCTGGCCGCTGTTTGGAACCGGCAACCAGTTATTGGCAACCATCGCACTGGCAGTCTCAACCACGTTCCTGATTAACATGGGCAAGGCGCGCTATGCGTGGATTACATTCTTGCCGATGTGCTTTGTGGGGGTGACCACGCTCTCGGCGGGCGTGCTCTCGATCAAGAACATCTTTTGGCCGCTGCGATTGAAACCAGGGATGGGATTCACTGGCTACCTGGACACGACCCTGATGGTGATCTTTATTACTGGCGTGGTGCTGGTGCTGATCGATGCGTTCCGCCGGTGGATCATGGTGCTGAATGGCGCGCCAGTGCCGGAAGAGGCGTTCGGCCCGCCAGTAGCTCCGAATGGCGAAGTGGTAAAGATGCGCTGCTGCTGAGACGAACCGAGGGGAAGTCTGACGCGTGTCAATATGCGCCGGACTTTTCTGACTGCTAACAAGCCCCACCGTTCCCGGTGGGGCTTGCATTCTTGCATCGGTTTCAGAAGCCGGATGGATGTTCCTCTGTGACGCCAAAAGCATGTTCCAGGGCGATGCCGGAAGAGCCAAGCAGACCTTCGCCGAAAAGCGGGCCGATGAGGGCGACGCCATGAGGAACGCGGCGGGGCGGGTTGAAGGTGGGCAGGGAATGCAGTGGGTCCGGCGCCCAATCGCTGCGCGCCTCAGAAACCTGCACAAAACCAGCGCGCAGAGTAAGCGAGGGATGTCCGGTGAAGTTGGTAATGGTCAGCATTTCGTCGCGTAACGCCGGGACGAGGAGCAGGTCGACCTGCGAGAAGATGCGGGCCATTTCCAGCGCGATGGCACGGCGGAAGCGATCGGTTTGGACGAAGTCGACGGCGGACAGGAAGCGGGCCTGACGGAAGGAGTTGGGCCAGGCATCTGGGTTCTGCGATCGGAGCTGATTGAGTCCTCCGGATAGAGTGAGTTCCTCGAAGGCGGCGGCGGCTTCGGCGAAGAGAATGATGTTCAGCGAGTCATAGGGCCAGTCAGGGAGCGAGACTTCGACCGGAGTGAAGCCGAGTTGCTTAGCCGTCTCCAAGGCAGCGCGATCGACCTCGGTGGCGGGCGGCTGGTTCATCCAGGCAGGGAAGTAACCAAGGCGGAGACCGCGGACGGAGGTGGCGGCATCGAAGTCGAGGTGGCTAGGGACGCTGGACAGGTCTCCGGAATCAGGGCCGGAGATGGCATTGAGCACGAGCAGAGTGTCTTCGACGGAGCGTGCCATGGGACCGAGTTTGTCGAGGGACCAGCAGAGCGTCATGGCGCCGGTTCGAGGGACGCGGCCATAGGTGGGACGAAGGCCAGTGACGCCGCAGCGCATGGAAGGGCTCACGATGCTGCCTTCCGTTTCACTGCCGATGGAGAATGCGACCAGTCCGGCCGCAGTCGCAGCGCCCGGGCCGGCAGAGGAGCCTGACGAGCCTTCTTCGAGCAACCAGGGATTCATGGTCTGCCCCCCGAACCAGATGTCATTGAGGGCGAGTGCGCCGAGCGAAAGCTTGGCGACAAGAACCGCGCCCGCGGCGTGGAGGCGCTGCGTGACAGCAGCGTCTTCGGCAGGAATGCGGTTACGGAAAGGTTCGGCCCCATAGGTGGTGGGAATGCCGGCGGTGTCGAGCAAGTCTTTTGCACCCCACGGGACGCCGTGGAGCGGACCACGATAGTGTCCGGAGGCAATCTCCTGGTCGGCTTGGCGGGCTTGTGCGAGCGCGAGTTCGCGGGTGAGAGTGATGACGCAATTGAGCTGGGAGTCGAAGCGCTGCAAGCGTTCGAGATAAACATTGGTGAGGCGCTCGGAGGTGAGCTTGCGTTGTTCAATCCATCGCGAAAGGCGGGTCACAGGAGAGAAGGCGATGGCGGTGTCGGAGGAAGGAAGTGGACCGGGGTCTACTTTGCTGCGGACGAAGCGATTCTGCAAGGGACCCGAAGAGTGTCCGGGTAACACGGGATTCCACTGCGACCAAGGCGCAGTGGAGGGTTCAATGGCAACCTTACGAGGCCCGACCCGTCGCTCGTAGTAGGGCGCAAGAGAGATGCGCCAGTTGCTGGCGGCCTGGGCTCGTTCGGCCTCGGTAAGGGTGAAATTCACCAGCTTTTCCGCCGCCTCGAAGGTGGAGGCGGAAACCTCCGGGCCGACGGGTGCGGCGGTACCGAAGGCCTGCGGCGTACCGGGCGGTGGAGACTTCGGCGACGGAGTGCTTTGGCCGTAAGCGGCAGCGGTGCTGAGGGCAGTGCTGCCAAGGATGCTGAGAGCGGAAAGAGCAAGGAATTCTCGGCGGGAAGCTGACATGGTGCTCCATGGGCGCATGGGGACGCGCGTGTTGGACGGCTACATGTCACTATAACGCGCGAGAAGCGGAGCCGGCGTGCGGGTTTTGATGGCAGAGACATCCAAAAGGCAACCCCGCACATCACACGACGCGCATTGAGTAGCGTGGCGGAGCAACGGTTGCTCTGCGACGTGCCTCTCGCCATAAGTGCGCACGACTGGGGGCAAAATGAATCCGGCGTTCCTCAAAGCGCTTCGCTCGCTGGCCGGCGAAGGTCTGATCACGGCTCGCGAGGAACTGCGCACTTATGAATGTGACGGTCTGACAAATTTTCGCGTTGTGCCGCTGGCGGTTGTCTTGCCCTCCACGGCGGAGCAGGTGCAAGGTATCGTGCGGCTCTGCGCACAAGAGCATATTGCCTTCGTCGCACGCGGCTCCGGCACAGGTTTGAGCGGCGGCGCGCTTCCTGTAGAAGGCGGCATTGTGATCAGCCTCTCGCGGCTGAACCGCGTCCTGAATTTGGATATCTTGAATGCGCGGGTGATGGTAGAACCAGGGGTGATCAATGCGGCCGTGTCTCAAGGCGTTGCCCCTTACGGATACTTCTATGCTCCCGATCCGTCTTCGCAATCCGTGTGCTCGATTGGCGGCAATGTTGCGGAAAACTCCGGCGGCGCGCACTGCCTGAAGTATGGCTTTACAACCACACATGTGCTCGGCCTGGAAGTTGTGCTGCCCGACGGCTCGCTGGTGCAACTCGGAGGCAATACGCTTGACACTCCGGGATACGATCTTCCCGGCGTATTTGTTGGCTCCGAAGGAACTCTTGGCGTCACCACGAAAGTAATGCTCCGCATCGTAAAGCGCCCGGAGGTGATCCAGACCCTGCTGGCTGCGTTTGATTCGACCGCCGCGGCCGGAGCAGCGGTGAGCGACATTATCGCTTCGGGAGTATTGCCGGCCGCAATCGAGATGATGGACAACCTCGCCATCCAGGCGGCCGAAGCCGCGGTCCACGCCGGATACCCGAACTGCGGAGGTCTGCTGCTCGTCGAACTGGATGGTCCAGCCGCCGAGGTGGAGGCCTTAATCGCTCGGGTGAAAGAGAAGTGCTTGCACAACCGGGCGTGGGAGATCCGCGTGGCACAGTCGGAAGCCGAGCGGATTGTGATATGGAAGGGACGCAAAGCAGCTTTCGCGGCCATGGGGCGAGTCTCTCCTAACTACATCGTGCAGGATGGAGTCATTCCGCGGACCGCGCTGCCTCAGGTGATGGATGAGATTGTGCGTCTGAGCGCTGCGGCGGGATTGCGCGTGGCGAACGTCTTCCATGCCGGAGATGGCAATCTGCATCCCCTCGTTCTGTATGATCGCCGCATCGAAGGACAGGAGCAGGACGCGGAAGAACTTTCCGCCGAAATATTGAGGACCTGTGTGCGGGCTGGCGGTTCGATCACCGGCGAGCATGGGGTGGGAAACGATAAAAAGATGTTTATGTCAGAGATGTTTGCCGAGCCTGACCTGCAAACGATGCAGCTGGTGCGATGTGCATTTGATCCTGATCACATATCGAACCCCGGAAAGGTTTTTCCGCGTACTCCTTTGTGCGCGGAGAGACCAGGGCCGTACGTTCCGCATCCGCTCGAAATTTCGGGAGAGGCACAGTTTTTCTAGGACATGCCTGAATCCGCAAAAGCAACTTCGGCACAGGCACTGGACACACTACGCACAATTGTCGTGGAAGGTGATCTGCGCCAAGGCAGCGACGCGGACACAGTCTGTGGAGTGGCGCCGGAGTTATATGCCGAGCCCGCCAACGAGACTGAGTTGGCGCGAGTGCTGGAGTACGCAAACCGGGAGGGAATACTGGTGGCCCCATGCGGCGGCGGAACAAAGTTGAATTGGGGCAATGCGCCACAGATCGTCGATCTGAAGATTTCGACGGCAAAGTTCAACCACATTATTGAATACGCACCGGGAGACATGACGGTAACGGTTGGGAGCGGACTGACCATCGCGCAACTACAAAACGCGCTCTGCGATCATCGGCAAAGGCTGGCGCTCGATCCGTTGTGGCCGGAGCGGGCGACCGTGGGCGGGGTGATTGCAGCAAATGACAGCGGGTCGTTGCGTTTGCGCTACGGCGGCGTTCGCGATCTCATCATCGGCATCACCGTGGTTCTTCCCGATGGCACCATTGCTGCCAGCGGCGGCAAGGTTGTGAAGAACGTTGCCGGGTATGACTTGCCAAAACTGATGTCCGGCGCACTGGGCACGCTGGGAATCATCTCCAGGGCGGTGTTTCGCCTGCACCCTCTGCCGGAGAAGTCGCATACGCTCAACTTCTCATTTCTTGATCGCGAGAGAGCCAACGACTTCATGCTCGCGATCACCGATTCAATAGTGGTTCCCACCGGTTTGCAGATTAGAACTGCGTCGGACGGAAAGATCGAAGTCGATGTGAGGATCGACGGAATTGCGGCTGGAGTCGCGGCGCAGACGGAAACGGTGTGTAAACTTGCGGGCGAGGCAAATCCCGCAGAGCCTAGCGGCGATCCATGGCGGGCACGCGAGGAACTGTGGAACAGCAGCCGAGCGTCCGCTGCCATCTGCAAGTTGAGCATGTTGCCCTCACAGCTAAGTTCGACCGCCGAATTCGTACGCGAAGGGCTCAGCCAGAATGCTGATTGGAGTTTGCTGATGCACTCCACCGGACTTGCCTGGCTGCGAATCGATGCCACCGACAGTGCACAGTTCGCGGATTTTATCTCATCGCTCAGGGTCTTTCTGGCTCCGGCCAGCGGAACCGCAGTCGTGCTGCAAGGACCTGCAGCACTGCGGCAGAAGATAGACGTCTGGGGTGCTGCCGGTAACGCGCTGCCTCTGATGAAGAGGATTAAGGAACAGTTCGATCCACGCGGGATTCTGAATCGCGGACGATTCGTGGGAGGGATTTGATGGAGCAGATTGTCCCGGTCGAAACCCTCGAAAGCAAAGGCGGCGCAAGCGTCTACGATTCTCATCATCCGCCATCGATGAGTCTCATTGAGCAATGCGTACACTGTGGTTTCTGCCTTCCGACTTGTCCAACCTACCTGCTCTGGAATCAGGAGATGGATTCTCCGCGCGGGCGAATATACCTGATGAAAATGGGTGCGGAAGGCGGCGTGGCGCAGATGGACGAAACCTTCGTCAGCCACTTCGACAAATGCCTGGGGTGCATGGCTTGCGTGACGGCTTGCCCGTCGGGCGTGCAGTACGGAAAGCTGATCGAGGCAACGCGGGCGCAGATCGAGCGTAATTACAAGCGTCCGTTTCTCGATCAGCTCTTTCGCAGGCTGATCTTCTGGTTGTTCCCGCATCCGAATCGGCTGCGCTTGCTGATGCTCCCGTTGTGGCCCTATCAGAGATCGGGGCTGCGCCGGCTGCTCCGGAAGAGCGGACTGCTTCGCCTGCTGCCAGAACGGCTGCGCTCCATGGAAGCGCTTCTGCCGGAGATCGAACTGCGCAGGATGTTCCTGCTCGTTCCCCGGCAGGTTCTACCAGAATGCAAGCCACGCCTACGAGTTGGTGTGCTGCTGGGTTGTGTGCAACGCGTTCTATTCAGTAACGTAAATGCGGCAACCGTTCGCGTGCTCGCCGCGCTCGGCTGCGAAGTCATCGTGCCGCCGGAGCAAGCATGCTGCGGTGCAATGATGGCGCACACCGGACGCGAACCGGAGGCGTTGAGTGCCGCGCGGCGTCTCATCGAAACCTTCGAACGGGCCGGAGTTGACGCCATCGCGGTGAACTCGGCTGGCTGCGGCTCGAACATCAAGGAATATGCACATCTGCTGCGCGACGATCCCGAGTTTGCGGAACGCGCGCGGGTGATAGCAGGGAAATGCCGGGACATCAGCGAACTCATTGCAGAGCTCGGATTGGAGAAGCCGGTCAACCCGATACGCTTGAAAGTCGCCTATCACGACTCCTGCCATCTGCAGCATGCGCAAGGCGTGCGGACGCAACCGCGGCAATTGTTGAGCGCTATTTCCGGAATTGAACTGATCGAACTTCCGGAGGCTGCGATTTGCTGTGGCTCGGCGGGAGTGTTCAACCTGATTGAGCCGGCAACGGCGCGTCAGTTGGCTGACCGCAAAGCTCAATTGATCATAAACTCAGGAGCGCAAGCACTGGTTTCCGCCAACCCAGGATGCCTTCTTCAGATTGCCGGGGCGCTCAAGAGAGCAGGCCATCCGCTACCAGTGGTCCACATCATCGAGGTCGTTGACGCCGCGCTCGACCGGAATCACCGGATGTTCGATTCGGCTTCACGCGAGACATAACTGTGATGGCAAGCAGCCTGCGGTGAGCAACATCCGGGCACACGACCGGACCTCTTGCCATCCACGAAGCCGAGGCTCAGTGCATCGAACTACAGGTGTTAGAGACGTGCTTGAACGAGGTAACGTTAAACGTGGGCTCGGTGTCAGAAGGTGAACTCATTGAGCCCGATTGTTTTCCTTTCATCGTCGGGTCCGACGCGCTCGTCCCGGTCACCTGGATGGTGTGACCAACGTGGTTCTGCAGCTTTGCCGTGTCTCCCGTGAGTTGATAGGTCGTGCCGGACTTGTCCGTCAAACTGTAGCTGCCATCCGATCCGGACAGGCATCCCTCAATGGTGGTGTTGCTCATATCGGAACTACTCTGGCTGCCGGATTGGTTGTTGTACTGCGCTACCGCCCACACCGCTGTCAGCAAGAGAACTGAGCTGAGCAGAGCTAATCTCTTCATGGTGTTTTCCTCCAGTGTATTGGACTGGTACGGCGGATGACTTGGGTTGCACCGTCGGCTCTGAATAGGCACGAACCCGGGATAATGACCTCTTTGAGTGTCATTTCGGCTTGAGTTGAACGAGAATCCCCCGACGCCGAATGGATCGTGAGCGAAGGCCGCCAGCTTACTCGCTTGCTCTTGGGCGGGGTTGAGTCGGCCGCTGAAACAATGGCGCCCCCCATGCTCCCATCGCGAGCAGGGCCCCAAATAGGACCACGGCATCAATGCTTTCGCGCCCCTGCCGCGACCAGTATGCCGCTGCATCAAGGTTCAACCAGAGTGCAAATTCGTCCAGCGTCAGCGCCGCGCCAATCCCGTAAGTCAGCGCCAGCAAGCGACTGAGAAGAATCGAAAGCGAACTGTCATGGGTTGCGGCTTCTGTCAGCTCTGCGTAGCCGCAAATGAGCAGAAGAAGGATTCCCCAAACCAGGTGATGAATGTGCCGCCCTCCCATCTCAACATAGCCGAATGGCCCAATGTGATGAGTGATGGAGGCCACCAACAGCCGTACCGCCAGAAACGTGATAAAAAAGCTGACGGACGCCAGGAAAAGCCGTCTCTGCGGACGGTCCGGAATCTGGTGGTGGATCAACCGACCGAGCTTCGTCAAGTGCAGAACTAGAAGGATCAGGGCAGTCGATGCGCTGATGAATATCAAGAGGATCCAGGATCCGGGAATATGCATAAAAAAGCATTACCTGCGCAATCAGGTGGAAGAGCCTTTCAAAGATTTTCGGGCAGAGCCGTCAGTAGCGTAGTGGATGCGAAACTTGCTTGGCCGCGATGGTGGGGAATATGTATCCCCGCCAGCTACGATCATAGCGAAAGCCAATGCGGAACATGCGCCAGTGATCATTTCCATCGGGCATGTTGAATACTGCGTACGGTGGCCACGCCAGCCCCAAGCTTGTTCCCTCCGGCTTGCCGACCATCGCGAAATGCGGCTCGTGTTCTGATTTCCACGACAGGCGCCGCTGCAACCAGCAGACCACGGGTGCAAAGCCCCGACGATCCTTTCCCTGGTTCACGCAGCCCTGATCCGCAAACTTGGCGGAAGGCGCGTCACCTTTGGGGGCGGGTTGAGCAAGCGCGGAGGCGAGAGCGAGCACGATTGCGGCGATGGATAACAAATTGCGAGTTGCTGTCTGGGTGGTCATTCTGTTGCGTAAGTACCGCACCTACTTGGATTCTGTGTTGCGGAACAAAGATGGCCAACAACAATGTCCCTGGAGTGTCCGGCTCGAAGCCCCCGGTCCACTCTACTTCTCGAATGATTCTCCCGAAGTCCAGAGGGATTCAATAAGCCTTCGGTGAGGCTGGACACACCCCGGGCGGGGGAGGTTGGTGGGCAAAGTTTCGGGGTTACCACAGGAGGAAGGGCTTAACTACGCTTCGGGGAGCAGCCTACTTAACCGACTGCCGAAACTGCGGAAAAGCGCCCGGTGTTGACTCTTGCCTAAGTAGATGTACGGCACCGGTCGAAGGATGCACGCACGGGCTTGAGATCACACCCATGTGTGATATCGAAAGGACAATCCGCCCCAACGCTAGAAAGCGACTGCGGTGGCGCGGGCTGCCTGTGCAGCAAATTCCTTCTTCCATTCGGCTCCGGACAGTTTCTCGGCCAAGGCGACGGCGATGTGCAGTGGTTCTACTCCCAGATCGCGGCTGCGTCCAAGGCCTTGCACGCACGCGGGGCAGTTGGTGAGAACGGTTGCTTTTTGCGCTTCGCCGATGGCAAGGGCGAAGGCCTCGCGCTTGCGGTGCAGCATCGCGTCGGTGATGTCCGGACGCGAGAGCGAGAGGGTTCCCGCCTCCGAGCAGCAGTGCGGCACCGTTTGCACAGAACCGAAGCCGCCGAGTTTTTCCAAAATCTTGATAGCTTTGCCGTCGAGCGAGTCGTGACAGGGTGCGTGGTAAAGAAAATTGCCATTGCCTTCCACGCGTAGACCGCGTTCGAGTACATAGTCCGCCACATCCACCACTCTGCCGAAGAGTTCCGTTGTATCCATCTGGGCCAAACCCTCACGGCAGGTACCGCAGGAGACAACGCATCCGTCGAAATCCAGGTAGGCAAACATCGCGCGCATCTGGCTGAACAGAATCGTGTCACGCAAAACCGTGCGTGAGTGCAAGCTGGTTTTGGCGTTGACGTGGGCAGGGAAGCCGCAGCAGAGGAACGGAGGCGGCAGCACCACCCGAGTTCCGAGCTTCAGCAGGAGGTGAATGGTAGCCATCGAGATGTCCGAGTACAGGCGCTCGGAGCCACATCCGGGAAAGTAAAAGACCGTTTTTCGCTCGTCCGACCCATTGTGATCCGGCTCAAAGACGAGTGCCTGATCGGCTTCGCATGTCGGCAGAACATCACGCAGCGTCTGGCTGGGAATTGGCGCCACCGAGGAGCGGAGTAAGCGTAGAGGATAGAAGGCGGATGCGCCTTCGGCGGGCTGGAACGGCACCGCCAGTTTGCTGGCAACGCGCTGAGCCGCGCCTCCCAACTGCGCGACTGCGATACGGAAAAGGTTATTGAACGCCGGCGAGCGGCTGTCCAGATACTGCAGTGTAAGGCGGGTGGCCAAGGGCGTGTGTTTGTAGCCCCAACCAGAGAGAATCCGTCGCTCTAGAACCGAAACTGCTCCAGTGTCGATATCGACCGGGCAGGGGGTAAGGCACTTGTGGCAGATGGTGCAATGATCGGCGACCTCCTCCAGCCATTGCAGCAGCTCGAAATGCGTCGAACGCTCGCGCTGCGCGTCATAGAGCAGCGCTTCGATCAGGGAGCCGATCGCGAGATTCTTATTGCGTGGATGGTAGAACATGCCGCGCGCAGGGTGATAGACGCAGCAATCCACCTTGCACTTGCCGCAACGGACGCAGTGCGCAATCTTGCGCGAGAGCTCTTCGAGCTGACCGTGCTGAAGAATTCTGGCTTCCAGTTCCAACAGGTTGAACGAAGGCGTAAAGATGTGATTGAGAGCTTCAAAGTCTTCAAGTTTTCCGGGATTCATCAGCCCAGCCGGGTCCACTTGGCGACGGTAGGCCGTGAGTTCGGCGATGCGTTCTGGTTCGAGATACTTGAGCTTTGTCAGGCCAATTCCGTGTTCGCCGGAAACCACGCCACCCAGAAAGATAACCTTCTCCATTACGCGGTCGATCACCTGGTTGGTGCGGTCCAGCATGGGGCGGTCGTTGGAGAGAACCGGCACATTGACGTGCACGTTGCCATCGCCGGCGTGCATGTGGGTCGCCAGCACAAGGCGGCGGTCCCGCACTTCCTGGTGGGCACGCTCCAGCGCAGCCAGCACCTCCGGATAACCGCGCACCAGCTTGGTCAATCCGTCGCGGAACCCTTGGAGATGGGTGAGTCCCCGCAATGCTTCCGCTCCTAAGTGTTGCAACTCCACGCGGAAGCGGGCACAGAGTTCCAGAGCCGCAGGGGTTTTGGCGACAATCTGTTCGCTATCGTCTTTTGCCTGCGTTCCCGTGAATACCTCTTCGGCTCGCTGGGCAAAACGAAGCTGGGCGTAGCGCTCCTCTTCAACATTGATAGCGTCAATGAAGCGCGCGAACTCGGCCAGCGCATCCAATGGGAGGACAATGTCCTCGTTCATCTTGAAGGCGTTGGTGCGGCGGGCGATGGCACCAAGTTTTTTGCGGTCGGCCCAGAAGCGTTTTGCTTCGGCGGCGTCGTGAGCGACGAATAGTAGCGTGTTTGGATGCTGATCGAGCAGCGCTCGCACGCGCTCGACTCCGTGCCCGGCTTGCTCAGCGGAATGTCCGGCGATGTCGATGAGCAACGCGGCTTTTGGCGTCTCCGCGCGGGGAGCTTTTACCTTGTAGTCGATGGCGCGAATATACTCATCGTCAAAATGTTCAAGGGCCAGCAACGCCTCGGTGCCGTCGGCAGGAAGAGGGAAGATGCGCGAGAGTTCCAGTATGACGCGGCTGGCCTCGTCGAAATCCGGTCCAAAGAACTCCAGGCAGAGTGTCTTCTTCGCCTCGTACTCGGGATAGAGAATGAAGATCGCCGAGGTGATGATGCCGTCGGTACCTTCCTTCTGCAGCCCCGGTACACCGCCCAGCGCCTTGTTGGTGATGTCCTTCCAGAGCCCGTTCTTGCGGATCTCGGTGCCGCGCAACTCGATGCGCTTGAGCAGAATCTCCTGCTCGTTCAGCACATCGAAGATTACCGTATCCCGCGGTAAAATTTTACGAAGCTGGTGATTGGCGCGGCGCACCGTCCAGCGCTCTCCGGAGGGCATGGCCATGCGCCATTCGATGAGGTTGTCGATGCAGGTGCCCCAGCGTACGGCGAGTTTCCCTCCGGCATTTTCAGCAATATTGCCGCCGACCGTGCAGGCCCAGGCGCTGGTGGGATCGGTGGCAAAGACCAATCCATGTTCCGCAGCGTGCTCCATAGCCTTTTCGGTTACGACTCCAGCTTCGACTTCCAAGACCCGAGCGGTCGCGGTTCGGCCATCCTCGAGGTGAAACTCACGCTGGCTGATGGCGCGAATGTGGTTGAGCTTCTCCGTGTTAACCGCGATACACCCGGAGCGCAGCGGCACCGCCCCACCAGTCAGTCCCGTGCCGGCCCCGCGCGGAACTACTTTGAGCCCGAGTCGTGCGATGGCCAGCAGTAGCGGCGCCACCTGTTCTTCTTTGTCCGGCGTAACCACGGCTAGCGGCAAGTGAAGGCGCCAGTCGGTTGCATCCGTGGCGTGAGCGACCAGGGAGAATGGATCGAACAGAATATTGTGGCCGCCGACCACGGCTGCCAGCTCGCGTTTCACGCGGCTGCGCAGGTCGGGAGTCTCCTCAACCTCGGTGCGGAACGAAGCAATCAGAGCGCGGCATTTAGCCAGAACGTCCAGCACGCGCGGGTTGCCGTCGGCCTTGGAGGCGATGACCTCCAGATCCTTGGAGGCATTTTCAAAGAAGCGCTTGCGCCGGGGAGCCGAAGCCACCAGCTCTTGAAATAAATAAGGATTACGGCGATGAATCAGCACCTCCCCGAAGAGACGCATGAGGATGCGGGCCGAGCGGCCGGTCACGCGCGTACCGCGCAGCTCCTCGAGGGTGCGAACGGTTTCCGCTCCGAGCAGGAACGACACCGCCTGCCGGTCGTCGGCTGAGGTGTAATTGAATGGAATTTCACGAGGACGGGGAGCGCCGCCGTCTGCCTGCCCGATTGGGCCTGAACTGAACGCCATGGTCTAGATTAGCAAATTCAAAGGCTCTGACGAAATGTTGACGGCGCTTATGCTGTCGGAAAGATGCAGAAAGGCCCGGAACGGTGGGTTCCGGGCCGCTCTGGTTAATCGGATCTGCTTACAGAACCTGTACGTTTTCTGCCTGGAAGCCTTTGGGCCCCTTAACGACGTTGAACTGGACTGCCTGGCCTTCTTGAAGGCTCCGGAAACCATTCGACTGAATTGCCGAAAAGTGCACGAAGACATCTTCGCCGTTCTGGCGGCTGATAAATCCAAATCCCTTTGCGTCGTTAAACCACTTCACTGTTCCTTGTTCCACTGTGTTGTACCTTTTTCTTTTGTATTGAATTTCCTGCTGAGAAGATCGGATGCTACTGAGAGTGGGACGCGGAAGTGATTCGGCGGTTCCAGCTCAAAATCGCGTACGTTCAAACTTAGCCAGATTTCGATCAACCCGATTATAAGGTATTTTCAGCAAAATCCAACAGAAATATTTTCTGGCCCTGAAAAGACCGAAGTCAGCCCATATACAGGGATGCACGTCAGTCTGAGCTGCGCTGCTTTGGGCGAGTGTGCCGTTGCCGAGGGATGAGTTCGAGGGCTGGTTACGATATACTTTTCGCAAATATCCAGAACTGAATTGGGAGTTCTATGAAGGCAGTGATCCTGGCGGGCGGATTGGGTAGCCGCTTGAGCGAAGAGACAACCCAGCGGCCCAAGCCCATGGTTGAAATCGGCGGGTTCCCCATGCTCTGGCACATTATGAAGATTTACTCCAGCCATAATGTGCACGACTTCATCATCTGCCTTGGTTATAAGGGCTACATTATAAAAGAATACTTTGCGAACTATTTTCTGCACTCATCCGACGTTACCTTCGATCTCGCCAAGAACAGTATGAAGGTGCATGAGAACTTCGGTGAGCCTTGGCGCGTCACTCTCATTGACACCGGCGGCGAGACAATGACCGGCGGACGCATCAAGCGCATTCTCCCGTATGTACAGGATGAGGAAGCTTTTTGTCTGACTTACGGCGACGGCGTGGGCGATGTCGATATCACCCGGTCCATCGAGTTCCACAGACAGCATGGCCGGTTGGCCACGCTGACCGCAGTGCAACCAGCCGGACGTTTCGGTTCGCTGGTGATGAAGCAAGACACGATCCTTGATTTTCAGGAAAAACCGGCTGGCGATGGGCAGTGGATCAATGGTGGATTCTTCGTGCTCTCCCCGAAGGTCGGTGAGTACATCGCGGGCGACGAAACTCCATTCGAGCAGGACTCCTTGAAGAGACTCGCCAAGGCCGATCAACTGCGCGCTTTCCAGCATCGCGGCTTCTGGCAGCCGATGGACACGCTGCGTGATAAGAACCATCTCGAAGAGCTCTGGGCATCGGGAAAAGCCGCGTGGAAGTTGTGGACATAGTCTTCTGAATTCCAGAAAGGCACAAAAGAAGCATGCGCCTCAATCCGTACTCGATTGTACTCTCACTGCTACGTTTCGCCGGAACTTCACTGTTGAGCGCTGTCATGCTGATTGTTCTTTCCGTGGCTGCCTTGGCACACGCTGGATCGGTATACGTGCCCGTGGATAACTGGGCTTATCCGGCGGCGGAGCGGTTGGCGGCACTGACCGATACGCGAGCTGAGGTGGTGGGAATGCGGCCTTGGACACGGATGCAGTTTGCCCGTTTCCTTGAACGCGCCAGAGAGATGCCGCACAACAGTGAGGCCGAGAAACTGCAGAGTTCGTTGGAGCACGAGTTTGCGCCTGAACTGAATAGCGAGTTGGAAAAGCTGGCATTGGAGTCGGTCTACACGCGGAGTACACAGATCGCAGGCAGGCCGCTACGCGACAGCTACCACTTCGGGCAGACTATAGCAGATGACTTTGGACGGCCCTACGGTCAGGGCTTCAACACGATCAACGGCGGCTCTGGATATCTGCAAGAGCGAGCGGGATTGTTGTATGTGCGCGGTGAGTATCAGCTCGGTGCGTCGTTGCGGTCCCCATCGGCGGCGGCCATTGCGAGCCTCGCAGGCGTGGACGAAGTCGCCACCAACCAGCTAAAGACTCAGGGCGGACCGTCGGTCGACGATTTCCGGTTGCTGGATGCCTATGTGGGCGTTTCCTTTGGACGCTGGACGGGATCGCTGGGCAAGCAGAGTTTGTGGTGGGGGCCGGCAACTGGCGGAGCGTTCCTCGAGAGCAACAACGCCGAGCCATTCTGGATGGCAAGGCTGACCAACGACCGACCGTATTCGATTCCCATTCTCGGCAAGGCTCGGCTGGATATGTTCTATGGAAAGCTGCAGGGCCACACCTACGAACCGCAGGTCTGGATACACGGCGAAAAAATTTCGCTGCAGCCGTTCAAGAGTCTTGAGGTTGGATTTACACGAACCGTGGTCTTCCTGGGAGTGGATTACCCGTTTGGATTTCATCGCCTGTGGGATAGCTACTTTAGCGTTGGCAACAATAACTACTCGTATCTGCCTCAGAACAATCCAGGGTCCCGGCAGGGCGGAGTGAATTTCTCGTGGAAACTGCCAAAGCTTCCGGTGACGCTATATAGCGACGGCTACTCTGACGACGACCCTTCCCCACTGGCTAATCCTTCCCGCGCGGCATTCCGTCCCGGGCTCTACATTGCGCGTCTCCCCGGGGCTTTGGCGAAGCTTGACCTGCGCATGGAGGGCGCCTACACGGCCTCGCAGAACTCGTCGTGGCCCAATGGAGACAACTACTGGAAAGAGGATTACAGGGACGGCTACACCAACAAGGGATTGCTGATAGGAGACACGGTGGGTCGCGCCGGGGTCACTTGGCAGGCGTGGAGCACGTACTGGATTTCCGCACGCGACAAGGTGCAGGTAAGCTTCCGCAATCAATACATCAGTCCCGAGTTTCTGAAGGGCGGCGGCACGCAGAACGACGTTCGAACCACCTCGAGCTTTGTGCTTAAACATAACCTGGAAGTGGATCTGGGAGTGCAATCGGAGCGAGTCGTGATGCCTCTGCTGACCGGCAACCTCGCTCCGAAGTACAACGTGAGCGGATGGGCGGGCGTGACGTACTGGCCGGAACACAAGGTGCAAACTCAGCCGTAGCCGTCGGCCGCAAAGAGAGCTGTCGCTGGTACTTCGGAAGTCAATGTAGGATAGTTGCATTCAGTTGTGACGGAGCGTGATATGTCATCTGCACTCGCTGGAGTTGAACCGCAGGAGATCTGGAAACATTTCGAAGCACTGGCCGCCATCCCTCGCCCTTCCACCAAGGAAGCCGCCGCCCGCGATCATGTCCTCAAGCTAGCCGACAGCTTCGGCCTGGAAGCGTTGGTGGACGAAGCTGGAAACGTCGTTGTCCGCAAGTCCGCCTACCCGGGCCGCGAGTCCGCACCGGTAACCGCGCTGCAGGGCCATCTCGATATGGTTTGCGAGAAGAACGAGGACACAGATTTTAACTTCGACACCGATCCAATTCGGCTGGTTCGCAAGGAAGACTGGCTGTACGCCGATGGCACCACGCTCGGCTCCGACAATGGCGTTGGCGTTGCGGCCGCACTGGCCGTCATGGAGAGCAAAACCATTCAGCACGGGCCCATGGAATTCGTCTTTACGGTTGAGGAAGAGACCACGCTGGGCGGTGCCTCGGCCTTTAAGCCCGGAGTGCTGAAAGCCCGCTACCTGCTCAATCTGGACAACGAAGAGCGCGGGACATTGTGCATCGGATGTGCCGGGGGGCTCAACACGCGGGCTTATCGCAAGGTTGCCTTCCAGGTGGCCGGCGCGGGTTCTGCCTACCGGTTGAAAGTCGCCGGCCTCAAGGGCGGTCACTCCGGCGTGGACATCCATCTTGGGCGTGGCAATGCTGTGCGAATCCTCGGCGGTGTGCTGCAACTTGTGATGGAGCGGATCCCGGTACAACTTGCGGATCTGAAAGGCGGCAGCGCACACAATGCGATTCCGCGCGAAGCTTCGGCGCTGGTGCTGGTCGACGCCACCAACGAAGCTCAACTCGAGTCCATCGTGGCACAGTATGCCGAAGATGTTCGTGCCGACCTCGGTGCCTTCGATCCAGACTTGCAGATCACGGTAGAAAAGGCCGGGCGTCCATCGCGTGTGATTGCGCCGGGAGATGTTAAGAAGGTTGTGGATTTGATCGCCAGCCTGCATCACGGTGTGCTTGCCATGAGCCCGGATGTTCCCGGACTGGTGCAGGACTCGACCAACGTCGCCACCGTCAGCCTGAAGGACGGCGTGGTGGAAATTGTTACCAGCCAGCGTTCCGCCATCGAGGGCAGCAAGAACATCGCCAAGCGACTGGTCGCCACCGCCTGCCTGCTTGCTGGTTTTGAGGTCGAGCACTCCAGCAGCTATCCTGGCTGGAAACCCGAGCCCAACAGCGATATCGTGCGCAAGTCGAAGGCGGTCTTCGAGGAGATGTACGGCTCCACGCCCAACCTTATTGCGATGCACGCAGGACTCGAAACCGGCGTGCTCGGCGTGAACTATCCGGAGATGCAGATGATTTCTTTCGGACCACAGATCGAACATCCGCATAGCCCCGCCGAACGGGTGCAAATCTCATCTGTTGCCGAGTTCTGGAAGTACTTGACGACCGTACTGGAAAAGCTTTGACACCAGCTGCTCTGGTTCCCTATACTGCGTTCAGTCTTCAATAAAGTGAGTGATCACTCTCGTGCCGGCGGATTGACTTCCGACGGCACGAGAGTGCTCTGCGGTTCCGTTGTCATAGTACCCCAAGCCGGATGTAGTATGTGCGTTAGCCGCAATGGAAGAAGCTGATTCAGAAACAAGGCCCTGCTAAGTGCCAAGGGCGAAGCTGTGTCTTGTGAGTGGCTGCCGTTGTCGATCAGGTAGCCAAACATTTCGTTTGCGTGAGATCGAATAATACCTGCCATCCTACCGGACCATTCGCCGTGGGAAAAACCGCTGCAAGGTGGAAGTCGAACGCCCACTATTTCCCTGGTATGTGTTTGCTCGATGTCAGTGGTGTCATCGCCTGTGCGTGTGACTTGGGACTGCTTGAAACTCATTCTGTTTAACCCGCTCCGGTGTTCGAAATTAAACAATGACTGAAATGGCCACTAAAGACCGGATGATTGCCGCGGCTGTGATCCTTTTTTCGCGCGGCGGGTTTAATGGGATTACGACCAGGGATATTGCCCGCGGCGCAAATGTCAGTGAAGGTAACATCTTTCGCTATTTCCCGAGCAAACGGGACCTGTTTATCGCGGCCATCGATTCCGAACTCGGGAAGCTAAGTGTCCGCGCCGAAGTGCTCGCGCGGATCACCAACGTTGAAGACTCGCGGATTGCACTGCGGACCTTGTTCGAACTGATCACTGACACCGTTGTGAACCAACCGGCGTTGGTGCGGCTGCTGCACTTCAGCGCTCTTGAATTTGGCTCAGACCTGGAACCCGTGTACCGGAGGCATCTGGATGCAATTATCACCGCGTCGGCGACAAATTTCGAGAGATGGTCGAAAAGCTATGGGTTTCGCGATCTCGATGCACGGGTTACCGTCTTATCATTCGTCGCGACCGTTATTCTGTTACAGAACTATCCGATATTTACAGGTTCTGCTCTCCCATTTTCGTCCGTCGAAAGTGCCGCTGCCTCATATGCGGAACTCTGGTACCGCGTTCTTTCTGATGAAAGCGAAAATGCCTTGCCCAACTCCGATATTGTTTCAGCAGGCGCTTTGGGTACATAGGGAGTTTAACCGCGTGATTCATTACTTACGAAGCTTAATTGTATCGAGAACTGAAGTACTTGGTAGGAGTACCGCGTGCGTGTGACGAATCAAGAAGGTTTAACGACAGGCAGCCGGACCCTAATGCCGACGGGCGGTGATGGCTCACAGGGCGAGGAACAATCCCTAACCTCAATCTGGCAAACAATTGTCAAGCGCAGGATCATCATTGTGTGTTCGACGTTGGCCATATTCTGCGCGGTAGCTGTGCATACGATGCGCACGAAGCCGGTGTATGAAAGCGTCGTGCGTCTGCAAATTGACCCGAGCCGCTCTTCCAACCTGGGCCTCGACGACATTGTCAGCGAAAAGCTTGGCTCGGATGACTCAGATAGCCGCATACAGACCGAGGTCAAGCTGATCCAGAGCGACACGGTGGCGATGCGCGTGATTGACGCACTGGGACTTGCGAAGCGTCCGGAGTTTGCCGGAAAGAGCGCGCTCACCATGAGCGTCACCAACCCTTTAGCAATGAGCCCATCTGACCGCCAGCGCTTAGTGGGTGCGTTTCAGGGTTCGCTCCGGGTGCGGGTCTTGACCAACACTCAACTCGTTGAGGTTCGATTCCGCAGCACCGACCCGAAACTGGCGACTGACGTGGCCAATGCAGTGGCAGAGCAATACATGCAGCGCAACTTTCAGACCCATTATGAGGGCGCAGTTCAGGTGTCGAACTGGCTTGCAAAGCAGATGGAAGAGCTGCAGGGCAAGGCTATCGAAGCGCAGCAGAAGCTGGCAGAGTTCCAGAAACAAAATAACATTCTCGGCACGGATGAAAACGACAACATCGTTACCGATCGGCTGAAACTTCTAAATCAGCAAGTCACGGAGGCTGAGGCAGACCGCATTGTAAAGGAAGCCCGCCACCGATTAGCTGAAACCGGGAATCCAGACCTGATCGCATCCTCTGTTCCCACTCCGACCCTGCAGCTCTTGCGTGGACAGGAAGCGGAATTGAAATCTCAGATCGCACAGTTGAATTCGAAGTACGGAAGCGGGTATCCGAGACTGCACGAATTGCAAGCGCAGTTGAGCCGACTGGATGCTGAGATCGCAACCGAAATCAGCAATGTGGGCAAGCGTCTGGATGAGGAGTATCTGGCGTCGGCGAAGACGGAATCATTGTTGCGCAATCAGTTCAATGATCAAAAAAACGCGGCCTACCAGCTCAACGAGCACGCGGTTCAGTATTCGGTTCTAAAACATGAAGTGGAAACCAGCCGTGAACTATACGACACCCTGCAGGTGAAACTGAAGGTAGCAGGCGTGACCGCCGGTTTGAACTCCAGCTACATCAGTGTAGTGGATCCTGCCGAAGTGCCGGCTACACCGATTGAACCCAATGTTCAATCAAATCTCATGATCGGACTTTTCGGCGGATTGATAACCGGCCTGTTACTTGCGTTTATGGCCGAAGCCTTCGATGACACGGTGAGTAACTCCGCCGAACTTGAGTTGTGCGCCGCGCTGCCAGTGCTGTGCAGTATCCCTGTCAATCAGAGCCAGGGCCGTCTGAAAGCTGACTCCGGCGATGCGGAAAAGGCTGTTCCGGTCGTTCCGATGTTGTTGAGTCTGCCGCGCTCCCAGGCGGCAGAAGCCTTTCGCGGATTGCGAACTTCTTTATTACTTTCCTCGCCAGACGTGCAACCGAAGGTGATCGCCGTCGTCAGTTCGATTGCCACCGAGGGCAAGACCACGGTATCGGCAAATCTTGGCGTCGCGTTCGCCCAGCGAGGCGAGTCGGTTCTTCTGATTGATGCTGACCTGCGCCGTTCATCGATGCACACTCAGTTTGGCCTTCCCGCTGCTCGCCAAGGCACAAGTACCATTCTTATCCGGGGGATGAGCGATAGCGCCATTCTTACGCCGGTGGAGTCGTTACCTAATTTGAAGCTGTTGCCGGCTGGACCGCATCCCCCCAATCCTGCGGAACTACTCGGTTCTAAACGCATGGCAGAAGCGTTGGAGAGTTTCTCCGCGCAATACGACCGAATTATCATCGATACTCCGCCGATTCTGTCAGTCGCTGATTCTCTGGCTTTGGCGAATCTTGCCGACGCGGTTGTGCTGGTTGTCCGTTCAGGAGTCGCCCGGAAGAAGGCTGTTCTCCGCGTCCGTGATCTTCTACAGCGCGCCAACAGCAATCTGGTCGGGATTGTTTTCAACTGTGTCAATCTCCAAATGGAACATTACTACCACGCGCACGGGTTACATTACGGGAAGGCGATGCGTAACTACTATCATAGTGAAGATGGTGAGGAGGACTAACTCAAAACGCAAGGAGCTTGCTTCATAAATTCTGTCTCAGAGGGTGGGTAGGATGCATTCTAGCAATTATCGGATGTTACTGGGAATGGTTGCCTTGAGCCTTGTATTGCCGCTTACTGTATCCGCCCAGTCAGATACAACTCCGCAAACGGCAGCAATTCCGGTTGTCTCCCACGCCTTGCGGGTGTCATCCGGGGATCTTCTGGATCTCGGCGTTTTCGACACTCCGGAATTATCCGGCAAGCTTCGAGTCGACGAAGCGGGGGACATTACCGTACCCGTTGCAGGAGCGGTCCGGGTTTCCGGCATGACGTCAGAGGAAGCGGCGGTCGCGGTGGAAGGAAAGCTCCGCAGCGCGGATATTCTGAAAGACCCGCATGTCTCGATTTTCATAAGCGAGTACGCCACCCAGGGAGTTACGGTGACGGGCGAGGTTAGGACTCCGGGTATCTACCCATTACTGGGTAGTCACGGATTGTCCGACATGATTGCCGCAGCTGGTGGAGTTACCGCAGGGTCGAGCCGGGTGGTCACCGTTACGCACAAATCCGATCCCGAGCACCCGGAAACACTCACGCTTGATAACCGGCCCGGAAGTATTGCAGCGAAGGTAGACATCCGGCCAGGAGACACCATCGGAGTCGCGAAGGCTGGAGTTGCCTATGTTGTGGGTGAGGTCGCCAAACCGGGCGGTTTCTTGATCGAAAGCAATGACCGCCTGAGTGTGCTTCAGGTGATTGCGTTGGCCGGAGGCGCGACTCACACGGCGGCTCCGGACAAGGCTCGGCTGATCCGCAAAACGCCAACTGGCCGGGAAGAACTGAAAGTGCCGCTGAAGGCAATTTTGAACGGCAAGGTTGTCGATATACCGCTGGAAGACGGAGACATTCTTTTCGTTCCGTCCAGTAAAGGCAAAATATTTGCCTACCGCGGTGTAGATACTGCGATTGGACTGACGACAGGATTGGCCGTTGGCGGACGGTTCTAACCGTCGGATGGAGCACTGAACCGCACTGCCATGTGGTTGCACCCAAATTGCGCCGGAGGATTATTCGATGGGTGACCTGGATAACGCAACATGACGGAAAGCGGCGAGAATGTCCGTGAATGAGATAGGTCTCGGCTGATGTTGCTGAAAACAGGTGAATGGTGAACAACCCGAAGACCGGCGTACAACTCAACTCTACGGAGCCTTACGAGAAGCCAGCAATGGATTCCGTAATCATTGATATCCCGGAATACGAAGCGAATCTTCCATCCGCCGATGTCCCGGAGATGGTCAGTGTAACGCCGCGGCCGGGCACCGCACTGCAGCGCTGGATGCCGATTCTTGTAAAATTTGCGTCCATCCAGGTGCTAGTGCAAGTTCTAGGGTTTGCTGCTGGCATCCTGGTTATCCGGAATCTGCCGAAGCGGGAGTATGCGCTTTACACCCTTGGCAACACCATGTTGGCAACCATCCTGGTCTTAGCCGATAGCGGGATAAGCAGCGCGCTGACAGCCATCGGCGGTCGTATTTGGCAGGATAAACAACAGTTATCGCGGCTCATTCGAACCGCGCTCGAACTGCGGCGCTTATTGGTAGCTGTCACTGTTCCAATTGTGATCCCAGTTCTGGTTTGGCTTTTGATGCAGAACGGGGCGAGTACCCCCAAAACAGCCATACTGGTGGCAGCAGTGTTGGTGGGTTGCGGTTTGGAGTTAATTACTCGCATCTATGCTGTCGCCCTAAGACTTAAATCTGAAATACGGCAAATCCAGAACCAAGCTTTGGTAGCGGCTCTGGTTAAGCTTGCGATTGTGGGAATTGCTGTCTTGGTTTGGTTCAACGTGGAGATCGCAATCTTTGCGGTGGTGGCCGGATACGCGGTTCAGTATTGGATGCTTCACCGATGGTCCGTTGAAAACCTGGATGTCCGCGCACCGGGCGATCCCGCAATGCGCGCCGAAATTATCGGAGTAGTCAAGAAGGTGTCGCCTCAGACAATATACTACTGCCTGCAGGGACAGATCATGGTCTGGCTGATTAGCATCTTCGGCAATGCGGACAGAGTCGCGGACGTGGGTGCACTCGGAAGGTTGGCGGTTGTCTTCTCGATCCTAGGCTCACTCGCTAGCGAAATCCTGTTTCCCGCATTTGCCCGGATACAGAGTGCGCAGATGTTAAGGAAGCGCTACCTCCAGGTCATACTCGTGTATGCGGCTATTTCTGCTTCCCTGGTTGCTCTTGTCGCAGTCTTTCCTAAACAGGTTTTAAGTGTCCTCGGCGGTCAGTATCGCCACCTGCAAACTGAGGGGATATTAATGGCGGTCAGCAGTGTATTAGGGGCGATTGCCGGTTTGGCGTGGGGCCTGAATTATTCGCGCGCCTGGATCGTATCCCCGCTGAAGTTCATTCCCTTCAGCATTGCTGTCCAGGTTGCGCTCGTCTATTTTCTGAATCTCTCGACGGTACGAGGGGTTCTGGTTCTCTCAATCCTTTCTGCTCTTCCTAGTATCGCGTGGGCCGTGTCGTTGACACTCCTGAAGATTAGGAAGTTGCAGGTATCTGCATGAGAATCAGACTTTGAGTTCTGCGCAGGTTCGCCGCTCATTAGCAGTAGTCGCAGGTCGCAACTGAAGTCATCTAGTGTGCTGTCCCGGAAATACGTGAACAAAGGCGTGCAATCTTCTGCAGGATAGAATCGGCAGTCGCGGTCCAGACAAATGGCCGGCTGAATCGATTGTAGTGCTGGACGAACGCGTCAA
>Ga0181528_10000260_pt1 | contig 44091 bp, 36 predicted proteins | sample PEATcosm2014_Bin_47_FD_119742 | JGI IMG/M metagenome (GOLD analysis project Ga0181528, IMG submission 119742) | Peatland microbial communities from MTU Mesocosm Facility, Houghton, MI, USA - PEATcosm2014_Bin10_10_metaG | ecosystem: Environmental > Terrestrial > Soil > Wetlands > Peat | place...
GTTGCCGCTCACGTTGGTTTGGAGTCGATCTGGAGATCGGCGTTCCCAGGGGCAGGGCGTGTAGAGAATGAGAAACCGCTCTGCACGGTGAGAGAGCAGCGTGTCGTGGAATGCGGTTGTATGGAGTTATATGATCGAGGTTCCTACTCCCCAGGGGGGATATTCCGTCTCATGAAGATCATGCTTTCGTGCGCTCTGCTGTTCGCCTCGGCCGCTCTTGCCGCCGCGGCCGAATCGAGCTTTCGAACTCCGTACTACCGCGCGGCGCTGGCCCCGGATCAGCCGGGCTTCACCGAACTCGCTGTCGACTCATTGGGCAAGGAGAAGCTGGCCGTGAACGTGATGCTGCCACTCACGCAGAATCCGCGGAAGTACCACACCGTGCGAAGTGGAAATAGCGTGGAGTACCACGCAGATGGCAGCGGCACTGCTGCGTGGACGTTCACTTTCACGAACAAAGCAATTGTCCTGCGCTCCGAATATTCGTCGCAACAGCCGCCGCAACCGCTGGTTTTCGGCTTCAATCCAATCCTCTGCCATGCCACGCTGCTGGGGCTATTCGATGACTCGGGCGCGATCCGTCTCCCGGCGCTGCTGCACTTTCCCGATCGAGGGACGTTCCGGATCACGACGCCGGAAAAAGGTCTGGCGCTGGTCTACGATGCGCTCCGCGACAAAGAGGACTTCGTACGTGTGACCTTCCCGCCCGCCACCGCAGAGCGGCCCAGTGTTGAATACCGTTGGGAAGTGACGGCCATCTATCCGATCGTCGAAGGCATCATGAACGATCCTCGCTACGACGGGTTCCGCCGCGATTTCCTGAACATCCTGCAGATCAATCCGCGCGAACGCGTGCTGGCTAACCACGCGGCCAGCGATCCGGTGGCATTCACCGTTTTCCTTTATTCGATGATGGCCGCTCACATGCCGCCGCTGGCCGACGGCTTGACGGCGCTCGACATTGTCCGGCAGACGCTGGATCGCTACGCGGGAGGAATGAAGGGTTACGGCATGGCCAATTACAAGGACGACCCGAACCTGAAGTACGACTTTCTCGACACCTATCCGTCGCTTGTCATGGCTTCGACCGAGTATGTGCGTGCCAGCCATGATCGAGATTGGCTGACAAAGAACTACGCCGTCGTCAAGCGCTGGGCGGACCAGATGATTGCCTTCGACAGCGACGGCGACGGGTTGATGGAATATCCGGTGAGCGGCAATTCGGGCTCCTGGCCGCAGCAGATATCCGTGCGCCCGTCGAACTGGTGGGACACTGTCGGCTTCGGGCATAAGGACGCCTATGCCAACGCACTCGCTTACCGGGCGTTCAACGACATGGCGGAACTTGCTCGCATGAACGGCAGGAGCGACGATGCCGACGTCTACGCGCAGCGCGCCCGCAAGCTGAAAGCGGTTTACTACGATACGTTCTACAATCCCGCCACCGGCGTTCTCGCCGGCTGGAAGAGCGCCGACGGCAAACTGCACGACTACTATTTCCTCTTTGTCAACGGCATGGCCGTGACGCACGGCCTGCTGACGAAGGAGCAGGGCAATCGGGTGTGGGACAAGCTGCTCGCGAAGATGAAGGACGTTGGATATACGCGCTTCGAACTCGGCTTGCCCGGCAACCTGATCCGTATCCTGCCAGAGGACTACGCCGACAAGAACCATCGCTTCGGCTACTCCGAAAGGGAAGACGGCTCCGACGGATTCCAGGTCTACGAGAACGGCGGCGCGACTGCCTGTTGGGCTTACTACACGATCCAGGCGCTGCGCGATCTGGGCCGTGACAAAGAGGCCGACGCGATCCTCTTCCCCATGCTCAAGGCGTTCGAGGACGGAGGATTTCAGGGCCGCGGACCGAATGGCATGACCTACGATTGGAAGGACTGGAACGGTGGTCCGCACGGCTACGAGGGCCTGCTCGTTGATGGTTATTCAACGCTGCTCGCGGCCCTGCCGGGCGGCGGAAGGTAGTTTTGTGTGGGGCGGACCTCCAGGTCCGCGCGGGCTCTCCAGAGCCCGCTCCGGACAAACTTGCGGGGCCCGGAGGCCCCACGCGGCTCTGGAGAGCCGCCCCACAACGCCCATTTCGACGCTGCGCAGCCCACATCGTCTGCCGTGACGCTATTCTTATCAAGTATGGCGAACGACCCGAAATGCCGGCGAACCCGGAAAGCGAAGCCGCGAACGACGCTCGTACTTCTGGTCCTGCTGCTGGCGCCAGGCGCGCTGCTGGTGCCGCGTCTGATTGGAGAGACGGCTTCCCGGATTCGCTTTGAACTCAAGGCCATTCCTTTCCGGCTGGAAAACGGTGAGGTTACGGCGCGCCACGTGCCGGCCACCATGGCTGGCGGAGTCGCCGTGTTCGACTACAACCGGGATGGCCGGCCCGACATCTTCTTCACGAACGGCGCGAATCTCGCCACGCTGACCAAGGACGAGCCGAAGTATCAGAATCACCTGTTCCGCAACGATGGCAACGGTGTATTCACTGACGTGACGAAACAAGCCGGGCTGGCCGGCCACGGCTTCGATGTGGGCGTCGCCGTGGGCGACTACGACAACGACGGATACCCCGATCTGTTCGTGGCGGGCGTTCACCACAACACGCTGTATCACAACAACGGTGATGGGACCTTCACTGATGTTTCGGAAAAGGCGGGCTTGAACAAACCGGATGCGCAGTTCGGCCCGCTGTGGGCCATCACCGGCGTCTGGGTGGACGTCAATAACGACGGTCTGCTCGATCTGTTCGTGGTGAATTATCTGCAGTGGGACGCTGCGAGCGAGCCGCTGTGCGAGTACCAGGGTGCGCCCGATTACTGCAGCCCGCGCTCGTACAAAGGGTTGCCGAACCAGCTCTATTTGAACAAAGGCAATGGAGTCTTCGAGGACGTCTCCGAGTCGTGGGGCATACGATCCCATGTAGGCAAGGGCATGGGCGCAGCCACTGCGGACTACGATCTCGACGGGTTGCCGGATATCTTCGTCACCAATGATGCGTCGTACAACTCGCTCTTCCACAACACCGGCGGGAAGTTCGAGGAGGTCGCTTTTCAGAAGGGTGTCGCGCTGATGGAGGACGGGAACTTCATCTCGGGCATGGGGGTGGATTTTCGCGACTTCAATAACGACGGCTATCCTGACCTCGCCTTTGTCGCTCTGGCCAAGCAGACCTTTCCCCTGCTAAAGAACGTGGAAGGTCGCGAGTTTCACGAAGTGACCGGCGATAGCGGAATGCGCAACCTCAGCCTGTCGATGGCGGGCTTCGGCCCGGGACTCTACGACTTGGACAACGACGGTTGGAAGGATCTCTTCGTGACGCGCGGCGACGTGCTGTCGCAGGCCATGCCGGGCACCGTGGTGGAGCAGCACAACAGCGTCTTTCGCAATCTGGGCGCGAGCGGGAAGTGGGTGGCCCTCACGGCCGAGGCCGGGCTGGACGCCGCGCCGCCCAAGCGGCATCGAGGGCTCGCTTTCGGCGACTTCGACGGCGACGGCAGGATTGATGTGGTTACGACAGCCCTGGCTGCTCCGGCCGAAATCTGGATGAACCGAACCCCGAGTTCCGGGCACTGGCTCGACATTGCGCTGGAAGGCACCCGCAGCAATCGCGACGGCATCGGCGCGCGCATCAAGGTCACCACAAAACACATGACGCAGTTCAACCACATGACCACCAGCGTGGGGTATGCTTCATCGAGTCACGGACCCGTGCATTTCGGCCTCGGCGAGGACGACACGGCGCAGACGGTTGAGATTCACTGGCCGTCGGGCAAGGTGCAGACGCTGCAGGGCGTCCGCGGCGATCGCGTGCTTAGCGTAAAAGAGGCCCATTAGAAGGTCGCGGCTCACCCGAGTCCTTTTGCCGCGCTCCATCGCTCACCACATCCGCCATGTAGCTGGATCGAACAAAGGGTCCCGCGAAGACCATTTTGAAACCGATGCCGAGCCCATAGGATCGCCAGCGTTCGTACCGCTCTTCGGGTACATACTCGGCCACTTCCATGTTGCGCCGCGCCGGCTGCAAGTACTGCCCGATCGTGGCAACTTCGGTCGAGGCTGCCCGCAGGTCTTCGAGTACCCGCTGGACCTCTTCCTCTGTTTCGCCGAGACCTGCCATCAGCCCGGACTTGGTGAGAACATCCGGGCGATACTTCTTCGCGAATTCGAGCACACGCAAGGACTGCCGGTAGTTGGCCTGGGGCCTTACCTTCCTGTAGAGCCGCTCGACGGTTTCCATGTTGTGGTTGAAGACGTGCGGCCCGGCATCGAGCACGCGCGCCACGGCATCGAGGTCGCCGCAGAAGTCCGGTGTCAGGACCTCGATGCGCGCTTCCGGGAGCGCGTCGCGCAGGCGTTGCACGGTCTCCGCGAAGTGGCGCGAACCGCCGTCGTCCAGGTCGTCGCGGTTCACACTCGTAACTACCACATACCGCAGACCCATCTCCTGCGCCATTCGTGCTACGTTGGCCGGTTCGTCCGCATCGAGCGAGAACTCGCGCTTCGCGGGCGACCCTTTAGGGACGGAGCAGAAGGCGCAGCCTCGCGTGCACAGGTTGCCCAGGATCATAAAAGTCGCCGCGCCCCTGTGGAAGCACTCGTGCATGTTCGGACAGCGCGCCGACTCGCAGACCGTGTTCAACTTCAGCCGCCGCAGATCATTCTTGAGCGCTTGCACGGATTGGAAATTGGTGTGAGGTTTTCGGAGAAAGTCCGGCAGGCGAGGGCCGTTCTTCCGCCGGCCCCCGTCGTCCGGCTCAATCTGCACGAGTGTCATTACCTTTGTGCCCTCTGTTTGTTGTTGCAGCGAATTGCTCGTTCAGCCAGCAATCCTCAGTCAGCGGAATCGCTGAAACTGGGGCCCGTCAAGTCGCACCCATTGCCGGAATCTTGCGCGCTAGATCATCGCGCTTCACCCTCGCCGGAAATCCCCGGCCGCCTCATCTCCGTCAGTACTTTTGTGGATAGGGCTTTGCGATATCGAGGCTCTTCAGCTTTGCGCGTGCCTGCGTAGTCGCTTCGGCCGTACTGAATGGTCCCACCAGCACCCGGACCAGTTCTCCCTTGGGCGACTTAGCCAGAACCACGTGAAACTGGTGCTTTCTCAGCAGCGCAGCGAGCGATTGCGCCTCGCTGAGGCGTGTCGAGGCGACTTGCAGGTATGAGCCCGGCGCGGGCTCCACCACTTGGTCGGCGCCCTTCGAAGGAGCCGGTTTGGTGAGGGGCGCATCTTGCTTCTTCGGCGAAACGGCTTCCTTCGTCTCATGGGACGCCCGCTTTTCCTCGATCTTTGAAGATGTGTCCTGGTCTGGAGTCGTCACCGGCTCTGCCGCCGCCGGAGCGCCGGAAGGGGGCGCGGTCGCCGTCGGGGTATTCTGTGGAGAATCTACTACCAGCGGCGGCTGATCGATTGAGCGCGCTGCCGCTGCCGAGTTCGCGGATGCCTGGCCGACGCTCTTGCCCGCGAAGAATCCCATCGCGAAAAAGATCCCCAGCAGGATCACCACGATTCCGAGCACACTGAAAAGCTGACGATTTCCCAGCACGAGTTCAAATTCACCTTCCGAGCCGATTGCCATCGCGCCTAAGCCTCATTTCGTTCGGGTCTTTCCAGAGCTTAAACCCCGGCTGCCTGACAAGACAACCTGGGCCCGCACTTTCTGGTGCGCGCCGGATCGAAAGCGTTATGCTTTGGAGAGTTGAATGAATCCGGACCCCGCCGGAACCTTTCAGATGGATTCGACTCTCAATTACCGATTTGCCTGTGTGCCTGGCTGTAGCCGCTGCTGCGACGTCGAGGGCTATGTCTATCTGACTGAAGACGATCTGCAGCGTGCCGCCACCCACCTGGGGCTTTCCGCCGCCGAATTCGAGAAACGCTACGTCTACCGCACCCGTCATCTGCTTCGGTTGCGTAAGCCGAAGGGCCCGCGGAAGCTGCAATGCCACTTTCGCGATAGCCGGGGCTGCTCGATTCACGCTGTCAAGCCCGTGCAATGCAGGCTATTCCCGTTCTGGCCGGAGATGGTGGAAAACGCCAAGGCCTGGCGCAAGACTGCTCGCTCCTGCCCGGGTATCGGAACGGGACCGCTGATTCAAATTGGAACAGCCCTTGAAACAGCGTCTGAAATGAAGCATGCCTATCCCCGCTTCTACCTGGGCGAGTGAAACTGTAGCTTGCTGATTCTAAATAGATAACAACGTGGGCCTGCCCATCTTCCGGGTTGGCATTCCTCGTGCACTGTGCTGGCTGCATGTTCGACCCGATCCAGAGCCGAATGGAGCATTATCTCGATCTTCTGAGCGAACGCCAGAAGCTCGTCGCCTCGAATGTTGCCAACCTGGATACGCCCGGCTACAAGACTCGTGATATCGACTTCCAGTTCGAGTTTGAATCGCAACTCGCCGGGGGTAAATCCACTGTCACCGAGCCGACAGGCCTCACTGTGAAAAACGATGGCAACAACGTCAGCCTGGACCGTGAAACACGGCTCCTGGCCGAGAACGCCATGCGCTTCAACTTCGTGTCGAATCTCATGAAAAATGAATTGCGAATGGTCAAGCAGGCGATCGACGAGGGCAAGTAGTCATGAGTCTTTTCAACCTCATGTCCATCAGCGCTTCCGGGATGCAGGCCCAGAGACTTCGCGCCCAGACAATCGTTGAGAACCTGGCCAACTCCGAGACGACGCGCACGCCTGACGGGGGTCCGTACAAGCGTAAAGACGTGGTTTTGGCCTCCGGGGAGGTCGATTCGCCGTTTTCCGCGGTCTTTCAGTCGTCGCTGGAGAGTGGCGCCAGCGGTGTCTCGGTTTCCGAGATTCTCGAGGACTCGCGTCCCGGCGAACTCCGCTATCAGCCCGGCCACCCCGATGCAAACGAGAAAGGCTACGTGGCTTACCCGCACATCAGCTCGGCCGAGGAGATGGCCGATCTGGTGGACGCCTCGCGTAGCTTCGAAGCCAACACCGCGGCGATGAGCGCCGTCAAAGATATGGTTGCCAAGTCCATTGACCTGCTCAAGATATGAACGTCAACGCCATAGCTCCCGGTTTCACTCCGATCATCGCGCCCACCCCCATTCAGGGCACTGGCCCATCGGCTGCGGCGGGAGGCGGATTCGGCCAGGCGATGGCCGACGCTCTTGATGGCGTCGGCGCGTTGCAGAATGCAGCGCATGCGTCCGCCGACAGCTTCATGAATGGTGAAACCGAGGAGATACACAAGGTTGCCCTCGACCAACAAAAAGCCGCGCTCTCGCTCGACCTGTTTCTCCAGGTAAGAAACAAGGTCGTCAGCGCCTACCAGGAAATCATGAAGATGCAGGTCTGAGGAGCGACTTATGAATCAGTTCACGCAACTCCTCAACCAGATCCCGACCCGCCAGAAGATTCTGATTGTCGTCATAGCCTGCCTGGTTGCGGGCGGCCTGTTCTTTGGTCTCCGGTGGAACAGAGAGCGCGACCTCCGCCCGCTGTTCACCAATCTTGCTGCCGACGACGCTGGCGCGGTGGTGGAGAAACTCCGCACCTCTAACGTGGAGTTCAAAGTGGCTGACAACGGTACGATCCTCGTGCCGTCTTCCCGCGTTGCGGAACTCCGGCTCGACATGGCCTCCGCGGGGCTGCCTAAGACAGGCCGTCTGGGCTTCGAGCTCTTCGATAAACAGAATTTCGGCTCCAGCGAATTCGACGAGCAGGTTAGGCTCCGCCGGGCCATCGAAGGCGAGCTGGAACGTAGCGTGATGACCCTTACTGGAGTCGAGTCGGCCCGTGTCCACGTGACCTTCTCCAAGGACTCGGTCTTCAGCGATCTCCGGCAACCCGCCAAAGCCAGCGTTCTGGTCAAACTGCGGCCAGGCACAGTGCTTTCCACACAGAACATCTCTTCGATTGAACACTTGGCGGCCAGCGCCGTGGAAGGGCTGCAACCGGAAGCAGTCTCCGTCGTAGACATGAACGGGAACCTGTTGGGCAAACCGCGCGCTTCTCTGGACGCCGACTCCGGCGCCTCTTCGGCATCGCTCGAGTACCGCCAGTCGCTGGAGCACGATCTGCTCACCAAGATCCGTTCCACTCTCGATCCGCTCCTCGGCTCGGAGAAATATCGGGCGGGCGTCACGCTCGAGTGCGATTTCACCAGCGGCGAACAGAGTGAAGAGACCTTCGACCCGGACCACTCGGTCATATTGACGGCCCAGAAGTCGGAGGACTCGGCTGGCTCCTCATCCTCGGGGGGCGTGCCTGGAACGGCATCGAATCTGCCTCGTCCCGTCCCGCCCTCGTCTGGCGGGCGCGGCGCCGTCTCCCGGAAGACCGAGAATGTCTCCTATCAGACCAGCCGCGTTGTCAAGCACCTGAAACTGCCCCAAGGTTCCGTAAAGCGTGTTTCCGTGGCGATTCTCCTCGACCAGGGACTGCATTGGGAAGGCGCGGGATCGACCGCAAAGCGCGTCCTGGATCCGCCATCGGCCGACAAGTTGAAAGTCGTCAAGGATGTAGTGTCTGGAGTGATCGGTTATCAACAGGAGCGAGGCGACCAGGTTCTGGTGGAGACGCTTCCATTCGATGCAACTCTTGCCGTGCCAGCCCCTGAAGATCTGAGCAGGACCGTTGCCCGTCAAACCCAAAAGCCCGACGGTAGACCGGAGGAACTCACTACGCGCCTGAAATCGCTTCCGCGTGTCTGGCTCATCGTGGGCGGGTGTACCTTACTGTTCGTCTTGATCGCCCTCTCCTTGCTCATCCGCGCAATCTTCAAGAAGAATGGCGCTGCTCGGGCAGTCCAGGTCGGAGCGCCGCCCGCTCTGGCCGGCGCCACTGGGACGGCTGCTCAGCTTTCCGCGCCCAACCAAGGCGAGTTTGAAGCCAAGGCCATGGCGCAGCTTGCCGAGAATCGCCAGGCGAAGGAACAGGCCGAGAGCGACGTTCTCCAGTCTCTGAAGTTGATTCCCAGTACGAGGAAGTCCGAGGTCTATAAGAAATACATCCTCGAAGAGGCCAAGCAGGATCCAGGCAAAGTTGCCCAATTGCTCCGGTCCTGGTTGAACGCGGAGGGTGCCTGATCCATGATCCGGAATTCGGGCAAGGAAGATACTCCCCAGGTCAAGATGAGCGGTTCCAAGAAAGCCGCCATCCTCACGGTGTTCATGGGAGATGCCGCGAGCGCGGAGGTCTTCAAGGAACTTGATGAGGACGAAGTCGCGGCCATTGGCCGTGAAATCGCACGGCTGCAGAACATTACTGCCGAGGATGGAGAACAGGTTCTCGAGGAGTTCTACCAGCTTGCCATGGCGCAGGACTACGTCCTGAAGGGTGGCGTCGACTACGCTCGCAAGATCCTGACTAAGGCCTTTGGTCCCGAGTCAGCCAGAAAAATCCTCGACCGCCTGCTCAAACAACTCGGGGCGGACGCCGCGAACTTCGACGCACTCCAAAAGGCGGACCCGCAACAACTCGCCAAATTCATACACAACGAGCATCCGCAGACCATTGCCCTGGTCCTCAGCCATCTCAACCCCTCGCAGGCAGCCGGACTTCTGTTTTCGTTACCGAACGATCTGAGGGCTGACGTCGCTCTGCGCATGGCCAATCTGGACCAGATTTCCCCTGACATCATTTCCAAAATCGCTTCAATCATCGGCCAGAAGCTCAAGGCCCTGGGTGAAATGAGCCGCGAGTCCTACGGCGGGGTCCGTGCCGTTGCCGAGATGTTCAACCGGCTCGATTCCTCCTGCAGTAAAGACATTCTGGAGAACATAGAAGGCAGCGACCCGACGCTCGCCGAAACCATCCGTCACCTGATGTTCGTCTTCGAAGATCTCCTGCTTGTCGACCAGAATGGCATCAAGGAAATCCTCGGTCGCATCGATCGCAAGATCCTTACCGTCGCTCTGAAAGGAACCAGCGACCAGCTCAAAGATCATTTCCTGGAATGTATGTCCCAGCGTGGCGCGGAAATGCTTCGCGAGGACATGGAAGCACTTGGTCCCATCAAGATTAAAGAAGTGGAGTCGGCGCAACAACAGATCATCGCTGTTGTCCGCCAGATGGAAGCCGAGGGCACCATCAGCCTGAAGGGCGCCGTAGGCGAGCAGTATGTCGTCTAGGATCATTCGCAGAGAGGAAGACTCATTTCTGTCGCACTCCTGGCAACGGGTCAAGCGTTCCGGGAGCTTACCCTCTTCGCCACCAGACGGCCGTGAGTTTTCGCCCATGCCCGGCGGCGCGGGCGGAAACGACCTCGACCCCGGGGGGGCTGGCGCGCAATCGAAGAGTACGGAAGATGTGCGGGAAGACCTCTCACGCGAGTTTCAGGCCCGTCTCCAGCAGGAACGCAACGCCGCCTTTGAGGCGGGCAGGAAAGCCGCTCAAGATGCGTCCAGACAGGAATTGCAGGCGCATTATGAGCGACTCTCCAAAAGCATCGAGGAGTTGGCCGTCTGCCGTCTACGCTACAGGCAGGAAACGGAGCGCGAAGTTGTACAGCTCTCGCTGGAAATTGCCAGACGCATTCTCCGGCGCGAGCTGACGATCGATCCTCAGGCCGTCCTCGGCCTGCTGCGAGCGGGACTGGATTCGGTTTCTCTGCGGGAGGTGCTAGAAGTTCGGGTCCACACCGCCCACGCGGACTTCGTCCGGACGGCCCTGCAGCGGATGGGAGCGCCAGCCGCAATCTCGGTCGTAGGTGACCCCCACCTGGAACCCGGAGCCTTATGCGTGGAGACACGCAGGGGTGGATTTGACGCGTCGGCTGAGACCCAGATCGAAGAGATCCAACGCGGTTTCACCGACCTGATGGAGAGGAGCACTGCAACTTGACACAGGAATCGGACCATCCCGGACTGGGCCGGTACTTCGATGCATTGAACCAGACAGAGGTAGTGCGGACGACCGGCAGTGTGGAGCAGGTTGTCGGGCTTCTCATTGAATCCAAAGGGCCGCCTGCCGGAGTTGGCGACTTTTGCGAGATCAGTACTCGGGCTGGACAAATCATCCGGACCCAAGTGATCGGCTTTCGCGATGGGCGAATCCTCTCAATGCCCCTCGAAGAGACTGGCGGTCTGCAGCCAGGCGATACCCTAATCTCGCGCAAACGTGATGCTCGCGTCGGGGTGTCGAGCGGTCTGCTCGGGCGCGTTCTCGACGGGTTTGGCGGGCCCATGGACGGCGGGCCGCAGATCCCGGCTGAAGACTGGTATGACCTTTACGCCGCTCCGCCGGGACCAATGCAACGCGAACCGATCAGTCAGCCGCTCACCACCGGAGTGCGTGCCATCGACAGTTTCCTCACTTGCGGGCGGGGGCAGCGTATCGGCATCTTCGGCGGCAGCGGTGTTGGCAAGAGTACTCTGCTTGGCTCGCTCCTGAAAAACCATGATGCCGACGTCGCGGTACTGGCCTTCGTTGGCGAACGCAATCGCGAAGTGCGGGATTTCATCGAACATGAACTGGGACCAGAGGGCCTGAAGCGAAGCGTGCTGGTCGTGGCGACTTCGGATCGCCCCTCACCCCTTCGCGTCCGGGCCTGTTTTGTGGCTCTGGCAATCGCCGAATACTTCCGCGATCAGGGAGCGAATGTGCTGCTGGTCGCCGATTCGGTGACCCGACTCGCCATGGCTCAACGCGAGATTGGTTTGGCTGCTGGTGAGCCTCCCAGCCAGAAGGGCTACACGCCGTCGGTTTTCCAGATGCTGCCCAAGGTCTTCGAGCGAGCGGGCAACTTTCGCAAGGGCTCCATCACCGGATTCTTTACCGTTCTGGTCGAAGGCGACGATATGAACGAGCCCATTACCGACGCAGTTCGAGGCATTTTGGACGGCCACATCGTTTTGTCACGCCAGCTTGGGCAGCAGGGCCATTACCCGGCCATCGACGTTTTGCAGTCGGTTTCTCGACTTGCCTCCCGTGTCGGACGGCCTGAGCAGATTCAGGCGGCCCGACGTTTGCGCGAGTGCCTTTCACTCCTGCAGTCCACGGAGGACCTGATTCGAATCGGGGCTTATGTATCCGGCTCCAACGCCGAAGTTGACGCCGGAATCCGTGTCCAGGACGACCTGAATTCCTTCCTGCGGCAACTTCCTGGAGAACGAAGCAGCATGGACGACACCGTGGATCGCATGCGCGCGCTTGTCGCGGGGCTGGCCAGGGGTTCCGGACATTGAAACGTTTTACGTTTCGCTTAGAGCGTCTGCTCCAGTGGCGAGCTTTGGAGAAGGACCGGGAGGAGGGCCGGCTGCGGAAGCTCTTCTCTGACGTTGAGCGGTTGGAGGCTCAGCGGATTTCGCTCGAAAACAGCGCACGGGCGGCTGAAGAGTCCGTGCAGCGGCCTGACGTTCTCAATGAAGAACGCCAGGCTCTGGGGAACTACCGGCGCTTTCTCGCAAGCGAAAGACAGCGGCTGCTGCGGCTTCGCGCTGAACTCGAAAACCGCATCCAAGCCCAGCGCCGTCTGGTGGTGGAGGCCGAGCGCAAGGTTGAAGCGCTCAAGCATATGCGGGACGACAAGCTGGCCGAGTGGCGCGGCCGGATGGCCAAAGAACAGGGAGACTTCGTGGATGGGCTGGTTGTGGCCCGATGGGGGCGAACATCGTAGGGCGCAAAGGCCACGCCCGAGAGCTAATTGCCAGAGCCTTGCTTCAAGAACTCAGCGAACTCGCCGGGATCCTTCGTCAGGCCGGGGAAGGAGGCCACAGGCTTTTCGTCGGCCCCCAGGACTGCGTAGTAAGGAATTGCGACCGTTTGAAACAGGCGCTGCTGCCGTTCCTGGTTCCTCTCGCTGTCGGCGTCCGAGCCGTCGGTGTAAAGGTCCAGGAGGATAAAGTTGCTCATTAACCCGGCAATCTCAGGGCGAGGGAACATGTTCGCTTTCATCCATTTGCAGTTAGTACATGCGTAACCCGTGAAGTCGACAAGCACGCGCTTGTTCTCGGCCTTGGCCTGCCGGAAAGCCGCATCGTAGTCGTTCTTGATCGCCCGCTGTGCAGGCGCCGCGCCGCCCGGTGCAAGCACTGACGATTCAGCGGCCGCCGGAACGTAAGCATCGAGTTCACCCAGCCGGCCGCCGAACATCCCGGGAATCAGGCTGAGCGCAAAGCCCAGGAACAGTATGCCGAGCAGCGCGCGTCCGGCTCCCACGTTCTCATCTCGTTTGATGCCCTCCATGCGCAGGAAGCCCAACAGGTACAGCCCCGGGCAGGCAAATAAGACAATCCAGACGGCGAGGAACCTCTCTCTTGTCAATAGGTTCCAATGTAATACCTGATCCATTGTTGCAAGGTACTTCAGCATCGCCGCGAGCACCGCAAAGCCTAAAACGACCTTCACCCGCGACATCCAGGCGCCACTCCGCGGAAGCCTGCGCAGGAAACTTGGGAAGATCGCCAGCAGGAAGAACGGCGAGGAAAGGGCCAGCGAAAATGTCAGCATCCCCAACACGGGCTGCAGCTTGTCGCTACCCACTGAGGCCGCCAGCAGGGTTCCCATGAAAGGCCCGACACACGCGAACGAGGCTAGGCAGAAGGTTAACCCCATGATGAGGGTCCCGATATAGCCCCCGCGGTTGGATTCCGCGTTCAGCTTCGTCAGAAGGCTGCTGGGCAGAGTGATCTCAAAGGCTCCCAACAGGCTCAATCCAAAAACCAGGAAAACCAATGTGATTAATCCATTAACCCATGGATTCGAGCCCAGCTTCACTACTGCGAATGGCCCAAGCGCGGCCGTCAGTCCAAAGCCGATGCCTGTAAACAGCAGCATGATGCCGAGGCAGAACACGACCGCCTGGCGAATTGCCTGGCCACGCGACGGGTTCTCCTGGTTCAGGAAGAACGACATCGTAATCGGAATCATGGGGAAGACGCAGGGTGTGAAGATGGCGGCGAGCCCAAAGCCAAACGCCAGGAGAAGAAACGATCCAAGCCCTTGATTCTGCGCGGGCGTGCTCTTGGACGGAACCGGGCTGCCTGTGCGGTGATCGTCGACCTGGAGTTCAAACAGCGTCCAGCCCGCCGGGATCTGGACGGCGCTCTGTGCCGCGCTTGCATCGATGGCCACGGTCGCCGCCGCCGTGACCTTCTTTGGCGGCAGGCATTGCTTGTCGTTGCAGAGCTGATAACGCATCTGGGCGGTCAGTTCGAGCGCGCCAGGAGCGATCTTGTCCGCTAGCTTTCCCTTAAAGCAAAACTTTACTGATTTCTCGTAAGTTTCTGTTTCTATTTGAAAATTCGGATCGAATTTGCGCTCTGGCGCAGGGAAATATAGCTGCTGGGAAACGATAGCGGGCGAGTCCGCCAGTCGAATGGTCGTCTGGGTCGGACCACCAGTCGGGCCGGGCTTCGGCGTGGTCACGGAGTACATGTGCCAGCCGGGCTCAAGCTCAAGCTGCAATTCGAGCAACAGCTCCGAGCCGGGCGCGACCCGTTGCTGTGCGGGCGTGAGAATCCAATGGGCGGGGGACGTTTTTTGCGCAAAAACAGGGCAAAAACACGCCAAAAACAGGGCTAGAACGCTTGTTTTTCGCAAGTACTCAAGCGGAAGTGGCGAGCCCGTCCTGGGCTCGGGAGCGGACGATCTCAGCGGCGATACGGTCATTGACATGCTCGGTTGCTGATTCGCAGGCGACACGGATGGCGTTACGGATGGCATTGTCGTTTGAACGGCCATGGCAGATGATAACCACTCCTTTCACGCCCAACAGCGGAGCGCCGCCATACTCGGAGTAATCGACGCGCTTCTTGAATTCCCTGTATGCGGACCGGCTCAGCAGGTAGCCGATTTTGCGCGTCAGCGTCGCCGCCAACGACTCCTGCAACATGTGCTTGAAGACGTCTACCATCCCTTCACTGACCTTGAGGGCCACGTTACCGATGAAGCCGTCACACACGATCACGTCAGCGCGGCCGGTATACAGGTCGCGCCCCTCCACGTTGCCGATGAAATTGAAAGGGATGAGCTTGAGCAACTCGGCTGCCGCACGGGTCAACTCGTTCCCTTTGTGTTCCTCTTCTCCGATGGAGAGGATGCCCACGCGAGGACTTTTCGTGTGGTAGACCAAGCGGGAGTAAATCTCACCCATAATGCCGAACTGCACCAGCATCTGGGGCGAGCAATCGACATTCGCGCCGACATCGACAACCACAACGGGACGCCCCTTCACCGTGGGGAAGGCGGAGGCGAGGGCGGGCCGTTCCACCCCGGGGATCATCCCCATGAGGGTTTTCGAGATGGCCATGATCGCGCCGGTGTTGCCGGCCGACACCAGACCCTGGGCCTCGCCGTCGCGAACCAGCCGGGCTGCGACGCGAATGCTGGAATCCCGCTTATTGCGCAGGGCCTTGGCCGCGTTGTCTTCCATGGTGACCACTTGACTGGCATGCACCACGCGAATGGGGAGGCTCTGCCAGTCGTTGTACTTGCCAAGCTCCTGGCGCACTGCGTCTTCCCGGCCGACGAGGATGACGTTAACGTCCTGCGATCTAGCGGCTCGAACCGCGCCAAACACCTCTGGGACTGGGGCTGTATCCCCACCCATGGCGTCGACGGCGATGGTGATCATGGAAATGAAGGCGCTCCCGCGACGGACGAGTCCAAAGGAAACTACTCTTGGACGACTTCGATCACTTCGCGGCCCTTGTAGAAACCGCAGCTAGGGCAGGCGCGATGGGGCAGCTTCTGCTCATGGCACTTGGGGCACTCGGAGACGCCGGCGCGGGCCAGCCCATCATGGGCGCGGCGGGTGGAGGTGCGGCGCTTGGAGTGGCGGCGCTTGGGATTAGGCATCGGAAATCCTCTCTTCGGAATCTAGCTGGGAGTGAAAACCCCCTGCAGCGGCAGATTTTACAGAATCGAATGACAATAAACGACTTCCATTTTAGCGAACTCGCACCCGGAATGTCATCTGAACATGCTTGCGCGAGCCGCCGGATCAGAGCTCGCGCAGGCTCGCCATCTTGCTGGCAATCCGTTCCGCCGCGCAATTGCAGGGCGTCAGGTTGCGATTCACCCCGCAATGGGGGCAGAGTCCCTTGCAATCGGGCTTGCAAAAGTACTGCATCGGCTGGCTGAGAATGATGTAGTCGCGCAGCGCAATGCGCAGCGAGACGCCATCTCCCTCATAAAAAGAGAGATCGATTTCGCCCTCTTCCAACTGCACTTCGACGTGGTTTTCGATTTTCGGCTGTGGCCGGAAGAAAAGATCCAGTACCGAGTCGATATGTTGGGGGGCCGGTTCCAGGCAGCGGTGGCAAACGCAGTCGAAATCGACCTGCACCGTGCCCCGGATGCGGATTTCACCGAGCGTGTTCTTGAGCAGTTCGGCCTGGCCGGCAGTCCGGAGCAGGCCGCTCTGGTGCAGATCCTCTCCGAAGTCGATCTCTCCCGGCGCATAGGTCAGATCAAAATGGACGGGATGGTGTTCGAGTTCGGTAATGGAAAAGAACATCGGCGGGCCCTCGTCTTCCGGGCGCAAAACAGCCCCAACCTCCATGATACTTGGTCGGGGCCCACGGCGATGTCGAGAATCGCCGGCGGAGGGTAGCGGGTCAGTTTCCGTGTCCGGCCCAATGTACTACGGTAGGCCACTTTCGGGGAAATGGCGGCATTTGCACGCTCGGAGTCCCCTGCTCAACGATGTTCGCTTGAGGTGGTGTTTTCAATGCGCATCCCCGCTGATGCTGATCAGCACCTGCCCGTTCTGAATGGCCGGGCCGCTAATCGCAATCTGCGCCTGCCGGAAGCCGGCGAGTCGCGGAGTCCAGGTGAATCCGAGTTGGCACGTCGCGTACGGCGCCACCGCCGCCGTGCACTGATTCTGGAGCGTGAAATCCGGCGCGGCGGTTCCAATCACGCTCACCGTCGACAGCAGATCCATCGGCTTGGGGCTCTGGTTGGTCACAAACACCGCGCCTTGCTTGCTCGTTCCGACCGGAGTCGGTGAGAAGCTCCACTTGTTGGTGGAAAGCACGACGCCTGTCCCCGACCCAAGAATCTGGAGAACGTCCGGGCTGTTTTCCGCGTCCGAGTGCAATGCCAGCGAGCCGGAGAGGTTGCCAAGATACAGAGGCACCAGCCAGAACCGGACCCTGCACGTTGTGTTCGGCGGCAAGGCCCCGCTGCACGTGGTGTCGAACTGCAAAAAGCCGGTCAGCGTGCTGGTCACTGGCTGTGAATTGAAATGCGCTGCGACGCTACCCGTATTGGTTGCGTAGACGATGCCGTAGCCGCTCTGCGCGCCCACAGTCGTCGGCGCAATGGTCCATTGGGCGTTGGAAAACTGCAGCGTCGTCCCGAGACCGTGGAGGCCCATTTTGGTGATAAAGCCATCCTGGGCTCCGCCGTAAGCCTGCTGGAAACTACCCCTCGTGGTCGGGAAATCAGGTGACGCCGTGGAGCCGGTGACGTAAACGGCGCCTGAATCGTCCAGGGCTATGGTGCCGCCGTCTTCCGCGACGCTACCGCCGAGGTAGCTTGAGTACACCAAGCCCTCGCCAGAGGGATTGAGTTCGGCGACGAAGGCGTTGGAACAGTTCGCGAAATGACACGCCAAGCTTGGCTGAATTGGATTTGCCGTGGGGAAGTTCGTGGAAGTCGTGTAGCCCATAAGATACGCATTGCCTGAACTGTCGATGGCAATGCCCTCAGCGGCATCGATCCCGCTGCCCCCCAGGTAGGTGGAGTACACCAGAGAGTCTCCCGCCGGGCTGAACTTTGTCACAAAAGCGTGAAGCCCGCCTGCGATGGCGGACTGGAATGCGTTTTTGAGGGGAAAATCCTGCGATGAAGTGCTTCCAGCGATGTAAGCACTGCCCGCGCTGTCCACAGCGATGGCTCCCGCACCGTCGGCCTGAGTGCCTCCCAGGTAGGTGCCGTATACCAAAGCCGAGCCCGATGGGTTGAGCTTCGCTACGAAGGCGTTTCCGCCGTCGCCTGTGTAGTGCCCCTGAAACGGATGCAGAAGCGGAAAGTCGGTTGAAGTGGTGGAGCCCGTGACATAGGCGTTGCCCGAACTGTCCACCGCAATCACCCCCCCCGGTTCATTGCCACTGCCACCGAGGTAGGTGGAGTAAATCAATGCCGATCCCGAAGGACTGATCTTCGCCACGAACGCGTCTCCGCCACCGCCATACACTGGCTGAAAGGCGTTCTTAGTGGGGAAGTCAATTGACTCGGTACTTCCTGCAATGTAAACGGCGCCCGAGTTGTCCACAACTAGAGTGCGGCTAGGGCCGTCCCCCGCGCTGCCGCCGAGGTACGTCGAGTAAATCAGGCTTGATCCCGAAGGGCTGAGCTTCGCAACGAATGCGTCGGAAAAGCCACCGCCGTATGTCGCTTGTAGCGGATTTACCGTCGGAAAGTCCGTGCTCGCGGTGATTCCGCTAAGGTATACAGCGCCGGTATTATCCACTGCAATGGCATCGACGCCGTTTAAAGGCCCACTGCCGCAAATGTAGGTGGAATAAACCAAGGCAGACCCAGATTGGTTGAGCTTGGCCACGAAGCCGCATCCCATTCCTGAGTAAGTAGACTGCAGCGCACTCACGATCGGAAAGTTGGAAGAACTCGTAAATCCAGCGATATATGCGCTGCCCGAGCTGTCCAAAGCGAGACCATTGGCAGCATCCTGGCCGCTACCTCCCAGGTACGTCGAATAATCGAGCACAGGGTCGAAAATCAGTGTCCTTTTCCTGTCGTACTCCGCCAGCTCAAACCCAACGCTGTTCTTGCCTCTCATCACATACTTTGCTGCAATCTCGCGCTTAACCCCATCTTTTTCCTGATACACAACCGGCTTATGCCAACGGATCTCGCCTCCGCTCATTGTTGCGACAAGGTCGCCGGCTTCGCTTAAGGCCAGTTTGTGCGCGGCTTTTACTTCTATCCCGATCTTTCCCGGATCCGCTCCCGGCGCAACCACCAGATCGTATTCAAGCTGGTGTTGGTTGCCATAATAGACAAGATCGATTCCCGGGTACAAGTCTTTGTATCGGACCTTCGCATAAGCCGGTACGTTCGTCTGCCACTTCGCCGGATCGTTGCCAACAAAGTAGTTGCTCTTTCCCGCCATCTCCTCCACGCCCGTCACTTCCGGCGTGCGGTTCCCACCTACGAACTTCATCCGCAGCGGTGGGCCTTTCCTTGACGTCATGACCGCCTCGTTTTCTGTAAGAAAGAGCGTATAACCTTGACCGCGGGCCAGGAATTTAACCCGTCGATCGGTCTGCCCTTGATTCTTCTCAAAGCTCAGCGGCAGCTTTCCAAAGTCCGAGACCGTGTGGACACTCTCACCGAAGCAGATGGCTGCTGAAGCGAGCGTGAGACCTAGCACGAATAGACCGTGGTGGTATGTCATGGCATTCCTCCTATGGGTGGTGTGCCCCAACTTTGTACCCGCATTTGATGCCTAGACTCCTACGAACGGACCATCTCATCCAACAAAACCGGGTCGCCGATCGGCGCCCTCCTGGCCGGCAATCAGCACCACGCCGGAGGGTGCTCCGTTCGGGCCCCATGCTGATAGTTCCAGGACGATGCGCGCCTCCGGGCAAAGTGCGCGTACTGCCGCACGCGCCGGTCGAGGGCGTCCCATCCGGCGCATAGAATGAGGGGCCGCCCGCACGGCCACCACTGTGTCGCCGTGAATTGACGGGCGAGCTTACGGAGTGTGTGGGGCGGTCTTGGCGCGAAACAGCTTCGTAATCGCTGCCGTGGAAATCACACGGTCTGGCATGTTTACTCATACGCTCTCCCTGGACGCTTATTGCCAAAATGGCGCAGAGGATTGAGTTCGTCGTGGATGAGTGTCGGTGTTGCCGCGTGCTATTCAACTGCTCGAAGCTGCGAACAAGCGCCTATTTCCGCGACACTTGGTCGGGGAACACGGCGATGTCAAGAATCGCAGCCGCAGAGTATCGGCCCAGTCCCCGAGTCCGACGCGATCTGCTCGAAGTGCGTCAACGCCGCTTTCACTTAGCCAGCGCGGGGATGGTAGTGATGATCCCTGCCGCCGTTGCGCGGATTCCTAAAACGCTAATCTGTCCACCCGCGGGCGTATCGAATTCAATCGTGCCGCGTTCGCCTGCAGCTTGCGAGTAGCCGCCGTGCCCAATGTCGGTGAGCATGAACGACGTGTGCCCATGCGCCATTACCACAAGGTTGCCTGAGGCGATCTGTTGTCCGGCGTCGTTTCGCACAACTGTGGGGATAGTCGCCGTTTGCGACGACGCATTGGCGATGGCCAAGCCTGTCCCTAAGCCGCCTGAGTTGTCAAAGGCCAGAACATATGCGCCAGCTTGACGCGATTCCAGGGGCACCACAGCCTCCTGGAGCGTCTTCTCGATTTGAAAGACGGCGAAGCCGCTCACGTTGCCTGTCGTGGTCAGTTGCGCCCAACCCGTCGACGTTTGCGCCGCGTCTTCTGCTCCTTGCGACTGGATCAACAGCGACGCACCTGGCGCCAGTGACTCGCTCACAGTCGTAGCGGAGTTGGTCGCGCCGCTCGCCGGCTCGAACATTGGCACGCTCAACTTGTTTCCGTTGTCATCGAAGTAATTCAAGCTGACCTGAGCCTGCGTAGCGCCGGTGTTGACCAGCGTCAATAGAGTTTGCCAGCCGGCTCCAAACGCGATGTGCGCGATCATGCCGCCGCCGTTGCCGACTTGCGCGAGCACCGGAAGCGTCGTGAGCGCTTTGCCGTTGTTGGCACGCAGCCCGAGCACGCTGATCTGCCCGCCGGACGGCGTGTCGAATTCCACCGTGCCGCGCTTGCCCGCCGTTTGCGCGTAGCCGCCATGCTGGGTGTCGGTCAGCATGAACGAGGTGTGGCCTTGCGACGCAAGTGGGAGGTTGCCCGACGCGATTTGCTGCCCCGACTCATCGCGCACCACGACGGGAATCGTCGCTGTCAGTGGCGACGGGTTAGCGATAGCCAATCCTGTAGCCACGCCGCCCGTGTTGTCGAACGCCAGCACGTAGGACGGCGCATTGCGTGTCTCGAGCGGCACCACCGCCTGATAGTTCGTCAGTAAGTCCTCGAAGATGGCGAAGCCGCTCACGTCGCCGGTTGTGCTCAATTGCGCCCAACCCGTCGACGCGTTCGCCGACGCACTGCTGTTGACGATCAACTGGGCGCCGGGATTGATGGTCTGATCGATTGTCGAGCCAGTCTGCGAGCCACCCGCGGACAGCTGCGGGTAAACGAGCGGAAGCGGCATCGCGTTTCCGTCGTCGCCCCGCAGGTCCACACGTGCTTCGGCGGAAGTCGCGCCGAGGTTGAGCAGGGTCAGCGAAGTGCTCCACCCGCCGCCCGACGCAATTTGGGCCAGAGAACCGACAGCGCTCAGCACTGGCGCCGTGCCGACGCCGGACTGGGAGATGGCGACTTCAGATCCGGCTACCGAAATGCTCGCCTGGTTGGCCGCTCCGCTGTTTGGGGCGATCAGGAAGTTCACGCTCACCGGGCCGGAGCCGGAAGCGCTGCCGACCAGCGTGATCCAACTTGGTACGCCCGTGATCGTCCAGGAGCACCCGGCGTCTGTCCGGATAGTGACCGCTACTAGACCCCCTGCAGCCGGCACCGCCGGCGGAGCCAGCGGACTCACCGAGTACGTGCAAGTGCTCGCCGCAGCGGCGGCTTCGGACACAGCCACGATTTGTCCCGCGACGGTGACGTTCGCGCTGAGCGCCGCGCCCGTGTTGGCGGCGACAACCAGGGTGACCGTCGCCGGGCCTGTGCCGGACGAGGCGCCCGAGAGCGTAATCCAGGCGGGCAGGCCGCTCACGGTCCACGTGCACGTGGGGCCCGTTTGAATTGTGATCTGGACATTCCCGCCTGCCGCTGCGACGCTGGCCGGGGCGAGCGGACTGACCGTGTAGGTGCATGTCCCACCCGACGGGATCAGGACTCGGACGCGCCTGCCATCCGTGAAATACACTCTTCCGTCGGAGCCCGCAGCAATAGCGACAGGGTGGCCAATCACTGCGGCTAGAGCATCCCCGTTGTCGCCGCTAAACCCTGCAGAACCGCTGCCGGCGATTGTGGTAATCGTCTGGGAGGCGGCATCGACGCGCCGTATCCGATTGTTCCCCCAGTCTGCAATGAACACATTCCCGCTGCCATCGACAGCGACGGCTTGCGGAGCGAATAAGGCGGCGCGCACGGCCGGACCGCCGTCGCCGCTGAACCCACGCCCACCTCCTCCCTGTCCAGTGCCCGCAACAGTCGTAATGATTCCTGTCGAGGCATCGATCTTCCTCACGCGGCTGTTGTTCGTGTCCGCGAAGAAGAGATTGCCGGCCGCGTCTGTCGCCATTCCTGACGGATTGTTCAGTTGCGCGCTCAATGCGGGACCGCCGTCGCCTGTTTCATTTGCGCCTCCTGCGATTCCGGCATACGTCGAGATACTCCCGGTCGCGGCGGTCACCTTGCGGATGAGGCCCAGCGACCCTTGCGGGAAGTAAAGATTCCCAGGCGCGTCGACGGCCAGACCCGTCGCCCACAAAATGCACGACCCCAGCGCGGGAACGTCATTGTCGAGGTAGGTGTTGCAGGACGGGTCCGATGGCGGTTGGCCGGCGAAAGTCGTGATGACGCCAGTGGAGGCCGAGACCTTCCGGATGTCCCAGTATTCGGCGATATACAAATTGCCAGCGCCGTCAAGCCCAATCCCACCGCCGGGGGAGAACCTTAGTTGTGCCGACGTTGCTGGGCCGCCATCACCGGCGTTGCCTGAATTGCTCCATCCGCCGTCGCCGGCAAAGGTAGCAATTACTCCGTTCGAGACGCTGCGAACCCGATTGTTCTGTACGTCCGCGATGTAGACGACACCACTGGGGCCCACGGCGACGCCAGTAATAGAGCCCATGAGTGCGCCAACTGCCGAACCGCCGTCACCGATTGCGGAGCCGCCGCCGGCGACTGTGGTCGTCACGCCGGAGGCCATCTTGCTCACGATATTTGCCGCGCCCGAATAGACGGCTGTGCCCGCTGCGTCCACCGCGACCGCATAAGCACCGACGGGGCCCCCGACAGTGGTAATGATCCCTGTGGAGCCATCGACCCGCCGTATCTTGGCGTTATTCCAATCGGCGATGAACAGGTCGCCTTCGCTATCGACGGCAATCCCCGTAGGATAATTGAATTGCGCCGCGGTGGCCGGGCCGCCATCGCCCGAATTGCCCGCTACGCGAGTTCCTGCAACAGTCGTGATGATCCCTGTTACCGCGTCTACTCGCCGAACGTCGGCGTTCACCTCCTCCACGATGTACAGGTTCCCGCTTGAATCCAGCGCGATGCCCATAGGAGAGACAAGGAATGCAGATGTGGCAGGGCCACTGTCTCCGTTCGCCGCGCCCTGTGTCCCCGGCTGACCAGGCTTGCCGGCCACCGTGGTAATTAATCCGGTGGTGGCAGCCACTTTCCAGACGGCGTCGCTGAATGGGCTGCTGATATACAAATTGCCTGGCCCATCGACCGCAACGGACCCCGGATAGTTGATCCCAGTGGCTGTTGCTGGAACACCGTCTCCGGTGTAAGTCGTCGTACCATTTCCAGCCACGGTGGTGATCTGGCCGCTGACGGCATCGATGCGGCGGACGCGATTGTTCCCCGCGTCGGCAATGAAAACGTCGCCAGCCGTGTCGACCGCAATTCCGCTTAATCCAAGTTGGGCGGCAGTCGCGGGTCCGCCATCGCCCGAGAATCCCGGTACTCCTGTACCTGCGATTCGCGTCAGATTGCCGGAAGTGTCCAGGCGCATCACTATTGCATATGTGCCGAGCGCCATGTAGACATTGCCGGACGAATCGACGCCGAGCCCATAGATGGAGCCGAGGTTGGCTGTCGTAGCAGGCCCGTTTGGCAGAATGCCTCCGCCTGCAAACGTCTGGATCGTGTAGCTCTGGCCGAATGAGGAACTGATCAGGGCAACGGAAAGAACGAATGTTTCGAACAGTCGCAAAGTAGACCCCCACTGCTTCACTTCAGTGAAGAAGCCATTATGTTATCAGAGTATGCAGATAAGTAAGTCTTAATAAGTGAGACTTAATCTTAACCTAATATGTTTGGATCCGCTTTTTGCGGTCGCACCTCGCCCGGTGCGGCTCGATGTCGCAACTGGTTCGCTGTGCGCTTTACGGCGGAAACGCGCTGATTGGGTATAGGGGAGTTGAACGGATTGGGAACGTGAAACTCGCATCACCGGAAACCTAGCGCAGCGCGGTCTGGGCGCCCTGAGATGTTAGGCCTTGCCGGTGTCTCCACGAGTGCGGGCGGGCCCTGGAGGGCCCACGCGGCGCTGGAGCGCCGCCCCACACGGAAACGGCGCGCAGCTACTTCCCGTAAGGAAGGCTGCGCGCCGTGATTACGCTGCCGATCGAATCGTGCTTTACCAGACCCGGCAGGCGTTCTCGCGCACCATGGGCTGACCGGCTTTGCAGCCGTAGGCGCGCGCGAACTCGGGCATATTCGAGACTACGCCGTTGACGCGGTATTCGAGCGGCGAGTGCGGATCGGTGAGTGCGCGCTCGCGCTTCAACTCCGGCCGCATTTCGCCGCAGGCCCACTGAGCCATCCCGACGAAGTAGCGCTGGTCCGGCGTAAGGCCCTCCAGGGTTGGCTGCTCCTTGCCTTCGGTGGCGTGCTTCCAGGCGTAATAGGCGAGCATGGTGCCACCCAGGTCGGCCACGTCCTCACCCAGCGTGAGTTTGCCGTTGATATGGATGTCGCCGACGGCGATGTAGCCGGAATACTGATCGGAGATGCACTTGGCCCGCCGGTCGAACTCGGCGCCGTCCTTCTCCGTCCACCAGTCCTTGAGATTGCCTTCGGCGTCGAACTGGCGGCCTTCGTCGTCGAAGCCGTGGGTCAGTTCATGGCCGATGGTGGAGCCGGTGTTGCCGTAGTTGGGAGCGTCATCCAGCTTGGGGTCGAACAGCGGCGGTTGTAGAACACCGGCCGGGAAGTTGATGTCATTCATCTGCGGGTTGTAATAGGCGTTGACGGTGGGCGGAGTCATGCCCCATTCGGTCCGGTCGAGAGGCTTGCCGATCTTGGCCAATTGGCGCCGGTCTTCGAATTGCGAGGCCCGCAGCACATTGCCGCCAAAGTCGGTGGGCGAGATGGTCAGGGCGCCATAGTCGCGCCACTTGTCCGGATAGCCGATCTTGTTGACGATCGAATGCAGCTTTTCGAGCGCCCGCTTGCGGGTCTCGTCGCCCATCCAGGGGAGCTGCTTCAGGTCGTTCTCCATGGCCAGCTCGATTTCCTTGGTCGTAGCGACGGTGCGCGCCTTGGTCTCCGGCGTGAACGTCTTGGCCACGAACACCTGTCCGAGCACTTCGCCCAGGTCGCGATCGGTCCAACGGACGCAGCGGCGCCAGCGCGGCTGCTGTTCCGGGACGCCGCGCAGGTACTTGCTGTAGAACTCGAAGTTCGCGTTCACGAAGGCCGACGAGAGGTAAGGCGAGGCGTCGCGAATCAGGTTCCAGCGCAGGAAGGCGCGCCAGTCCGCGATCTTGTGCGCGTTGAGGGCCTTTTCGAGCGCCTGGTAATACGCGGGCTCGGTGACGTTCATCGTCTGCGCGCTTTCCAGCCCGAGGGCGGGGAAGTAGCCGTCCCAGGCGAAAGACGGCGCGAGCGCCTGGAACGCTTTGCGATCCATCTTGTGCAGGAGTTTGTGCGGATCGCGCAGTTCGACGCGGGTCAACATGGAACTGGCCAACTCAGTCTCAATGGCCATTACCTGCCTGGCTTGAGACGCGGCATTGTAGGCCGAGTCGCCCAGAAGCTCGAAGACGCTGGTCATGTGCGCGATGTACTTTTTGCGGATCTCCACCGACTTCGCGTCGGTCTTAGTGTAGTAGTCGCGGTCGGGCAGGCCCAGCGCGCCGCGGTTGGCGAAGGCGATGACGCTTTGGGAGTTCTCGAGATCCTGGTCACTCGAGATGGAGAAGAGCGTTCCCGAACCTGTTCCGTCGGCATGGCCGGCAGTGACAGCCTTTGCCAGGCCGGCCAGCGACTGGATTGCCGCGATGCGTTTCAAGGCCGGCGCGATCGATTGGAGACCCGCCTTCTCAACAGCGGGTTCGTCCATGCAGGCCTGAAAGTAGTCTCCGATCTTCCGTTCGGAATCGCCGCGGCCGGCGCCGCTTTTGGCGGCCTGGTCGAGAATGCCCCACAGCAGCCGCTCGTTGTCGTACGCGAGTTTGCCATAGACGTCCCACGAGGCCTGGTCGGCGGGAAGCGGGTTCTTCTTCGACCAGTTCCCGCAGGAGTAGCGGTAGAAGTCCTCGCAAGGCTGGACGCTAGTGTCCATGGATGTGTGGTCCAGGCTGGGCGAATAAGGAAGTTGGGTCACTGGCTGGGCAGACAGACCTGCAGAGAGTGCCAGGAGGGCGAAACAGAGGGGATAGCGCATTGAGTTTCCAGTAGCGCTTCCAGGATACTCCGGCATGAGCGCCCAGTTTCAGCCGGGGCGGCCGGGATTCAGACTTTGTTACACCGGACGGGCAAGCCCGTCCCGGCTTTCGGGGCGATCCGGCGTCGAAGAGAGGCCGGCGGCGTGCGGCAAACCAATGACATGCGTGGCCCGGGCCGGCAGTTCGCGCCACGTTCAATTCCGCACAGCCTCAATGCGACTCGCAGTCTACGGCTCGCGTCATTTGAACTCCGCGAGCGACCACTCTTTCAGCCAGTGCACAACCGGCTTCCCGTCCTCCCACCGCACGGGGAGCCAGATGTAGCGGCCGTCGATGGGATTGGACGGGCGCCAGCGGTCGGCCATGAAGATGAAGGCTCCGGGCTTGCCCGCGACAGGAAGCACGTAAGTGGACTGGCTCTCAAAAGTCGTCTCATTCTCCGCCTGCGTACCGCGGCTCGGGTTTCCGAGGGCGCGCCACTCGCCGAGCATGGCATCGGCCACCGCCGAGCGCGCCGCGTTCGGATTCCAGCCGGTGCAGCCCGAGCTGATCATGTAGTACTTGCCGTCGCGCTTGAAGACCGCGGGGGCCTCGTTGTGCGCACCCGGGAAGGCGCGCACCCAGCGGCCGGTGAAGGCCTGGTAGTCGGCGCTCAGCTCGGAGATGTGCAGCGTGCCATTCTCCTCCGAGGCCGTGATGTGATACGCCGTGCCGTCGTCGTCCACGAATAGGTTCATGTCGCGCGACATCTGCCCGCCCGGGAAGTCGCGGCGAACGATCGCTCCGTTCAGGTTTGCTTCCATCCACGGTTTGCTGCCCTGCGGAATCGGCACGGTGGGCAGAGGGCCGGTCCTCATGTCTTTGGGCATATTCAACGGCCAGGAGCCGGCGGCAGTGCGCAGCGAGCGCACGAAGGCATAAGGCCCGGTGACCCGGTCGCTGACAGCCACTCCTGTGCGCGCGCCCTCATAGCCTGCGCCCTTGGGTTCGAGATGAAACCACATCACGAACTTGCCGGTCTTGGCGTTGTAGATCACCTTGGGGCGTTCGATGATGGAGCCCGCAACGATGTCGCTCTTGGGGTCCTGCGAGACGGGCAGGGCGATGCCTTCGTCGGCCCAGTTGTAGAGATCCTGGGACGAGTAGCAGTGCACTCCCACCATCGCGCTGTTGCCGCGCGGGCCCGCGATCTTGTGCTCGCCGAACCAATAGTAGGTTCCGCTGTAAAGTAGGATGCCGCCGCCGTGGGCGTTGATGTGAACTCCATGATTGTCGGGCCAGAGTTCTCCGGGACGGAAGGTGGACGCCTTCGGGCTCTCGGCTCCGAGGGCCACGCCGCACGCCAGCCCGCAGGTAGCTGCCAGGACTCCCAGGGACCGAATTGTTCTCTGCTTCAATATGCTCACCGGACTCCTTCTCCTGCTGACGAAACGGCTTCGCTCATTAGAGCAGTTTCACATTTTCCGTAGACCGTCGCCCGTCCGCTCTTACTTCAGCCAGCACAGAGCCGCGAACGTAAGAGAGCGGCCCCTTGCGCACAGCGACGGCTGGCCGCTCTCTTACGTTCGCGGCTCTGTGCTGGCGTCGGGAATCGGCGGAGTACAGAAGATGCGAAACCGGTCTAGACCAGGGTTTCGAGCAGCGCCACGGCCAGGCTCTCGCAACCCGCCTGATCCTCTTCCTCGAAGCGTCCGGGCAGCGGGCTGTCGAGATCCAGCACGCCCAGCAACTCGCCGCCGAGCACAAGCGGCACGACCAGTTCGGAGCGGGATGCGGCGTCGCAAGCGATATGCCCAGGAAAGGCATGCACGTCTTCGACGAGCACAGACTTTCGCGCAGCCGCCGCGCTGCCGCAGACGCCTTTGCCCATGGCGATCCGCACGCACGCCGGTTTGCCATGGAATGGCCCGAGCACAAGTTCGCCGCCCTTGAGGAAGTAGAAGCCGGCCCAATTCACGTCCGGCAGCGCATGGTAGAGCAGGGAAGCCATGTTGGCCGTGTTGGCGATCAGGTCGGTCTCGCCTTCGAGCAAAGCGGCAAGCTGAGTGCGCAGTTCCGCGTAGAACACGCGCTTGCCGTCAGCCGACGGAATCTTCAATTCGTGCATTGCGCTCTCCGTCTCACTCTTGTTCGCCAGTAGTGGGGCGGACCCCCAGGTCCGCGGGCGACCCCCAGGTCGCCCAACTCAACCCTCACTCGCCCACCCGACGCTCGACCATCGATATTCGCTGGCTTCTCTCACCAGCCCCGCTCGCACAGGGTTCTCCTCAATATAGGCCCATATCTTCTCGAATTCCCGCTCATGTCTAACCAAATGGTCATAGCTCCCATCCTGCCAGAAGGGCTTTCCCGTCAACGCCAGCATTGCGTTGGCTCGCCTGGCCGTTACGCTCTTCAACGATTTCATCAGCTTGGGCAATGCCACTGCGGGGGTGGCCAGCATGTGAACATGGTTTGGCATGACGACGAAGGCGTGCAAGGCATACTGTCCCAGGACGCTGGCGTTGTATCCGATGGCGTCCATGACCATATCCGCTATCGCCGGAACGCGAAGGTGTGAGGTGCCGGTGCGTGTTTCGTCCAACAATCGATCCATGGCGTCAAATGCCTGCCCTGAGGTGAGTGCGGCGGTCGGGAAAACCCGGTGGGGTGGCAGACTGTCGTAGAGCCTCCATGTGAGGAAAACGGGTCGCTGCTGCTCATCGATGTGCGGCAGCCGCCGGCGGTAAAAGGTCATACCTAGGTAGTTGGCCGGAAGCCCAGAAATTCTCAGCCAAAAGGGGCCGACCTGGGGGTCGGCCGCGGACCTGGGGGTCCGCCCCACTAACGACCTGGGGGTCCGCCCCACTTTCAGCGACAATCAGCGCAAGGTGCTACTTGAGCGCGGAGAAGTCCGTCGGCGTCATGTAGACCGAGTCGACTTTTTCGACGATCTTTCCATCCTTCTCTGAGGCGTCGAGCACTCTTTTCCACTCAGGGTCGTTCCCGAAATCGGTCCACGACTTTTTGGCGGCGTCGCGGCTCTCGTGGGCGAGGATGTAGATCAGCGTATTCTGCGAGTCGGGCGCGTCGGACGGGATCCAGTAGCCAATGTTCTTCATGCCATGTTTCGCAAAGAGCTTCGTCGTGTGCTCCCGGAAGCGGGTCTTCAACGCTTCCAGCCGTCCCGGCATGCAGTGATAGGTGCGCAGTTCGTACACGCGCTCGCTCTGGGCTTCGACGACGGCCGGCCGTGCGAGCCAAACCGTCACGGCGCCGAGGGCGAAGAGCGCCGCACCGGCGAGCAGGTTTTTCATCAGGGTCGTTTGGGGCATGCCAGTATGCTATCAGCACTGTGGCTCGCGAGCTATCCGCCGATTCTCCTGCCCGCCGATTCTTCTACCATGAGAACGCGGGCACCCGAAGGGCGCTAGCCTGGAGTTTCCCATGCTCATGAAAGCACTCGTTAAAGCAAGACCCGAGCCGGGTCTCTGGCTCGAAGAGATTCCCGTTCCATCGATCGGAATCAACGACGTGTTAATCCGCGTCGATAAGACGGCGATCTGCGGCACCGATGTCCACATCTGGAACTGGGACGCGTGGGCCCAAAGCACGATCCCGGTGCCGATGGCCGTAGGTCACGAATTCGTCGGACGAGTAGTCGAGTTCGGCTCGAATGTGATGGATCTCAAGCCGGGTGACCGGGTCAGCGCAGAAGGTCACGTCGTTTGCGGCCGCTGCCGCAACTGCCTGGCTGGCCGCCGCCACCTGTGCGCTCATACCAAGGGTGTCGGCGTGAACCGTCCCGGCTGCTTTGCGGAGTACGTTGCCGTGCCCGCCGCCAACATCTGGCGTCACAACGATTCGATCTCCGACGAGGTGGCGTCGTTCTTCGATCCGTTTGGCAATGCGGTTCACACCGCGCTGGCGTTCCCGGTCGTCGGCGAAGACGTGCTGATCACGGGCGCCGGCCCCATCGGCATCATGGCCGCCGCGGTAGTGCGCCATTGCGGCGCGCGCTACGTCGTCATCACGGACGTCAATCCGGCCCGCCTCGAACTCGCGCGGCGTTTCCCCGTGACCGCTGCAGTCGATTCCACCAAGGAGACTTTGCCCGAGGTGCAGAAGCGTCTTGGCATGACCGAGGGCTTCGACGTGGGGTTGGAGATGTCGGGCAACGGCCGCGCGCTGCGCGACATGATCGCCAACATGCGCCACGGCGGCTGCATCGCGATGCTCGGACTCCCGCCCGACGAGATCGCGATCGACTGGAACAAGGTGATCTTCAACATGCTCACCATTCAGGGCATTTATGGCCGCGAGATGTTTGAGACGTGGTACAAGATGACCGTCTTCATCGAGTCGGGTCTCGACATCACGCCGATCGTCACGCACCGCTTTCCATACAGCGAATTTGCCCAGGGCTTCGAAGCCATGCGCTCCGGCAAGTCGGGCAAAGTGATCCTCGACTGGAGCCATATTTAGCAGAGTGGGGCGGTCCTCCAGGACCGCGCGGGCTCTCCAGAGCCCGCTCCGACTAAACTGGCGGGGCCTGGAGGCCCCGCGCGGACCTGGAGGTCCGCCCCACAATAATGCGAAACTACGCCGTGACCCGGCGCCCTTCGCGATAAGCGATGTTGGCCATGTGCGGGCCAGCCACCGCGGCGGCGGCGATTTCCACGGTGCAGTTGGGCTGCTTGCGGCTCTTGATGCAATCGAGGAAATTCTGCTGGTGCAGTTCGGCGCTGTCGTGGTCGGGCATCTCGGCGATCACGGTCTCCGCACCGCCCGCGCTCCACGGCGCCGCGCTCGGTTCCGGCTCTTTGAAGATGCGGTAGCCCTTGCGGTTGAGCACCATCGTCGCCTTCTCGCCCTGGAAGGTGACGGACCAGTCGAAGTCGTAAGCGCTCGTGTAGCAAAGCGACCATGAGGCCGTCATCGACGGGTAGTTGAAAACCGCCGTGAAGACGTCCGGCGCTTCAGCCAGGACCGCACGGCTCACGGCTCCGCTGCAGACCGCCGCTTGCGGCGAGCTGTTGCCGGTCATCCACTGCACAACGTCCATCAGGTGCGTTCCCTGATCGGTCATGTTGCCGCCGGAGTAGTCCCAAAATCCGCGCCACCAGCGGAAGCGCTTCGGATCGAGCGGGCGCTTCGGCGCTTCTCCCAGGAAGCGGTCCCAGTCGAGCTTGCCTTCGAGCGGCGAGGTGCCCAGCCACTCCAGGAAATTCCAGTTCCACGCCGCGCGCGCATACCATACCTTGCCGAGCGCGCCATCGTCGATCAGCTTCTTCGCGTTGTAGATGAAAGGCATGCTGCGGCGCTGCATGCCGACCTGCACGATGCGGTCGGTCTTGCGCACCTCGGCCACCATCTCGGCGCTCTGCGCGATGTTCATCGAGAACGGCTTTTCGAGATAGACGTCCTTGCCCGCCGCGAGCGCGGCGAACAGCATGGGCCGGTGTTGGTGATCGGGCGTCGCCACCACCACGAAGTCCAGGTCCTTGCGCCCGATCAGCTCGTGGTAATCGGCGTAGGTCTTGCACCCCGCGGGCGAGATGCTGCGCGCCTTCTCCATAAACGGCTCATAGGTGTCGCAGACGGCCGCGCACTGCGCGCCCAGTTTCATAAACGCCGTATGCAGCCATCCGCCGCGGTTGCCCGTGCCGATGATGCCAAACGTCGGACGGTCGTTCGCGCCGAAAACGCTGCGCGGGATAAATAGAGGCGCAGTCGCGCCGACCAGCAATTCTCGCCTGTTCATGGCCGACAGTATATCCCCGTGACGGACCAAACAACCACAGGCAGAGCGCAATTGAAGTGGGACAGACGATCGCTTGCGTCGTCTGTCATGCTGTGGCCTGTCATGCCAATGGTCGAAAGAAGTGACAGACCACGCAGGGCGATGGTCTGTCCCACAAGTGTGCAGTCAGACCGGCGGCCGGATCAGACTTGAAACGTGGGACTGGACGGCGGATGGCTGCTCCACGATCTTGATTTTGCCGAGCGCGTACCACCCGTCTAGCTGGAGGCCTGCAATGGCGAGCTTCAGCTTGGGCAGTCCGGTGACGGGATCGAGCATTGCAATCTCGAGGTCGTACTCGCCCGCGGGCAGGTCAGCCGGAACGAACACTGAGTCGTCATAGACGATGTCGCCCGGCAGCCAGTTGCGAATGTCGGCGCCGGTTCGCAAAACAGCGCTGTGCGAGCCGCTCTTGAGCCTGAGCGCCAGCGGGAATTGCCGGTAGACCGGCGCGACGCCTTTGTTCTCCCACCACGTCGCAAAATCGAGCTTGCCGCGCGCCGCGACCGTTGGTGGATAGGTGAACTTGCGCAGCACGAAGCGGTAGCCCATCTTCTTCAACCAGCGGTCCACCTGCGGCTTCCATTCGGCTGGCACGGGCGAAGACTTCGCGTTGAACGAAGAGATGTGCCACTTCAGCGACTGGTCGATGATGTAGTCCACGTCCCAGCCCTGGTCCTTCCAATGCTGCATCACCCAGCAGACCTCGAAACTCACCGGCGCTTTGCGCCACGCCTCCGCCATCCCGAAATTCACGATGGCCTCGGGATAGTAGTCGCACATATGGTTCCACGTCGGACTGAAGCCGCCCATATCGCCCAGGCAGTCCACGCGCCAGCCGACGGGCTTCCTGGCGATGGCGTATTTGTTGGTCTTCGCGTCGGTGAGGAGCATAAGCAACGGCGTTCGCGGGAAGGCTTCGAGATAGGAGTCCACCAGCGCGGCCCGCGTCTTGTCGCTCAGCTTATCCGCGCCCGCGCCTTCGCCCCACGCACCCACGATCGCCAGATCCACGCCCTCCAGGTCCGGGTGGCCGTCGTAGCGTTTCCCGAAGGCGCGGATCAGGCCACCAAAGTTCTCGGCGTATTGCGGGCGTTCTGGATCGGTGCGCCATTTCTGGTCGGACAGCTTGCCTGCTTCGGTGCCGGCCTCGGCGCGATACCAGTCGGGCACATCGTCCTTCGTCTCGCCCGAACTGCCGTACGGCGCGACGCGAACCAGCAGCGTCTGCCCGCGGTTGTGAGCGGTCTTGAGCGCGTTGTCGAACTGGTCCCAATTGTACTTGCCGCGTTCCGGCTCGATGTAGCGCCAGTAGACGCGGAAGTAGGCGATCGTTGTGGCTGGGTGGTTGCGGTTTTCCAGGTTCCCCTTGAATTCCTGGTAAGCGATGGGGAACCCCTCCGTCCACTTCTGGCCTTCGTTCAATGCGTCGCCGTTGAACCTCTGGAAAGTCATGAAGCCCATTCCGGGATTCGTCAGGACATCGTCGAGCTCTTTCGGCCGGACGACGACGGGATCCTGCGCCAGCAACGGGCTCAGCGCCAATAGAAGCAGCATTCGGGAAGTGAACATGGATCTCCTCCTCGGCGCGCGCAAGTGTCGCGCGATTTCCTAGCTCCATCCTATTGCGGCCGTGGCCTTCGCGGCGAGCGCGCGGGTTTTGCCGGCGCTTGGAGTAGACTGAACCCACCATGACGCGACGCATATTGGCCCTGGGCATCCTGCTTCCACTGACCGTGGTGGCGGCCGCTGCTGTAGACGGTAATCTTGTTCAGAATCCCGGATTCCAGGTCCTCGACAAGGAGCAGAAGTCGCCCGCGGGATGGCGCCAGGTGTTCCCGCGCGCGGAGGTCGCGCCGGTCTTCGCGCGCGACGACATGCCCGGCGCTCCGGGCAAGTACGCCTTGCGTCTCTCCGCTCAAGGCAGTCCGGGGACGTTCGGGTATTGGGCGACCACTGTTGGAGGAATTAGCGGATCGTCGTCCCCGGTCGTGTCAGGGAAAGCCGCGACGGAGAAGGAACCGCCGGTTGCCGTGGAGCGCATGAGCTTCCTGGGCGACCACGCCTACCGTTTTCGATGCTTGTTCCTGCCAAGACACGTGGACTCCGTTTCCCGGAACATCATGATGCGAATCCGTTGGAAAGACGCGAAGGGCGAGGAGGTGATGGGCGAATACGTCTTTCGCTACACGCGGAAAGGCGAGTGGTACAAGGTCGATCAGTTGCTGACCGCTCCCAGGAGCGCCGTGGCCGCGGACATCGAACTGGTGCTTCGTTGGACCGGCAAGGGCTCGGTTCTGTGGGGCGACGTGCGCTTCGAGAAAGCCGCCGTTTCTCCACGCCAGAAGATCAAGGTAGCCACGGTGAGCTTTCAGCCTTCCGGACCGACCACTACGGTTGAGAATCTCCGCTTCTTCGCCGGGAAGGTGGAGGAGGCGGGCAAGGCAGGCGCGGACATCGTTTGCCTCGGCGAAGGCATCACCGTCGTCTCCACTGGCAAGAGCTACGCTGACGTCGCCGAGTCTATCCCCGGCCCGACCAGCAAAGCTTTGGGGGCGGTGGCGAAGACCTATCACCTCTACGTGATCGCGGGGATCTACGAGCGGGAGGGAGGCCTGGTCTACAACACGGCGCTTCTCATAAACCGGGATGGCGCGGTTGTGGGCAAGTACCGCAAGACGCACCTGCCGATCAACGAGGTGAACGGCGGCATTACCCCAGGCACCCAGTACCCCGTGTTTCGCACGGATTTTGGCGTCATTGGGATCGAAATCTGCTACGACAACTTCTTCCCGGAGGTTGCCCGGATGCTCGCCCTGAACGGAGCTGAGATGATCTTCCTGCCCATCTGGGGCGACCTTCGCGCGAATGGGTATGCATGGGACATCGTGGCGCGGGGCCGCGCCATCGACAATTCGGTCTACCTGGTTGCTTCCAATTACAGCAACAAGCGAAGCCTGATCATCGACCCCGACGGCCGCATCCTGGCCGATACCGGCGGGAAGAGCGGAATCGTGCTTGCGGACGTGGACCTCGGAGCAAGAACCTTCGGCCGCTGGATGTGGTTCGACGCCTACGGCGATTGGAAGACCCAGTATCCCGCGGAGAGAAGAACCGAAACGTACGGGCCGCTGCTGGAAGAGCGAGGCGCCGACGGGCAAGCGGCGGTGCAATAGCCGCACGCGCTGCTCGGGTACTATTTGACGCGTTGCTCTCCAGGCCTTACAGCCGGTACGGAGCCCGCATGTCGCGGCTGAGCAGCTTGGTCGCCTCGGCATCGCCGGCGATCTCAAACTTCTTGGGATCCCAGTGAATCTTGCGGCCGGTCAGCATGGCGATCTGGCCGAGCCAGCCCGGGGTCGCCGAGTGCAGCGCGACGCGGGCCGGCGTCAGCGTCTTGCCCCGGCTCTTCACGCAAGCGATGAACTCTTCGTAGTGGCCGTGCGAGTCGCCGTTGTTCTTCAGATGGATTTCGTTTTCGCCGATCTTTTCGTCGAGCAGCGACTTCTGGCTGGCGTCGAGCTTGCCGCGATCGACATACACCCAGCCCTTCTCGCCGATCCACTTTGTCCCGGGCAGGATTTCGGGATAGCCGCCAGCGATGGTCATGGGCGTGCCGTCGGGATACGTGCAGTGTACTTTGTACTTCTTCGCCGCGTTGAAGAGATCGGTGCGCGGCGGGTATTCTCCTACGCCTTCCACTTCGACCGGACCGTTGTCGTCCCAGCCCATGCCCCAATGCGCGATGTCGACGTGGTGGCCGATCCAGTCCATCAACTGGCCCCCGCCGTAGTCGAGATTCCAGCGCCAATTGATGTGTACGCGCGCCTCGCAGTACGGCGCTTCGGGCGCCGGTCCGAGCCAGCGATCGTAGAACAGCGTCTTCGGCGGGTCGGTGACCTTCAGTTGTTGCTCTGGATTCTTGAGGGCGTAGTAGCCAGAAGGCAACCCGACTTCAATCGACTTCACTTTGCCGATGCGTCCGTTGCGGACAAGTTCGCAGGCCTGGTGGAAATTGGACACGGAGCGCTGCCAGCTTCCGGTCTGCCATACGCGCCCCTGCCGTTCGGACTCTTCCACCATCATCAAGCCCTCGTGGAAGGTGTGCGCGAGCGGCTTTTCACAATAGATATCCTTCTTCGCGCGCGCCGCCTGGACGGCGATGAGGGCGTGCCAGTGGTCGGGGACGGCGATGCTGACGGCGTCGATGTCGCGCCGCATCAAGACCTCTTCGAAGGCATGATAGGGAGTGCAGCCATGGTCGCCGTAGGCTTTGTCGATGAAGGCTTTCCCATCGGTCAGGTGTGTTTCATCGATATCGCACACCGCGACGGTCTGCGCTCCCTTGACCTTCAAGAAATCTTTGACGTGGCCGTCGAAGCCCATCCAGCCCAGCCCGATGTTGGCAACGGTCACCCGGTCGCTAGGCGCGACTCCGCCACCACGCCCGAGGGCCGAGGCTTTCACGATCATCGGCGCGCTGGCGGCGGCCAGTGCCGCGCCCTGCATCCAATTTCTGCGAGTACTCATTTGACGAACTCCCATGTTCCGGTAGCGTTCTTCGCTCCGTATGTCATCATACCTGTCCGCGAACGACGGAGCGCGCCTCGCCTGGGAACGCCGATCTCCAGATCGGCTCTGACCGGCTCCGTGAACGGAGACTCCCATGGACACTCGCGTGAGGGGAGACTGCCTGCAGTCGCGGCGGTCGATTGTTGGGCCGAGCCGATCTGGAGATCGGCGATCCCAGGGCGCGTCAGCCCTTCGTGAGCTTCTCGTAGACCAGGGCTGCCGCCGCGACGTCTTCGACACCCAGTCCCAGCGACTCGAAGATGGTGATGCCTTGCGGTCGGGTGTACGCGCTAGCGGCTGCGATCTTGCCGAACTCCATCAACGGCAGGCCGCCCCACTCGCTTTCCGGAACTGCGAGCAGCAGGTCGCCGGCTTCCGTCCGAGCCTGTTCGAGGGAATCCACCGCGATCAGCGCGGCGCGGCGGACGAGGTCCGTCGGGATCTCCCGGCGGTTGCCCTGGTTGGAGCCGGATGCGTTGATGTGCGCGCCGCCTTCAAGCCAGTCGCTTTCGAGAACCGGGTCTTTGGCGTAGGTGGCGGTGATCACGATCTGCGCGTCGTGCACGCACTCTTCAGCGGATGCGGCGGCGATGGTCTCGACTCCAAAGGCCTTGCTTGCTTTGGTTGCAAAGCTCTCCCGGTTCGCGATCTTGCGACTGAAGACACTGACGTGCCGGGGCTTCCGGACGGTCAGCACGGCTTCGAGTTGTGTCCAGGCCTGGAACCCGGTTCCGATGAGGGCAACTTTGTCAACGTCGTTCGGAGCAAGCAGAGCGGTGGCGGCGCCGGAAGCGGCTCCGGTGCGAATCTGGCCCAGATGGTTGGCTTCTATGAGCGCCAGCGGCTCCGCGGTTTCGGCATCGTAGAGCAGAACGTGAAAGTACATCGCGCCTTTTTTCACGTTCGTCGCGTAGATCTTGGTCCCGAGGTATCCGCCCCAGGCGCCCGCCAACTGGTGCATCACCGTACCTGTTGGGACGAAGAGCCGGCGGCGCGTCAGGTTTTGCGCTTCGCCACGGCCCAGGGCCGCGAAGCATTCGTGCATCCGCTGGACGCATTCGTCCATCGGCAGTAGGTCGAGCACCTGTTGTTCGGAGATTTGCAGCATGGTTGTACCTGCCTCTATGATCGCGTGCCGGAAGCGCAAGCGAATACCACCGCTCCCTCACGGTCGAGGCTCCGATCGGTTATGCTTTCCAGTCGAGCGCGAGCCGGATCATTGTCCGGATCGAGAGCCCTGTCGGGCCCTTGGCGAAATGCGGCTTCGCATCGTCGAGCCAGGCGGTACTGGCGATATCGAGATGCACCCAGGGCTTCGATTCGACAAAATTCTCCAGGAATTTCGAGGCCGTGATGGAGCCTCCGTAACGCCCGCCGATGTTGGGCAGATCGGCGAATGCGCTCTTCAGGTAGTCGTTATAGTCGTCGTCCATCGGGAAGGCCCACAGGCGTTCGCCCTCCAGTTTGCCCGCGGCGATGACCTTGCTCTGAAACTCCTCGTTGTTGGAGAAGACGCCTGCATAGAGATGACCCAGCGCAATCGCGATCGCGCCCGTCAGAGTCGCCGCGTCGATCAAATGTGTGCAGCCCTGGCGCACCGCGTAGGTCAGCGCGTCGGCCAGAATCAGCCTGCCCTCGGCGTCGGTGTTCAGCACTTCGATGGTCTTGCCCTGATAGCTCGTTACGATGTCTCCGGGGCGCTGCGCGCGCTCACTCGGCATGTTCTCGACGCAGGGAGCGAAGGCCGTCACGGGGATGGGCGGCTTCAGTTGCGCGAGTGCGCGCATCGCGCCGATCACCGTTGCCGCGCCGGCCATGTCGTACTTCATTTTCTCCATGCCCTCGGATGGCTTGATGGAGATGCCGCCCGTGTCGAAGGTAACGCCTTTGCCCACCAGCGCGAGATGATCGGAACTCGATGCCAGCGCGGACGGGACGTATTTCAGCACAATGAGACATGGCGGTTCGGCTGAGCCCTGAGCGACGCCGAGCAGCGCGCCAAAGCTGAGCTGCTTCATGCGTGCTTCGTCGAGGATCTCGCACTCCAGGCCAAACTCGGCGGCCATCGCACTCGCATGGCTGGCGAGCTTGAGCGGCGTCAACAGATTCGCGGGTTCAGTGACCAGCGTACGCGTGAAGTTCTGTGCTTCGGCGATGATGGTTCCGCGCCGCAGGGCTTCCGTGAGCGAAGCAGACGCTTCTGGAACGGACAAGCGAATGCGATCGATCTTCTTGTCGGCCTTCTTCGGATCGGTCTTGTGGGCGTCGGGCTCGAAATCGCCGAGGATGAGGCCCTCTGCCAGGGCTTCGACAATCGCATCAGTGGCGAGATCACCCTCCAGGCACAAGGCAAAATCAGAAACGCCCTTCGCTTTCAACTTTCGTAGCACGGTGCCTGCGAGTTTGCGTGCCTCGCATGTACCAAACTTGGATTTCGATCCGCCGCCAGCCAGCACGAGGCGAGCGGCCTTCAGGCCGGCCGGACGATGCAGCAGCACGGTCTCCAGCGCCTTGCCCGTGAACTCGCGCGCGGCGTAGACTTCGGAGACCCATCCGCCAACGGCTGCGTCGAGGCCGTCGATCGAGGTCTCTGGCGGCGTATCGGCCGGTTTAATTTCGCCGTTCTTATCGCCGTTTTTGGCCTTGCAGAATGCGAGGGCAACGAGCGCGCCCGTCTCCAATTCAGAGGCGGGGGTAGTAGTGAGTATGATTTCCATGGCGGTGGGTAGAAGATGAGTACCTGTCCCAGTTTATCAATCGCACACGAGACCGGACCGCACTCGCGGCCAGGCATCCCCATGGATGATAAGCTGGGCATCGGTTGATGCGGGTTCGACGTTTCGTAGTGTCCCGCGGGTCGAATCCTCGAAGCCGGCCGCACCTTATGCTCACTGCGGTTGAAAGCGATCGTGAAACTGCGTGCCTCGCGGGAGGCGGCGCGTGCCGCAATCCCGTTTCTGACGATCGCCGCCGAACCTTCGCTTAGGGCGGCTTCACGTTTCAAACAAGAATCGGCCCGATTGTTTTAAGGAGTTTTTCATGACCAATCATCGCAATGCGTGCAGGGCGTTCGTTCTGCTGATCCTGCTTTCCATCGTTGCCCTGGCGCAAGCGCAAGTGGGCCGGATTCAGGTGTTAGTAGCTCCCGATCATCCCAATTGGACTTATGCGCCCGGGGAGAAGGCGAGTTTCCTGATCCGCGCAGTGCGCGATGGCAACACGCTGGGCGGTGTGAAGTTGACCTACGCGATCGGCCTCGAAATGATGCCGCCAACCGTCACCCAAAGCGTGACGCTTGACGCGGAGGGTTTGCGAGTGGACGGCGGCACGCTCAACGAGCCTGGCTTCCTGCGCTGCATCGCCACCGTGGAAGAAGGCGGGCGGAGCTACAGAGGACTCGCGACGGCTGGCTACGCGCCTGATCAGATCACGCCCGCAGTGGCGGATCCTGCGGACTTTGACGCTTTCTGGACGAGCGGCAAGGAGGCTCTGTCGAAGATTCCGATCGACGGCGAGCGCAGACTGTTGCCGGAGCTGTCGACCTCCACGGTGAACGTGTATGAAGTCAGCTTTCAGAACGTCGGCGCACGGGAAGGCGCGACGTCGAGGATCTTCGGCATCCTGGCCGAGCCAAAGGCTCCCGGCAAGTATCCGGCGGTGCTCCAGGTGCCCGGCGCGGGCGTATCGCCGAACCACGCCCTGCTGCGTCAGGCTGAACTGGGCGCCATCACGCTGAGCATCGGGATTCACGGGATCCCTGCGAACATGGACGCTCGCGTCTACAGCCTGCTGGGCAGCGGAGCGCTCGCGAATTACTGGCTCAACGGGCTCGAATCGCGCGACCGGTATTACTACCGGCGGGTCTATCTCGGATGCGTTCGCGCCAACGACTATCTCACCTCGCTGCCCAACTGGAACGGCGCCGACCTGCTGGTGACCGGAGGAAGCCAGGGCGGAGCGTTGTCCATTGTTACGGCCTCTCTCGATCCGCGCGTCAAGCGTCTGGCGGCTTACTACCCGGCTCTCTCGGACCTGCCCGGATACCTGAAGGGGCGCGCCGGCGGATGGCCGCATATGTTCAAGTCGGAAGCCGAAGACTCGCACCGGACGAAGGAGAAGCTCGAGAGCGCTGCCTACTACGATGTCGTCAATTTCGCGCGCCGGATCAAAGTGCCCGGCATGTATTCCTGGGGATTCAACGACGAGACCTGCCCGCCGACGACCACCTACGCCGCCTACAATTCGATCACCGCGCCGAAGCAGCTTGTGATCGCGCTGGAGACCGGCCATTGGCAGGTGAAGGAGCAGACCGATGTTGTGGACGCCTGGATCGACGAGTACGTCAAGCAGGCCGCGAGCACGCACTAGTGTTCCGACCGTGTGGCAAGGCGCGTGTGCTGGAGCACCGATTCGGCTATTTCCGCTCGCCAGCACAGAACCGCGAATGAAAAGAGCGGTCAATACCTGATGTCCACCGCTCCCTCACGGTCGCGGCTCCGCCCCGAAACGTAGACCTCCCGGAATTATATGGCAATTGGGGGCTGAAGGTGGCTGATGGTGGCGAGGGCTCGTAAGGCATTGATTTTCACCGCGTTGCTCGCCAGCTTTCGCCACGGACCTCGCCAGTGCGAACAGAAATTATTCTGCAAAAGCGGGCGGTTGTCGCTTGGATCCGAACGAACATTCAACAACTTAGCGGGAAAGTCGTGTCGCTTGGATTTTTCGGCCGCGCGGCATAGCGTAAAGCGCTGATAGCGCGGGAGATCTGGCGCGCGGCGGGGCGGATCCGGCGAAAAAGCCCAAGCGACAACCGGTTTTCGAAAAAGCGGAGTCGCGTACCTGGGTGAGTTTAATCTTTCCAGATCTGAAAACCCGCTGTGCGAGCAGCCTATATATAAGGATGCGGCCCGATCAAATACCTTCCTGTGCGGTTCGCTGGGCATAGGTCAGATCGAGGAACTCCAGCTTCATTCCCAGGTCGCGAAAATCCTTGTGGGCCAGTTCGATGCTGGTGAGGGGGAAAGTCCAGGTCGACTTGTGAGTCACGGGCGGATCGGACTTGTCTCCGTCCTCGCGCTCGAACGGCCGCCCATACTTGTCGAGCAGGAGGTCGCGAAGCTTCGAATAGAGCTGGATGCCGGCCATGTCTTTGTCGTTCAGGCGCAGGCTCACCTGGACGAGTTTCGCGTCCCGAAACAGGAAGAAGACCGACCAGTCGACGGTGGCCAGCTTCAGATGTTTGACGCCGAGCGGCGACACCAGAGGATGGTCCCGATCGGGGCAGAAAAACGTGCGCTCCTCGGCCGGCCCTGCAAGCGGCTCGGATGCCGGCACGGCGGAGCGCACCTGGTCAACGGTCATGCCCCAGTAGGCGTTGGTCCAGCCGGCCGGATCATCGGCGGCACGAGCGATCCCTGCAAAGGCAGCTAATAATATCAGTGCCGAACGCAAAACGGCGCTGCAAACGGCGGACGGCACTCGATGTGTCACCCCGCAAAGTGGCATAGACACCCCACCTTTCCCGCCGCAGTCAGCGGTGCGCAGACAGCGAGTACAGTACTGCGAGCGTGATTGTCAGAACCAGTCCAATCGCGACACTGATGCGAGCCTTCTTGGGCCACGGCGCGGCCCGGTTCGGCTGCGCCATCGGCGGCTGCGGTAAGCGTCTGGGGCTCAATCTATCGGCAATCTTTTCCGTTGCAATCCGGGTGCGCCGGACGTTTCCGTAGAAGCCAAAGGCCATGAGCAGGAAGACCAGCGTGAACACGATCTGAAACAGATCCATCATGGGGGAGTTACATTCCTTATTCTTCGAGGTCGGAGTCCTGGCACTTTGGCTGGAACTCGATCAGTTGATGCTCGTTGAGCCTCGCCCTTCTCGCCGGAGAATTCCCCGCCCATCGCAACGTCGACGTGATTCCGTCGATCATTTCTGGCTCGCCTTGCTCCAGCAAACCTTCGAGGAGATCATGCCAGTGCCGATTGCGGGTAAAAGGGCAGGCATATCTATCCTGCATGCAGCGATCATACTCCAGAGCTGTTACCAAACTCTAGTTACGACCTCTTCATATTTTACTGGAACGTTTTGTTTTCCCTTTTGTTTCAACGGTATATGACCCCCATTTAAGGTTAGCGACGATGCCGCCGCGCTCCTCCGGGTCATTGAGAATCGCCTCAAGCTGCCGATGCTGCGGTATATGGTCCGGATGACAACGGAAGACAGGCAACTCCGTAGCAGCCGCGTGACCAGGCGTTGCTTCGACCCGGATCAGGGCGTCGCTGTATTCCTTGGCTGTTTCGAGGGGGAGGCTGATGACGTCGCCCGGCACACGGGGAAGGCCATCGATCACAACCGGAAGCGTCACCTTGTATCTGTCGCCGCTGCCAGACGCTTCTTCGGCGAGCCATTTCTCCGCGAGCATGTTCAGGGTCTGGCCCATCGTCATTCTGTTGCGGCGCGCCTTTGCGTGGAAGTCGTCGAGCAGCTCCTTTGTGCAATCGGCGATTAGACGTGGCTTTGCCATAAATTAAGAAAGCTTTACTATTTGTCCAATTGTACAAATGTACAATTGGACATAGAATGAAACTTCGTGCGAATTAGTTCGCATCTTGGAGCTTACCAGAAAGTGTTCAGGCTCAAAGCAGCAATGGTGGAACGCGGAATGACGGGGCGTGTGCTCGCTCGACAGCTTGAGATCAGCGAATCCTACCTAAGCGAAATAGTTCACAACAAGCGCAAGGCGACGGCGATCCGCGAACGGCTGATCCGAGTCTTTGGATTCCCACGGTCGGTAGTTGAGACGGCCGGCCAGCGCCGGACCAGGTTGAAGAGCGGAGCGGAGCGGGTAGCATGACCTCCGTTAAATCCTCCATTGCGGATATCGTGACGCCTGGCGGCCGGCGCTTCCAGGAAAATTCTGGGGTTTGTTTTTAAGAGGGCGAGATGAGGGATTTAAAATCCACGCTCTACACCACGGTGCACGGGTCGAAGAAATCGGTCGAGCAGATCGCCGACGAGATCGGCGTTTCCCCGTCGTACCTGTACCGCGCGTGTCTGGAAGGCGAGTCTGGATGCCGATTCCCGTTGGACCTGCTGATTCCCCTGATGAACGCGACCGGCGACTACAGTCTGCTCGAACATCTGAACGCGCGGTGCGAGCGGATCACGGTTTCGATGCCGCGCGTGGCGCGGTTGAAGGCGAAGGACCCGCAGGCCATTAACGAAATCGGCCGGAGTTTTAACGAGGTGATGGGGCAGGTTTTGGAATTCTTCGAAAAGCCCGTGATGGGCCGGATTGCCGCGATCGAGGAAGGGCTGCA
>Ga0181528_10000261_pt1 | contig 43985 bp, 43 predicted proteins | sample PEATcosm2014_Bin_47_FD_119742 | JGI IMG/M metagenome (GOLD analysis project Ga0181528, IMG submission 119742) | Peatland microbial communities from MTU Mesocosm Facility, Houghton, MI, USA - PEATcosm2014_Bin10_10_metaG | ecosystem: Environmental > Terrestrial > Soil > Wetlands > Peat | place...
GACGGATTGATCGATCTCGACGACCTCCGCCGCGCAATGGACGACAAAACCATTCTGGTTTCGATCATGGCGGCAAACAATGAGATCGGAGTGTTGCAGCCCATCGCAGAGATCGGCAAGCTCTGCCATGAAGAGGGCGTGCTCTTCCACACCGATGCGGTACAGGCGGTGGGCAAGGTTCCCATCGACGTAATTGCCGACAATATCGATGTGCTCTCGCTGAGCGGGCATAAGATTTATGGCCCCAAGGGCGTGGGTGCACTCTATGTTCGCCGCCGCAATCCGCGTGTGCAGATCGCCGCTCAGATTGACGGCGGCGGCCACGAGCGGGGGATGCGCTCCGGCACTCTGAATGTCCCCGGCATCGTCGGCCTGGGCAAGGCCTGCGAGATTGCGCGGGAAGAGATGAGTACCGAGGCTGCGCGGGAAAGCGCATTACGCGACCGGCTGAAAGAGAAGCTCGAATCCGCACTGGACTACGTCCACGTCAACGGCTCGATGAAACATCGCCTTCCTGGCAACCTGAATATGAGCTTTGTTTATGTTGAGGGTGAGTCGCTGCTGATGGGCATCAACGACATTGCGGTTTCGAGCGGCTCGGCCTGCACTTCGGCGACCCTGGAGCCTTCTTACGTACTCAAGGCTTTGGGCCTCGGCGACGATGTAGCTCATAGCAGCATTCGATTTGGGCTGGGCCGCTTTAATACTCAGGCTGAAGTGGATTATGTGGCCGACAAGGTGATCGACGTGGTGAAGCATCTGCGCAAACTTTCACCGCTCTACGAGATGGTGCAGGAAGGCATCGACCTGACCAAGATTCAGTGGGCGGCGCACTAACCACCTGCGGTGGGGCAGACACTCGCTATTCGCTCGCAATGGTTTATGTGGTCTTTTATCAATCAGGCAAAGAATACCGCGGCTTCCCCCGCAGAAGGAGCAACACATGGCATACAGCGACAAGGTGATCGATCACTACAACAATCCGCGCAATGTGGGTCAACTGGACAAGGCATCGACGGAGGTCGGTACGGGTCTGGTGGGCGCGCCGGAGTGCGGCGACGTGATGCGCTTGCAGATTCGCGTCAACCCCGCGACGCAGGTCATCGAGGAGGCCAAGTTCAAGACCTTTGGCTGCGGCTCGGCGATTGCCAGTTCATCGCTGGCCACCGAGTGGATCAAAGGCCGGACCGTGGACGACGCGCTGGGCATCAAGAACACCGACATTGTGAAAGAACTCTCGCTGCCGCCGGTGAAGATTCACTGTTCGGTGCTGGCCGAGGATGCAATCCGCGCGGCCATCGGCGATTGGAAGAAGAAGAACGGTGCGGCGCAGCCGGCCGAGGCTGAGGCTGTTGCCGTGGCGCAATAAACCCCTGCGGTGGGGCCAATTGTTTTCCGCATTCGATTAAGGAAAGGGCCATTATGTCGAATACCGTCTCTATCGAAACACCGACGCCTGCCACACCGCAGGTGTCGCAGGTGGTGCAGGTGACCGACAAGGCCATCAAGCACATTCGTATGGCCATGGCCAAGGAAGGCATCTCGCCCACCGAGGGCGGGTTGAGGCTGGGCGTGATGGGGGGCGGCTGTTCGGGGCTTTCCTACTCCATCAAATTCGATACGCAGCCACGCGAGCGCGACCGCATCTTTGACTTCGACGGCGTGCGTATCTTCGTCGATCCCAAATCGTTTTTGTATCTCCACGGCATGACGCTGGACTATGAAGAGACGCTGATGCGTCAGGGCTTCAACTTCATCAACCCCAACTCGACCCGTTCCTGCGGCTGCGGCTCGTCGTTTTCATCCTAGTTTTTTGCAGCATCTCCGCAGGATAGCGTTTGCATTGCCTGCAATTCTTGAAAGAGTATTGTTTGATTGGGTGAGAAGATGAGCAAGTCTGTTCGTGGGGTAAGATTCATTTTTGTAGTAATGGCTTTTCTTGTTGCTTCGTCGTTCGCGCAGGCGCAATGGGCACCCATCGTCTCTGACAAGGACGCGGCTGCTCGCATTGCTTGGTGGCGTGATGCCAAGTTTGGCCTCTTCATGCACTGGGGCGTTTACTCGATACTCGGCCGCGGAGAGTGGGTTCAGTGGCAAGAGCAGATTCCGGTTGACGAGTATGCAAAACTGGCGGATCAGTTTCATCCGAATCACTTTGATCCTCAGGCCTGGGCTGAGATTGCCCAGGAAGCTGGGATGAGATACACCGTGCTGACTGCGCGTCATCATGATGGATTTGCGCTCTTCGACGATCCAGACTCGAGCTTCACGGCAGTTAAATCCGCTGCGCATCACGACTTTGTCGCCGATTATGTTGTGGCGATGCGTAAGGCTGGGCTTCATGTCGGGCTGTATTACTCGCCGCTCGACTGGCGCTATCCGGGCTTCTTCTTTCCCGGCATCTACCGGCCCAATGCCGAGGAGTTGCGCGCGCAGTATCATCGCCAACTGAACCAATTGGCATCGCACTACGGCAAGATCGACATCCTCTGGTTCGACGGCGGCGGTGGTGACTGGCTGGGCTTCGGCGGGGTCCACTTCAGCGGCGGTGGATGGGCCGCGCGGCCCAAGGATCAACGCTATTCCGGCTCCTTCAGTTGGCAGGACGATGAAGCCGTCAACAATCTGCGGAAGTTGCAGCCGTCGGTCATCATCAACGACCGGACCGATGCAGCGGCGGATTACCGCTCCCGTGAAGGCGACAAGGCGCTGGGCGATTTTGAAAACCGCTATCCGTGGGAGCTTTGCACAACGCTGACCGAGGGGGCATGGGGATATGTGCCAAACGCAAAGATCAAGCCGCTGAATTACGTCATTCGCCTTCTGGTCTCCGCGGTTGGGCGCGATGGGAATTTCATTCTCAACGTTGGTCCCCGGCCCGACGGACAAATTGATCCGGCACAGGCAACGCGGCTGCGCGAGATCGGAGCATGGTTGCATGAGAACGGTGCGAGCATATACGCCACCCGAGGCGGCCCTTACCTGCCCGGCGATTTCGGAGTGTCAACCTATCGCGGCAAGACAGTTTTTTTGCATATTTTGAATGTCAAAGGCGAAACGATCATGCTGCCCGCGCTTCCGGCCAAGATCCTGAGTTGCTCTTATCTTGACGGCGCGCAGGCATCCTGCAAACAGAGCGATAACAGTGTGGAGGTCGCTCTTGGTGCGAACGCAAACGCAGTCGATACGATCATCGCAATGACGCTCGACTCACCGGCAGCGGAGATCAAACCGATCGCTACTCCAGTAACACCGAAAGCAGTTGCAGAAAGATAGATGGGTTCCGGGAATCGCTCCGGTTTCCTCAATGACGAGTGAGAGCGCCATTCACGGATCGCAATCGTTTTTGAAAGATGGTACGAGTTCAACTATGTTCAAGGTTCTCGATTCCGCGGTTCCGATTGCCTGTTGGTCGTGTTCCATCGGCCACAACGATTCCACTTTGTTTTGTCCGCATTGCAGCAAGATTCAGCCACCGCCGGGCGGCGATTATTTTTCTGTCTTCGGATTGGAGCCTAAGCTCAATCTCGATCTGTCTGCGCTGGAGCATGAATTTCATCGACTCAGCCGCAAGCTGCATCCTGACCGCTTTGCCCGCGCCGAAGAGAACGAAAAACAGTGGAGCCTGGCCGACACGGCGCTGCTCAACGACGCCTATCGCACGCTCAGAGATCCCATCCTCCGCACCGAGTATCTGCTCAAGCTGCAAGGCGCGGAGCTGAGTGCCGATAGCGAAAGCAGAAGCGAAAAAGATGCACGCGTTCCTGCCGATCTGCTCGAAGAAGTCTTCGATTTGAATATGCAACTCGAAGAAATGCGCGCGATGCGCAAGATGGGTGAATCGGATGAGTCGCTCGAAAAGACTCTTGCCGAAGCCAAGCAGCAATTCAGCGGTATGTTGAGCGCGGTGGATGACGAGCTGCGCGAGGCCTGGCGCGCATGGGATCAAGGAGACGCCGCCGCGCAGTTGGAGTCGCAAAAGAGAATGGTGGCCCTGCTCGATCGCCGGCGCTATTTGAGCAATCTGGTCCGCGACGTGACCGAAACTCTGGGAGCATAGAAAGAAAACATGGCGGAATTGAACTCAAACGGCCGCGTAGTCGGAATTGATCTCGGAACCACCAACTCCCTGGTCGCAACCATGGAAGGCGATACGCCGCAGGTGATTCCCGGTGTGGATGGCTCGAATCTTGTGCCTTCGGTGGTGGCGCTCGACCTCATACCAGGCGGCGGTGGACGGCCCACGGTGACCGTCGGCAATAGCGCGCGCAAGGCGCTCATCCAGACGCCGGAGCGGGTCATCTACTCCGTCAAGCGTCTCATGGGCCGCGGCCTCGAAGAGATTCAAGACGAGTTGAAGCTCTTTCCCTTTCATCTGGCCCAGGATGTGGAGGCCGGTGAAATCCCGCGCATTCAACTGGGCGAACTGCGCTTCACGCCGCCGGAGATCTCCGCCTACATTCTGCGCCAGCTCAAGCGCAATGCCGAGCGCTTCTTCGGCGCTCAGGTCACGCAGGCGGTGATCACCGTTCCCGCTTACTTCAATGATGCGCAGCGCCAGGCCACGAAAGATGCGGGCCGCATGGCTGGCCTCGATGTGTTGCGCCTGGTCAACGAACCTACCGCTGCCGCTCTGGCTTATGGCCTCGACCGCGCCAAGGAAGGTACGATTGCCGTCTACGATCTTGGCGGTGGAACCTTCGATATTTCCATCCTCAAACTGCGCGACGGCATCTTCGAGGTGCAATCCACCAACGGCGACACGCACTTGGGCGGCGACGACATCGACAATCTGCTGCTCGCCATTGCGCTCAATGAGATTCACGCCGAGCACGGGGTGGATTTGCGTCTGCATCCGGGCGCGGTGCAGGCCGTGCGCAAGGCCGCTATCGAAGCAAAGATTCTGCTCTCCAGCGAGACGGCGGCGCACTTCGACATCGAGCTGCCTAATGGCGACCGCTATCAGCGCGAGATTCCCCGCGATGTCTTCGAACTGTTGATCGAGCCAGTTCTCAAGCGTACCGCAGGCCCGTGCAAGCAGGCCCTCGCCGACGCCGGCGTCACTCCCGAACAGATTGACGAAGTCGTACTGGTCGGCGGTTCCACGCGCATTCCCGCCGTGCGCCAACTCGTCGATCGTCTCTTTCATCTCAGTCAGCGCGGCAAGCGTCCGCACACGGAATTGAATCCCGACGAAGTCGTCGCGCTGGGCGCTGCGGTGCAGGCCGACATTCTGGCCGGTGCTTCCAAATCTACTGAAGAGATGCTGCTGCTCGATGTGACGCCGCTCTCGCTGGGCATTGAGGCTCTGGGTGGAACCGTCGCGCGCATCATTCAGCGCAACTCGACGATTCCCGCCTCGGCCACCGAGCACTTTACAACCGGCGTCGACGGCCAGACCAATGTAGCCATTCACGTCTTGCAAGGCGAACGCGAACTGGCCGCCGATTGCCGGTCATTGGCACGCTTCGACTTGAAAGGCATTCCGCCGATGAGCGCCGGCCTGCCGCGTATCGAAGTCAAATTTCTCATCGACGCCGACGGCATTCTGCACGTCTCCGCGCGCGAGCAGCGCAGCGGACAGGCCGCGCAGATCGAGGTGAAGCCGACCTATGGCCTCACAGACGAACAGGTCGAAAGCATGATTCTCGACTCCTTCGACAACGCCGAAGCAGACTTTGCCAAGCGCCTGCTGATCGAGGCCCGTAACGAAGCGGAGACGATTCTTGCCGCCGTCGAGCGAGCGCCGCAGAACCCGGCCTGGGCCGCATTGCGCGGAGAAGAGCAGGCGGCGATCTTTGCAGCGCGTGACCGGCTCGCCGAGATCAAGCAGGGTGATGACGCCGCACAAATCCGCAATGCAACGCTCGCCCTCGATCAGTCCACACGCCGATTTGCGGAGCTGATGATGGATGCCGCAGTATCGAGCGCGCTGCGCGGCAAGACCATGAATGATGCAGGCGAAGAGATGACCGAGGCTGTCACCGCTCCACACGCCATGGCCCCGGCAGAGTTCAAGTGAAAGAGGCTGATTCAATGAGCGAAGCATCTGGGAAGCCAATCCCCTCCGAAAAACTCGTCCGCGTCACATTTCTCCCTGAGGGCAAGACGGTGGAGTTCGAGTTTGGCGCGCTGCCCTACGAGCACCATGGCAAGCCGATGTCGTTTCTCGATGTGGCAGAGAACAACAATATCTTTCTTGACCATGCCTGCGGAGGCGTCTGTGCCTGCTCCACCTGCCATGTGCTCATCAAATCCGGAGCTAGCGGGCTGACCGAAGCCGACGACGATGAACTCGACCGCTTGGATATGGCCGCCGATCAGCAGTTGAACTCGCGCCTCGGCTGTCAGGCCGTCATCACGCGCCCTGGCGAATACGTCGTCGAGATTCCCAGTTGGAACCGCAACTATGTCACCGAAGGCAAGCCGCTGGCCTTGGCGGAAGAGAAGTAAAGGAGATCCGATGCCGCGCGAGATTCACTGGACAGACGCCGAGGAGATCGGCATTCAACTGCAAGAGAAGTTTCCCGGCCTTGACCCGCTGACGGTGCGTTTCACCGATCTGCATCGCTATGTGATCGAGTTGGAGGGTTTCGCCGACGATCCAGCGAAGTCCAACGAGTCGCGCCTGGAAGCAATCCAGATGGCATGGCATGAAGAGTTCGAGGATGCGCGAGGGTAAGGATCGGCCCTCTCGTTTCCAAGAACCACCCCTCAATCCAGCTCGTAATTCTCCCGCTCGCTCCAGCCAAACGCGCCTTCAAAATGCACAAATTCCCTCTCTTGGCCGGGCACAAGATAGACGCTGACAACGTCGAATCGCACCGGCGGCGCCGCTTCCTGCGGCAACTGGCGAATGTAATGACGCGCCAACCGGCGAAGGATATTGCGCTTGTGCGCGTCGACCGCGATCTCGGCCGGTGAGGCATCGTGAGCGGTGCGCGTCTTTACCTCGATAAAGCACAGCATCGGCCCTTGCCAGGCAATCAGGTCGATGTCGCCAGGCTGGTCTCCCGGCGACCAGCGCCGCGCCACCACGATGTAACCCTTGCGCCGGAGGTAAAAGAAGGTTCCATCCTCGCCGTCGATGCCCGTGGCCAGGTGGGCTGGCACTTCCGCGCTCTCACCCCGCCGGCGCGCGATGCGCGTCAGGCTGGCCAGCGCCTTCTCCTCGCGGCCAATCCACCACTGCCCCAATCGTCCCATGGCATTCCATTCTCATCCAGATAAGCGAAAGAGGCAACTCTGCTTGTACTCAGGGCCGCCGCGAAGGTTTCGTTTGCTGCGGCGGCTTGCTTCCGCCTTTTTGCCAAAGTGGAACTGGTGAGTTCGACTACGGGACATTTCAGCGGCTTGCGGACGATTGAATGCGTTTTGCTCAACTGTACTGTCATAAAATCGGCGAGACTGAATGGTTGCAGGAGGAGATTCCGGTCATGTCGCATGGCTTGTTGGGAAGCCTGTTTTCGCAACGCGGCGCACAGGAGCCGCTCGTTTCAATCAGCGCACATACGCCTGCCGAAGTCGTGCGGGATGCGGGTGCTGACCGCTGTTTTGAGGAGGCATTGGACGCGCTGCCTTGTAATGTAATGTTCTGTGATCGGGAGTTGACCCTGCGCTATCTGAATCGCGCCTCGCGCAAGACGCTACTCACATTGCAGCAGCACCTGCCAGTGCCGGTCGATCAGATCGTGGGTAATTCGATCCACATCTTTCACAAAAGCCAGGCGAATATCGACCGGATTCTTGGCGCAAAACATCCTCGCGGCTTGCATGAGCTTCCGCACAAGGCGACGATCGATCTGGGACCGGTCAAGCTGGACTTGGAAGTTGAGGCGATGCTGAACAAGCGTGGCGAGTATATTGGCGCTTGTGTGGTCTGGGGCGTCAGCACGCAGGGAAAGCTGGAAGCTCTGCGCGCGGCGCAGGAAGTGCAGCGCGGCGACATTGAGCACCTCAACGGTAACTTGCAGATGGTAGCCACGGCAACTCACGAGATCGAGGCCAGCATTGCGGAGATCGCCCGCAATGCCGTGGATGTTTCTCGTGCGGCGGAGAAGTCGCGCACAGCCAGCGCAGAGAGCAAGACGGCTATTGAGAGTCTGCGAAAATCGAGCAGCGGCGTGGCCAAAGTGGCGGAGTTGATCGCTTCGATCGCCACGCAAACCAGCGTCTTGGCGTTGAATGCAAATATCGAGGCGGCTCGCGCCGGGGTGCACGGCAAAGGCTTTGCCGTTGTGGCCAGCGAGGTGCGCAAACTGGCCGAACAGACAGCCTCGGCCACAGCGGAAATTCAGGCCAAAGTCAACCTGATCGGAGTGGATTTAGGCACAGCGATGAAGGCGATCGCGCAGATTACCACGCAGACCGAAGATCTCTCCGGGCTTTCGCAGCAGATGGCCTCTTCCGCTGAAGAGCAGCACCTGGCCACGCAGGAGATGGCGCACAATCTGGAACGAGCGGCGCATCGAACCTCGGAGATTGCAAATATGCGCATCGAAGACAAAGTGTTGTAACACAAAGCGACGCTGGGGACGGGGCCTTGCAGCGATGTGGAAGGGGCTGGAAGAGAGGGATGAAAACCATCTCGTCCAGCCCCATTTTTCACCTTGCCTTTGCAGACTCATGCCCACGTGGTCTAGCTCTCAGCCTGTGCAAGCGCTTCCTCAAGAAGATCGCGGCAAACTTTTCCGACGGCAGGATCATCTTGACGGACCGCTCCTCGATGAGGCGCGTGCTTCCTAGTCTGAAGGCCTCACCAGGCTGTGCTCATACGAAACAGTCGCGATAGGCGTAGGGATCGGTAACAATTAATTCCTTGACAAAGATTGCCTCTATCCTTGTAGGATTCCTGCGGTTTTCAATCCATTCCGCAATCGCGGTTTACGCGCCCAAGTGCTTTTTCCGTCCTGCGCGCGTTCAGACCGAGAACATCCCAAGGGAGAAGAATCTCATGCAAGACACTCTTGTGGAATCCGGGAAGAAGATTCCCGTAGGAATCAGTGGTTGGCTGTTGATGCCTGCCTTCGCTTTGTGCGCGCAACCCATCGGATTTGTCTATAAGTCCATGCAACTGCTGAGAGAGATCGGCGAAGTGACGATTATCTGGCCGGCAATGCGCTTCGATCTGCTGGCGATGTTTATGATTGCGGTGGTTTCCTGGGGCTTCTTTCGCAGACGCCGGTTTACCACCGGCCTCTTCGTGGCCTACATCGTCCTGACATGGATCTCCTGGGCGATCAACAGCGGCGCCTCTGCGCAATATCTCGACGACGGCATCATCGGCCTGATCTTTCATCTCGCTGTATTGCTTCCATATATGGTCTTCTCCAAGCGCGCCGCAGCCACCTTCGTCCTTGCGCCGGAGAATCCCATGGATAATTTTTTGGACGTTCTTGCCAAGCCGGCTGTCGCGCTGGCCGGCATTTTGCGGCGCCACCGCTGGTTCATCATCTTCTACATCATCGCGTTTTTTGCTGCAATGATGGTTTTGAACGCCGCGGTTCACTCTCTGTACAACTACGGAAACCTCAATCAAACCTGGAAACTCATCACCGGTTGAGAATCTTTGCACGGCCTCAGAACCAAGTCGATTGCTGTAGAACAGTAGCATGATCTATGGAAGGGTGCGGACTTGAGCGCGCACCCTTTATCTTTTCCAATTGTTAACTGCCTCTTCCACATAAAACGCGACCGCTGCGGTTCTGCTTTACCATGGAATTACGTCATGGCGATTTCTCCTCAGCCTTCGGGCAAAACCGCAGCTTCCACATCGTTCATTGTTCTTTCCTTTGCCTGCGTCTACTTCTTTTGGGGATCCACCTATACAGCCATCCGCATCGGAATGGCCCATATGCCGGCGCTGCTTTTGGCCGGAACGCGCTATGCGATCTCCGGCGCCGTTCTGCTGGCCTGGTGCCGCTGGCGCGGGCTGCGACTGCTCTGGCCCCTCCGCACCATGCTGATGCTGGGCCTGATCGGTTTCTTCCTGTTAAGCGTCAGCAATGTCACTCTCTGCTATGCAGAGAAGACCGTTCCCAGTGGCTTGGCCTCGCTGGTTCTTGCCATCATTCCGCTCTTCGTGGCGCTGGCGGAGATGATGCTGCCGGGTGGTGAACCGCTGCCTGCGCGAGGCTGGCTGGGCATAGCGCTCGGTTTCTTCGGCTTGGCTGCGCTCGTGTGGCCTTCCATGCAGATCGCGCGAAGTGGCGACCGCACTCGTCTCATGGCCTTTGGCGTACTGCTGATTGGAGCGATGGCATGGGCCATCGGCAGTCTGCTCGCGCGCCACGCGCGGCTGCCGGTCAACTCTTTCGTTGCTGCCGCTTGGCAGATGCTGATTGCCGGCCTCTTCAACACGCTTCTGGGCACAGTGCTCGGCCAGTGGCCTCAGTTTCACATGAACGCGGCCTCCATCGGCTCTCTCGTCTACCTCATCATCGGCGGTTCGCTGGTGGGCTACTCGGCTTTCATTTATCTGCTGGAGCACGTCCCTGTTGCCAAGGTCTCTTCCTATGTTTATGTGAACACCATCGTCGCGGTGCTCTTGGGCATCCTCCTGCTCCACGAACGCCTCGACTCCGCCGAATATGCAGGAATGGCGTGCATTGTCGTTGCCGTCTTCCTGCTCACCACCGCCAAGATCAAGGCCAAAGACAGCACGCACTCCGCCATTGTATTGGAACCGATCGCGCCGGAATAATTCCTCTGCCGCACGGAACCTTCGCCCAAATGTTACGATTTCAGGAATGCTGGAATTTCGACGAAAAGGAGAAGCTCAAAATGGTCAAACTTCTGGTTCAATGGCTCTTGAGCGCGGTGGCCCTGCTGGTTGTCTCCAATATCGTGCGTGGTTTCAAGGTTGACGGCCTGGGGCCGGCGCTGATCGCAGCGTTGGTGATCGGCCTGCTGAACGCCACGATCGGCTACTTTCTGAAGATCATTACCTTCCCCATCAGCATTGTCACCTTCGGAATCTTTCTGCTGGTCATCAACGGATTGATGATTATGATCGCCTCCAGCTTTGTGCGTGGCTTTTACGTCCGCGGATTTGCACCGGCCTTCTGGGGTGCAACCATCCTCGCCCTCCTCGGAATGCTTATCCAAGCCGTCACCAAGCGCGCTTAACCCCTTATCCCGCCGTTCCCGCCGCCACTGGCGAAATCGCCCGCAGATGCTGAACGGCCTCTGGCACAACCTTCAGCACGTAGTCAACGTCCTCATCCGTCGCTGTCTTCAGCAAACTGAAGCGCAGGCTGGCCCGTGCGCGCCTCTTGTTCAAGCCCATCGCCATCAGCACGTGGCTCGGTTCGGTCGCGCCGGAGTGGCAGGCCGACCCTCCAGAAACCGCCACGCCCTTCAGGTCCAGTGCAATCACCAGGGCTTCACCCTCCAGATTGTCGAACCAGATATTGGTCGTATTCGCCACGCGGGGAAGATCCTTGCCGCCTCCATTCACGCCCGTCCCGGCAATCTCCAATATCCCCGACTCCAGCCGGTCGCGCAGCTTCCCCATCCGCTCCATCACGCCCTCTTCCAGTCCGTGCATCGCCAACTCCGCCGCCTTACCTAGTCCAACAATTCCCGGCACATTTTCCGTGCCCGCCCGCTGCCGCCGCTCATGGCTTCCGCCCACCAGCAGCGCTTCCATCGCCGTTCCCCGCCGCACAAAATTTGCTCCCACGCCCTTCGGCCCATGCATCTTGTGCGCGCTGATCGAGAGGAGATGACAGCCGAAGCGCCGTACATCGAGCGGCACCTTGCCCGCCCCCTGCACTGCGTCAATATGAAAAAAAACACCGGCCGCTCGCGCAATCTTACCGATCTCTTCCACTGGCTGAATAACGCCGGTCTCGTTGTTCGCCAGCATCACGCTCACCAGCCGCGTATCGGGCCTCAACGCCCGTTCAATCTCCGCCGGATCGATCAGCCCGCTCGCATCAGGCGCAACGAAAGTCGTCTCCACGCCGATGCGCGCCACGCGCTCCGCTGCCGCCAAAATCGCCGAATGCTCAATCGCGCTCGTAACAAAGTGGTCTCCCGGCCGCAATAGCCCGAAGATTGCCGTGTTGTCGCCTTCCGTGCCGCCGGAGTTGAAGACCACCTCGGCATCGTGGCAGTTCAAAAACTCCGCCAGTGTCGCCCGTGCGCGATCCACCGCGGAATGCGCCTGCTGCCCATCCAGGTGAATCGAGCTGGCATTTCCGAAGCGCTCCATCCAGTACGGACGCATCGCCTCCATCACCTCCGGCAGCAGAGGCGTGGTGGCATTCGCATCCATATAGACTCGCTTCATCGGCTGCTCTCCTGATTCGATTGTACGAGAGTAGCGATGTTACGCACTCTCCCATGGCTATTGCGGAAGTTCTTCATCCCTCGCATTTTCTCCTCACTTAACCCATTGAATCCAAGTGATCTATCGTCATCAAAATCAATCGCGCCCTGTTCCTGCCCGTTTTTCCTATTTCCATTCAGCCCCAACTCTGCCATACTTGTGAGTGTCCACCTCGTACGGCCAATCCCAACAATCCAAAAGTGAGGTTGCATCCATGTCGGCAAAGTATCTCTTTGTGACGGGCGGAGTTGTGTCCAGTTTAGGTAAAGGCCTCGCCGCGGCCTCCATCGGCTGCCTGCTTGAGAGCCGCGGCCTCCGCGTCAACATGATGAAATTCGATCCCTACCTCAACGTTGATCCCGGAACCATGTCCCCTTTTCAGCATGGCGAGGTCTTTGTCACCGACGACGGAGCCGAAACCGACCTCGATCTCGGCCACTACGAGCGCTTCACCCACGCGCCCCTCTCGCGCGACAACAACCTCACCACCGGCCGCATCTACGAGCAGATCATTCTCAAAGAGCGCCGCGGCGACTATCTCGGCAAAACCGTTCAGGTCATCCCGCACGTCACCAACGAGATCAAGAACGCCATGCGCAAGGTCTCCTCCAATGGCGCGGATGTGACCATCGTCGAAATTGGCGGCACCGTCGGCGACATCGAATCGCTGCCATTCCTTGAAGCCATCCGCCAGATGCGCCAGGAGCTGGGACGCGAAAACACCCTCTTCGTTCATCTCACACTGGTTCCGTGGATCGCTGCCGCTCAGGAACTCAAGACCAAGCCCACGCAGCACTCCGTCAAGGAGCTGCTCTCCATCGGCATTCAGGCCGACATTCTCATGTGCCGCTCCGAGCGCGCCATCGGCCTCGATATGAAGAAGAAGATCGCCGCCTTCTGCAACGTCGAAGAGCGCGCCGTCATTGGAGCACGCACCGTTCCATCCATTTATGAAGTGCCCCTTGGTTTTGCCCAGGAAGGCGTCGATTCGCTGATCCTCAAATATCTCCACAAGGAAGCGCCGGAGGCCGACCTCTCAAATTGGAAGGCCCTCGTGGACCGTTGTTACAACCCCAAAGATGAAGTTCATATCGCCATCGTAGGAAAATATGTCGAGTATGAAGACAGTTATAAGTCACTCAAGGAAGCGCTGACCCACGGCGCCATCTCGCAGAATTTGAAACTTAAAGTAACTTGGATCGAAGCCGAAGGCCTGGAATCGAAATCGCCGGAAGATAGAAGTTATGAACCGCAGTTGGAGGGCTTCGACGGCATTCTCGTTCCCGGCGGCTTCGGCAAGCGCGGCATCGAAGGAATGCTGAACGCCATTCGCTACGCCCGCGAAAAGAATGTGCCTTACTTCGGCATCTGCTTGGGAATGCAGACCGCCTGCATCGAATTTGCACGCAATGTCTGCGGCCTCAAGGACGCGAACTCCAGCGAATTCGATCCCTCCTCGCAACACCGCATCATTTACAAATTGCGCGAACTGTTAGGCGTGGAAGAGATGGGCGGGACCATGAGACTCGGTGCATGGGCCTGTATTCTGCAGGAAGACACGCTCGCCGCCAAGGCTTACGGCGGGGTCTCGGAGATCAGCGAGCGCCACCGTCATCGCTACGAGTTCAATCGCGAGTACGAAGCCCTGCTCACCGGCGCTGGCCTGCGCCTCAGTGGCACCACTCCCGACGCCACGTATGTAGAGATCGTCGAGCTTCCCGGTCATCCCTTCTTCCTGGGCTGCCAGTTCCACCCCGAATTCAAATCCAAACCGCTGGAGCCGCATCCCCTCTTCCGCGAATTCATCATCGCCAGCTACAAGAACCGCGTAAATCGCGATACGGAGAAGATGCATTCTGATGCGATAGCCCGGTAGCTTCCATCGATGGGAGGCACAAGATCTCTCGATATGGCTGGAGGCTACCCTATGCGGATTGCTGGAGTGCGAAGGAAGGATTGGTGGCGGGAGGCAGGATCGAACTGCCGACCTACGGGTTATGAATCCGTCGCTCTAACCATCTGAGCTACCCCGCCGGAAGGGGCACACGTTGCGCAGGCCGCAAAGCCCGTCTGGGGTGAGAACGGCTCACCAGCGCGCAACCCCTCTTACGATGATACGGATGGTTGGTGGAGAGGTCAAACCCCTTTGCCCGGCTGGGTGACAGGGGGAGCGGTCGGCAGGAGTCGAGAGCGGGTCAGCACTTTGCGGGCAAGGCCGGTGAGCGCCATTCCTCCTGCCTCGCGCATAGGGATCCATTGCCGCTTGCCGCCGCGAACGGTCAGCGCATCGATCTCATCTTCGCAGACGGTGCGGATGCGCACGTAGTAGTTTACCTGCATGATGGCGTGGCGAAGGATCATGCGCAGAGCCTTTTCCGGAACCTCATTTTCCTTCAACGCAGGCAGCTCCCACAGCCCCGGCATCACGCTGAGCGTAGCAGGCCGCTGTTCGAGCAGCACCTCGCGCTGCGCCAGATCTGGCCGCCGGCCGCTGCGCAACGCGAGCGCAAAAGCCACTTCACGGCTTTGCATCGGCGGGCGCGGCGCCGTCTGATGCTCGCCCTGGGTGGCGCATTCTGCCGCGACAGGACAGGACTGGCACTGCGGATTGCGCGGCAGGCAGAGGGTTGCGCCCAGCTCCATCATCGCCTGATTGAAATCTCCGGGGCGGCGGCGGTCCACCAGCGCAGCGGCCAGCGCTTCAATCTGGCGCCGGAGCTGAGCGCCACCGCCGGAGCGGCTGCCGGCATTCCAGCCTTCGATGCGGCAGAGAACCCGCTCGACGTTGCCGTCCACCACGGCCACCGCTTCACTGTGAGCGATGCTGGCGATCGCCGCCGCCGTGTATGCGCCGATGCCAGGCAGCAGGCGCAGCTCAGCGGCCCGCTGCGGCAGATTGCCCTGGTGATGGTCGGCGACAAACTGCGCCGCCTTGTGCAGCATCCGCGCGCGGCGATAGTAGCCCAGGCCGCTCCACTCGGCCAGCACATCCTCTTCCGCGGCCAGCGCCAGTGAGAGCAGCGTGGGAAAGCGGGCCATGAAAGCCTGATAGCGCTCCACCACCACGGCCACGCGCGTCTGCTGCAACATGATCTCCGAAACCCAGATCGCGTATGGATTCTGACTGCGCCGCCAGGGCAGGTCGCGCCGGTTGCGTTCGTACCAGCCCAGCAGCCGCTTGCGCAGATTTGCGATCCTTTTTGCGTCCCATTCCCGCTTGCCCATGCCGTCAGATTAAGCCATCTGGCTCATGGCGCGCCGCCGGTGTAAACTTTTCCTTCGCGGGCACGCCGCTGTTTTCTCCGCTCCAAGAGGAATTTACCATGCGCAAATCGAGTTTTTTCTTCACTCTCGCACTCACCTCCATCCTTGCTTCCTGCAGCTTCGCCCAAAGCGCACAGCCCAAGCGTCCGATGACCTTTGAAGACCTGATGAAGATGAAGCGGCTGGGGGCAACGGCTGTCTCGCCCGACGGCAAGTGGCTGGCGTACTCGGTGACGACCGTCAATCTGGAGCAGAATACCAAGACGGCGGAGTTGTGGATTCAGCCCATTGCCGGCGGAGAGCCTTCACCGATCGCGGCTGCACAACCCAGCGATAGCGGGATTCAGTTTGCGCCCGATGGGCACTCCGTGCTCTTTCTCTCTGGTCGAAGCGGTTCGCAACAGGTGTGGATTGCGGAGTTCGACCCGGCGACGGGAGCAACGAGCAATGCGAAGAAGCTGACCAACATCAACACTGGAGCCGATAACGCGCTCTGGTCGCCGGATGGGCACTCCATTGTCTTTACTTCGGCAGTCTACCCCGACTGTCCGGCCATCGCGCCCGGCGATCACGGCATCGGCGACGAATGCAACTCTGACCGCGACGCAGCGATCGCCATGAGCAAAGTCAAGGCGCAGATCTTTACCCATCTGCTCTATCGCCATTGGGACCACTACACCGGCGACAAGAGCTTCCACCTCTTTTTACTTTCAGTCGGGAATGGAGAAATAAGAGACCTGATGCCCAACGATCCGCACCAGACACCGCCCGATTATCCATCGGTGGAGCAGGGCTGCGGCTGCGCCTTTTCACCCGACGGAAAGGAACTGGCCTTCACCGAAAACCTCGATCCGGAGCCGGCAATCAGCACCCACGCCGACATCTTCACGCTCGACCTCACCAATCCGTCAGCCAAGCCGGCGAAGATTTCGACTTCTCTCGGCGGCAACTTCAATCCCGCGTACTCGCCCGACGGCAAGTACATTGCGTGGCGCTCCCAGGAACGCGCCGGGTATGAGAGCGACAAGTTCCGGCTGGTGCTCTACGACCGGGCAGCCAAGACGGCCAAGGATTTGCTGCCGAAGTTTGAAAATTGGGTTGAAGCGTTTGCTTGGGCACCGGATTCCGCAGCTATTTATTTTGATTCAGGCAAAACCGGGGAGGCCCCTATCTATCGACAAGGAGTAGGTCTTGCAGGAATCAAGTTAGGTATTGGTATTTTGCCGATTCAACTGACAGTTTCCGGATGGTATGGAGATATTCATGCCCTTCCTGACCTCAAGAGCTTGATTGCCGTTAAACAGTTTGTGGAGCATCCATTCGAAGTCGTTCAGATAGCCAATTTTGAGAACATCATCCAATCAATCACAACATGTGATCCTATTGTCGGCCATGAGAAGACTGCAAAGTGTATGCCTGCAGATGAACCTTATCACGATGCAATAAGCTATCCAGTCACTCACCTCAACGACGCCCTACTCTCCCAACTCGACCTGCCGAAGATGGAATCCTTCTGGTTTGAAGCGACCGACAAAACCAAAGTGCAAGGCTTCATCATTCCTCCTCCTAACTTTGACCCGAAGAAAAAGTACCCAACGAAGTTGCTGATCCACGGCGGGCCGCAGGGGGCATGGGGCGATATGTGGAGCTATCGCTGGAATGCCGAGTTATTCGCAGCCAACGGCTATGTCGTCGTGATGATCAATCCCCGCGGCTCGACCGGCTATGGGCAGGCCTTTGTCGATGGCGTCAACGGCGACTGGGGCGGCAAGCCCTTTACCGATCTGATGACGGGCCTCGACTACGCCGAGCAGCACTATCCCTTCATCGACAAAACGCGCGAGTGCGCGCTGGGCGCGAGTTACGGCGGCTTCATGGCCAACTGGATTCTCGGCCACACCGACCGCTTCAAGTGCATCGTTACGCATGACGGAATGTTCAATCCTGAATCGGCCTGGGGAACGACAGAGGAATTATGGTTCAACGAGTGGGAGTTCAAGGGCAAGCCCTGGGATTACTACGGCAAAGCCGATGCTGAGAACCCTTACCGCAAATTTTCTCCCGCGCTCTACGCCAAGAACTTCAAGACGCCGACGCTGGTGATTCACAACCAGCTCGACTACCGGCTCGATCTCGCCGAGGGCTTCCAACTGTTTACGACGTTGCAGCGGCTGAAGGTGCCGTCGAAGATGCTGTATTTTCCCGATGAAGGCCACTGGGTGCTGAAGCCGCAGAACTCGCAACTCTGGTACAAGACGGTGAATGACTGGGTGGATCAGTGGACAAAACAGGGAACAGGCAACAGGGAATAGGGACTCCGTGCCTCATCTTTTCCGCTTTATTTTGCGGAATGAATGGGAAACTTCAGCAGATAAACAAACACAGTTGTCATCCTGAGCGAGCGTGTGAGTCGAAGGACCAGCGGTTGCTTTCCGGAAAGAAACTGACAGACACCAATGCCCTTTCAACGCAAATCCGCGAAGCCGCGCGCCTTTCTCAACGAAGCCGGGCTGTACGAGTATGGCGTCCGCTCGCTGGGCCGGCAGATGCGCTCGGAGGCCGACCTGCGGCGTCTGATGCAGCGGCGCGTCGAGCCGGGCGAGCCGGGCGAAGCGACCGTCGCCGCCGTCATTGCCAAGCTGAAGGAGATGCATTATCTGGACGATCACTCCTTTGCCGAAACCTACGCGCGTCTGCGCCAACAGAATGAGAAGCTGGGGCAGCGGCGGGTCAAGCAGGATCTGAAACAGAAAGGCGTCCACGACGCTCTGATCGCCGAGACGCTGGAGGCGCGCTACGCGGGAACCAATGAAGAGGCGCTGGCGCGGGAGCACATGGAGCGCAAGCACCTGCGCAAGCCGGAGAACGAAAAGGAGACCGCGCGCGTGATGCGGCGGCTGGTGACGGCGGGCTTTTCAACGGGCGTAATCTACAAGATCCTGCGCCAGTGGGATGTGCCGGAAGAGGCGCTGGCCGCGCTCGACAATCTGGAAGCGGAGCCGCACGAAGAGTAGGCGACAGCGGTGCGGCTCAGCATCGGCTCAATGGGATTGATTAAGCAGCGGCTCCTTTGCCGGCCGGACAGGCAGCAAACTGGAGTGGATCGCCGGGGAGACGGCCTTGTTGCGCTGCTGCGCGCCCGTCGTCTGCTTGGCGGCTGGCGGCGCAACTGCTGCCGGAGGGGCTAGCAGCGGACCGTTGAGGGTCTGCGGTGTGCGCATGGCTCCGGCGTTCGAGAAGCTGCCCTGTGCGGGAACGCGCGGAGGATTGATGACGACTCGCGCCGTCGGGCTGATCTGCAAGTGCGAATAAACGCCCCAACTGCCGCCAACGATCACGGTCACAATGGCCGCCGCAGCCGCCGCGCGCATCCAAGCCGGAGTCATGGAGTGAGAGCCGAAGCGCAGCATAGCGGGCCAGGAAAATACTCGTGCGGAACCGGATGCGGCGGCCGCGTGCAATCGATCTTGCACCCGCTCTTCCAGCCCCGGCGGCGGAGTGATGCGGGCGAGCAGACGCAGTGTCTCTTCATACGAGGGGGAATTCGGGTCGCGGGCGAAGGTATTTCGGTCGGTAGGATTCATCGCAGACTCCTTGCGTGGTTCAAGAGGCCGGAGATCAGGTTGCGCGCGCGAAAGAGGCGCGAGCGGACGCTGGATTCCGTAATGCCCAGCACCGTGGCGATCTCCACGCTGTTCAACTCCTCGAAGGCGCTGAGCAGCAGAACCTGGCGCTCCTTTTCAGGCAGTTGTTCGACGCAGGCCAGTACGTGGGCATGATGCTGGGCAGCGGCGGCGCGCTCTTCCGCGCTCAATCCACCGGCGGGCAGCACACGCGCCAGTTCCTCCAGGTCGCCGTTCTCCGGACGGGTCTTCATGCGGCGCTTGCGGTCGAGCACGACATTCCAGACAATGCGGACCAGCCAGACTCGCTGGTCGCGCACCTCGCCAAGCGAATCGCGATGGCGCAGCACGCGCAGGAAGGCCTCCTGCACCGCGTCTTCGGCGTCAGCGGAGTTGCGCAGAACCGAATAGGCCACGCGATAGAGCGTACCCGCGTACTGGCTCACCAGTCCTTCGAGCGCTGCTTCTTCTGCGTGCCGGCGAGAGGCGTCGTTCACGGCTTTGTCCGCGATCTCCATCCAACCTGAGAATACTGCCTGACCCGCGCTCATAGTCCACCAGACGCGCTGGCGGGCCGAAATGCTCGGAGGCGGGCGGCCTGGTTCTGTGTTAGGCGCAAAAAAGACTCGCGCAGTCTTCACTCCGCGAGTCTCGATCGTTCGTTGCGCGGGTCCTAATTCTTGGCGCCCAGCTTCTGTTGGGCAATGGAGCCGGCCATGCCATCCTTGTCTGCGTCTCTGACGGCAGCCCATAGTTTGCGGGCCTGATCGGTCTGGCCGGTCGCGGCGTAGAGATCCGCCAGATCGAGCTGAGCCACGGCCTTCGAGACCGTCTCGGAGGGCTTGGCTGCCACCGCATTGTAGAGGTCAATTGCCTCGTGGTCGCGGTTGGTCTGGTGGTAGAGAGCGGCCAGCGCCAGCTTGGCCAGGTTGGAGAGATTGCGGTCCCAGACTCCGGCGGCAGCCTTGAATTCACTCTCGGCAGCGGCGTTTTGGCCCATCTGCTGATAGGTGACGCCGGCAAAGTAATGGGCCTTGGCGCCCTCCGGCAGCCAGCCATATTTTTGGGCCACAGCAACAAACTGCTGATTTGCGGCCTTGGCGCGATCGCTGGCGGTGGCGTACTCATCGGGGGCTGTGGGAGCACCGGGCTGCGCCAGCTGCGCGCTGTAGGTGTCCAAAGCCGCGCCCAGGGCGATGCCGGCAGCATTCGAGCGCTGACTCCAGACAACCAGCGAGGCCACACCCGCCACAAGAACGACGACTGCAACGATAATCCAGCGCAGAACGCCGGAACGGTGACCGCTCACCCAGCTCACGCTGCTTGCGGTGGCTGCGGCAAAGCTGTTCTTTTTCAGGGAATGACGGGTTTGGGTGTCCACAGGCTCTCTTCTTTTCCTTCGCTACTAGACTTGCAAGCGGAGCCGCGACGGCAAAAGCGGCGCTTCCGCAACCCCATCAGTCTATCAGCGTAGCAAGAGCAGCGTCCACCCAGGCAGAATCGGACGGAGCCGATCCACTCCATCCGGAACTGCGCGGACTGGCCCACACGGAGTGCGCGGAGGGGGAGCGGCGGCTAACGGTTGGGCGTCACCGCTTCGGTGCGCAAGGCGCGAATCCGCTCTATTGCACTACTCAGGATCGGGCGGCCCGTCATGTTTTCCATGCCCTTGTCGATCAATGCATCCACAAATTCTTCGATGCTCATATTGCGCTCCTGAGCGGCGCGAACCACTGTGTCCGAGATAGGAATCGAGATGATCATGCTCTCCTGCGTCCTCTGCTTCCTTCATCGGCAGCGGGAACGATGAATTGAGTGGAAATCTTAGGGGCTTCTCAGCAAGATTTGCACAGGGCAGAAGTCATTGATTTCAATGAAACCGGGATTGGGAAGGCAGCGAAGGCGAATGCGGCGCTTGCCGCGCGCTGGACGGGGCGATAGGCTAGGAGAATGTATGAAGACTTCCACGTGACTGATCGCTGGAGCGGCGAAGAGCTCGACTGCCGCTGGAAGGGGACGCAAGTGGCGATTGCCACGCGTCACGCCGACGCCGTGGACGTGCGCTTCGATGTCAGTGGCCGGCCGATGTGGATTGCTCTGCCGCTGGAGGCTTGGGGACGGCAGAAGTTGCTGACCGGAAAAGTAATTACCGACCAGATCGCGGTGCAGATCGCTGGCCGGTTTTTGAAGCTGTTGATCGAAGAAGGATACGACTCGCGGCGTGAAATCTATACGATGACAGTCGAGGAAGTCCTTGCTCAGCTTGAGGTTGTGGTGGCTGAGGCGCGGGCGCTGGGCGAGATGCCGGTCTTGCCCGTGATGACCTAGAGCCTGCCTTCAAACGCAAATTCTTTAGCGTTTCCTCCTCCAGGAACGATTTACCGGGAGACTTCAAATTGCCGCCGTGAGGGTTGCGCGCCGGTCCGTGACAGCCTGTTTTCGATCCGATCCAACAGATATTTGTATTGCCCCTTTCCCACAATGCGGTTTAGATGGCACAATGGATTTATCAATCCTTGATCAACCCCGTTTTCGTGCGGAAGGAGTCCCATAGTGGCGAGTGTGTCTAATGTGTCGATTGTTGATTCGGTGAAGGCGTTGGCGGCAGGTCCGCTGGTGCATGCAAACCTTCCGGCCGCGGAGCTGGTGGAGAGGTCGCTGAAACGCGGCGAAGGGCAACTGGCGGCCAATGGCGCGCTGGTGGCCGTGACCGGCGCGCGAACCGGACGCAGTCCCAAAGACAAGTTCACCGTGGATGATGCGGTGACGCACGAGCTTGTCGATTGGGGCAAGGTAAATAAGCCGTTTGCGCCGGAGAAGTTCGAGGCGCTGCTGGAGCGGGTAGTAGAGCATCTTTCGGGACGTGAGCTGTTTGCGCAGGACCTCTACTGCGGCGCCGATCCGGCCTATCAGTTGCCGATTCGCGTGGTCAGCGAGTACGCATGGCACGCGCTGTTTGTGCGCGACCTGTTTGTGCGGCCTGATGCTGCTGCCCTGGCGACGCACAATCCGGAGTTCATCGTCGTGGCCGCCCCGGAGTTCGAGGCTGTGCCGGAGCGCGATGGAACCAACTCCAAGGCCTTCATCCTCGCGGATTTTACGCGCAAGATCGTTTTGATTGGCGGCACCAAGTACGCCGGCGAGATGAAGAAGTCGATCTTCGGCGCGATGAACTTCATCGTGCCCGACAAGGACGTCCTGCCGATGCATTGCTCGGCGAATGTCGGCGCAAATGGCGTCACGGCGCTCTTCTTCGGTCTATCGGGCACCGGCAAGACGACACTCTCGGCGGACCCGGCGCGGCGGCTGATCGGCGACGACGAGCATGGCTGGGGACCAGGCGGAGTTTTCAATTTTGAAGGTGGTTGTTATGCCAAGTGCGTGGATCTGACCGAGGAGAAGGAGCCGCAGATCTTCCGTGCGATTCGCTTTGGCTCGGTGCTGGAGAATGTGATTCTCGACGAGGCGCGCAGGCCGGATTACTTCAACATCAGCCTCACGGAGAACACCCGCGCCGCCTATCCGGTGGATTTCATTGAGGGCGCGGTGATTCCCGGCGTTGGCGGGCATCCCAAGAATGTGCTATTCCTGGCCGCCGATGCCTTTGGCGTGCTGCCTCCGATCGCCAAGCTGACGCCCGATCAGGCGATGTACCACTTCCTCTCCGGCTACACGGCCAAGCTGGCTGGCACCGAGGCGGGCGTTATCGATCCAGAGCCGGAGTTTTCGGCCTGCTTTGGCGCTCCCTTTCTGCCGCTGGCCCCGCGCGTTTATGCGGAGATGCTGGGCAAGCGCCTCAAGCAGCACAACGCCTCCTGCTGGCTGGTCAACACGGGCTGGTCCGGAGGCAAATTCGGCGTTGGCAAGCGCATGAGCCTCAAGATTACGCGCGCACTGGTCAATGCGGCCCTCGACGGGCGGCTGGAGAAGGTCGAGTTTGTGACTGAGCCGGCCTTTGGGTTGAGCATTCCCGTCAGTTGCCCGGAGGTTCCGGCGGAGATTCTGAATCCGCGCAACGCCTGGTCCGACAAGGCGGCGTACGACAAGACGGCAGCCGATCTGGCGGCGCGCTTTGAGGCGAATTTCAAGCAGTTCGACGCCTCCGAAGCGATCCGTGCGGCGGGGCCGAAGGCCAAGTAAGAAGAAGCAAAACAGGAAGGGCCTCGATCGGATGGTTGCCGGTCGAGGCCCTTTTTGTTTGCGCAATCTCTGCCGCCTACTTCTTGTCCGTACTGTCCGCAGCCGGAGTCTTGACGATATCGCCGAGTTCCTTGGTCATCTCATCGGCCAAGGGCTTGATGCGTTCTTGCACGCGCTGCATCACCATCGGCATGAACTCCTTCATGATCGCTGGAACCGTGTCGAGCATATGCTGCCCCGCCGGCGAACTGTAAAAGGCGATCATTCCGTCCACATCGGAACTGGAGAGGTGCTTGCGATAGAGATCGGACATATCCGCAATCATCTCGTCGCCGGTATAGAGCTTCATCACCTTCTCCATGAACTTGTTCATCACCTTTTTGTAGGCCTGTTGCTGCTCGTCGGTCATCGATCCCATCTCTGGATGGTCTTTCTGCATCTCCTTGAGTTGCGACGAGAACTGTTGCTGCAAGAGCGCGGGCATCATCTTGGATACCGAGTCCAACTGTTCACGTACGCGCATCACTTCAAAGAGCTTGGCCAACTGCTCCTTGCTCGGCTGCTGATCGGGCGGAATCGCGTCCGGAGCTGGATCTGCTTTGACCTTGATCTCTTGCTTCTGCTGCTGCGCGTGTTCTCCGGACTGGCCATCCGGCGCTTGCGCGAATGCCGCACAGGGAGCTGCCACCAATCCGATTCCCAGTACTGCTGCTATCCAAGTGTTCTTCTTCATACTTTCCTCGATTTCGTTGGGCCGCGCCGAAGGACACGGCACAGCGTTGAGTACGATACAGGTGAATCAGAGTGATAGAGAACGCAATCTGCGTCCGCAACTCAACCCAATCTGCAATTCTAATGTCATGGAGCGGGAAAAATCGCGCATACTTCGTATAAATTCTCTCCGGCGAAGAGTTTTCATTGGATTTTATCGAACGAAAGCCTGTAGATTGCCTTTACATTCATGCTTGTGGAGGCTGCTATGGCGCTCAACCCCGTCGTTCATTTCGAGATTCTCGGCCGCGATAAAAAGCTGCTGGAAGAGTTTTACACGGGCGTCTTTCAATGGGAGATCGAGCCGGTTGAGGATTGGTATTCGCTGGTCAAGCCTGGCACTGGCATCAGCGGAGGCATTGGTGCCCGTGAAGGGCATACCGGGCACGTCACATTTTATGTTGCCGTTACCGATGTTGCCGAAGCGCTCAAGTTGATCGAAAGCAAAGGCGGCAAAACTGCCTTCGGTCCGCAGCCCATCCCCGACGGCGGCATCATCGCCGGCTTCACCGATCCGGAAGGGCATCTGATCGGATTGGTGCAAGGGCCGAAGTAGGCGCTTATGCAGTGCGTAGCCTTGCGGAGTTCAACGATGATTAATGATCTGCAAGGTTTTGAAAATAAATAGAGAGAGGATACGGTTTTGGACTGAGGGGCCAGGGACTCGCGGCGGCTTGTTGGTGGACCTTGTTCATTTTTTGATTGTGCAACGGCGGTGGGTAATTTTATGCAAAAAACTTTCATGGGATTGCCCTGGTTTACGGATGCTGCTCCACGGCGATGTTGATACTGCCGTTGTTGCCGGTGACGGCCAGGGCGAGCAGGTTGGTGGCGACACCGGGCAGCGAGGCGGGGATGAAGGTGACGCTACCGTCCAGGGCGGAGGCCGCCGTGGCGGCTTGCGTGGCCAGTAGCGGAGCTTGAGCGCAGCGGCCCTGCGGCGGGCAGGGAGGCGCCCATGCATAAAGCGCCTGATATAGCACCACACTAGCGCCGGCCATCGGGTTGCCGTCCATATCCAGAACACGAAGGGTGATCTGCGCCGCCGTGCTCTGAACGGAGAGGCTCTGTGACGTGCCGGAGACGGCGACGATGCTGGCATACTCCGGACGGGCTCCGAAGGCCGTGTAGGTGACACAAGGAGAGCTTCCGTTGAGGCAGGCATTGACCGTCGCCGTTTGGCCCTCGCTCAGCGCTCCCACGGTCAAGGTCATCGTGGCGATGCCGTTGGAGTTGGTGGTGACGGCACCGCTCTGTATCGTGATGCCGCTCGTGGCCGCCTGCCAGATGACCGTCTTCCCGCTGGCGGGAAGGCCGTTACTGAGAACCAGAGCCTGAGTCGTCCAGGTCACGGTGGCGCCGGCTGCGACCGACAGCATCGGCGAGAGCGAAGAGATCGTCGGCGCCGTTCCGCCGCTGAACTCCGTTTGCAGCATGGAGCCATTGGTGAGCGAGGCGGTCACAGTCGACCAACTGCTGTTGACTGCGGTCACGTACATCGTGGCCAACCCGTCGCCGCTCGTCGTCACGGTGCAGGATTTCTGTCCGCAGGCCAGGGTCGCGCTTCCGCTGGTGACGGTGTAGATCACCGAAACCCCGCCAGCCGGAGTCAGCGCCGGTCCCAGCGCAATCACTGAAAAAGGCTGGGGAACGCCAATGGCCACCGTGCCCGTCGGCGCTGCGGTCAGGGTCAGCGCGTCGCCGGTGCCGGAGTCGTAGCTGATGCCGCTGGAGATGACGGCCGAGGCGTAGTAGATGGGAAGATCGTCCACCTCGACGTCGACCGAGCCGGAGACGGCGGAGGCGGGCGCGATGGCGGTAATTTCGTTAGGCGAGATGCTGGTAATCAAAGCCTGCTTCCCGCCGATCTGCACCGTATCCGTGGGACGAAAGCCCATGCCACAGATCACGATAGCGCCTCCGGATGCTGGAAGGCGCTGCGGATAGATGGTGTCGGCATAGAGCACCCAACCCTGATAGGTATAGTCGGGCCGCCCGTCGCCGCGCTCATCGGCAACTCCCAGCCGCACCACGTCATCGTCAGAGACCGCCACCTGCAGCCAGCTTTCTCCGGTCGCCAGACCGTCCAATCCCGGCTCGGAGGCCTGCGCTGCTGAGCCGACTGGATCGAATGCATCCCAGACTCCCAGGGCCGGCAACGCTTTGAAGTTGGATGGCGCGCCACCTTCGTCCAGAGCGATGGTGACGACTGTAAAGCTTCTACCCCCGCGCACCGGAAAGCTGAACCAGTCGGTCTGCCCCACCTGGCTCAGCCGTCCGCTCCACTGGCCGCTGGGCGCAAGCATCCGCGGGTCGGCTTCGCTTCCGATCGCGTCGTCCGAGCCGCCCGCCGAGGAGTCTGCCACGTCGACGGCCAGTGTCTCCGCACTGCCGGCAGAGAGATTCTGAAGCACAATGGGCGTCAATGTTCCCGAAGGCGCAGGCGAGCCATCCAGGTACGGACCAACGGAACTGTCCAGGATATACAGCGGATTCACTGCTTCAAAGGTGATTTGATAGTTGGCCGCCGTTCCCCCTGGCGGCAGCGGAATTCCGCTCAGATCGAAAAATCCCTGCACTGATGGGTTATTTGATCCCCACATCGTCAGCGGATTGCCGTTGGCGTCGCCGTATCCGGTCACCGGGTCGCCGCGGTTGGCATTGAACAGCGAGCCGGAGACGTAGCTGACCGTGTACTGATACCGCGGATTGCCGTTGCTGTTCAGCGGCCGCGCCACCACATTCACCCCTTGCATTCCCACGCCGTTTTTGAAGGTGATAGTTCCCTGAATCGAGATCGTGTTGGCCGCGGTGATCTGCTTGCCGGGAAAGCTCGCCAGATTGCTGGCGGTGATGGGATAGAGGCGATTGAGATTGGCGATGTCATCCCAGCGCAGCACGGTGGGATTGGGAATGCAGGCCCCGCCGGTCGAGCCGCAGAAGCCGCTCAACGGCTGCATCACCGGCCAGCCGAGGGTCCCGCCGGTCTCCCCGTTGGATGCCGCTCCGGGGTTCACCTGCGCGTAGTCCAGGCCGAGAAGCCGCCCAAAGGCCCGCTCAAGCTCAAAGCTCATCATCTCCAGCAGATTCGCATTGGTAGCGCAAAGGCCGTTCAAAAGAATGATGCCATGCACAAAGCTGCCGTTGGGATTGACGTTGTCGATCCAGACATAGACTCCGTTGTTCTGGCAACTGTGTTGCTCGCTCACTCCCTCGCCGTAAAGGGCGTCAGTCACCGAACCATCCGCGTCGAAGATCACACCCACCGGATAGCTGGTGGCCGAGGGAGCGATGTCGGCGGGCGCGGTGATGACACCCATCTGTTCAGTCTGCTCGTTGGTTACGGCAAAGTTCGTGCCGTTCGCCTGGATATTCGCGCCGCTCACATCCTCATTCAGCGTTCCCATGTCGGTCAGCGTCACGCCCGCCGTAGGCACCGCGCTCCACAAGGCCGCCGCCGCATCCACCATCGCCTTGGCCTGCTGGTTGCTCACCGTCGAATTCAGCGGACCCTGATCGATGTAATAGTTCAACTGGCCGTTGGCCCAATGAACCGGCTCTCCCAGAGCGGCTGGATTGAAGTTGCTTACTCCAGCCACATACTTGGGAGCGCCAGCCAGCGCCGTTCCCTGCGCAAGCAGACACAGCAGGGCCGTCAGACCGGCTGCGGTGCGATGCGGGATGCGAAAAGCGGCCATCGGCAGTGTTCCAGACAAAGGTGGCTGGCTCACCTCGAAATTCCGCTAAGACTCTAAGAACGCTCTAAGGCGGCCACAACTTCTTTATCGGCGCGGCAGAGAGGAGAGTGAAAATCTTTAAGTAACAAGAATTCTCATATACTTTTGTTGCATCGCCGAGCAATTTTCGCGCGTTTTGCAGAGTATTCCCTGCAATCGCAGCGCTCCGCTTCGCTCTTCCGCCGCGAAGAATCGAAACGGCGCCAAAACTCATCCTATGAAGGAGAAGATGAGGCGTCAGCACGCCCCCTCCGCGGGAGCTAAAATCGACAAAGGAAAACCATGACAGAGATTCGTTCGACCGTTATCTTAGGCTCCGGCTGCGCCGGACTCACGGCGGCTATCTACACGGGCCGCGCTGGACTCAACCCGCTGCTTCTGGAAGGCCACGAACCCGGCGGCCAGCTTTCAATGACCACTCTGGTGGAAAACTTTCCCGGATGGCCGGAGGGGATTCAAGGGCCAGAGCTGATTGAAAACATGAAGAAGCAGGCAGCGCGCTTCGGAGCAACCTTTCAGCCTGCCGACCTCATCTCTGCCGATCTGAGTGCAAATCCCTTTCATCTGCAAACCACGGCAGGCGAGATTCTTACCCGCACTCTGATCGTCGCCAGCGGGGCCAGTGCGCGTTGGCTGGGATTGCCCAGCGAGCAGGCGCTGATCGGCCACGGAGTATCGAGTTGCGCCACCTGTGACGGATTCTTCTTTCGCGGCATGGAGATTGCCGTGGTGGGCGGCGGCGATTCTGCGATGGAAGAGGCGCTGTTTCTAAGCCGCTTTGCTACCAAAGTGACCCTGCTGCATCGCCGCGAGGTCTTCCGCGCCTCCAAGATCATGCTGGACAGGGTCAAGGCAAATCCGAAGATCGAACTGCGCGCCAACGTCATTATCGAAGAGGTGCTGGGCGTGGAAAAGAAGGAGGTGTGCGGCGTCCGGCTGCGCGATGTGAAGACCGGCGAAGTCTCCACACTCACCATCAGCGGACTCTTTCTCGGCATCGGTCACGAGCCGAATGTGAAGATGTTCGCTGGCCAGATCGATCTCGACGCCGACGGCTACATTCGTACCGCCGAGAATGTACTGGTTACAAAAGACGGAGTGCCCGTTCCCGGCCTCTTTGCCTGCGGCGACGTGCAGGACCGCCGCTACCGCCAGGCCATTACCGCCGCCGGATCGGGTTGCATGGCCGCCCTCGAAACGGAGAAGTTTCTTGAAGAGCACGGCCACTAGCTTCTTGGCATGGTGCGAAAGATCGCTATTTCCTCATTCGAAGTTCACGGGAAAAAGCATCGCAATGCAGCCCCTGAGAGCGGATAGCGAGCGGCTGCCGCACCGCAGGTGCTACCAGGAGTGAAAGGCGAAAAACGCCGCCGCGACCAGGCACACGCCAGCGGCGGCATGGTTCCAGCGCAGGTGCTGGCCGAAGAATATGGTGATGAAGACGGCGAAGACTGTCAGCGTGATGATCTCCTGGATCACCTTGAGCTGAACGAGGCTGAAGCGCGCTGCGCCGATGCGGTTGGCCGGGACTTGAAAGCAGTATTCGAGCAGGGCAATGCTCCAACTGACGAGGATGACCTTCCAGAGAGCCTCGTTGCGGAACTTCAGATGGCCATACCAGGCAAAGGTCATGAAGATGTTGGAGATGGTGAGAAGAATAATGGTCCACATATTGAGATTAGACTCTACAAAGTTGGGCCGGGTTTCTGAAAAGGCTTGGATGGGAATGAAAGTACGATGACGGCTCTTTCGGAAAATCTCGAAACTCTGGAAGTGGCCATCGCGGAGGCCTGCCGCAACGCCAGCCGGGCGCGGGGCGAAGTGGAGTTGATGGCCGTCTCGAAGACCTATCCAGCAGCGGTGATTGCCGAGGCGGCGGCGCTGGGCCTCGCGCTCTTTGGCGAAAATCGCGTGCAGGAGTTTGCCGGAAAGACCGGCGAGTTGTCGCAGTTGCGGGAGGGCAGACCGGGAGTCGCACCGATCCGCGTGCATCTGATCGGCCACTTGCAATCGAACAAGGCGCTTCGTGCCGTGGAGTTATTCGATGCAGTGGACTCACTGGATTCGTTGCGGCTGGCCGAGCGGCTGAATGAGGCAGCGGCGAAGATGGGAAAATTATTGCCGGTCTTGATCGAGGTCAAGCTGAGTCGGGAGGAGTCGAAGGCCGGCCTGGAGCCGGAGTCCTCCGAGGCTGCGCAGTTGCTGGAGCGCTTGCCAGATCTCGATTTTCTGCAGATGCGCGGACTGATGACGATTGCTCCCTTTGGCGTCCCCGATGAGGAGACGCGGGCATGTTTTCGCAGCCTGCGCAACTGGCGCGAGCGCTGGGCCGCGATGCATCCCCAGCTCTCATTCGAAGTGCTGTCGATGGGCATGAGCGGCGACTTCGATCTCGCCATCGTAGAAGGCGCAACGCGTATTCGCGTGGGCACGAGCCTGTTCGGTAGCAGGCCCGCATTGAGGAAGAACTGATGCTGCGCTCGACCGCCGGCGGGGTGACTCTGGCCGTGCGCGCTCAACCGGGCGCGAAAAAGACGGCCCTTACCGGCGTTTATGGCGAAGGCGAAACGGCGCAACTGAAAATTGCCGTTCATGCGCCGCCACTGGAAGGCCGCGCCAATCAGGCCTTGATCGCTTTTCTAGCCGAGACCTTCGATTTGCCAAAAAACGCGGTTGTGCTGATGGCCGGAGAGTTGTCCAGAAGCAAGGTGTTTCTATTGCGCGGCGTTACTCTGGCGCAGGCTCAGGCAAAGCTGGCGGAGTGATTGTGGAGGTCAGCGCTGCGTGGCTGCGCGTCTGGCCTGCGCCTCCCGCTCCAGCACGCGGCGGTTGAACTCGTGGATCACGCGCGCCACATAAGCTCTCGTCTCGTGATAGGGCGGAATGCAGTGATGCTTGTCCACCGCATCGGGGCCGGCGTTATAGGCGGCCAGCGCCAACGCCAGATTGTCGTGATAACGGGTGAGAAGCCAGTCGAGATAGGTTGAGCCGCCGCGCACATTCTCATCCGGCTTGAAGCTGTCGTTAACGCCCAGGTCTTTGGCCGTTGCGGGCATCAGTTGCATCAACCCCCGTGCTCCGGCGCGGCTCACGGCGCGTGTGTTGCCGTTGCTCTCGGCCTTCACCAGGCTGGCCAAGAGGTCCACATCGAGGTTATGCGCCTGACCTGCCTTTGTGAGCATCTCGTGCAGGTCTGCCTCAGAGAGCCGAGCCTCCTGAGCGGAATTCGATCTGTTGGCTGGTGTGTTGGTTGCCGAGGCGGGCGAAGTCTCTGCTGATTTCAGCGCGGGCGGCGGATCGGGGACCGTCTCGACCTCGGCAATCTGCTCGGGACGGAAGTCGATGTAGCTGTCTTCACCGGTGCCGAGGTAAAGCCGGGTGCGCCCTTCGATCTCGGCGTGATGGGTGCAGTTCATCTCAAAGCCATTGCGCAGCGTGACCCGCTCGCCCGAGTGAGCCGGCGGGCAGATGGCCGCGGCGGCTGCCAGCAGCGCGATCATTCGCGGAATGGTGAACTGCTTACTCAAAAATCAATCCTCTGCTCCGGTGTCCTCATTGGCAGCCGCGCGCGTACATGGCCACAGCCGCCTCCAGCACCGCAGCCACGCCATCCTCGCTGTTGGTGGGAGCCAGCTTCCAGCCGCGCGTCTTGGCCAGGGTGCGCAACTCGGCCTCGGCATTGCCCATCATCACGCCTTGTCCGGCCCACTCCAGCATCTCCACATCATTCCAGTTGTCGCCAATGGCCATCACTTGCTTGCGATCCACACCCAGCCGCGCCGCCAGGCTCTTCAGCGCCGATGCCTTCGAGACCCCTGCCGGCAGCAGGTCCAGAATCGACATATCGCGCGCCGGATACTCGGTTAGCACACAGGCGCAAAGGCTGCTCCACTCGCTGGCTTTTACCGCCTGCTCAGCCCCTCGCATCTTCAGCACGCTGCCCGCAGCCATTCCCTGAATTGGGTCGTCGTCATCGACAAGCGCATTTTCCAGCGGCTTGACCACCTCGATCGCGTTGCGATTGGCCTCGACCCACAGAGCGACGCGGCCCTGAGCCTCTTCCAAGTCTTCCAGCACCAGCTCTCCGCGTCCTGGACGGTCAAAGGTAAAGACCAGCGAGCCGAAGGGCCGCAGCAGCCCGCAGAGACCGCGCGCCACTTGAGCCGGAAGCTGGCAACGATCGAGCGCCTCGCCGCCCAGTGTCCGGATCACTGCTCCATTGGACGTGATCAGCGGCGTATCCGCTCGCAGCCCCAGGCCTTCCAGCAACGGAGTTGTGTATGCAGTGCGGCGGCCTGTGGCGATTGCCACGGTGATGCCGGCCTCCTGCGCCGCTCTCAGCGCCTGCGCCACGCGCAGCGTCAACGCCTGCCCGATGGCCGGCACCAGGGTTCCATCCACATCAATTGCCGCCAGGCGAACGGGAGGGTGCATGACTCTAGTTTACCGGCTGCCCCTTGCACGCCACGGCGGAAGTGGCTACTCGTCTTTGCCGGGACGGAGCATCAAAGCCTTGATCGCTTCGTGCGGGTCCTTGTTTTCATTGAGGATCAGCTCCATCTGCTCGGTGATCGGCATTTCAATGCCGTGATGCCGCGCAAGGCCCAATGCGGCGCGGGTGGTCAGAACGCCCTCCGCCACTTTGCCGCCGAGGCTCTCCAGTATCTCCGGCAGTTTGCGTCCTTGTCCGAGGGCAGCTCCGACTGTACGGTTGCGGCTGAGCGAGCCGGTGCAGGTCAACACCAGATCGCCGACGCCGGAGAGGCCTGCCAGCGTCTCGCGGCGGCCGCCGCAGGCGACGGCAAGGCGCGTAATTTCGGCGATGCCGCGCGTGATGAGTGCGGCAGTGGAGTTGTAACCCAGGCCAACTCCGGCAGCGACTCCGGCGGCGATGGCGATCACGTTCTTCAGCGCGCCGCCAAGTTCGACTCCGATCAGGTCGGTGCTGGTATAGAGGCGGAGGGTCTGCGAAGAGAACTCGCTTTGGATGCGCGCAGCGATGGCTTGATCGGCAAAGGCGACGGTCAGGGCGGTCGGCTGGCCCTGGGCAACCTCCAATGCGAAGCTGGGGCCGCTGAATGCGCCCACCGGCAGCGTCAGGCCGGCCTCCGCGAGGCTGGCGGCAATGACCTGGCTCATGCGCAGGAAGGTGTGGTCTTCAACGCCCTTGGTGGCGCTGACGACGATCTGACCGGCATGAAGATGGGGTCGGATGCGAGCCAGCGTGGAGCGGAGAAATTCCGAAGGAACGACGGAGACGACGATCTCAGCCTCCGCGACAGCGGCATTGTCTCCAGTGACCGCGATCTCCGCGGGAAGCGGAAATCCCGGCAGAAAGAGCTTGTTTTCGCCCGCGTCGATGATCTCCTGAGCGAACTCCGGACTGTGCGCCCAGAGCGAAATCCGATGGCCGCCGCGGCGGTGAAGCGAGAGTGCGATCGCAGTTCCCCATGCGCCGGAACCCAAAATAATGATACGGCTCATGCGGACCTCTTCTTGCCAAAGCGGGATTCCGTGCCGGCGATCAGGCGGCGGATGTTCTGGTGATGCTTGACGATGATGATGAGAGCGACAGCAAACTGTGCGGCGATAAACAACGGAGGCCGGTCGCCCTTTACCAGCAGCCATGCAAAGACCGGAAAACTGGCCGCGCCGAGGATCGAGGCCAGCGAGACATAGCGGCTGATGCCGAGCACCAGGAAGAAAACGGAGATCGCGGCCAGCGCCGCCAAAGGTGTAGCCGCCAGAAAGACGCCAAAACCAGTGGCAACGCCCTTGCCGCCGCGAAAGCGCAGCCAGACGGGGAAGATGTGGCCGAGAACGGCAACCAGCGCGGCCAGCGCTTCAGCATCGCGCAACGGTGTATGCGGCATTAGCAGGCCACCGAGCAGGGCGCCAAGCCAGACCGCGGAGCAGCCTTTGAGCATATCCAGCAGGAAAGTGGCCGCGCCCAGGCCCTTGCCGCCGGAGCGCAGAACGTTGGTGGCGCCGATGTTGCCGCTACCCGACTGGCGGATGTCTTCTTTGCGAAAGAGGCGGACGAGCAGGTAGCCGGTGGGCACCGAGCCAAGCAGATAAGAGAGTGCCGCAATGAGCGGAATTGCGAGAAGCATATCGAGAGAAAGTTTAGCAGGCGAGGCTCATCCTTTACCCTAGAGTGCAGGGAGCAGAAGAACTCAACCATGTCCGAAGCCAAGATCAAATTCGGGACCGACGGCTGGCGCGCCGTCATTGCCGACGACTACACCTTCGCCAATGTGCGCATCGCCGCCGAGGCCATCGCCGCCTACGTTCACGCCCTGGAGCAGCCGTCGACGGGTATTGGCATCGCTTACGACACACGTTTCGGCTCCAAGCGCTTTGCGCGCACCTGCGCCGAGGTTGTCGCCGCGACGGGAATTCCGGTGCTGCTGGCCGACCGCATTACGCCGACACCGGCGCTGAGTTACGCCGTGGTCAAGCGCGGCCTCGCAGGCGGCATCATGATTACCAGCTCGCACAATCCTGCGCAGTGGAATGGCGTCAAGTACAAGGGCTGGTACGGCGGCTCCGGCAAGCCGTCGATGATCGCCGAAATTGAGTCGCGGCTCGGCCATAAGGTTCCGCTTGTGGCCACGCCCGCAACTATTACTGAGGTCGATTTCCTGCCGCCGTACCTTACCGCGATTGAAGGGTTCACCAGCCTTGATGCGCTCAGGAAATCCGGCATGAAGTTCGGCCTGGATGCGATGTATGGCGCGGGCGGAACGATCATTGCCGGCATCTTTGCGCGGCTGGGCGTCCAGCACGTGCAGATTCGCGGCAACGCCGATCCGCTCTTTCCCGGCATCAACCCCGAACCGATCGAGCCGCACATCCGCGCGCTGGCTGAGGCCGTCGTAGCCAACGGCTGCCAGGCGGGCCTCGCCACCGACGGCGACGCCGACCGCATCGGCGCGGTTGATGAGCATGGCAACTTCGTCGATCCACACAAGATTTACTCGGTTCTGTTGAGTTGGGTGCTCAAGCGCCACAACGATTGGCCGGGAGCCGTCACCCGCGCCTTCAACACTACCAAGATGCTCGACCGTATCTGCAAGAAACATGGGCGCGAGCTGATCGAGCACGGCATCGGATTCAAGTTTGTCTGCGACTATATGCTGGAGCGCGAGATCGTGATGGGCGGCGAGGAGTCGGGCGGCATCGGTTTCCAGCGCCACCTGCCGGAGCGTGACGGTCTGCTGAACTCGCTGCTGCTGGCCAACGTGATGGCCGAAGAGGGCAAGACGCTGGGCCAGCTCGTCGCGGACCTGCAAGCCGAGTACGGCGAGCATCAATATGGCCGCATCGATCTGCATATCTCCGACGAGATCAAGAACGGCGCGATTGCGCGAGCGCGGGCGCTCAAAGCTGGCGATCCGGCCTTTGCCGGAATGCCGATTCTGCGCCAGGAGACGCTGGACGGCGTCAAATTCTACCTCGACAATCCCGAAGCGAAGACTAAGCCCAACGCTGCTGAGACGTGGATTCTGCTGCGCGCTTCTGGCACCGAGCCGCTGATGCGGATTTATACCGAGTCGTGCTCGAAGGAGTCGGTCGAGCGGCTGCTGAAAGCGGGCCGGAGCTTTGCGCTGGGTGGGTAGAATCCCAAATAAAATCAGGGGAGAGCCGCAAAAGCCCCGACCTGATGGCCATGTAAATTTGCACTTTTTTAGGTGTCTGAAAGCAGCTTAATCCGCCATCTTCAATCCACAACGGTGGGATGAAGCCCTTGGTATTGCAGAACTCATGGCACGACTGAAACACGTGACATGACACACGCTGCTCACCCTCATGGGGTTTGCTACACTGGCGAACCGCTAGCTTGCCAAAATCGGAACGGCAGGTCCCTCGACCAGCGGCTTGACGACTGCCTTTTCATCTTTCACATATGCGATCTTGCCCGCGTCAATCTCATCCTGGGCGATACGGCAAGGCTTATTGGAGTGGGTGGGAACCAGAGCGTGGGAGCCGCTCTGCAACTGGCGGGCGCGGCGAGCGGCCACCATGACCTTGCGATAATTCGAGTCGAAGCCGGTTTCAATCGTCATCGGAATCCTCCTCAAAATCAAACTCTTGCTGGCCTTCCGGCAGCCCAATCTTGAATGCATCGAGAACGGGCTTGATCCGCTCATAGGAGTTAGTTTGCAGGCAGGCCGCAGCCACCTCCAACACCCGGCGCGAACGGAAGACGATCGGCTCGTCATTGCGGTAAAAACGCTCAGCCTGCACAATGGCTTCCAATTGCGCCACCGCCCGGTCCAGAATGTCGTTAACCAGAATATAGCCGTATTCCCGATAATTCTCAATTTCCTTGCGCGCCTCGCTCAGCCGCCGTTTGACCTCCGCTTCATCCTGAACCCCCTCTGCGCGGCTGCGATTACGCAGGCGGGTACGCAGTATGTTGGGGTTGGGCGGCAGAACGAAGATGCTCACAGCCTCCGGCATCTTGGCCCGGACTTGCGCCGCGCCCTGCACATCGATGTCCAGCACCAGATCGTTTCCCGCGAGGCGAGCTTCGTCGAGAGATTTGCGCGGCGTGCCGTAGAGGTCTTTGCCGAAGACCTCGGCGTGCTCCATGAACTCGCCGGCGGCGAGCATCCGTTCAAACTCCTCGCGGGTAGTGAAGTGGTATTCACGCCCGTCCTGCTCCGAACCGCGCGGCGCACGAGTCGTCCAGGAGACGGAAAATTCGATCCCCGTAAGCTGCTTGCGCACTTCGTTGACCAGCGTGCTCTTGCCTGAGCCCGACGGCGCCGAAATGATGAAGAGAATTCCTGCCATGTTTTTGTCCTTCGGACAGTGGTGAGTAAACAAGAGAAACAGTGAACAAATGAATTATCGGCGACATTCTGGGCAAATCAAGCAATTATTCAGTCATCGCGATGTGTTCGAGTTACCAAAGCTACAAACTACTCCACGTTCTGAATTTGCTCCCGCGCCTTTTCGATCTCCGCCTTCATCGCCAACCCCAGCTCGGTAATGCGAGTTCCCTTCCCTCCCACGCTGCCGGTTTTGGAGAGCAGGGTGTTGGCCTCGCGATTCATCTCCTGGAGCAGAAAATCGAGTTTCTTGCCCACCTCGCCTCCCGCATCGAGCAGTTCGCGAAAGTGGCCGATGTGCGTCGTCATGCGCTCCAACTCCTCGGCAATATCGCTGCGCTCCACCAGCACGGCTACCTCTTCCAACAGCCGCTGGCGATTGAACTCCGCTCCGGCAGCCGCCTCAAGACGCTCGGTGAGCCGGGCCTGATAGCGCTGCTCAACCTCGGGCCGCAGTGCGGCGACGCCCTCAGTGGCCTCGGCGAGACGATCAAGAGTTGCATGGAGAATTGCCTCAAGAGCCGCGCCCTCCCGCGCCCGCATCACTTTCAACTCTTTCAACAGCGGAACAATCTCTCGCAGCACGCTCTCAGTGAGTGCTGATTGCTCCTCGGAGCCATTCGAGCGGTTCTCATTCTGCAAAGCTCCCGGCAAGCGCAAAATCGCGTTCAAATCGGGTTGACCGCCTAGTCCATGCTCCTCGCGGGCCGCAGCGAAGGCAGCCAGATAGCCAGCCACAATTTCGCGGTTGTAGCCCGCCGTCTGCTGGCTGCTGCGATCGATGCTCAGCGTCAGATCGACGTGGCCGCGAATCAGCGTCTCCTTGATCGCCTTGCGCAGCTCCATCTCCAGCGCATCGAGGCCCGAAGGCAAGCGCAACTGCACATCGAGAAAGCGGTGATTCACGCTCTTGATTGTGAGCGTGTAACAGAGCTGGCCCTCATTGGGCAGGGGCACGCTAACCTGCGCGCGCGCAAATCCGGTCATCGAATCAATCGGCATACTCTTCCTCAGTACTGTGTGTCTTCTATTCCCTGATCCCTGTTCCCTGCTCTTCCGGCACGTCCATGAATTGCAATTGATAAAGGCGCTGGTAAGTTGGCGACGTGGTCAGAAGTTCCTCATGCGGGCCGATGGCGGTGATGCGCCCGTCCTCCAGGACGGCGATGCGGTTGGCGCGGCGAATCGTGCCCAGCCGGTGCGCAATCACCAGCACGGTGCGGTTCTGCATCAGGTTGGCCAGAGCTGCCTGCACCAGCGATTCGCTTTCAGCGTCGAGCGAAGAAGTCGCTTCGTCGAGAATCAGGATCGGCGCGTTTTTCAAAATGGCCCGCGCGATGGCCAGCCGCTGGCGCTCGCCGCCTGAGAGACGAAACCCTTTTTCGCCGATCACTGTATCGTAACCCTGCGGCATTCCTAAAATAAACTCGTGCGCCAGCGCATTGCGCGCCGCCTCTTCCACGCGATGAACGTGAACCTCCGGCTGGCCGTAGGCAATGTTGTTGCGCACTGTATCGTTGAACAAGATCGTCTCTTGCGTCACCTGGGCCACCTGGCGGCGCAGCGAGCCCAGCGTAACCTCGCGCACATCCAGGCCGTCGATCAAAATGCGTCCGCTGCTCACATCGAAGAAGCGCGGAATCAGGTTGGCGATGGTCGATTTGCCCGCGCCGCTCGGTCCCACCAGCGCCACGACCTCGCCGGTGCTCAATTCAAGATCGACGTTATGTAGAATCTGGTGCTCACCCTCTTCGGTCGAGTAAGAAAAGCCCACATTCTCAAAGAGAATTGACTTTCCGAAGGGCCGCAACGCGCTGGCGTGCGGTTTCTCTTTCACGTCGTCCTCGGCGTCAAAGAAGCTGAAGATCGACATGGAAGCGCCCATCGCCTGCTGAAAGCTGTTGTAGTAGTAGGCAAATTTGCGCACTGGATCGTAGAGCTTGAAGAGCAGAATGATGAATGCGCCGAAAGCGCCGATGGTCATGTGGCCATGCCTGATTTCGTTGCGGCCAATCAGCAGCAGGAGCGCAATCGCAATGGCGCCGATAGAGTCCATCAGCGGCGAAGAGATCGACTGAATGCGCACGCTGCGCAGGTTGGCGCGGAAGAGACGCTTGGAGGCCGTCTTGAAGCGCAGAATCTCCCATAGCTCGGTATTGAAGGCCTTGACGATGCGGTTGCCGGTCACCGTTTCATGCAGAATATTTTGAATCTCGGCGAGTTTATCCTGTCCCGTTCGCGTGCGCGTGCGCACCTCGCGGCCAATCTTGCGCGATGAGGTGATGACAACCGGAACAAAAATCAATAGAGCCCAGCTCAGATGTCCGCCCATGCGAATCACCAGCGCCAAACCGACGAGAAAGGTAAAAAACTGCTGCAAGAAGTCGCCTACCACCGAGCTGACCGCGACCTGCACCCGATCCACATCGTTGATGAGTGTGGAGAGAATCGTGCCGGTGGCGTGCTTGTGAAAGAAGCTGGTGGAGCGGCGCAGCGTGGCTTCGTACAGGTGATTGCGCAGGTCGGTGATGGTGGCAAAGCCGGCGTAGTTGATCAGGTAAGTTCCCGTATAGTCGCAAAGCCCTTTGGCCAGTGTGGAAACCACCAGCGCAGATGCTACAACCAGCCAGGCATCATCTTGCATGAAATGGGGAGTGATGAAGCGCAGATCGAAGTGCCAGGGAGATTTGGGAAAGCCGAGAATAATTGGGCCATTCGACATATCAGGCTTAAGAACATTGTCGAAGATAGGCTGAAAAAGCAAAACGCGGAAGTTGTCCAACAGGCCCACGATGGCCAGCAGCAGCACTCCCGGCAGCCATTGAAACCAGTACGGCAGACCGTAGCGCATAAGGCGCAGAAATCGTTTCATGCCTGTCGAACCGCCTGGCGGGCGTAAGAGTCCATCTCAAGATTATAGTCGCCAGAGGCTCTACAGAATCGCGCGCGCGACCGACTGCAAGGGCAGGATCTTGTCCACGCCGCCCAGCTTGATTGCCTCTTTGGGCATTCCGAAGACCACACAAGTCGCCTCATCCTGGGCAATCGTCAGAGCGCCGGCCTGCTTCATCTCCAGCATTCCGTGCGCGCCGTCGTCGCCCATTCCGGTCAGGATCACGCCCACGGCGTTTCTGCCGGCATAACGGGCCGCGGAACGGAACAAGACATCCACCGATGGCCGGTGGCGGCAGACCAGTGGTCCGTCCTTGATCTCCACGTAGTAGCGCGCCCCGCTGCGCTTCAAGAGCATATGATGATTGCCGGGCGCAATCAGCGCGCGCCCGCGAATTACCGTGTCATTGGTCTCAGCTTCTTTCACCGTGATAGCGCAGAGGCCGTCGAGCCGCTGCGCGAAGGCGCGCGTGAACAACTCCGGCATATGCTGCACAATCACGATGCCGGGCGTGTCGGCGGGCAGCGCTTCCAACACCATCTTCAGCGCCTCCGTCCCCCCCGTCGAGGCGCCGATCGCCACCACCTTCTCGGTGGTCTCGGCCATCGCGTGCGTCGCTTGCGAGAGTATGCAGTCGGCGTTCAGCTTGGGTTCAACCGTGTGGCTTGGCGTGAGGTTGCGCAGACGCGCGCCCGCCGCCGCCTTCACCGCATTGCAGATTTCGATGCGCGAGTCTTCCAGAAACTGCTTGGTGCCCAGCTTGGGCTTGGTGATGATCTCCACAGCGCCGTACTCCAGCGCGCGGAGCGTACTCTGCGCTCCCTCATCGGCCAAACTCGAACAGATCACTACCGGGATCGGATGCTGGCTCATGATCTTCTTCAGGAAGGTCAGCCCATCCATGCGCGGCATCTCGATGTCCAGAGTAATCACGTCTGGAATCTGCTCGGCAATCCGGTCGGCGGCAACAAAGGGATCGCCCGCCGTGGCAATCACTTCGATCTCAGCGTCCGACTCCAGCACCTCGCGCAGCGTCTGGCGCACCACCGCGGAGTCGTCCACAATCAGAACGCGAATCTTTTGTGTGCCCATCGACCAAACCTCGTTGCTCTCTTCCATCTCTCGCGGCGTAAGCCTTCCCGCCGCTCCTCGTCCCGCAATTTCAAATTCAAGAGTGCCGTTGCAGAAGCACCTCTCCAGTCATCGTATTAAAAAAAATATTGACGCCCCGCTTGCCGCCCAGAGAAGATGCAGTCACGGCAAAGCCCTCCTCTTCGAGCACTGTCGCCGCAACTTCGCAATTCAATTTGCCCACGCTGGGCCGCTCCGCATCATTGATCATCGCCAGCACATCTCCGCCACCGAAGAGCTTCACTTCAATCTCTTCGCGCCGCGCGCCCAGTTCGTCAAACTGACGCGCCAGATCGCGAATTGCATAGTCCACATAACGGCGGCCCTCCGGACGCGGGATTGTCATCGACTGCTTGGCCGGAATGCGTGGCAGCATCGGATGACAGAGCGCGCCCACGCCCAGACGCGGAATCCGGAAGGCGATGCCGACGCACGAGCCCAGCAGGGTCCGCAGTATCGCCGGCTCCTTCACCAGACGCGACTCGCCCGGCTGCACGTACACCTCCGGCAGCGCCGTGCGCTCAGCTCCCGCCATGAATCCTCCTGTACAGCGCCGGAGCCACAGGCGTCAGCGGCAGTTGCATATCGTGCAGCGTCTCGGCATGGCCCACAAACAGATACCCGCCCGGCGAAAGGCAGTTAGTCAGCTTGAGCAGAATGCGCTGCTGCGTCGGCCGGTCAAAGTAGATGATGACGTTGCGGCAGAAGATGGCATCCAGTTTATCGGTAACGCCGTAATCGTCCTCCATGAAATTCAAACGGCGGAATTCGATGGCGCGGCGCAGCTCCGGCACCACCCGCACTTGATCCGAGCCGGGCGTGCGGCTGCGCATGAAGTACTTGCGCCGCAAGACCGGCGAAACCGGAGCCACAACTTCGTCGCTGTATACGCCCAGTTCAGCTTTGTTCAGAACGATACTGGAAATATCCGAAGCCAGGATGCGAAAGCGGAAGCCGGCGTGCGCTTGCGCATATTCGCTCAACACAATCGCCATGGTGTACGGCTCTTCGCCGGTCGAACAGCCCGCGCTCCAAATGACAAACGGCCTTCCATTGATGCGTTCCGTCAGCTCCGGCAGCGCCTTCTCCACCAGAAAATCGAAGTGCCCCGACTCACGAAAGAAATCCGTCTTGTTCGTGGTCACCACATCGATGAGATGAGCCAGCTCGTCCTTGAGTCCTGTGTGTCCGAAGAGGTAATCGCAGTACTGGCCGTAGGAGTGAAGGTCAAGCGCCTTCAGACGCCGCTTGATCCGCACTTCCAGCATGGTCTTGCGTTCGCTGCCCAGATGAATCCCGGCCTGGGTATAAATCAGCTCGCGCAGACGCGCATAATCTCTACTGGAGATCGATTCGTCGTGTGTTCCCATCGTGTGAATGAGGCGGCCGCAACCGCCCCATTCTCCCCCTTAGACAGCCACCAGTTGTTTGTCCGCAATCGGCTGCTTCTCAACCGGCTGCTTGACGGTCTCCTGCACGCGCACCGCCGCCAGTTCTTCGGCAGAAAAGACGCGGTCGATGTCCAGAATCATGATGAACTGCGTGTCGCGCTTCCCCATGCCCTTGATGAAATCCGTCCGTATCTGGGTGCCGATCCTCGGCGCCGGCTGAATCTGATCCGGCTCCAGGTCGATCACCTCCTCGACCGAATCGGCCAGCGCGCCGATGATCGTCGATTCGTTCTCCAGCAGCACCTCGACGACCACGATGCAGGTGTTGCGCGTGCTCTCGGTCTGGCTCATCTCAAAGCACAGCCTGAGATCGACGACTGGAACCACGCTGCCCCGCAGGTTGATCACGCCGGCCATGAACTCCGGCGTGCGTGGTATCTGCGTGATCGTGGTCAGGTCAAGCACCTCTCTTACCTTCGCCACATCGGTGGCAAAGATCTCGTTGCCGAGCTTGAAGGTGAGGTACTGCCGCGTCTCCGTGATTTCGCTGACGCTCATCCTTTAACTCCTCTCTCACTATGAAGACTGGTGCGGCTCTCTGATTGGGAAAGCCGCACCTGATGCTTCGCCCGTGCTGCCAGCACGGCTGGCGCCTAGTACCGCTCGAACTCACCATCCAGCTCGTCGTGCTTGTCCTTGAGCCGGAGATTCACCCCGCCAGACTTGACGCCGGGTGAGGCATGAACAGCAGGCTTTGCCGCGTGGGAGGCGGAGGCGGACGGCCTTGCGCTCTTTGCGCCCGCGCCCTTTCTGCCGCCCTCCTCGCCGGTGTGGAAGAAGCCCAGCGCGCTGACCAGTTGATCGGATTGCCCGGTCAGCTCTTCGGTCGTCGAAGCCATCTCCTCCGAGGCCGAGGCGTTCTGCTGGATCACCTTCTCCAACTGCTGCAGCGCCTTGTTGATCTGCTCCGCGCCGGTATCCTGCTCCTTGCTGGCCGCAGAAATCTCCTGCACCAGCTCGGCGGTGCGCTGTATGTCGGGCACCAGTTTGTCCAGCATCTCGCCGGATTTCTCCGAGACCCTCAGCGTCGTGCCAGAGAGCTGGTTGATCTCCGCCGCAGCCTTCTGGCTGCGCTCGGCCAGCTTTCTGACCTCGGCCGCCACCACCGCGAATCCCTTGCCATGTTCGCCGGCCCGCGCCGCCTCGATTGCCGCATTGAGCGCCAGCAGGTTGGTCTGGCGCGCAATCTCCTCGATGATCGAGATCTTGTTCGCTATCTCCTTCATCGCGGCGACGGCTTCGAGAACGCTCTTGCCGCTCTCCTGCGCGTCGCGGGCGCTCTTGTTGGCGATCTTGTCGGTCTGTTGCGCGTTGTCGGCATTCTGCTTGATATTCGAGACCATCTCCTCCATCGAGGAGGAAGCCTCTTCAGCCGCCGCCGCCTGCGCGCTGGCCCCCTTCGAGACCTGCACCGAGGCCGTCGAGATCGATTGCGAGGCCGCCGCCACTTCGCCTGCGATCGAACGAATATCAGAGACCGTCCGCGTCAGTCCGCTGACCATCGCCGCCAAGGCCTGCATCAGCTTGTCCTGCGCGGAGCGGTCATGCAGCTCCACCGTCAGGTTGCCGTTGGCGATCTCCTCGGCCGCCGCGGTGATGTCGTTCATCGCCACTACCAGCGTGTTCAGGTTGTTCTTGATGGTGTTGAAATCGCCGTTGTAGGTGTCGGTGATCTGCGGGGGCACATCGCCCTTCGAGATCATGTCCACATAACGCGCGGCCACATTCAACGGGCCGATCACCGCATCGAGGGTCTCGTTGACACCCTGCACGATCTTGCGGTAATCGCCCTGATGTTTGC
>Ga0181528_10000262_pt1 | contig 43789 bp, 38 predicted proteins | sample PEATcosm2014_Bin_47_FD_119742 | JGI IMG/M metagenome (GOLD analysis project Ga0181528, IMG submission 119742) | Peatland microbial communities from MTU Mesocosm Facility, Houghton, MI, USA - PEATcosm2014_Bin10_10_metaG | ecosystem: Environmental > Terrestrial > Soil > Wetlands > Peat | place...
CGAGTCCTACCTGAGGAGCCATTCTTTGTTCAATTTACAGTTTGTAAATCGTAGAAGAAACCCTTGTCAGTCCGCCGCCCAGACTTAACCTTCCTCCTTGGTATGGCTTGAGAGCCGTAGCGATTCCTTCATTGCAGATTTGTTCATGGGCGTCCGGTATCGGCGGCCGAGTCTTTAGATCCAGACTGAAAATCGATTCAGAGTTGGTCACTATTGCTCAGATTCAAATTCCGCAGGCTTGTATAAAAAGGAATCCGAGCTCGTAACCAGAGGCTGCAAAAAATTGAGCCGAGGAGAACTTCTGACCAAGTCTAGCAAGATGCTCGCTCCGGGAATGACTGAAGCCGAGGCCATCGAACGCACCAAGCAAGGAGACGTGCAGTGTTTCGAACTGCTTTACGGACTCCACAAAAGGCGCGTTTACTCGCTCTGTCTGCGAATGGTCGGCAAAGTTGAATTGGCGGAAGATCTTACCCAGGACGCCTTTCTCCAGTTGTTTCGGAAGATCTCAACCTTTCGCGGCGACTCGGCATTTTCCACTTGGCTGCATCGCCTCACGGTCAACATTGTGCTCATGCACCTGCGCAAGAAGGGGCTCCCAGAGGTTTCTCTGGACGAGACCTTGGAGCCCACCGAAGAAGGTGCTCCCCGCATAGAAATACCCTCCCTGGATGGTGTCCTGACGGGTTCCATTGACCGCATCGTTCTGGAACGCGCAATTGCAGATCTCGCGCCCGGCTATCGTGTGATCTTCGTACTGCATGATGTGGAAGGCTATGAGCATAACGAGATTGCCGAAATGTTAGGATGCTCGGTCGGCAACAGTAAGTCCCAGCTCCACAAGGCTCGCCTCAAGTTACGTAGCGTGCTGAACGTGACACGCGCAGAACAGCTAAGGCATAAGGCGAGTCCAAAAGCGAAACCTCAGATGGAAGCGCGCATGTCCAGGGTCGCGGCAGGCTAGAGGAAAGTAAAAAGCTGTTCGAGCAGGTTTCGGAATGTATTCTCGTGCACAACTGGCGCCACTTGGCTGGCTTTAGCTTTGGGTTTTACATGCGGGCCATGCTAAGTGACCTACAAATTCCCGGCAACAACACTTCTCTGTATTTCACCTCATTCGGATTGAAAACAAGCCACGAAGCCACGGCCCGGGGTGGTCGGATATCATGAATGCTGGGTGGCATACCGCGATTTGCGAAGAGGGGTTGTGGAGTGGGAAAGATAACGATTGGGAATTACCTGCTGGCACGCCTCAAAGAGTTTGGAATTGCGCACCTGATCGGTGTACCGGGCGATTTCAACCTGGCGTTTCTGGAGCAGGTGGTGGCCTCGGAAGGCATTGGGTGGATTGGCTGCTGCAACGAACTGAACGCGGCCTATGCTGCCGACGGCTATGCGCGGATTCATGGCGTGGCGGCATTGCTGTTGACCTACGGCGTGGGTGATCTGAGCGCCTTGAATGGCATTGCCGGCGCCAACGCCGAGCACGTTCCGGTAATCTGCATCAGCGGCGTTCCTCCGCTTCATGCCATTCACAAACGTGAAATTCTGCACCACACCTCCGGCACTGGGGACTTTGAAGACGTGATGACCTGCCTTACGCAGTTCACGGCTGCGCAAGCGCGGATCACTCCATCGAATGCGGCGATTGAGATTGACCGGTTGTTGCTCACCTGCCTACGGGAAAAGCGCCCCGTGTATTTGCAACTGCCTTCCGATATTTCTTACCTCGAAATTGATGCCCCCAGCGAGCCTCTGGCGGACGTGATGCCAACAGGCGACGCGCTGCAGATTGAGCGACTGGTAGAACTGATGGCGGAGCGCATCACGCAGGCGGAGCGTCCGGCGCTGTTGGTGGATGCGGATGCGCATCGGTTTGGTCTGCGGCCTTACCTGTGTGCGCTGGGCGAGCGCAGCGGGATTCCATTCGCCAGCATGGCAAGCGGCAGAAGCGTCTTCAACGAGCAGCATCCCCTCTATCGTGGGATTTACGCAGGGCGGGCAAGCACGCCGGAGGCGTTGCAGACGATTGAGAATTCAGACTGCCTGATCACCGTAGGGGCGCGGTTTTTCGACGCAACCACCGGATACTTCAGCCAGCAGATTCCAACCCCGGAGACCATTGTGCTGGAGCCTTACAGCGCGACCATCAATGGCCGGGTTTTTGAAGGAATCACCGCGCGTGAAGTGCTGGAAAAGCTGGTGAAGAGGCTGCCGCCTTGCAGTAAAGACGCCGTCAGCAGCGAGGTCGCAGAGTCAGCGGGAAGTTTCCCAAGTTCGCAGCATGGCGGGGAAGAATTGACCCATGCGAGGCTATGGCCGAGGCTGGGGCGCTTTGTGCGCGAGGGTGACGTGGTAATCGCCGAGTGTGGCTGCGCGCAGGCGGGGCTCGCCGGAGTCCGACTGCCGGCCTGCACAACATACATAAGCCAGACGACTTGGGGCTCAATCGGCTACACGCTGCCGGCACTGCTCGGTTCGTTGCTGGCTGCCCCGCACCGTCGGCATCTTTTGTTCATTGGCGATGGCTCATTGCAGATGACGGTGCAGGAGTTATCGACGATTCTGCGCCATGGGCTGAAGCCGATCATCTTTCTGTTGAACAACCGGGGATACACGATCGAGCGCATGATCCTGGGGCCGCAAGCGGAGTACAACGACATCCAGAACTGGAACTATGGGGAGTTGGCCGAGACGCTGGCGGAGGGGCAACCTGTGCACAGCTTTACCGTGAACAGTGAAGCCGAACTGGAAGCAGCTCTGGAGGCGGCGCAGGGTGCCGAGGAACTCACGATCATCGAACTGATGCTGCAAAAGCTGGACGCGCCCCAAGGGCTCCAGCGGATGGGACCGCAGGTGGCAGCCTTCGATTTTGGCGAGCGCGGCCCCCAGCTTGCTCGTTCGGATCAAGAGTTCCTTACAAGTCCGGCAAAGCCTATATAACTGATTTAAAGCCACATCCTCAGTCTCATCTCCTCCCGGGCCCAATCCCGGCTTCCCAAATCAGCAGTGACAATCCTCACCCTGGCGGCAAAGTCTGGACGCGCCTTCTTCCCAGGATGGACAATGAATACAGGTACTGAAGAAATGAACGATCTCATCGACAATGACCTGATTGAGGACGAGGAAGATGTGCAGGACTGCTTGGGCACCTTCGAGTGCGAAGAACGGCAAGGCGTGCCCTCGGCCTTTCATCCCTGCCTTGGAATGCACCGAAATCTGTCCCGCTCCCATCGCGTAAAGCAGGCGGCCTAGACCGGAATCGCGGAAGGCGTGTCCGATCTGGCCGCGCCGTGTCCAAAAGAATTCAACAGCAGCGCCATTCCTTTCAGCAATATCACGATTTTTGTGTGCAGCCGTCACAGCTTCCTTGGCACAGTAACCTGTAATGTTATCGCCTGCCATCAGGAGAAAGACCAATATGAGTAGCGCTGCTACTGCCATGTCACAAACTGTAAAGAACCTTCAGGCAGCTTTTGAGGGCGAAAGCAACGCCGCCGCACGTTACACCGCCTTTGCTAAGAAAGCTCAGGATGAAGGGTATCTGCGTGTCGCCACCCTGTTTCGTGCGGCTGCTCGCGCCGAGCAGGTTCACGCCGCCAATCATGCCAAGGTGATCACCCGCCTGGGCGGAACTCCCCAGGCTGAGATCAGCGAAATCGTGGTTGGTTCCACTGCCGACAATCTTGCCAGCGCCAAGCGGGGCGAGGAGTACGAGCGCGACGTGATGTATCCCGATTTCATTCGTCAGGCCGAGGTCAGCGGAGAGACCGGCGCACTTCGCACCTTCCGTCTTGCCCGCGAGGCAGAAGCCGTTCATGCCACGTTTTACGGCGACGCGCTTGCCAATCTCGAAGCTCAGCGTGCAGCAGCGGTCTTCTACGTCTGCCCCGTCTGCGGCGAAGTGACCGACACAGTGGATCAACGGTCCTGTCCCATTTGCAATGCGCCAATCGAGAAGTTCGAAGTATTCAATTCCTGATTTGTAGCGCTCCAAAAGGCTTGGAATCCGCCACGGACCGTCATTTGCGTCCGTGGCTGGATGCGCTCCTCGGCTTACAATCCTAGAGTCGGAGTGTCTCTGTCCGAGCCCATGGCGCTTACAATCCAGCGGTCACATTTCGAGCATATGAGGCAGCACGCCGAGCAGACCTACCCCCAGGAGTGCTGCGGAGTGCTCGTTGGATTCTTCGACTCAGACACCAGGCGAACCGTCGAGCGTGTAGTACCCTGCGTGAACTCCTCTACCGAATCGCGGCACACCCGCTATGAGATCAGTTCGGTTGATCTCCTCCGCATCCAGCGAGAAGCTCGCTTCGCGGGGCAGCAGATCGTCGGCTTCTATCACTCGCATCCCGATCATCCTGCGCACTGGTCCACAACCGACATAGAGCAAGCCCACTGGTCCGGCTGCTCTTACGTGATCATCTCGGTTGAAAGGGGAAAGGCTGGCGATACGAGTTCATTTCTGCTGATGAACGAAGGGCAATCTTATCGCTTTCAAGATGAGTCCATCGAGTTCACTGGGGAATAATTCCAGGCGCAGAAATGGCGGGATGCGGCATCCGCAGAGCCCGCCAGCCAGTTACTTTTTCTGCAGTTCCGTCAGTGTTGCCAGCACCTGCGCGCTGTGCTGGTCAGGCTTCACGTCGTCGAACACGCGAGCAATCTTCCCATCCGGCGCAATCAAGAAGGTATTGCGGGCCGCGTGGGTAAACGGCATATGAGACAGCGTGCCGTACTCGTCCGACGCTTTGTGCTCCGTGTCGGCCAGCAGTTTGAAACTTAACCCTTCTTTCACGCAGAACTGTTTGTGTGAGTTGGCGTCGTCCACGCTCACACCCAGAATCACCGCGTTATGCTTTTCATATTCCGCCAGGTCGCGTTGAAAGTTGTGAGCCTCCAGCGTGCAGCCGCTCGTGAAGTCTTTTGGATAGAAGTACAGCACCACCCATTTGCCACGATAATCGCTCAAGCTTACCGGGTTGCCATCCTGCGCCTTCAGCGTGAACTGCGGAGCCATGGTCCCGGCATCCGGGTGAGCCGCGGAAGCCACCAGCGCTGGCAGCAGCACAACCGCCACGCAGAACAGCATGAGTAACATTTTTCTGAGCATTGTCTCTCCTCAAAGGTCGCAGCCCGCAGTGCGCGGCTGTCCGTGGACTTAGATGCTCACAGCCCGTCGCAAGCTTCATCCCTTTGATGTCTTGCTACCTTTGCGAGTTCTCGCCGTTCGGATCCAGGTACCAGGGAATATTGATTACCGTGATTCTCGGATTCTCCTTACTGTTCAGCAGCCCTTTCAACAACTGTGGACGATTGTTGTGCAGCAGAAAGTTATACCAGTGCTGCTCAATCAGCTCCGGCACAAGGATCGCAAGGTGCCTGTCCGGATGCTCGCTATGCAGTTGCAGCGCGTATTCCATGATCGGTGCCACCACAAAGCGGTAAGGCGACTTCAGCGTCACCAGTTCAGGCACGGGCAGTTTTGCCTCTTTCGCCGGAACTTCTATCAGCGAGCTCCAGCGCTCCTGCAAGTCTTCGTCCTCTTCTTCGCAGGTTACGTGAACGAAGCGAATCTCTGTTGAGATCGACCACGCAAAACGCAGCGTCTTTTCCGCCATCACGTTGAGCCTCTCAATGGGAATCAGCACCATCGGTTCGCACAGTGATTGTGTATTCACCGCCCTCTGCAGAGCTGTCTCTCGCTGCACTCTCTCGTAATGCCGATGAATGGAATACATCAGCAGAATCAGCGCCGGAATCAGCAGCACCGTAATCCATGCGCCTTCCGTGAACTTTGCAACCAGCACCACGCATACCGTGATCCCAGTGGCCACGGCGCCTACGGCGTTCACAGCCATGTTCTTGCCGTGGCCTTTGCCGCCGTGCGTCTTCCAGTGCACTACCATGCCCGCCTGTGACAAGGTGAACGCCAGAAACGCTCCCACCGCGTAGAGCGGAATCAGGCGATCCGTGACTCCGCCGAAGATCGTCAGCAACAGAGCCGTCAGCAGCGCCAGCGCGTAAACGCCCGGCGTGTACACCAGCCTCCTTCCGCGCAGGGTAAAGGCGTGCGGCAGGAATCCGTTGCGCGCAATCGCCCTCGCCAGCCTCGGAAAATCCGCAAACGCCGTATTCGCCGAGAGCGAAAGCACAATCAAAATCGAGATTATGCTCGTCCAGTAGAACGCGCCTTTTCCCACCACTGCGGCAATTAGCTGGGAGAGCACGCTCTGGTATCCCGTCGCGCCCGGCGTGGTAGCCGCCACTCCATATACGGGCGCAAGATACGCAATCCCGCCCAGCATTACCATCAGGATGGCGATGATAATGGTCAGCGTGAGCCTTGCATATTTGTCCGTCGGCTCGCGGAACGCCATCACTCCATTGCTTACAGCCTCCACGCCGGTCATGGCCGTGCAGCCGCTGGAGAAAGCCCGCAGAATCAGCCACGCACTCACCATCGTGATTGCGCCACCAGGAAGCTGTGGCGGAGCCACTACCGCCGCCGGATGCCCTCCAGCCAACACCGTCTTCGTGATCCCGATTGCGATCATCACAAGCACGCAGCCAATGAACAGATAGGTCGGCAGCATGAAGAGCCCGCCTGTCTCCTGTACTCCGCGCAGATTCACCAGGGTCAGCACCAACAAGATGGCCAGGCAAATCCCCAGCGTGTGTGACTGCAACGTCGGCACGCCTGACACCAGCGCGCCCACTCCTGCCGAGATGCCGACTGCCGCCGTCAGCACGTAGTCAATCATCAGTGCCGCCGCTGCAAGCAGTCCCGGCCACACTCCCAGGTTTTCGCTCGCCACGGTGTATGAGCCGCCGCCTTGCGGATACGCCGTGATCGTCTGCCGGTAGGAGAAGTACACAATTCCCAGCAGCACCAGAATGCTCAGCGTGATCGGCCAGATGTACCAGACTCCTGCCATGCCCAACGGAATCAGCAAGGTCAGCGCTGCCTCCGGCCCGTAAGCCGCCGAACTCAGCGCATCCAGCCCAAACACCGGAATGCCTTTCCCCGGCCCAATTCGCTCGGCCTTGTCCTCTTCTGTCGCCAATGGGCGTCCCAGCAGCGCTTCTACAACGTTCATGCGAGCCTCTTCCTTACAATCTCCTACTGCTTCGGATGCACCTGTTCTAAGCTGCGTTCGGCAACGCTTGCCGCCGCGCTTTCAAACAACGTTTTCTCCGTGAGAGGATAATTACCTCACAGCTTCCGGGTTTATTGAAAGAGGTTCCCGTGCGCCGCTTATTCACCATAGCTCTTCTGCTCTCTTGCGTTGTCATCGTCGGCTTCGTTCCTGCGGCTGCCCAGCTTCCGGCCCCGGCTCAGAAACCGGCTCCGGCCACCACCATGCGCCGCACCCTGATCGGCCTCGATGAAGATCTACAGGCCCTTGCTGCGCGCGTCGGTAGCTCCGTGGTCACCATTGAAGTCTCCGGCCTCACCACCGTGCAGGATCCCAACACGCGCCAGTCCGCCTACATCGCACGCGAGCAGAGCGTCGGCTCCGGCATTGTCGTAGACCCCTCGGGATACATCCTCACCAACGCCCACGTCGTCGAGCACGCCACGTCCGTCTCCGTCCTCGTCTTTCGCCATCGCAATCCCCAGTCCGGCGTCATTGGAGACTCCGAGCGCTTCGCCGCCAAGGTTCTCGGCCGCGATTCTCTCAGCGACCTCGCTCTGCTCAAGGTTGAGGCCACCGACCTTCCTGCGCTCGAACTTGCTGACTCTGATCAGGTGCACGTCGGTCAGATCTGCCTTGCTTTCGGCAGCCCGTTAGGACTCGAGAACACGGTGACCCTCGGCGTCATCAGTTCCACTCAACGCCAGCTCAACGCCACCGTGCCTCTCGTCTATTTGCAAACCGATGCAGCCATCAATCCCGGCAACTCCGGCGGCCCGCTGGTTGACATCGAAGGCAAGGTCATCGGCATGAACACCATGATTGCCTCGCAGTCAGGTGGCAGCGAGGGCGTGGGGTTCTCCGTTCCTTCCAATACCATTGGCCACGTCTATGACCAGTTGCGCAAGTACGGACACGTACGCCGCGGCTCTCTTGGCATCGTCGCCCGTGAAATCAATCCCGCCCTTGCCGGAGGCCTCGGCCTCCCACAGCAGTCCGGAGTCATTCTCGAAGACGTGGTGCCCAATTCCTCCGCCGATCATTCCGGCTTGCACCCCGGCGACATCGTGCTCAGCGTGGATGGCAAGTCCTACCAGGATCCTCGTGCTCTTTCTGTTCTGCTCTTCCAGAAGAGGATTGGTGACATTGCCTCCTTCAAGGTTCAGCGTGGAGCCCATGCCCTCACCGTCAATGTCCCGGTCACAGAGCGGGAGGGAGATCCCGAGAGCATTCTTGACCCCACACAGTCAGCCGGCAACATCGTCCAGAAGCTCGGAATCGTCGGCCTCAAGGTCACGGAATCAGTCGCGCAACTGATTCCAGCCACCCGCATTCCTGGAGGCATTCTGGTCACCGCGCTCACCGCTGGAGGCAATGCTTCGCTCTGGGGACTACAGCCCGGGGACGTCATCCACTTTCTCAACCGCGTGCCGCTCGATTCGCTTGAGACGCTGCGCAAGACTCTCGCTGCCATCAAGCCCGGCGATCCCGTGGTCTTCAGCATCGAGCGCGCTGGCCAGCTCAATTACATCGCTTTCAATAATCCAGAGTAGGACCGGTTCTTATCCATGCCAGCCGGTCCTCGGAGGACCGGTTTTTTATGTCCCGCGCTCTCCTGTTCAGACTTCTTGCATTGCTTGGTAGACGCTGCAAGTCTGGAAGTTTTTTGGTGCCCTCGTTTGCCCTCAATTTCACGTCTGACCCGCTCTATCCCGCATTTTTCTCATTGACTTGGCGGGAGCGGCTGGCTATGCTTCGCTGTTCCGTATCTATACGTGGCGCAGTCCGAATTCTTTATGAAATTCATTCATGGGTACTCTCCCGGTCGGACTCTGACCCGGAGGAATCAATTCACCTATCCGCTGTCGCAGGGCAATCCTTCCTTCGCGAATTACTCCGCTTTTATTCCGTACTTTCATCTCTCCCGCTGTCCCCACCTTCTCCTTCAATTCACAATGCCTTTCCAGTACTCCCTGGCATTGTCAAACACTTCAATTCAGAATTCGCGAGGCATCCATGTATAAAGCCACCAACTGCACCAGAGCTGTTGAGATGATTCCTGACGGTGCGACATTGATGATCGGCGGCTTCCTCGGAGTCGGAACGCCAAACCGCGTCATCGACGAAGTCGTCCGCCAGGGTAAGAAGAACCTGACCGTCATCGCCAACGATACCGGCCGTCCAGCCGTAGGCATTGGCAAACTCATCGTTGCCAAGCTGGTCAAGAAGGTCATCGTCAGCCACATTGGGACCAACCCAGAAACGCAGCGCCAAATCATTGCAGGCGAACTCGAAGCCGTACTCACTCCTCAGGGAACCTTGGCCGAGCAGATTCGCGCCGGAGGCTACGGCCTTGGCGGCGTGCTCACCGCCACCGGAATCGGCACAACGGTTGCCGAAGGCAAGCAGGTCATCGAGGTGAACGGAAAGCCCTACCTGCTCGAACTGCCACTGCACGCGGATTTCGCTCTGATCGCGGCACACCGCGCCGACTACTACGGCAATCTTGAGTACGCTCTCACTGCCCGCAACTTCAATTCCGTCATGGCCATGTCTGCCGATTGTGTCATTGCCGAACCGGACCACATCGTTCCTGTCGGCGTCATTCCTCCCGACGCCGTCATCACGCCGTTCTGCTGCGTGAATTACATCATCGATAGGAGCAACTAACATGGACGAGAAAGTAGTCATCGCAAAGCGCGTCGCTCTTGAAATGAAGAGTGGCTCCCTCGTCAACCTCGGAATCGGCCTCCCGACCACGGTCGCGAACTACCTTGCCCCCGGACTTGATGTTTTCTTCCAGTCCGAAAACGGCATCGTTGGCCTTTCCTCGGCTCCTGATAACGGCATGGTCGATCCGAACCTCACCGATGCAGGCGGCGGTTTCGTCGGTGCCATTCCCGGTGCGGCCAGCATCGATAGCTCCGTTTCCTTCGGCCTCATCCGCGGCGGTCATCTTGATGTCACGGTCCTCGGCGGTCTTGAGGTGGATGAACTCGGCCACCTTGCTAACTGGACTGTGCCCGGCAAAATGATTCCCGGCATGGGCGGAGCCATGGATCTGGTCAGCGGCGCAAAGAAGGTCATCGTTGCCATGCAGCACACTGCCAAGGGCAAGTCGAAGATTCTCAAGCGCTGCACATTGCCGCTTACTTCGGTACGCCGTGTCGATCTGATCGTCACCGAACTGGCCGTTTTGGAGCCCACCGATGCTGGACTGGTGCTCAAGGAAACCGCCCCCGGCGTCACGGTTGAGCAGGTCATCGCTGCCAGCGAAGCAACCATCATCGTCCCGGAGAAGGTTGGCGTCATGCCCATCTCGGAGAACGAAGCAGTCGGCGCGCGGGCCTGAAGCTAGCGGCGCTCGCCATAACGAATTGCGAACTGAATTGAAAGGTTCGAAAGGAAAGTAAATATGACCGATGTTGTAATTGTCTCCGCGGCGCGCACCGCCGTGGGAAAATTTGGTGGTTCTCTGGCCAGCATTCCGGCTCCCGATCTTGGCGCAATTGTGATCGACGCTGCACTTGAGCGCGCGCATGTTGCGAAGGAACTCGTAAGCGAAGTCATCATGGGCAATGTGCTCGCGGCTGGTCTTGGCCAGAATCCCGCGCGTCAGGCATCCCTCAAGGCTGGTCTGCCCGTCAGCGTTCCGGCCATGACGATCAACCGTGTCTGCGGCTCAGGTCTGCAGGCCGTGATGACCGCTGCCAACGGAATCATCGCCGGAGATGTGGACATTGTTGTTGCCGGTGGTCAGGAGAACATGAGCGCCACGCCCCACCTTCTCAAGGGTTCGCGTGACGGGATGCGGATGGGCAACGCTACCCTGGTAGACAGCATGATCGTCGACGGACTCTGGGACGTGTACAACGAGTACCACATGGGAGTCACGGCCGAGAACGTCGCCCGGGAAAACGGCATCACTCGCGAGGCCCAGGACAAGTTCGCAGTTGCTTCGCAGAACAAAGCCGAGGCCGCGCAGAAAGCGGGCAAGTTCAAGGATGAGATCGTGCCTGTTCCGATTCCGCAGCGCAAGGGACCGCCGGTCAACTTTGATGCCGACGAGTTCATCCGCTACGGAGTGACCCTTGACGCGATCTCCGGCCTGAAACCTGCCTTCGACAAGAACGGTACTGTCACAGCCGCAAATTCCAGCGGCATCAATGACGGTGCTGCTGCCGTCGTCGTCATGTCGGCTGCCCGCGCCGCCGAACTCGGCATCAAGCCGATGGCGCGCATCGTGGCTTACGCCGCCGCCGGAATCGATCCCAAGATCATGGGTATGGGACCGGCGCCTGCCTCGCACCTTTGCCTGAAGCGTGCCGGATGGAAGGTCGAAGACCTCGACCTGCTGGAAATCAATGAAGCCTTCGCCGCCCAGTCCTGCGCCGTTCATAACGAGATGGGCTGGGATATTTCGAAGGTCAACGTCAATGGCGGAGCCATCGCAATCGGCCATCCAATTGGCGCTTCCGGTGCCCGCATTCTCGTCACGCTGCTCTATGAAATGAAGCGGAGCGGCGCCAAGAAAGGTCTTGCCTCGCTCTGCATCGGCGGTGGTATGGGCGTTGCGATGGCTGTTGAAAGTATGTAGACCGGAATCGCGGAAGGTGTATCCGGTCATATAGCCGCGTGCTGAGCGCGGCGGTAATTGTGACGGACAACCGATTCGGAAACTGATTTATCTGAACGTCAACTTTTTCCCGGGGCCGCTGCTTCACGGCACGGCCCCCTGATTCTTACGTACTCATAAACCGTTAATCGAAACATCAGTTATACATGCGCCAGATTTGATCATCGTTCTTCCAAAATTCGCGTGACTTATTGGAGAGTAATCGTATGGCAAACCTTGGAGTAAAGGACGTAAAGAAAACAGTTCCGGCCAGCAGTGTTGCCGACGGTCCTCTCGTCCGTTTCGGTCTCACGCTGTCCACGTGGAGCGAGCGCTGGTTTCCTGATCCACTGGTATTCGCTCTTGCTGGAGTAGTTCTCGTATTCATCTTCGGAGTCATCATCGGGCAGAAGCCCGGCGACTTGGCCTACCAGGGTGGCAAAGCTTTCTGGACCCTTGTGCCGTTCACCATGCAGATGGTGATGATCATCATCGGCGGATACGTCGTTGCCACCGCGCCCATCGTCAACCGTTTCATCGCGTGGATTTCAACCCTCCCGAAAAATCCCCGCACTGCCATCGCTGTTGTCGCATTCCTTTCCATGCTGACTTCGCTGATCTCCTGGGGACTCAGCCTGATCTTCAGCGGTCTGCTCGTCCGCGAGCTCGCCAAGCGCGTCAAGGGCATGGACATTCGCGCCGCCGGTGCTGCCGGATACCTCGGACTCGGCGCCGTGTGGGCGCTCGGTCTATCCTCTTCGGCCGCCATGATGATGGCCACTAAGTCCGCGATTCCAGCGGGTCTCTACCAGATTGCCGGAGTCATTCCACTCAAGCAGACGCTCTTCCTGTGGCAGGGGCTCGCCACCGCCGGACTGCTGATCGTGCTCTCCACTATCATCGCGTACGCTTCCGCGCCAGGCCCTGACAAGGCCAAGACCGCCGCGGATTTCGGCATCGAGTACGAGTCCTCTGAGCGCAAGCTGGAACCGCGCACCCGCCCCGGCGAGTGGCTGGAATACAGCCCGCTGCTCAGCATCCTTGTTGCCGGCATGCTCATCTGGTATCTCGCGACGTTCTTCAAGCAGTCGCCAACCGGAGCCCTGGCCGCACTCGACCTCAACAACTACAACCTCATCTTCATCACCGTCGGTTTGCTTCTGCACTGGCGTCCCAAGAGTTTTGTGAAGGCTGTCAGCGAGTGCGTTCCCGCCACGGGTGGCGTGCTCATCCAGTTCCCGTTCTACGCCGTTATCTTCGGCATGATCGTGGGTACGGGCATCTCCGCGTGGATGGCGGACCTGTTCTCCCGCGTGACCACGCAGGGAACCTATCCTCTGCTGGTCGCGCTCTACTCGGCGCTCATCGGAGTCTTCGTTCCCTCCGGCGGCAGCAAGTGGGTGATCGAAGCGCCCTATGTGTTGCAGGCCGCGAACACCCTGCACGTTCACCTTGGCTGGGTGGTGCAGATCTACAACGCCTCAGAGGCTCTGCCCAACCTGATCAACCCGTTCTGGATGCTTCCGCTACTCGGCTTGTTGCGCCTGAAGGCGCGCGACCTGGTCGGCTACGGAGTTTTGCAGATGATCGTGCACGTGCCGGTCGTCTTCTTCCTCTGCTGGTACTTTGCTCACACCATTGCCTACATCGCTCCGGCGAAGTAGGGAATCGGCTTCCATCGCGGACGGCGCACCAGCGCCGTCCGTTCTGTTTGTCGCCACGAACGATATATCTTCTGGTCAATCGTTGGCCGGCCCAAGTTAACTACATCGGCAATCCTTTGTTCGGCGACCTGAATGATTGACTGAGTGCTAAACTTTCACTTTCCAACGATTCACTTACTTGCCAATCGTTGCCTTGCGGAATCATTCAGAAACCGGAGGCCGCAGCAGCGCATCTTTACAGGTAGGATCACTCTAAGAACTGTTTGAGAAAGGGAGACGCAATGCGTGCATGGTTGCTGGATTCATATGACGGAGTCGGGAAACTGCGAATGGATGAGGTGCCCGATCCTCAGCCCGCCGCCGGCCAGGTAGTGCTCAAGACGATGTATGCCGGACTGAATCCGGCGGATGCTTTTCTGGCGCAGAACCAGTACCCCGCGAAGCCAAAGTTCCCACACATCCTCGGACGAGACGGAGTGGGCGAAGTCGTGTCTGTCGGCCCGGGCGTCACCAACGTGAAGGTCGGCGACATTGTCGGTATTCTGCGCGGGGACACTGGCGTGGAGGTTTGGGGCACCCTGGCGGAAAAAGTTGCGGTAGAAGCTTCGCACGTGGTTCCGGTGCCGGCGGGCTGGTCGTTTGAGGAAGTAGCTGGCGCGCCGCTGGTGTTTCTCACCGCGTGGCAGGCGCTTACCCAGTGGAGCGATCCGCCAGCTCCTCCTGCGCCGGGGTCGGTATTGTTGATTACGGGAGCGTCCGGCGGCGTGGGGTCGGCGACGACACTGCTGGGCAAGTCGATGGGACTGACCGTGATTGGATTGTCGCGCAGCGCGGAGAAGGCAGCGCAACTCAAGCAGCTTGGCGCGGACTTCGTCTTCGATCCCGCGGCAAAGGACTTGCGCAAGCAGGTGCTGGCAGCCATCGCGCCAAAGCGCGTGGACATTGTGGTGGACAACGTGGCGGGCCCGCTGTTTAACGACCTGATCGGCATGCTCGGCTACGGGGGACGCATCAGCGTGGTCGGCCGCAGCAACGGCACGGTGCCGGAGTTCAACACTGGCACGCTGTTCTTCCGCAGAAACCGCATTGGCGGAGTCACCGTGGCGGACTATACCTCCGAAGCGGCGCAGGCGAACTGGAAAGAGATTGTCAGGCGATTGAATGAGTTGGGCAAGCGCCCCGTGGTGGACCTGGTGTTTCCGTTCCTCGATGTGAAGGAAGCATTCGCGCGTCTTGCCAAGGGACCGATGGGCAAGGTGTTGGTCAAGGTCATCTCTTGACACTCGATCTCAGTGCAAGAAAAAAAGGGAAGCCGGTGCGTGCCGGCTTCCCTTTACTCTTTCATCCACCCAGTTCCTGCGAACTCGGGTGTTCGTACGGATGTTCTTCCAGTCCCGGAGTCTTGCGCGCCACTCCGCTCTCGGTTGCGGCTTTCACCACGGCAGCGGCAACGGCCGGGGCGACTCGCTTGTCGAAGACGCCGGGGATGATGTAGTCCTCGGTCAATTCATCGTCTGTAATGGTCGAGGCAATCGCATTGGCCGCAGCGAGCTTCATCGCTTCGTTGATGTCGCTCGCACCACAGTCCAGAGCGCCGCGGAAAATTCCCGGGAAGCACAGCACGTTGTTGATCTGGTTCGGATAGTCAGAGCGCCCAGTGGCCATAATGCGCACATACGGCGCGGCCTCTTCCGGCATCACTTCCGGCGTGGGGTTCGCCATAGCGAAGACAATGGCGTCCTTGTTCATCTTCTTCAGGTCTTCCGGTTGTATCGCTCCGGGACCGGAGAGTCCGAGGAAGAGGTCTGCTCCTTCGAGCGCCTCTTTGATGGTTCCTGCAAAACCTTCAGGATTGGTGTGATCGGCGAACCATTGCTTCATGTAGTTCAGGTTCTCGCGGCCCTTGTGAATGGAGCCTGTGCGGTCAAAGCCGATGATGTTGGTGGCACCCGCCGCCATGATCATCTTGGAGCAGGCGACACCGGCGGCGCCGATTCCGGTCACCACGATCTTCAGCTTCCTGATGTCTTTGCCAACGAGCTTCACCGCGTTGGTCAGCGCCGCCAGCACCACGACGGCCGTGCCATGTTGATCGTCATGGAAGACCGGGATGTTCATTTCCTTGCGCAGCCGCTCTTCGATCTCGAAGCAGCGCGGCGCGGAAATGTCTTCCAGGTTGATGCCGCCGAAGCCGGGTGCAATGTTCCTTACCGTGCGGATGATCTCTTCGGTGTCCTTTGTGGCGAGGCAGATGGGGAAGGCGTCCACGTTGCCGAATTCCTTGAAGAGCATGGCCTTGCCCTCCATCACAGGCATGGCCGCTTCGGGACCGATGTCGCCGAGTCCCAGCACCGCGGTGCCGTCGCTCACAATGGCGATTGTGTTGGCCTTGATGGTGTACTTGTACACCAGTTCCGGTGCGTCATGAATGGCCATGCAGACCCGCGCCACTCCCGGGGTATAGGCCATTGAAAGGTCTGCGCGCGTCAGCAGCGGAACCTTGCTGACCACGCGGATCTTGCCGCCCAGATGCATCATGAACGTGCGGTCGCTAACCGAGAGAACATCAACGATGCCGAGAACCTTCAGGCTTTCCACGATGAACCTGCCGTGCTGTTCGTCACGCGCCTGCAGGGTAATTTCGCGAATCTTGTGGGTCTTGGTGACGCCCTTGATGTCGATTGCGCCAATGTCGCCGCCAAGATCACTGATCATGGTGGTGACCTTTCCCAAGCTTCCCGGTGTGTTGCTGATTCTGAGCCTGACGATGAGGCTGTAGCTGGCGCTGGGTCTAACGAGTGTGCTCACAAGCAACTCCTTTATGAATACGTTGGATGAATACGAAAGGTGATGCGTTATAAGAGAGGCGCAAGGAACTGCAAAACAGGATGCGCCCTGCGTTGTATTGATCTTAGTCCTCCACAGCACTGCTGCCTGGAGATTGTTGGAGATTCCTGAAGCGCAGCACCAATGCGGTACCGGATTCCAAATAGCGAAAGGTGCCGGGAATGACTCCCGACACCCATGCAAAGCTTCTTCTTCTGCTCTGGTTTAGATGAGCTTTTTACCCACGACAATGGACACGAGGATCAGTCCTCCGCCAAGAACCATGAGGATGGTTGGAGGTTCGGGAACGCTGGGCAACGTGCTTGAAGTCACACCGCAGCACCACGTTGTGGGCGGAGTTGAGATGCGCGACGGTACGCCATTCCGGGCAAGGTCGCCGGCGGGCGGGACGGGTGGAGTCACCGTTGGTGGCATCAGCGAGGGCAGGCCCGTTTCCAGCGCAATGTCTGGCGGAGGAACATCAGGCGGTGTGACCTTGGCAGGCAAAGGCTCGGGCTTCTTCACTTCAATGCGGTTGCCGCAGCGGGCGCGGACCATGTGCTTGCCGTCGGTGAGCACAAGCTCGTTGGCTGGAATCATTACCGGGTGGCTGGTCCAATGCACGTCGCCGCCTTTGCGGTAAGAGACGTATGCGGACATTGGCTGCCTGGTGCGCGTGAACCACATGCGCTCCGGTTGCAGGTCGCTGTAATGGGCTCGCACCACGGTGTCTTTGGCCATGGATTCGGCTAGCTCATGTTCATCGAGAAGGCCGCCGGGAATGACGGAGAAGGGAAAGATCTGGCGTGCGGCACGGAAGGTCAACTTCGGCGCAGTGACAGTGAGCGCTTCAACCTGGAAGCGCTTCCACACCTTGTAGCCGAGTATCCCCTGCAACCCTAGGCACAGAAACAGGAGGACATAAATGGTCTTTTTCATATGCAACTCCTTCGCCACAAACGGCTGAATGCCGTGGCCAGGCAGGTTACGCCCGTCCGTCACTGCTTACCGCTGTAAGTCTGCTGCCCCGAATAACGGCGGGATCTTCCGCGGTGGCGCAGTGCGTCCCCGTCGCATTGGCTAGCTTGGAAACTGCTTTTTGCCTTGGACTGATGATACCGTACTGGCGCGATTTGTAAATCAGAGCTTTATAGCAAATGCCCAATAACTGCGCGGCTTCTTTGCGACGCCACTGGGTGGTTTCAAGCGCGTTACGGATGGCTTCGGCCTCTGCCTCATGCTTCAGTTCGCGCACCGCCTGCTTCAAGTCGCTGCTATTCCCGGTGCTGCGGTGAGCGGTCACTGGGGAGTTGCGATACTCCTGAGCGGCGGCTGGCGCGGTGGTCAACGTCTCTTCTCCCAGCACCAGGTAGCGCTTGACCACGTTATACAACTCGCGCAGATTGCCGGGCCACGAGTGTTGCATCAGGGTGCGGAACAACGAGTCCGTCATGGGCCGCGCCGGATGATGATAGGCATATGCCATATGCTTCATGAAATGCCGGAAAAGCGGTGCGATCTCTTCGCGACGCTCGCGCAGCGGCGGCAGCACAATGTTGAACGCGTTAAGACGGTAATAAAGATCGAGGCGCAGGCGTCCCTGTTCGACGGCGGCTTTCACGTCCACATTGGTGGCGGCAAGAATACGCACGTCCACTGACACCGGGGCGCGGCCACCGAGGCGGAAGAAGCGCTGCTCCTGCAACACCTGCAAGAGCTTGGCCTGCAGGCGCGGCGGCATCTCACCAATTTCATCCAGCAGGATGGTGCCTTTATCACATTGCTCGAAGTAGCCGGGCTTGCTGGTGTTGGCTCCGGTAAACGCTCCGGCCTCGTATCCGAACAGTTCGCTCTCCAGCAGGTCTTCAGGAATAGCGGCACAGTTGATCTTGAGAAAACGTTTCTTCGCGCGTGGCGAATGTTTGTGCAGGAGTTGGGCAATTACTTCCTTGCCCGTTCCACTTTCGCCGGTAATCAGCACGGGAACTTCGACGCGAGCAATGCGCAGGGCCTGATCGTAGATGTTCTTCATAGCAGGCGATGCAGCGAGGAAAAAGTTTTCCGTGCCCAGGTCTTCGTAGATCAACTCCGGGTCTTCTGCCTGCACGGCAGAGGGAACGTATAGGCCCACGGCTTCCAGCAGGCGATCTTCATCCACCGGTTTGGGCAGGTAGTCGGCAGCGCCCGACTTCATGGCCTGCACAATTCCCGCGGGATCATGCTGACCGGAGAGCATGACGACCTTCGCTGTGGGAGCGATGGCAAGCATGCGGGTCAGGGTTTCGAGGCCATCCATTTCAGGCATGACCATATCGAGCAGTACCAGTTCCGGCAAGGGGAGCGTTTGCATCTCACGCAGCGCATCGGTACCACAGCCCGCACTGGTTACTTCGTAGCCCTCGGACTCAAGGAGACTGCGCGTGTAGCGCAACATCATGGGATCGTCATCGACAATCAGAATCTTCGCCATGGCTAGGACTCCTTCGACCGCGGCTGCTGCAAGGTGATTTCGTCGGAAGGAGGGGGTGCCACGAAAGGCAGACAGAAGCAGAAACGGCTGCCACTGCCGACCTCGCTCTCGACCCAGATCTTGCCACCATGAGCGAGAACAATCTTGCGGGCAATCGCCAGTCCCAATCCCGAACTAAGCTGGCCACCGGGAGCGGGCGTGCTGAAGTACTCTTCGAAAACTGCTTCATGGTTGGCAGGGGCAATGCCACAGCCTGTATCCGCCACAACGATCTTGGCGCAATTGGGCGAGAAAGGCTTGGTATTGGCGCCCCTAAACGCGGCGCGGAACTTCGAACTGCGGCGCTCCCAAAATTCAGGCGACACCGACATAAAGACGCGACCTCCCGCGGGCGTGAAGCGGCGGGCGTTCTCCAGCAGATTCAGCAGTACTCGCCGAATGAGACGCATGTCATAGGGCACGGAAATGGGACGATCACTCAGGTCGATTTCGAATGTAAGCTCGTTTTCCAGGAACTCCGGGCGCAGCAAGTTGTAGACATCTTGCAAACATTGGCGCACGTCAGCTTTCTTCTGCAGTGGCTTCCAGTCGTTGGGCCCGGAGCCTACAGGGTTCAACAGGCGTCCAATCTGTTCTTCAATGTGGCGGCATCCGGAAACGATATCGGCGAGGGCTGCGGCCTGGCGGGGATTCATTGCTCCCAGTTTGCCGGTGGTCAGCAACCGGGCCTGGCCGGAAATCACTGCCAGATATCCCTTGAGGTCGTGTATTGCCATGGCGACGCCACTGGTCTTCAAATCGCGCCGCTCCGTAACCTGTGACAATGCAGTAGACATAAACTTTTCCCGTTCAGTGCATTTGGCCATGACCTGCACTGAACCATTGACATGCTGATCTTACAATGAATTCCTGCTTACATATGTCCATATTCTTGCACAGTAGTGCACTATCGTAACCATAGAGTGGAACGGAAAGTCCTTTCCAAAAAGAAGCAACATTCCTTCCACTTCTGTTCAGGGCAAAGTCTCTCGGAGCTAAGGCGGAAATTCGTTTGATCCCTTGAATTCAATGTGTTAGCTTCAGGCAGAGCTCAATTACAACCTGCTGTAGTCCTGGTACTAAGATTGCACGACCATGTACTTGTCATGGCACAACGTGCGAGTCGTCGGTATGCGTTTGAAGATCCGGGCCCTCCCGAATCCATCCTCTTTGGCAAGTCAGAGACGATGGCGGCGGTTCGCCGGAATCTGCTCAAGGTGGCGGATACCAACATCCCCATCCTGATCGAAGGCGAGAGCGGAACCGGAAAAGAGTTGATTTGCAGGTACTTGCATCAGCAGTCGAGCTGGGGGCAGGGGGCATTCGTCAAGGTGAGCTGCCCGGCACTCCCAGGAACGCTGCTGGAGGGCGAGCTATTTGGACACGAGTGCGGAATTCTCGCGGGGACTTTTGCCGGTAGAACCGAGCGCGTCGGGATGGCAATGACTGGAACACTGTTTCTGGACGAGATCTCGGAACTTGGCTCAAGCCTCCAGTCGAGGCTGTTGCAGGTTCTGCAGAACGGTCAGCTTCAGGGGCGCGGTCCAAGTGCCTGTGGGAAGAAAGTCAACATCAGGGTGATCTGCGCGACAAACCGCAGATTGCAGCGGGAGGTTGCGGCCGATCGTTTCCGCGACGACCTGTACTACCGCATTACGGGGCTGGTGCTGAGCCTTCCGCCTCTGCGTGAGCGGCTGGAAGATCTGGAGCAGCTCGCGACGTATTTCGTGGCGCGCTACAACGAGCGCTTCCAGTGTTCCGTTCCACCGCTGTCTGAGTCCACATTGGCGCGGATGGCCAAATATCCGTGGCCCGGCAACATTCGCGAACTGGAGAACCTGATCAAGCGCTACGTGGTGGAAGGCACCGAACAGGCGATTCTGAGCGAGATCGCACAATGCGATGCCTCAACGGATTTCCCGGTGGCGGACCCCAGCCCGTCGTTTTCGCTGGGACAACTGACGCGCAGCGCGACGCAGTTGATGGAGAGCAGGATTATTCTGAGCGCACTTCGCGCCAACCAGTGGAACCGCAAACGCACGGCGCGTGCGCTGAAGATCAGTTACCGCTCGCTGCTATACAAAGTGAAGAAGGCGGGCATCCAGAGCCGCCAGGTTGAATCCGCAGGAGCGGAGGGAAGGACATTGGAAGCCCAGCTATGAAACATACGAGACTATTGATCGTGCTAGCCCTCACCCTGTTCTTGAGCGCTGCATTGGCCTTTGCGCAGGAGCCCCGCGAAGAAAAGCAGGTCGCAACTCCGCAATTGAGCGATACCTACGTCATCGGCGAGGGAGACATTCTCGCCATCAACGTGTGGCACGAAGCGGAGCTTACGCGCGTTGTGCCCGTGCGCACTGACGGCAAAATCACTCTGCCGCTGGTGGGCGAGATGCAGGCTGCCGGCCAGACGGTGGAGCAGTTGCGCACCACGATTGCTGAGAAGCTGAAGCACTTTCTAGAGGCTCCCGAGGTCTCGGTGATGGTGCAGGATCCGCGTAGCCAGTTTTTCACTGTGGTCGGAAAAGTCATGAAGCCGGGTTCCTATCCGCTTGGACAGCGCCTTACGGTGATGGACGGAATCGCGATGGGCGGCGGGTTCAAGGACTTCGCCAAGATCAGCAAGATCCAGGTGGTTCGCACTCATCGTGATGGACGGGTGGAGCGGCTCGCGTTTGATTACAAGCGCGCGGTGGCCGGCGACCTGAAGCAGAATTTCGTTCTCGAACAGCATGACATGATCGTTGTCCCGTAATCGTACCTGCGTTGTAGTAACTGCATTACTTGCGCTGTTGAAGGAGTCATTGTTTATGAAGCTATCTTCTCTACTTGTTGCGGTATTGTCGCTTGGCCTTGCGACTGCAGCGTTTGCGCAGGAGGCGGAGGACACGCCAAAGCCGACGATGCAGGAGTTGAGTGGTCCTGCGCATCTCGGCGGCGAAGCCCCGGCGCTGGCCATTGGCACGGACCTCGAGTCGCGCAACATCCTGCTTGCGGGCTTCAGCCTGGGAGCAGCCTACGACAACCGCGGACTGTATAACTCCACGACCAGTGCCTTCTCTGGAGAAACGCGCTACTTCGTGCAGCCGAGCATTGCCTTTCAGCGCACATTCAATACCGGCGCATGGACGCTGAGCTACACTCCCGGCATCAGCTATAGCCAGGACGACCAGAACAACAGCCAGTACACCAACAATGTTGCCGGTGACGGCGTGTGGCGTCCGAATGCGCGCTGGCAGATTCACGTGCGGCAGGATTACAGCTTGACCGACAATCCGTTCGAGAGCGTGGGCCGCGTGGACCTGCTGCCCGGATTGGGCGGAGCACTGGGACCGAACTACAACGGCGTGCTGCCTGATACCAGGCGCAGCTCGCTGGTCTCCAACCTGGACGTGGCTTACAGGATTTCCGAACACACCGCAATCGGCCTGACGGGCGGCTTCCAGAAGTACACCTATGACGCCACCACGTCTTCCACGGTTCCGTTTCCGTACGTGAACTCCGAAGTTTTCTCAGGTTCGGTGTTTCTGTCACACCAGTTCTCGCGACTCGTGAGTGCGGGCGTGCAGTTCACCTACATGGACATCTACAGCACGGGTGCCGCAGTGGCTCGCACGCAGGCTCCCGCGCCCATGCTCTTCGCCAAGTTAACTCCCAACCGGAATACCGAGATCACGCTTTTTGGCGGACCGGAATACTCGCGCACCCGCGAAGCACTGGTGGGCGGTCCGGTGTACGAGCGCAACTGGTATCCGACGTTTGGCGGCACCTTTACCTGGAGCGGTCATCGCACCGCCTTTGACGTGCAGGCACAGCGCCGCATAGCCAACGGAGGCGGCGTGCTGGAAGCAGTGAAATCAACCAGCGCCGGAGCCGCTTACCGCGTGCGCGCAACGCGTCGCGTGCTCGCCGAGTTGCGCACTAATTGGTCTGACGAAAAAGGAATCGGAGTGATCAGCGGCGGAAACTACTTCCGCAGCCTGTGGGCGGGCGGAGGTCCGGTGTTCGAATTGAATCACCTGTTGAGCCTGCGCGCCGATGTTGCTTACGTGCACCAGGATCAGCAGGGATTGGGGACTGTGGCCGGCAATCATTTGCTGGTGCAGGGATCGCTGGAATACCGCTTTCATAAAGGTATAGGGAACTAGTTATGGCACTGCAAGAAAACGCACCGCGTGCTCCAATCACCTTCCACGACGCATGGGATACGCTCGTGCGCCGTCGCTGGCTGGTGGGAGGAGGGCTCTTCGCCTGCTGGCTGGCCGTCTGGTCACTCACATGGCTGCTGCCCTCGGTTTATCGCTCCGAGACCGTCATCCTGATTGAGCAGCAGAAGGTGCCGGAAGAATATGTGACGGCGAATGTGACGCTCGACTTGCAGCAACGGCTGGAAGGACTGCGGCAGCAGATTCTGAGCCGGACGCGCTTGCAGCACATCATCGAACAGTTCGGGCTGTACAAGGAAGCGAACAAGACCAATCCCGATGAAGTGATCGAGCAGATGCGCAAGGACGTGGACATTCAGCCTGGCGAGTCGCATCGCGGACAGATGGCCTCGACCTTCAAGATCAGCTACAACGCTCCTTCGGCAAAGCTGGCGCAGCAGGTGAACGCTCAGCTGACTTCGCTATTTATTGATCAGAACATCGAGGAGCAATCGCAGCGTACAGAAGGCACCACGGAATTTCTGTCCACCGAGTTGGAGACCGCGCGGCAGCATTTGGCCGAGCAGGAAGCGAAGATCAAGCAGTTCAAGGCCGGCAATCTGGGCCAGTTGCCCAGCCAGATGGATACCAACGTACGCATCCTCTCCGGCTTGCAGGATCGCCAGCACAGTTTGAGCCAGGCGCTGAACCGCGCCCAGGAACAGCGGCTGTACTTCGAGTCGCTGCTGACGCAGTACCGTTCGCAAAAGCAGGAGGCGGACAACGGCGGAAACTCGCTGCCCGGCATTGAAGAGCAGTTGGCGAAGCTGCGGCAGGAACTGGCGGACGCGCAGACCAAGTACACGCCCGATCATCCTGACGTGCTGCGGTTGAAGCGGCTGATTGTGCGCACGGAAAAGCAGCGCGATGAGATTCAGGCGAAGCTGGCTGCGGGCGGGAGCGGTGCCAAGGCGAATGACTCGCACGATCCGCGAACCTCAACGCCGATTCTCCAGTTTGAAAGCCAGCTCAAGGCCAATCAGCAGGAGATTGCAGACACCAAGCGCGAGTTGCAGCAGGTAGAGCAACAGATTAACGGGTACCAGGGACGGCTGAACTCTACGCCGATCCGCGAGCAGCAGCTCTCGGACTTGACGCGCGACTACGATCAGTCGAAGGCGAACTACGATTCGCTGCTGAAGAAGCAGATGCAGTCGCAGCTTGCTACCAATCTGGAAAAGCGCCAACAGGGCGAGCAGTTCCGCATCATCGATCCGCCGAGCTTGCCCAAGAAGCCGATGTCTCCCGATCGCCTGAAGCTCAGCATGTTAGGACTGGCGGCAGGATTGTTGTTCGGGCTTGGCCTGGCCATCCTGGTGGAGGCCGTGGAAGACAAGGTGCGCAGCGAAGAAGAGGTGACGCGCATTGTGAACGTCAGGATTCTCGCGGGCGTTCCGCATATTTACTCGCCGGCGGAAGAGAAGAAGCGGCGCACTCGCCAGGTATTGGAGTGGGGATGTGCCAGCGTGATGTTGATGGTGATGCTGGCGGCCAACGTTTACACGTCGTTGGGGAGATAGAGCAATGTACGAAGAGTTTTACGGCTTCAGCCAGAACCCGTTCCGCATGAGTCCCGATCCGGCGTTTTATTACGCGACGGCGCGGCACAATGAGGCGCTCGCCAACTTGACGTACGGCGTGCTGATGCAGAAAGGCTTCATCGTCCTCACCGGAGAGGTGGGCACCGGCAAGACGCTGCTGGTGCGCTGCCTGCTTGACACGCTGCACCGTTCGCGCGTGGCGCACGCCTACATTCTGAATCCGCTGCTCTCGGCTGACGACCTGCTGCGCATGATCCTCACCGACTTCGGGATTCGCGATGTGAAGCACACCAAGGGAGAAATGCTGCAGCAGTTCAACGAGTACCTCATCGAGGTCTATCGCCGCAATGCCATCTGCGCGCTGGTGATTGACGAGGCTCACCTGCTGGCTCCCATGCTGCTGGAGGAAATTCGGCTGATGACGAACATCGAGACCTCCAAGCACAAGCTGTTGCAGATTGTGCTGGTGGGTCAGCCGGAACTCGATGAGAACCTCGACTCGCCGGAACTGCGGCAGGTGAAGCAACGCGTCTCGCTCCGCTACTCGCTCGAGCCCCTAGCGGACATGGAAGTGCGCGGTTACATCGACCGCCGACTGGAAGTTGCGGGAGCGCCGAATAGGCTGCTGCAGATCTTCCCGGCTCCCACGCTGGCGCGCATCTTGCATTACGCGCATGGAGTGCCACGCCTGGTAAACACGATTTGTGACAACGCGCTGATCAGCGGCTACGGACGCCACATGCAGTCGATTCAGCCGGGGATCATCGATGAGGTGGCTGCTGACCTGCGCCTCAGCCTGAAGAACTCGGCTGAGAAGATGACTGGCACGCCGCTGACCGCGAAACCCGGAGAAGATGAGATGAGTCGCAAGACACTGGTGCGCACTCTGCTGCGGCTGGCTCGGCTCCTGGAGCCCGGCGCGGATAATGATAAGCATCGAGGAGTAGCAGGATGAGCCGAATCTTTGACGCACTACGCAGATCGGAAGAAGAGCGCAAACCGGGCGAAGAAAGTATGATGCCGGCCGCGATGACCAATCCGCCCGTGCCTCCACCTGCTACGCATGCAGAACTGCCGGATCTCGTGGATCATGTTGCGGCGTCGGCTCCTCCGGTGGACGAGCGGTTGGCTGAGCTTGTGCGTGCTGCGCGCAACTCCACCCATTTGCCCGACTTTGATGTTGAACAGTTTACCGGGCAGGCTCCGCTTGCGATGGAAGTGCCCGCCCCGATTGCGTCGGCGGTTGAGGCGCAGGTAGATCTCTCGAAATTTCAAACGGTGCCGCTTTCCGCTGTTGCTTCTCCCCAGCTTGTAGCGCTAAGCAGCGAGCGTGGGTTGGGCGCGGAAAAATTCCGGGTACTCGGCGCGCGATTGTCCAACATTCGCCTGGGGAAAACGCTTGGCGTGCTGCAGGTGACTAGCAGCGTAGTGGGAGAAGGCAAGACGCTGACCTCGGTGAACCTGGCCATGACACTGGCCAAACGATTCGATCAGAAAGTGCTGCTGGCGGAAGGCGATCTGCGCAAGCCCGCGGTCTGCAGGATGCTTGGGATGACAGACAAGCCCGGCATCGGCGAGTGGTGGGAGCAGCCGGAAAAGCCGATCAGCGATTACATCCTGCGCATTGGCGAGACGGGCATGTGCCTGCTTCCGGCAGGTGATGTTTCACATCCCGCGTCCGTGTTGCAATCACCGCGGATTGCCGAACTTCTCGCCAGCCTGCGCAAGCAGTTCGATTGGATCATCATCGACACGCCGCCGCTGCTTCCTATGGCTGACTCAAACCTGTGGTCGCGCTTGAGCGACGGCACGTTGCTGGTGGTGCGCAAGGGAACGGTTTCACGCACGGCGCTGAAGAAGGCCGTTGAGAGCCTCGACAATCCCAAGCTCATTGGCATTGTGCTGAATGACGCCTCCGACTATGACCGCGTCAATTACTACGACCAGTACTACACGCCGCGCGGTGACAAGCTGGCGCAGGAGGCGGCCGCAAAGTGACAAGACGTTCTCATGTCTATATTCCGGTACGGTCGATGATTCTCGGCCTCTCGGAAGCGGTGCTGGCGACGTTGGCGCTCCTGTTTGCGATGATGGCCTACCTGGGACCGCTGGACGCCACGATGGCGCTGGGACATGACAAGGCAGACGCGCGGGTCGCGCTGGTGGTGTGCCTCTTCGTGCTGTGCATGTACTACTTCGACCTCTATGACCTGAGCGTACTGCGCAACTCGCGCGAGGTCGTCACCAACCTGATCCAGTGTTTCGGATCGTTCTTCTTATTTCTCGGCGGGCTGTATTCGCTGTTTCCCTTTGTGCGTCTGCAATTGATGGTGGTGCTGGCGGGGACCAGTTTGACGGCGCTTTCCGCACTCTGCTGGCGTCAGCTATTTCGCTATGCAAGCCATTGGCCTGCTTTCCAGGAGCGCGTCCTCACCTTTGGGGAAGGGCCTGTCATCTCGGAGATTTCGTCGCTGCTGAATACCCGTCCGGAGCTTGGACTGCGCCTAATGTGCCAGGTTGCAGAACAGGGCGAGTCAGGCGCAGAGCATGATGCGCCTGCGGCATCCGCCGAGCTGCGTCGCCTGGTTGACACCTACAATATCCGCCGCGTGGTAGTAGCCATGGGCGAACGCCGCGGACGTCTCCCGGTGGAGCTTCTTCTCGATCTGAAAGAAGAAGGCGTGGTGATACAGGAGGGCAGCGAACTTTATGAGAGTGTCACCGGCAAGGTGTATCTGGACTCGTTGCGCCCGAGCACATTGTTATTTTCGCCGACCTTTGAGGTCTCCACATTCTCACTGATAGTGCAGCGCATCATGGCCCTTGTGGTCAGCTTTTCGTTGCTGGTGCTGACCCTGCCCGTGATGTTGATCATCGCCCTGGCCGTCAAGCTGGATTCGCGCGGCCCGATGATCTTCCGGCAGCAACGCGTGGGATTGCGCGGCCGCCTGTTCACCTTGTACAAGTTCCGCTCTATGCGCGAAGGCTCCGATGGTGTGCGTCCCGCAGAAGAGCAGGACGAGCGCTTCACTCGCTTTGGCCGCTGGTTGCGCGCTTCGCGGCTCGATGAGCTGCCGCAGCTCTGGAACATTCTGCGCGGCGACATGCAGCTGGTTGGGCCGCGTCCGTTTGTGCCCGAGCAGGAAGAAGCGCTGGTGGATTGCATCCCGTTCTACAAGCTGCGCTGGGGAGTGCGTCCGGGCGTGACCGGATGGGCGCAGATCAATCGCGGCTACTGCGCGACCGTGGAAGACAATACGGAAAAGCTCGCATATGACCTCTTCTACCTCAAGCATTTCTCCGTCGGCTTCGACCTGCTGATCATCTTCAAGACCGCGAAAACATTGCTGCTGGGGCGGGGCGCACGATGATTGCCGCAGTTGCACTGGCATTGTTCTGGACCGCCGTGGCCCTTGTTGTCTATACGCACGTTGGCTATCCGGTAGTGCTCTTTGTGTGCTATGGGCTGGTGCAGATGAAGCGCGACTGGCAGTTTCTCCACCATCGCCGCGATCGCCGTCGCGCGGAATTGGCGGACGCTGATCTGCCCACGGTTACCGTGCTTTTTGCCGCTTACAACGAAGAAGAACATCTGGCTGAAAAGCTGGAGAACACGAAGCTGCTGGACTATCCGGCGGACAAGCTGCAGGTCGTGATCGTCTCCGATGGCTCGGCAGACCGCACCAACGCGATACTCGCCACGGTTGACGATCCGCGCTTTGAGATTGTGATTCGCAACGAGCGCGCAGGTAAATGCGCGGCGCTGGCCGTAGCCGTGGAACGCGCGCGCCACAGCATCTTCGTGCTCTGCGACGGCAGCACCATGTTCGCTCCGGACGCGCTGCGCAAGCTGGTGCGCCACTTCCAGGACCCCACGATTGGCGCGGTCTGCGGAGCATTGAGCTTTGAGTGCAACGCGGAGTCCAGCCAGACGGAAGGGCTCTACTGGAAATATGAGACCGCGCTGCGATTGATGGAAGCGCGCCTGGGAGCAACGCTCACACCAAGTGGCGCAATCTACGCGGTGCGCGGAGAGATCTACAGCCCGCCCTCGCCGGATGTGCTGGTGGATGACATTCTCACGCTGATGAACGTGCGCAGCGCCGGTTTTGCCGTGCATTATGATCCCGAGGCGAAGGCCGTTGATTTCCCTGCGACCAGCGTGGCTGGTGAGTTTCATCGTCGCGTGCGCATCAGTACCGGAAGTTTTCGCGCGCTGCCTGCGCTGCTGCGTACGCCCAAGACGCATTTCACTTCGTTCGCGTTTTTCTCGCACAAGCTGCTGCGCTGGATTCTGCCGCTGTTGATGATTGCGATTTTTGTGAGCAATCTCTTTGTTCTCGATCGCGCGTTCTACCAATTCACGTTGGCGGCGCAGCTTGTGATCCTGCTGTGGGCCGCGCTGGGATACCTCTTCCGTGAGCCGCTCAGCCGGGTTCGGTTTTCGCTGGTCGGCTATTTCCTGGTGGCAATGAACCTGGCGTTTCTGGTTGGCCTGGTGCGCTGTCTCGCAGGAGGCAAGGAGGTGGCATGGCAGCGTACGAGCTGATTTCATCTCACTTCGCGCTCGCGGGCGTTCCGGTCTTCATGTATCACGATCTCTGCGCCTCGCCGAAGGCCACCGAGCGTTACACCACGCCATTGGCGAGGTTTCGTGACCATCTCCGCTTTCTGCAGGAGCAGCAATTTGCAGTGCGGCAGCTGCCGGAGTTTGCAACCGAACCCACGACGCGCAGTGTTGTATTGACCTTTGATGATGGTCTTGCCAGTCACTACCAGCTCGCGCTGCCCGCGTTGCTGGAGCAGGGGATGAGCGCGACGTTCTTTGTCACCACAGCGCTCGTCGAGTCCACAGGCTACCTCACGTGGAGTCAGTTGCGCGAGATGAGCGAGGCAGGCATGGTCATTGGCTCGCACGGACATCGCCACATTGACTACACGGGCCTGCCAACATCGGTTGCGCAGAGTGAGCTGCTGCGCTCAAGACATGAGTTGGAAGAGCACCTGGGACAGCAGACGACGACGTTCTCCGCGCCCTATGGCTTTCTGAGCCCTGCGCTCACGACAGCAGTTCGCAATGCGGGCTTCCGTCACATCTGTTCATCGCTGCCGTGGCTAGCCACGCCGGAGTCCGGCGTGATCTCACGGCTTGCGGTGTATCACGATACGAAGCTCTCAGAGTTTGCGGCGCTCGCCACCCGCAGCGCATGGCCGTTGCTGAGGCGACGCACGCGCGATGCTCTGCTCCATTTGCCCAAGCAGTTTCTGCTGCGCACATCGCCAGAAAAGTTAGGCGTCAATGTGAGCCAGGAGGCGAAATGACCGGAGTGCATATCTTCGTGCTCATTGACGCGCTTGGCTGGGAGCTGATTCGCGAACGTCCATTTCTCGGCGGCTTTCTTCCGCATCAGCAGGAGTTGCGTACGCTGCTCGGCTTCAGCTCCGGCATCATCCCTTCGATTCTTACCGGGCGCACTCCGGCAGAGAATGGCATGTGGAATCTGGTGTACTTTGACCCGGAGCACTCGCCGTTCCGCACCATGCGCAAGTTTGGCACACTGCCCGGGCGCCTGATGGATAACCGCATCGGCCGCCGTGTGCTGACTGAGCTCGGCCGCCGCGTGCTCGGCATGGGCAGCAACTTTGACGTGAGCGTGCCGCCGCAAACTTTGCCGTGGTTCCACTGGGCGGAGAGCCGCAACATCTATGCACGTGAAGGCGTTCCCGGACAGCAATCGATCTTCGACCTGCTCTATGCGAAAGGCGTGGGGCACAAGATTTATTCCTACAAAGACCCGCTCACGGACGCAGAGATTCTCTCCCGCGCAGCAGTTGACGTTGCGAACGGCAGCGATCAGTTCTTCTTCCTCTACCTATCAGAGCTGGATATGTTTCTTCACCTGCACCGCGCCGACCCCGCGAAAATCGAGGCCAAGCTGGCGTGGTATGAAGAGAAGCTGGGCAAGGTTTTCGCGGCCGCACAGCAGCGCGGTGGAGATGCGCGACTGCACGTGTTCTCCGATCATGGCATGACGCCCGTGGTGCGGCATTGCGACATGGCAGCCATCGTCGATGGTTGCGGCTTCCAAACTCCACGAGACTATCTGGCTGTGTATGACTCCACCATGGCGCGCTTCTGGTTCTTCTCGGAAGCGGCGCGCACGGCCATCAGCAAGCGCGTTGCGGAATTGGATTATGCGCGCATCCTTGCAGATGATGAGCTGCGCGAATTTGGCGTGTACTTCCCGGATCACCGTTACGGAGAGGTCGTGGCGCTGCTTGAGCCCGGCTGCATTGTTGCCGAGGGCGGCTTCAACGGAAAGGGATGGCGGCCCGCGGGAATGCACGGCTATCATCCAGACGATTCCAATTCCAGCGCGGTGTTTCTGGCGAGCCACGCGCCTGCCGAACCACTGATCACGGTGCGGGATGTATTCGGAACCATGCAGGAGGCCATCGCGTGAGCACCACGTTGGCGGTTTGCATGTTTGATAACGAGCGCGTGCGCGGTGGTGCGGAAGAGCACATGCTCTGCTTGCTGCGCGGGCTGGATCGCCGGAAGTTTCGTCCTCTGCTGGTGTGTCCTCAGGAATTAATTGAGTTGTTGCGGGCGGACCTGCCCAAGGATGTAACAGTTCTTCCACTCGCTCTCGAATCGCATCTTCAACTTGGACGAATGCGCGCGCTCGCGAGCTTCCTGCGTCAGCAGCGCGTACAGGTGTTGCACTCGCATGGATTCCGTCCCAGCCTGCTGGCCTCTCCAGTGGGCCGCTGGGCGGGCGTTCCCGTGCGGGTGGAGACTCCGCATGTGCGCGAATACTGGCGCAAGGGATGGAAAGCAAATTACGCGATTGACCGCTGGGCGGGCCGCTTTGTGGATCGCTACATTGCTGTCTCAGAGGCGAACAAGCGATACCTGGTGGATGAGAAAAAGCTGCCTGCGGACAAGATTACGGTGATCCTGAACGGGTGCGACATTGCGGGCTTTGATGCTGTGCCCGTCACGGTCAACGGTGTGAAGACTCGCGCAGGATTTGCTGAGAACGATTCGGTGCTGGTGGTGGCTGCCCGCCTGGAGCCACAGAAGGGACACTCAGTTCTGCTGCGCGCCATGGCGTCATTGAAGGCGGAGTTTTCTACGTTGCGACTGGTGATGCTTGGCGACGGAAGCCTGCGTTCGCAACTGGAGAGCGAGGTGCGCGAACTGGGATTGCAGGACTCGGTGCGCATGCCCGGTCACTCACCAGACGTTCGTAAGTGGATCAAGGTCGCCGATGTCTGCGTGCTGCCGTCATTTGCCGAAGGCCTGCCGCTCTTCGCCATTGAGTGCCTGGCCATGCAGCGCCCCATGGTTGCCACTGCGGTGGACGGCACACCAGAAATCGTAGTCGACGGGAAGACCGGACTTACGATTCCCCCGGGAGATATTACAGCCCTGGCCGGGGCGATTGGCGCGCTGTTGCGCGATCCGGCACGCGCGGTACAACTGGCTGCCAACGGCGCAAAGTGGGTGCGCGAGCGCTTCACGTTAGAGCGGCAGATTTACGAGACAGAAGCACTGTACGAAAAATTGTGGCGCGTTAAAACCGGCAAGCCGTTTGAGGTCCAGGTAGAGCAGGAAGAATTAGCAGTGCGTGACTGACTAGCGGGAGAGAAGTATGGCTGAGATCGAACAAATCGAGTACACCCCGCCGTCGCTGGCCTTTCCGGTGGAAGAAGGACTGGTGCGCGCCAGCCGCGATACTTTCGGTCCCACGCTGCGTGCCGTGGTGCTTACCGGCAGCTTGGCCCGCAACGAGGCCAGCTACGTGCTGCGTGATGGGCAGACGGTTTTGCAGAGCGACGTGGAAGCCATTGTGGTGCTGCATGATGATGCGGCGCTGCCTTCACGTGCCTCGGCGCAGGCGCTTCGCGAGCTTGCGCAAAGCTATTTGGCAGAGCGCGGCGTCAGCGTCGAAGTCAGTTTCAGCGTGGTGCATGGCGGATATTTACGCCACCTGCCGCCACACATCTACAGCTACGAACTGCGCTCCTGCGGAGTTGTGCTCTACGGCGAGCCCAGTATTCTCAGCCTCATCCCTGACTATTCCGCTACAGACCTGTCTCGCGAAGACGCTTGGCGCCTGCTCAGCAACCGTCTCATCGAGCAGATGGGCAGCACAGAAGCAGCGGAAGCCGCGGGAGTGCTTCGTTATCGCACGGTGAAGCTGTGCATCGATCTTGCATCGTCGCTGCTGGTTTTCTTCGGAAGCTTCGAAGCCGGGTACCGGGCGCGTCTGCAATGCCTGGAGGGACTTGCCCTTGAAAAGCAAGCGCAAGAGCTGCCCATTCCGATGGAAGAGTTCCTGCCGCTGGTGCGCCTCTGTACCTCGGTCAAGCTCCGGCCTGAGGACGCGGTCGATCTTGGCGAAGGCTTCGAGGGACGCGTGACACGCTGGGCGTGGCACGTCTGGCTATGGGAGCTTGAACGAATGAGCACTTCTGGCAACGACGTCGAAGCGGGGCAGATGATCCGCACCTTTGGCCGGCGCCAGGGTCACCAGAAACTGCTGCGCGGATGGCTCTACGTGGTGCGCCGCATGGGCTGGCTGGGCTCTGCGCGCTACTGGCCGGGCTGGTCCTCAATCTGTGCCGGGGGACTCACGCCGCGCCATGCTATCTATCTTGCTGCCTACCGCTGGTATGACGCTTGCAATGGCGGAACCCTTCGCGAACTGTCGAAGAGCATTGAGGCGGTGCGCGACCTTCTGCCAGTGAAGGGAAGCGCCACGGCGTCAGTTTCTGCAATGAAAGAGCAGCTGGTTTGGAACTACAAAGAATTTACGGTGGAGACGCGCGCGTGAGAAGTGGCGAGAAGAAATGGATTCTGACGGAAACATCTCTCGCGGCCGTCAGCCTGAACAGAAAGCACGGTGGAGTCGAATGAGCAACACAAGTCCCGAACCGAGCGCAGTCATTCTGCGCGGCGTCACTGATGAAACGCTGGCCTCCGTGGTGCGTGAGTGCATGGAGTTCTGCGAATGGAAGAGCCTGGTCGCACCCGGTTCCACCGTCGTCGTCAAGCCGAATCTCTGTACCGCCGTGCCTGAAAAGTGGGCGATGTCGAACACCGATCCGCGCATCGCGCATGCTCTCTGCGAACTGCTGTTGACGCGCGCCGCAAAGGTGTATGTGGTCGAGTCCGACGGGTTGCGTCAAACGGCGTGGGAGGCCTTCGAAGTCTCCGGCTATCGCTCGCTGGAGGCGCTGGGCGTCACGCTGGTCAACCTCAGCGAAGCCGAGCAGGTCGAAGTGGATGTTGCGCCTGCGGGCCGGGTCAGCCTGCCTCGCGTGATGTTGAAGGGCGACGTGTTCATCACGTTGCCGGTGCTCAAGACGCACGCACTGACGTACTTCACTGGATCCATCAAGAACCAGTGGGGATGCGTTCCTCAGTATGACCGCATTCTGCTGCACCAATATCTCAATCCTATGCTGGCGGAACTGCACGGCATCTTCAAGCCGCAGATTTCCATCATGGACGCCATCATCGCCATGGAAGGCCGCGGTCCAGCGAATGGCAAGCCACGCCGCATGGATCTGCTGATGGCCAGCCGAGACAGCGTTGCGCTCGACGCGACCGGCATGCGCCTCGCCGGACTCGAAGTGGAGCGTTGCCAGCACTTGCTGATGACTTCTGCCAAAGGCCTGGGCCAATGGCGGCAGGAAGACATTCGCATTGATGGCGACTTCGCGGGCCATGCCACGCAATTCGAGCCCGCCATTCTTGACAAGGCCATTGCCGCCATGGACTACATGAGCCGCTATCGCTGGTTTGTGAAGTACATGCTGGAAAAGAATTTTGTCTTCTATCCCTTCCGAGCCGCTGTGCAGGTGCTGCGCAAACTGGGAGTGGTGGAAGGAGGATAGTTGCTCGGAACCGCCTCCAATTCGTGTGCGCGAGGTGAGGGATGAAAATCCTCGCCGTGCTGCTTTCGCCGCCTGTCCCGGCCACGGCCGGGCATCGCGTGCGCAATCGTAGCCTGCTGCGCGCGCTCGCCCTGGAAGGCCATGAAGTCACCGTGGTCGCCTTTGCCAGCCCGCAGGAGATCGCCGAGCCCTCGCGCGAATTCCGCGGCCTGTGCCATGAGTATCATCTGCTCCCCGCACCCGACGGCAGTTCGCTGAACCGCCTGCTCGCCGTCTTTGGCCGGAGGCCTTACGGCGCCGTGCGGCTCACCGTCCCAGCGATGAAGGCCCTGGTCGCAGAGCAACTGGCGAAGACCTCGTTCGACGTGATTCTCTGCGACGACTGTTACATGGCAGGCAACATTCCTGAAGACAACCGCGTCCCTGTTGTGCTCAATAAGCACGACATCACCTGCCGCATCGTGCGCCAGTTCGCCTCCGCTGAGCGCAATCCGCTCAAGAAAATTTACGCCCTGCTGGAGGCCAGCAAGATCGAGCGACTCGAAGCTGCAGCGTGTGACATGGCCGAAGCAGTTGCGGTCTGTTCCACTTGCGATGGCGAGGTGCTGCGCGAGATCTCTCCGAAGGTGCGCCAATTTGTGGTTCCCAACGTGGTGGACGTGGAGAAGTATGCGCCTGCCGGCGGCGGTGATGGCCACACCGTACTCTTTGTTGGGGCCATGGACTGGCTGCCCAATCAGGATGGCGCGGAGTTTCTCGTCTTTGACATGATGCCGCGCCTGCGCCAGCTTGTTCCCACCGTGCGCGTTGTGTTGGCCGGGCGCAGTCCGTCGCCGGAGTTCATGAGCCGCTTTGCCAGCTTTCCTGATGTGAGCTTCACTGGCACGGTTGCAGAGTTGCGGCCCATCATCGCGCGCTCCGCCGTATGTGTGGTCCCACTTCGTATTGGCAGCGGCACGCGATTGAAGATCTTGGAAGCGTCGGCCATGGCCAAGCCCGTGGTCTCCACTACGCTTGGCGCGGAAGGACTCGATCTGCGCCATGGTCACGAGATTCTGCTGGAAGATGATCCGCGCGCTTTTGCCGAGGCGGTCGCCATGCTGCTTACCAATCCTGCGTGCGCCGCAGAGATGGGCGCGGCTGCGCGACTCGCGGTGGAGCAGGCGTACAGCATTCCCGCCCTGCGCCAGCAACTCCGCCAAATGCTCGCAGCGCTTCAGCCGAATCCCGCAGCGGCCGGGAGTGCGAACGCATGATTCTCTTCTACATTCTTTTGCTCTCGCTGCCATTTGTGGATCATGGCCTGTTCGGCATGACCTTCGGCAGCCTGACGCTGGAGAAGATCATCGGGGCACTCTGTTTTCTGTACGCGCTCATCTATCTGCCGCGCCGTCGCGAGCTGCCTATGCTTTTCTCCTCCGCGCAGACCAAGGCGTTTGGCTTGTACGTGGCCATGGCGGTCATCTCCTACGTCTGTACCACCGATGAAATTGTCTTCATTGATCTTGTCGGCATCTTCTTCTCTCAGTTCCTCTTCTTCATCGCAGTCATGATCTTGATAGATTCCCGCGAGCGCCTGGAGACGACCGTGCTGATGGTAACGGCTTCCATTGGCATCGTATCGCTCTACCTGATCAAAGAGTGGGTTGCCAACGTGGGAGCATACGGCGTCTCTTACCGGCCAGGCTTTGTGGCGGGTGACCCAAACGTGTTCAGCGCGTCAGCGCTTATCGTGCTGCCCATGATGATGTGTCCCATCAAGTTTGCGCCGCGCTGGTGGCAGCGCGCAGGTGCCATCTTCAGCATGGTGGTCACGCTCATCGCGTTCGCCCTGGCCGCCTCGCGTGGAGGGTTCATCGGACTATTCTGCATGGTGCTGTGGCAACTCCAGACGATGCGCCGCCGCATCATTGCCATCGTGGCCTGCGCGGCAATCGTTCTAGTCAGCCTGGCCATGCCCTATTCGCCACTCGACCGCTTACTCAGACCGAATGAGAGCGACACGGAATCCAGTAACATCCGTCTCCAGTTGTGGTCGGCCTCCGGCAAGATTTTTCACGATCATCCGCTTCTCGGCGTGGGACCGTATAACTTTCCGAAGTACATGCATCGCTATCTGCCGCCCGGGGTTGAGCTTGATTTCGTTGTCCCGCACAACACGTACTTGCAAGCAGCGGTGGAGTTGGGCTCCGTTGGTCTGCTGCTGTTTCTGTCGATGATCGGGTTCACCTTATTCGGCCTCGCGCGCTTGCGGCGTATGGCAGTTGCCGCTAAGGATGAGTACTACACTTTGCTGAGCACTTCGGTCGGTAGCGGAATCGTGGGTTTTAGTGCTGCGGTCATGTTCCTCTCTGCGGAGCACGCAAAGCTTTTCTGGTTCGCGATTTTTCTCTCAGCCTGCATGCGGCCACTCGTTGAACAGTCGCTCAATGAGGCGCAGGCGAAGGAGTCAGAGGAAGCGAGCGCCTCCGCCTCCGCAGCGACGTTACCCGCGCTGCCGGTGGAAACCGCGCCGTCTTCTCCGGAAGCGGCGGCATCCGAACGTACTCCGATTCGCGTGGGCAACTGGCTGACGCGCCACTAGACGGGAAGGGAACTGCACAGGCTTTGCTCATCGGGATCACAACTCGCGAAGTGGCAGGCGGCTCGAAGGCCTCGCGATCCCGTGCGTCCCGCCTCGCAATGGGTGGTGTGCGATGACCGCCTTCGGAACCGTGGCTCCGCCGGTGGCGAAGACCTCGGCGTTGCGCAGCGTCTTTGCCAACTGGGGAGGGCTGGCGATCAACGCGCTGCTCTCTCTGATCCTCACTCCCATCCTGGTGCATGGCCTCGGAGGCCTCTACTTCGGCATGTACACGCTGGTCTCCGCCGTGCTGGACTCCTGTGGGCTGCTCGATTTCGGTATGCGCACCGCGCTCTTCCGTTTTCTCGCACGTTACGTGGGTGGCGGCGAGCGCGAGGAACTCGACTGCACGTTTGCCTCCGGGATTGTGATCGCCTGTTGTTCTACTGCGCTGATTCTGCTGGCTACCGTGGCCGCTGTGTTCATCATGCCCAGGGTCTTCACCATCGCGCCCGCCGACCTTCCCGTTTTTCGAGCACTGCTGCTGCTCTCGGGCGGCTCGGTGGCCACGGCATTTCTCTCGCAGAACCTCGGAACGTATCTCTGCGCCTTCCGCCGCTTTGATTTCTACAACCTCAACTCCGCGTCCATTGGAATTCTTCGCGCCGCGCTTGTCGTTGGAGTCCTCCGTTTCCATGGGGGCGTCATCTCCGTCGCCGCCATTACGTTAGTCTGCTCGCTGCTGTCTTTGGTGGTTTCCACACGACTCGTGCAGCTCGCCGATCCTGCACTGCGCTTTTCTTTGCGTGTTGTCTCCGAATCGCGCATTCGCGAGCTTCTCCGCTTCAGCAGCAGAGCTTTCCTTGGCACGCTCGGCGACCAACTCCGCTTCTTCATTGATTCCGTTGTCATCGGACGCGTGCTTGGCATCGCCCTTATCACGCCATTTGTCATTCCCGGTCGCCTGATGGTGCTTTTCCGCGAGATGGGCTTCTCGCTGGCCAGTCCGCTTTCCGGCGTGATGAGCGAACACGCGGGCCGTCGCGATAATCCTGCGCTGGCCGCAAGCTTTCTGCGCGCCACCCGGCTCTGCCTGCTACTCAGCTTCTTTGTCAGCCTGTTGCTGCTCGTGAACGGAGCGTGGCTCATCCGCTTCTGGGTCGGCCCCGGTTATGGGAGTTCCTATCCGCTGATGCTCGTGTTGCTCTCCGGCTATTTCCTGATGCTCGGGCAGCAGCCCTCGGTGGACCTGTTGCTGGCCCAGGGACGCCACCAGTTGCGCGGCTGGTGGAACCTCGGCGAGGGCGCGGCCAATTTGGCGCTCAGCGTGTACTGGGGAATGCACTACGGACTGATCGGCATTGCGCTCGGCACGGCCGTGCCAATGATCTTTGTGCAGGTATTCATCCAGCCGTGGTATGCGCTACGCACCATTGACCTGCCGCCGCGCCGTTACCTGCTGGAGGCGTTCCTGCGTCCGCTGCTGGTTGTGGCCGCCGTGCTTGCTGCCTGCGTTGCGCTGCGAACATGGCAGCATCCGTACAGTGCACATTGGCTGCTGTTTTCCGCCGCGTGGCAGGCTGCGCTCTTCCTTCTGCTTTCCTGGAGATTTGCTTTGACCGGAGATGAACGGGAGCATTTCCTGTTGCGCGTTCGCATCTTTCTAGGTCACGCACAGCCCTCTGCCGAATAACCGCCGTATTACTTTCCGGCCAGCCCCACACTCTTTCCATATTGCAGCGCCGTGATGAATGCGCGCCACGGGCCGAGGGCTCTGCGCTTTGCGCTGGCGGTCAGCGAGAGCATGGCGAAGCCGCACATCAGCCACGCGAAGGCCACGCGATTGCCCACTCCGCGCCGCCAGTTGCGGTAATACAGATAGCTGCTGCCGCGCACCACGGAGGCAATCCAGTGTTCGTTCTTGCGTGCCGCAATGCTGGCTTTATGTACCAGCCGTACTCTTGGGTCAATCACAATCCGTGCGCTGGCTGGCAGATGTAGACAGAAGTCCACGTCTTCACCCTCTGACGAACCCTGCAGATTGGTATCGAAGCGCAGGCCGTTCGTTCGGTTAGCGCGAAAGCTCATCAGCGCACCAGTGAAGCGACTAACTGCAATCCTTCCCGCCTCACGCAGTTCATCCGCCCGGTAGTAGATCTCCTGCCGATCGTCGAAGAACGGGCCATGCACAAACACGCGGCTCCACACTCGCGATGCGAATCCACCGGGCTTGTAGTTGGTAATGATGCCGGAGATTCCGGTTACCTCGGTGTCTTCCGCATAGCCTTCCAGCAATCCTTCTACAAAATCTGGCTCCAACTCCACATCGTCGTCGAGGAAGAGAAAGATGCTGCAATGGTTCTGATCCAGCAGTAGATTGCGTGCCACGGCGAGGCTGCGGATGGAGGGATCGCGCGTGTAGCGCAACTCGAAGTGCGCGGCTTCAGGCGGACGCTCGGCAAACATTGCGCGCACCAGTCGCTCGGACTCATCGCTCGTGCTCTGGTCCATGATGATGAGTTCCTGCGGAAAGCGTGTCTGCCGCAGCAGGGTCTCCACCGCAATGGAAAGGTCGTGAGGTCGGTTCAGCGTTGGAATCAGCACCGCAAGCGTTGGCGCTTCGACGGTGTTCGCAGCCACAGCAGTTCCGGGCGAATTTGTGCTCGCCGGGTCGCTTTCCGCATCCGTGGAAAAATGATTGTTCACGCCGGGTCATTATACCCAAGCAGCTGTCGCAGGCGTGATCAAATAGACGCCGCGGCGGCAGCCTCGTACCGCCGAAAGTAACTTCCAGTGCCGCGATGTTCCGCAATGAGCAACGCCGCTTATTTTGCGCTCGCGCCCGCCTGCGGATATCTGGCACACTGTTTGCGCACATCGGAATCCGCCATGTCCAGCGATACCCAGACCGCGCCGGTCGTTTGCCCGCCAGGTTCCATGCAGCGAGCCGCGATGTTGCGTGGCCTTGTGATTGTCTGCTGTGTGCTGCTGGCCTACGCTCCTGTCCTGGTTCATCTGGTGCAACAGTGGTGGAATGAGCCCGATTACTCGCACGGCTTCCTGGTCCCGCTCTTCAGCGCCTATGTGCTCTGGCAGCATCGCCGCGAAATTCGCCACGTTGCGCCCCGCCCTTCGTGGACCGGAATGCTCGTACTCTGCCTCTCGCTCGGCGTGCTCGTTCTTGGGACGCTTGCCGCCGAACTCTTTCTGCAGCGCATCTCGCTGCTGGGCGTGCTCGCTGGCCTCATCGTCTGGTTCTGGGGACGCCCCATGTTGCGCGCAGTGGCTTTCCCGCTGCTGTTTCTATTGTTGATGATCCCGTTCCCCGGAGTCATCTATTACCAGATCGTCTTCCCCTTGCAGATTCTGGCCTCGCGGATGGCCACATGGTTTCTTCATCAGATCAATCTGTTCCCAGTGATGCGCGAGGGCAACGTGATTGTCCTTTCCTCCACCCGTCTTGAGGTGGCGGAGGCTTGCAGCGGAGTGCGCTCACTGCTCTCACTCCTGAGCATCGCGGTGATGTACTCGTACCTTGCAGAGAAGAACAATTACATTCGCTGGATTCTCTGTCTGCTGGTGCTTCCCATCGCAGTGGCGGGCAACGCCGGGCGGGTAGTCTTCGCCGCCATCTCTGCCGAACTCGGTGGCGCTTCTGCCGCAGAAGGCTGGTCGCATCTTCTCTCCGGACTCTTCCTCTTCTTCATCTCCACACTCCTTCTCCTGCTCTGCCACGCGATTCTTCAATTCTTCGCGCGCCGCATAGGCAGTCGCCGGGAGGCCGCATGACGGGATATCGCTGGTGGCTGGCCGTCCTGGTGCTGCTGGCTGCGGCCTTTGAATCCGCCCTGCCGCGCGCGGAGGTGCCGATAGCTCCAGCGCTGCTGCAAAATCTCCCCGCTTCCATCGCCGGGTGGACGGCGCAGGACAGTGCCATCGAGCCGCGATTGGTCACGGCCTCACGCGTGGACAGCTATCTGAATCGCATCTATCGGCGTGACACCGGCGAAGAGATCGGCCTCTACGTCGGCTACTACAAGAGCCAGCGCGCGGGAGACTCCGTGCACTCGCCCAAGAACTGCCTTCCCGGAGCAGGATGGCAGGCCGTGCGCGCAACCCAGATTGCGTTTACCATGCGCCAGAGCTTCTCGCCTGAAGCCAATCTCTACATCGTGGAGAACGAGCACCAGCGATATGTCGTCCTCTATTGGTATCAGTCGCACGGCAAGGTCATTGCCAGCGAGTACCGAGCCAAGCTCCAGACCATGCATGACGCGATCCTGCTTCACCGCACGGACTCCGCGCTGGTGCGCATCACGGTCCCGGTCGCAGGCGATGAGGCGCGCGCCACTCAATCCGCCATCGCATTTGCATCCTTGATTGCGCCCCGGGTGGATGAAGTTCTCCCCCACTAGACCGGAATCTCTGCTGCCTTTCCAGCACTACCGGCACGCTCGTTCAGCGCGTTGCCCGTCTCAAACTGAGAAGCAATCTTCGGTAACTCCAATGGTCAGGTACTAACGATTTTCAAACCCCCTCCAAGTTACCTAAGTAAGTTGTGAGCCCTATAAGGAGTGGTCGATGATCTCTCCAGTTAGGAGGGTTCCCGATGTTACTCACAGCATGTCTGTTACTCGGAGTTCTGACAGCCGAGCCCCAACCAGGGCTGCCTGATGGAACTTCTGGTCGCGAGATGCTGACAGTGCCGGTTGCAACCCTTTCGAACCGCCCTGACCCGCAAACCGTCCTCCTGAATCTGATTAACGACGAGCGCAACAGAGCTGGCCTGAAGCCCCTGACCTGGGACGCAAAGCTGGCGCAGGCTGCGCGCGATCATGCCGAGGTTATGTCCCAGGAGGGCCGTCTCTCGCACCAGTTCGCAGGAGAGCCGGCCCTTCTGGAACGCCTCACCCGCCGCTCGGTTCGTCTTGATTCCGCCAGCGAAAATGTTGTGTATGACGTGACCGCAGAAGGCGCCCACGAAGCGTTTGACAAGTCCACGCCGCACCGCATCAACATGCTCAACGCCTCATATGATGGCGTAGGCATTGCGGTGATCGACCGTGATGGCGTGCTCTACGTGGTGGAAGATTTCGCGCACCGCATCTTCGATCAGGATGACGATGCCGCCGCGCAACGCATTGCCAGCAATTTTGCCGGAGTCCGCCAGCAGTCCGGCTTGCCGCCGCTCGAACTGGTCGATAACGCCCGCGTGCATGAGTTTGTGGAGCAGATGGCCGAGCGCGGAACGCCAGACAGCCACGCGCCGCTCACGCTGCCCGGAGCGCGTTACGCAGCCTCCTACGCCACTACCAGCCTCAATGAGATTCCCGCCACGGTTGCGCGTCTTGCATCCTTCCGCGGCGCGGGGACTTACACGGTCGGTGTCCGCTTCGCCCGCACGGACAAGTACCCCTCGGGACTCTTCTGGGTCAGCATTGTCCTCTTCGACGGAAACACCGCGATGGCACGCAACTAACCTCTCGCGACTGAACCATGATCTACATTGCCCGGTCTGAACTTTCACGTTTCTCAAATTGCCTGTAGAGCCGATAATGTCCACAAGGCGCCGTGCCGTTTTGGAGTGCGCCAATTTTGCCGGAATCAGGAATCACCGCCCGTGCCACTCAAGCTTGAACCTCTGACTGCGGAGCAGATTGCTCGCTGGGACTCCCTTATCGCGGAGTTTCCCCGGCGCAGTGTCTTTCATCGCCAGGCATGGTTCCAGTCTCTTGAAGAGATTCAGCAGGCCGAGTGGAGGTACTGGGCGGTCACCGACCACGGCCGCACCATCGGGTACTTTTCCGGCGGCATCATCCATCGTGGACCCTTCCGCATTCTCGGTAGCCCCTTGCGCACATGGCGCACCAATCACATTGGCCCATTGCTCGAGGATGGCGCGGACAAAGAGGCGTTCGTCCAGGCGCTCGACGAGCTGGCGCGCGAAGAGCGTCTCGACATGATTGAGATCGAGTATCCTGACATGCCGCATGCCGCCTATGAAGCAGCATCCTTCGCCTGCCACCAGACGTGGACCAACCAGTTGCAGCTCACCGGCGACATTCCTTCCATGCTGCGGCGCGCCACCCGCGGACGCCGCTACGGCATTCGCCGCGCACAGCGCAGCGGCCTTGAAGTGGTGGAGTGCGAGAACGCTGCCTTCCTCGTGCATGACCAACTCTCCCGCACCCTGCAGAGCAAGGGCGCGGTCTGCCCATTCTCCGCCGAGTTTCCGGAGGCCATTGTCCGCAACCTGCGCCCCCTCGGACTGATCCACACTCTCGGGGTGCGCAACCCCAAGGGCGAAATGGTCGCCGCTGGGCTCTTTCCCTATGACAACGGCACGGTTTATCTCTGGGAGTGTTCCAGCGAAATGCGTGGTCGTCACCACCATCCCAACGATCTGCTGCATTGGGGCCTCATCTGCCGCGCTGCACTTGAGGGAATCAGCGTCTATGACATGAGCGGCTACGGTCGCTTCAACCGCTCCTTTGGAACGGACCTTGTAGCCGTGCATCGCTGGAACAAGTGTTTTTCCACCTCTGCGCGTGCCGCTCGCAGCGTCTATGAGAGCCTGCTGAAGTTCAACCGCCGTGACAATCTTCTGAGCCGCCTCATCTCGCCCGTCGTTCGATAATTCAGCAGGGCAGGTCCTCCGCTCATTGGCAAAGTTGAAGTCCACGAGGGCGCAGCAAGAAGCCAACCGTTTGTCGGTTGGCTGCGGGTGACACTTGAATAAGTTGTTGCTCGGCGTAAGTAGTTGAAACGATTGGTGAGCGCGCTGGGACTCGAACCCAGGACCCACGCCTTAAAAG
>Ga0181528_10000263_pt1 | contig 43430 bp, 33 predicted proteins | sample PEATcosm2014_Bin_47_FD_119742 | JGI IMG/M metagenome (GOLD analysis project Ga0181528, IMG submission 119742) | Peatland microbial communities from MTU Mesocosm Facility, Houghton, MI, USA - PEATcosm2014_Bin10_10_metaG | ecosystem: Environmental > Terrestrial > Soil > Wetlands > Peat | place...
GAGAGCTATGAATTGCGCACAACATCCCGACACGGCAGCGGTGGGTTACTGCCGGAGCTGTGGCAAGGCGCTCTGCGAAGCCTGCAAGCGTGAGGTGCAGGGAACGTACTACTGCGAATCGTGCCTGGGAACGCGGATTCATCCGGGAGCAGCTGGAGGGTTCGGCGCAGGCGCAGGATACGAGCAAGCGCGTGGTCCTGAGGATGCGAGTCCGGGGCTGGCGTTGTTTCTCGGATTTATTCCGGGGGTAGGGGCGTTTTACAACGGACAGTTTCTGAAGGGCTTTGTGCACGTGATCGTGATGAGCACGCTGATCTGGATGTCAGACCACGGGATGGGAGCGTTCGCCGGATTGCTGATCGCGGCGTGGGTCTTCTACATGGTGTTCGACGCCTGGACGACGGCGAAGGCGCGGCGCGACGGGCTGCCGATTCCTGATCCGATTGGGCTGAACGCGATTCTGGAAGGACGCGAAGGCACCTTTCGCGAGCGCGTGGAGCAGGCCGGTGAACGGATCGGAACGCACGTGGAATATGCGGCGCAAAACATTGGACAGCACTGGCAGAAGGCAGGGGGAGCAACTCCGCCGGGGACAACGGCTAAGGCGGCGGCGGGAGATGCGGCGACCGGCGGGAACCCAGGGGCGAATGCTTCGAGCGCGAATCCGGGGGTGAACCCGAGCGCGAATCCGGGTGGGCCGCCTGCAGGCGGGTACTATCCGGGAGCGGAGGGTGCGTACCACGGGGCTCGGCGGGAACACAGCCCGATGGGAGCAGTGGTGCTGATTGGACTGGGAGTGCTGTTCCTGCTGGCGAATCTGGGGTGGTTCAGCTTTCACTGGATTAGCCAATTCTGGCCGGTGATTCTGATTGTGATTGGGGTGTGGTTGTTCCTTCAACGCCGGCGCGATGCACGGTAAAGGGAGATCTGCGATGCGATATTACCAACCGAATCCGGCCTGCGGCTGTGGCCGATGCAGTACCCGTGGCTTGATGGGTCCGGCGGTGCTGGTGACGCTGGGGCTGCTGTTTCTGCTGGGAAATATGACGGACTATTCGTTTGACCGGACGTGGCCGATCCTGCTGATTGTCATTGGGGCAGTCAATGTGGCACGGTATGTACTGCCGAATCAGGGACATATAAATCCTGGACAGTACCCGCCGCCGTATCAGGCTCCGGTTGGGGGGAGTGCAACGAATGCGGCTGGGATGGCGCATGAGCCGGTGATCACGCCTCCTCCGGCACCGAGCGCGGGAGCACTGGGAGATGGCCGAGGAGAGAACGACGAGGTGCAAAATGGCTAGCCCGGGCGCAATATATGTACCGCCTCCGCGTCGGCATTCGGTGGTGGGGCCGCTGATTCTGATTGTGATTGGGGTGCTGTTTCTGCTGCGGAACTTTGGCTTCCGGCTGCCGCTGCTGCACCAGTTTGTGCAGTACTGGCCGCTGCTGCTGGTGGTGATCGGATTGGTGCGGCTGGCAGAGTACTTTGCGGCCCGCAACCGGCAGCAACCAGTGCCGCGAATGGGCGGCGGAACGGTGTTTCTGCTGGTGATTGTGATTGTGGTGGGAGCGGGTTTGAGCGCGCTGTTCCACGCCCGCAACGAGATCAACTGGGGCTCGGTGCGGGATAACGTCGACATGGATGACCAGTGGATGCATCTGTTCGGCAACCAGTACACCTTCGATGGCGAAGTGACGCAGGCGCTGCCCGCGGGCGGGGCGGTTCGGGTGGACTGCGAGCGGGGCAACATCACGGTGAACAGTTGGGATCAGGCGCAGGTCAAGGTGGTGTACCACAAGCGGATTTTTGCCGGGAGCCAGAGGGAAGCGGATTCGACAAATCAGGCGACGGCTACGCGGTTGGTTGCGCAGGGCACGACGGTGGAGGTACAGGGCAATACGGAAGGCGCAGGAGCCAAAGGGGTTGCGTCCGACCTGGAAGTGTATGTTCCGCTGAAGGCGGATGTGGAGTTGACGGCGCGTCGTGGGGATATCTCAGTGACCGAGCATACGGGCGACGTGAGAGTGAACTCGCAGCGCGGGGATGTGAACGTGGATCAGGTGACGGGAAACGTCAACGTCACGAGCCGGAAAGGGTCGCTCGCGGCCAGCAACGTGAACGGGAAGGTAACGGCGGACGGACGGGTGGATGATTTGACGCTGGAATCGATTGCGGGGCCGGTGCTGATTACGGCGGATATTTTTGGCGACACGCGGCTGGCAAAGCTGGAAAAGGGGGCGACGATTCGCACCTCGCGGACGGAGTTGGAGCTGGCCAAGCTGGATGGGGAGCTGACGATGGATTCCGGCGACTTGCAGGGGGATGGATTGCAGGGGCCGCTCTCGCTCTCGACCAAGGCCAAGGATGTGAGTTTGCGGAATTTGAAGGGCGATGTTCATATCAGCGACGACCACGGCGATATCAGCCTGGAAAGCAATTCGGCGGCGGCACTGGGCAATTTGGACCTGACGACGCATCATGGCGACGTGCACCTGCGGCTGCCGGCGAAGGCGAATTTCCAGTATCAGGTGGTGACCCGGCACGGCGACATTTCGACGGATTTCGAGAGCGTGCGGGCAGAGAACCATACCGGGGCTTCGACCGCGACAGGGACGGTGGGCAAAGGCGGAGTGAAGATCAATGTCACGTCGGATACGGGCGATATCGAGATCAGCAAGGCCTCGAACGCTCCGGAGACGGAGCCGGGGCCTCCGGCAAAGCCACCGAAGCCGGGCAAGCCGGGGAATAAGGTGGGCGATGTCGAGGTGATGTAGGGTTAGCCAAGAAGCGTGTATTTCTCGGCAGCAGAGTGGAATGAAAGCTGGAATGAGAATCCGGAGAGCCTGGGCGGATAAAGCCAGACTCTCCGGTTTGCTTTGCGGATAAGTTGTTGATGGGGAAAGCGCTTGCCTTACATCAACCGAAGTTGATGGGATGCTTTCCGAGCCAATGGGAGTCACGGGTGGTGCCGATCTTGCGCATGGCTCCGCGGGCGATTCCGGAGGATAGTTCGCGGGTCTCCCAAGCGACCCCGGCGGTGAAGCCGACGAAGCCGCCGACGACTCCCATGGCGACGACGGCGGCGGTGTTTGGCTTGCGACGCTGGACCAGCAGACCGCAGAGCGCACCGACGCCGGCACCCATCACGGTCGGAGCCCAGGAGGCGCGTGCGGATCGCGAGAGGAGCTCGCCGACAGGCTTTTCCTGGAGAAGTGAATCCGCTGCGGTACGTGCCCCCTGCCATCCGGAGTCCGCGAGATCGCGCCCATATTCCAATTCCGACTTCAGCCAATCACCGATTTTCATTGCCAACCATCCTAATTAGGCTGCTTAAGAGTTCGGTACCAATGAGATTTGATAGTAACTCTGACCGGGCGAAAGCGAAAGCAAACATACGCACGGGAAGATCGCTTTTTCACCGAGAGGAACCTTTGCAGGATTGGGATGTTCGCGTGAGTGCGATCTAGAGAGTTCTGGAAGAGGTGTGTTGCGCGGAGCGGAAAAAACCCCGGCCAGTGTGGAGAGGCCGGGGTCTGGGAGCGAACGCCAGGGGCTAGGGCTGCTGAGCCAACAACATTCCCTGGTAGAGGCTTGAGGAATCGGTGGAGAAGATGTAGATGGTGCTGGGGTCGACGGTGTAGAAGGCGACGGGGACGGTGCCGATGAATCCGGTGCTACGCCCAAAAGTGGGATCGATGGAGTAACTGCCGGTAGTCGGATTGTCGATGCCGAGGCCATTATTGTCGGTTTGTGAATCGATGGTGCCGGTGAGGTTGCCGAGGCCATTGGAGAGGAAGTTTCCGGTGGACTCGACATCGCCGAGGCTGCTGCTGGCGCCGGAGAGATTCTCGGCGTAGTTGCCAGTGACGTTGGCGGTGTTGAGATTGATGGTCTGGCCGCGCATGGTGCCCGTCTGCAACAGGGTGGAACTGGTGGTGAGAAGCGTGGACTGCGAGGGCGAAACCTGCCAGCCTACTAATCCCAAGCTGGTAGTGATGGCGGAGTAGTTCAGGTTGGCTTGCCAGCGGCCAGTAGCGGCGGCGGCGAAGCTTCCGGAGAAGCTGGTGTCGGTAAGTAGACTACCCGCGTCGTTGTAGTCGGCGAAGCCGTTGGCGATACTGGCGCCGCTGAGCGTAAAGCGTCCGGTCTCGATCGCCGGATTGCCGCTGCTGTCAGTGCCGGAGATGTTGAAGACCTGGTTGGTGGATGTAAATGTGCCGTTCACGCCGGTGGCCTGCTGGTCGGCATAGCCGTGGAGGAAGAACTTGTTGTCGGTGCTGATCAACTCCAGACGGCTGGGCGAGACGCAGTAGACGATGAAGTTGTGGGCTGCCTGAGCGGTGGAGGTGTTCGGGGTGGCGTAGGCGGCGGTGCCGCGGCCGGTGGAAGTGAGGCTGTAGGTGCCGGTGGAGATGGCGAGCGATCCGTTGAGATCGAAGCTGCCAGCATCGTTTTCGTCGATGGTGCCGGCGATGCCGTTGCCGCCAAAGGTGAGTCCGCCGACGGCTCCGTAGGGAAGTTTGCCGGTGTCTTCGCCATCAAGACGGATGACGTAGTTCCCGGCGAGGGTGGTGGGGACGGTGGTGGCCTGCGCTTCGATTCTGCCGGTGGCGTCGACGATGACGTTGTTGGAGGTGGTGCCGTTCTGGAAGAGTTTGCCAGCCGAGGGGGATTCGAGGACAAAGCGGTAGATGACCTGGCCGGAGCCGCCGTTGAGGATCAACTGGCCGCGCCCATCCTGATTGACGCTGTAGGTTCCGGTAATCGATTCGCCTAAGGTCTGTCCGCCACCGTCGTTGACGGTGTCACGGGTTCCGGAGACGACATTGCCATTGCCATCGGTTTTGAAGACTCCGGCCACGGCGAAGGCGTTGTTGGCAGTGAAGCCGTTGGCGGCGAGGACGTAGTTCCCGTTGAGGCTGGCGTTGGAGAAGCCGGCGCTGTTTCCGCCCGAGGGTGCCGGGGGAACGGAGATGGAGTTGGATGATCCTCCACCGCAGGCGACGAGGGCTGCCAGAGAAACGATGCTGAGCAGGGTGAGAAGGATTTTGCGCATAGGGATACCCATTTGGAGAGAAATCTCCGCTGAGTTGTAAACACCTGGGCGGAAGGAAAGTTGTGCAATAAAATTAAGAAATGAACAGTTCATTGGTTACGTTTCCGCCCACGGCGCTGAGCAAGGAGCTGTACCTGATCGGTTTCCGTATGGACCCGGATGCGGAAGGTCCGCAGTTTTACACGCTGATTGGGTCCGAGGGGGAGAACGAACGGCCGATTACCAAAGGCGACCGGATACTGTTCTTCCGCAGGCCGGGAGACGCTTTGAAGGCGTTGAGCGCGAGCGACAATGGGTTCAGCGAGGTGCGTCCGGTGCCGACGGATTTGGAGTTGCTGTGCGACATCAGCGAGGCGCTCTACGTTACCAATCAGGCGGCAGAGGACGGAGATGGATTGCTGTTCGAGCTGATCGCAGTGTTCGACGACCTGCTGCGGGCGGTGAAGCTGAATGTTCCCGCCGCGTACACGACAGTGCTGGCGACGATGGCCGAACGGCTGGGCGAGACTCCGGAGTTTGCGAGCTTTCTGGCGGAGAGCGGGTTGACCCGGGAGACGCTGGAAGATGCTCTGCTATGGTGCGTAGGGGCCGTGGCCGTAAAGAGCAGTTGGGTGGGATAAGAGGCGAGCGTCGGTGCGATTTCCGTTCCGGGATCGGTGGATAGACGCCCTGTAGTCGACGGGTATTTTCCCAATAATCGCTTTCGTTCAGCATATGCTTTGTCTTGGACAAGTTGCTGACTGTAGCGTCTTCGCCGGCTGAGCAAACCATGAGGTCAAAATGATTCCGGAAAAAGTACTGGAAATTATGAAACAGGATGGAGTGGTTGCAATTGCAACCTTAGGAAAAGATGGACCGCACATGGTCAATACCTGGAATAGCTATTTACGGGCCACCGAAGATGGGCGTCTGTTGATTCCTGCCGGTTACATGCATCGTACTGAGGCAAACGTAGCTTTCAATCCGGAGGTTTTAATCACCTTGGGGAGCAGCAAGATCAGAGGCCTTCATGGACCGGGTACAGGTTTCCTGATCAAGGGGAGGGCCGCATTTGTGACTTCTGGTCCGGATTTTGATCTTCTAAAGGAAAAATTCAAATGGCTGCGCGCCACGATGGTCGTTACCATTGAGTCTGCCACTCAGACGATTTGAGTCGGAACAGAGCGTCCATCCCAATCTGTATACAACGTCAACAGCCCCACGTAAGCCAGATGGGGATTTATTCGGGCCACGCGCCTTCTGGTCCTTCTGGCGACTGGGCACGTTCGTGTTCTTGGCTCCAGAGCTCGTTGCTTACCCTTAGTTCTACTGCGGCTCACCTAGACCGAAAAACCTAGCTTCCCTAAGGTGTTCAGCCGGGGCATTTGGCCTCCAGGCTCGCCCACAGTAGTCAGATGAAGAAGCTTCTTTTCGGCATACTCACGTTTTGCCTGTCTCTCAGCGTGGCTTGCGGTAGTGGCGCTAAAGCTAGCCAGACTGGCCAGCCGAGCTCACCAGCGACGACAGCGCCAACGGCACCACCCGCAACCACGACAGCACCAACCACGACAGCACCAACCACAACAGCGCCAACCACAACCGAACCAACCACTACGACAGCGACGCCCACCGGCGCACTTCCCACGCCTCCCTCGACGGCAATGGTCTTTAGCAACATTGAACAGATGGCCACCGGATGGAGCTCTTGCGACACGGCGGCGTGCGCTGGCGGCACTGGCGAAGGTACCTACTGGCAGGCATTCGATCAGTCGTCGCCTTCGCTCAGCGGCCGCAGCATGGAGATCTACCAGGATGGCAGCTACAGCAACGCCCTCTGGACCCGCAAAATGGGTGCCAACGACGCCGCGACGAGTTTTCTGTGGGACTTCTACGTGCAGCTTGACAGTGCCTCTGTAGACGCGGGGCAGGCCCTCGAATATGACGCTTTTCAGTTCGTGGGCGGCTACAACTACATGATGGGCACGGAGTGCAACTACGCGGCCGGCGTGTGGGATACCTGGAACGAATCCGCCGGGCAATGGCTACACACTACCATCCCCTGCACGAAGTTCGCGGCCGGAAGCTGGCACCATATTCAGTGGTATATGACCGACGACCATACGAATCACACTTACACCTATAAAACGCTTGTGGTTGACGGTGTGGTGTACAACCTGAACCAGACGCAGCCCGCGAAAAACCTTGGTTCTGGTTGGACCGATAATGCCGGAGTGCAGTGGCAGCTCGACGTGAACGCCAGCGGCACTGGCTATCCTGAGTGGGTCGACAACGCGACGTTCAGCATCTGGTAAGTCGCAAGCGGCTGACCGCCTAGGCTTCAACGATCCCATCTTCGCTTGCCAAAAAAAGCAAGCGGAGACATCCGGTTCTTGCCCGCGGGGCATCCGGCCGACTTGCCGCTGGGTTAGCGGCGGGTGGTGGCGATCTCGGGGGAGAGGCTCTTGGCTTGCGGCGGAAATTCCAGGTGGTCGCGAATGAGGCTCTCCTGGAGCTTGGCGAAGGCGTCCTCGGGGGAATCGACAAACTGGAAGAGGTTCACGTCCTCAGGGGCGATGGTTCCGGCGTCGGCGAGGAATTCGAGGTTGAGGACGCGTCGCCAGTATTGCTCTCCGTAGAGGAGCACGTTCATTTTTTTGGCGAGCTTTTCGGTTTGGGCCAGAGTCAGGATCTCGAAGAGTTCGTCGAGGGTTCCGAAGCCGCCGGGAAAGACCACCAGGGCTTTGGCGAGATAAGCGAACCAGAGCTTACGCATGAAGAAGTAGTGGAACTCGAAATTGAGCTCCGGAGTGATGTAGGGATTGGGCTCCTGCTCACAGGGAAGGGCGATGTTGAGGCCGATGGTCTTGCCTCCGGCCTCGTGCGCGCCCCGGTTGGCGGCCTCCATGATTCCCCCGCCTCCGCCAGTGGTGACGACGAAGCGATGACGCTTGCCGGGCAGGGTGAGGGTCCAATCGGTGAGCATGTGCGCAAGGCTGCGGGCAGCCTCGTAGTATTGGGCCATGTCGACGACACGCTGGGCGCGATAGGCTTGCTGCTCGTGCTCGGGCGCGGCTTCGGCAGAGCCGGGACTGGCGAGCAACTGGACGGCTTCCTCGGCGCTGCTGAGGCTGCGGAAGCGGGCGGAGCCGAAGAACACTACGGTGTCCTGAATTTTTTCGCGGCGGAAGCGGGCGAGGGGCTCGGTGTACTCGGCGAGGATGCGTAAGGGACGGCCATCGGGGCCCTTGAGGAAGGTTTCATTTTCGTAAGCCAGAGGGGCGCGCGGAGTTGTGGGTTTCGTTTGATCAGCCATAAAGATTCACTTGCCAGTAAAGCTATCGCAGATCGCGATAGTGTACGGCGTCCGAGACTCCCATCCAGACATCGACTAGACCGACACCGGAGATCAATCCACGGACAAAATTCTGATTGAGGACGAACTTCAGGGTAGGCCATCCGGCGAGCAGCGGGTTCTGGGTCCAGAGGCGGGTCCACGGGAGCGCCATGACCAGCATGCCAGCCCAGACGGCAATGGCGACCTCAATCACCAGTAATAGACGCTGGGTCCACACCGGGGGATGAGCGGCGGGGGGGACAGCCTGGCCGGGATTGGCGTCCGGTGCCGGAGTTTGTGAGGTCTGCTTCAGCGGTCCTACTTCCATCGTTGATTCGATGCGTGCCTGATTTCTGACGATTGGCATGGCTTGGCGTCTGAGGCTACCCGAATCCTGTTGCCTATCACGAACCTGATTCTACCCTGAAGACCGCAAAAGACAGAAACGGCGACGGGCGCAGGGCAGAAAAAAGGAAGCGGAGTCGCCCGAACTCTGTACCCGCATTCGCCAAAAGAAGGCGGATGTGGGCCACCGACTCAGACGGCGGAGCGCAATTCGTGGATACGGGAGGCAACGTCGCGGTAGTCGATGTTGGTGCCATAGACCTCCATAAAGCGATCGAGCGCCTCACGTTTCATTCCAGCAGCGGCGTAGGCGCTGGCCAGTTCGTAATTGACGGCGGTGTGCGACTCCTCGTCGGGCGCTGCCTCCAAGGCACGGAGGAACCACTTGAACGAGGCTTCGGGCACGGACTTCTCGACAAAGCAGGTGGCGAGCCAGATATAAGCCTCCTGGGTGCGGGCGGGGCTCAATCCCTGTCCGGCCAGTCGGCACACCTTTTGCAACTCACCGATGGCCTCATCGAGCAAACCCATCTCGCGGAAGGCGATGCCGAGATTGAAGTGAGTTTCCGGATCGTTATCGTCGTTCTCCGGCATGGCCAGTTCGCGCTCGAAGTCCTGGAGGAGATCGCCAAAGACGCTGGGTGTGGACGCCGGGACCGGGTCGGCAATGGGGTCGGCGACGGATTCGGCTGCAGCCGCCATGTAGGGCACGAGATTCTGCTCGCTGAGGGGTGGAAGGGGCAGGAAGAGATCGGTTCCGCCGGGAGCGAAGGCGCTGGCCGGAGCTGCCGTGGGCTCGGCGGGCGGTGGGACGTTATTGGCAACCCAGGGCGCGGCATTAGTCGTGACAACGGGCTGGGGCTCGGGCGAAGCAGAGGGCGGCGGAGAGGGTTCGCGGCGAGGCTGCTGAGCGGGAACGAAGCTGTCGCCCAGCTCGAAATCCAACTCGGCGGCTAAAGAGCTGAGAGTGGGCGCGGGAGCTGGAGGAGGGAGCGGTGACGGCTCGACGGCTGGAGTGGGCGAAGACAGATCACCACTGACTTCAATGACTTCGACGGGAGCGTAAGGCGTCTGCGCCGGGAGGTCGACGGGAGCGGGGCTGGGCCGGCCTTGGCGCAACTCGGCGCGAAACGCGGGCAGGTCATGGTGCAGGGGGCTGGCGGCGGCAAGCCGGGAGATTGCGGTCTCGGCCTGAGCCCAGATCTGCTGGGCAAGGCAGAAGCGCACCTCCTCGATCAGCTCCGGAACGTCTTCCGTGGATTCGACCGGAGAAACAGGCGGCGCGGCCGCGGAGGGAGACGGCGGGGCGGCGGTATCATGCCAGACGGCTTCCCACTCGGCGGAGAGATCGATTTCTTCGGCACTGCCGGTTGTGTCCTCATCAGTGGGCGAAAGATCGAAATCGCGGGCGGTGAACTCGCCGTTTTTGGCCTCCCAGGTGGTGGTCTGGCTGGTACCAGCGCGCTGGGCGTAATAGCCGGCAGCCTCGGTCTCTCCAAGGCTTTCCAGGACGCGGTGCATGGTGCCGTAGCAACTTGCGGCCTTGGTGGATTCACCCTCCTGGCCGTAGAGCAGGCCGAGGGTGCGATTGAGGCGCAGATCCTCGGGGGCACTCTGCAAGGCAAGCTCCAAGGCATTGATTCCACTCTTCTTGGAGGAGAATGACTCGCAGAGTTCAGCTTCGGTGAGGGCGGCGGTGATGACCTCCTCGACCTGCGGCGAGTAATTCTGCGTGGGCAGAGTGGGTTCATTGCCGGAGAGGAACTCTTCGAGGGTGCGGGGCTCATCGAGCTTGGCTCCAGGAATTGGAGCAGGTGTGTCCGGAGCGAGGCGGGTGCAGACCTGGCGATACGCTTGAAGATGGGCGGCGTTCTCCGGCTCCAGTTCGATGAGCTCCTTGTAGGCGTCGCGAGCGCGCTCAAGCTGGCCGCTTTGCACACAGGCGTGAGCTTCGAGTTCGAGGATCTCGGCGATCATGGAGGTTTCGCCGGCGCACTGGAAGAGACGATAGAGGATCTGTAGCGCCTCGGGATTCGTGCGTACTTTGGAGATGGCACCGTGCAGATGGGCCATCACCTCCTCTTTATCGTGGGCGAGGAGTTCGGTGGAAAACTCGTTGTAGAGGTTGAGCGCGGCGGGGGTGTCGTTTTCCTTGTAGAGGCGCGACGCTACCTTCAACACGCCATCGGCATCGTGGTGCACGGTCATCAACTTGCGGCCGACCGGCAGGGCTTCGTCAAGTTTGCCAAGGTTTAAGTAGGCGGAGAGGAGATTGCGCAGGCCGTCGACCCGGGAGTCGAGATCGGGGATGGCTTCGTAGAGTTCGGCAGCCTTTTCGGAGTTTCCCAACTCGAAGGTGACCTGGGCGCGGAGCTCCTGAGCTCGCAGGTTGGTGCGGTCGAGTGCGATGAGGCGTTCGAGAATCTTCTGCGCGGGCTCGAGGGCATGGCGTTCGACGAGGGTGGAGGCGGTCTGAGCCAGCATTTGCTTGGCTTCGTCCTTCTGACCGCTGGTATTCATGAGGTCGGCGGTGCGGGTAATCACCTGCACATTTTCCGGGTCGAACAGGACAAGCTGCTTGAGCAGGCGGAGGGTTTCCTTGGACTGGCCCTTGCGGGTATAGACCTCGGCGGCCTGGAGCAGGGCGGAGCGGGCATCACTGACCAGTCCCTGCTTGCGGTAGAGCTCGGCGAGCTTTTCCATGGCCGCCAGATCGTTGCTATCGAGCTTGACGATCTTCTTATACATCGCGATCGATTTCAGCAGGGTGCCGTCGGCGGCGTAGGCTTCCGCGATGACACGGAAGCGTTCGATGGCCTCTTTGTTCTGGCCGAGGCGGGAATAGATATCGCCCACGGTATTGAGGATGGCGAGATCGCGAGGTTCAACCTGCAGAATCTTGCCGTATTCGGAGATGGCGTTTGGCAGCTTATTCTGCTGTAAATATCGTTCGGCTTTTGCCCGCGATTTTTCTTTGCTGTAACCGAATCCGAACATGATTGCACTCCAAGCGCATGCAGCGGCAGCGGACCGCGACCTGGAAACCGTAGAAGCAGGGATCGACCCGTGTATTTTGCTAACGTAACACAGCTTCCCCGCGGCGGAAACCACCCAAAGCACCGAGGCGGCGGATTTGGGGGACATGTCCCACTGGGGAACCTGATAAGTGAACGATTGACAGCGTAAGACGGCGTCGTTAGGGTTAGGGCTTGTTTACCCAATGAAAGCCGTGGGAACCTTATCGCAAGCGGTTACGTATTCGATAGTGGTGGGCGCTGCCCAGGTTTGGAGACCGATGCGCGGAATCAGGCTGAAGGAACCGGCGATGATTGCGCTGGAAACGATGCTCTCGCACAAGCTGCGCTCGTTTCTGATGCTGCTCGGCGTGATTCTCTCGGTATCCACCCTGATTTTGGTGGTGGCCCTGATCAACGGCACCAACACATTTATTGCCGATCGGGTGGCGAATATGGGCAACGGCGTATTCTTGGTCGCGCGCTACGGGATTATCAACAGCCGGGAAGATTTTGTGAAAGCGGTGCGGCGCAACAAGCAGCTCAGCTACGACGACTTTGTGGCGCTGCGCGATGGACTGAAGCTGCCGAAAAACGTGGGGTTGGAGTGCCGATTCACCGATACGGCACGGCACGACGCGAAGAGCTCCGAGGATGTTTCGGTGCGTGGGGTGACGGCGAACATCGGCGAAATGGATATCGAGGAGGTGGCGCGCGGCCGCTACATCAGCGATAACGACAACGAACACCGCAGTTTGACAGCGATGATCGGAGATGAGCTGGTTAAGAAGTTGTTCCCCAACACGGACCCCATGGGCAAGACGGTGACGGTGCGGGGCTACGAGTTTGAGGTTGTCGGGATCGCAAAGCCAATTGGGAACGTGATGGGGCAGCCGCAGGACAACTTTATTTATATCCCGGTGGACACCTGGTTCAAGCTCAACGGCACACACTCGGACGACTTTGCCATCAACATCCAGGCACGCGGGCCGGAGTACATGGAGCAGACCAAGGACGAGGCGCGGGCGATGATGCGGGCGCGGCGGCACCTGGCACCGAACGAAGACGATAACTTTGGACTGTTTGGCGCCGATAATCTGATGGAGCTATGGAAGAATTTGACCGGAACGCTGGCGGGGGCGATGGTGGGATTTGTCTCCATCTTTCTGGTGATCGGCGGCGTGGTGATCATGAACGTGATGCTGGCCAGCGTGACCGAACGCACGCGTGAGATTGGCATCCGCAAATCGCTGGGGGCGCGCACCACGGATATCCTGAGCCAGTTTCTGGTGGAGGCATCGGTGATGAGCGCGATGGGCGGAGTGATGGGAATTCTGGTGGCGTGGGTTCTGGCGATGATTCTGGACAAGACGACGCCGCTGCCGATGTCGGTACCGCTGTCGGCAGTTCTGGTGGCGATCACGGTGTCCACCGCGGTGGGGCTGTTCTTCGGGGTGTATCCGGCGCGCAAGGCGGCACGGTTGAACCCGATTGAAGCGCTACGGGCGGAGTGAAGGCGATGGTTTCGATCCAGGATGACACCACGAGGGGAACACGAGTGAACTCGAAGCGCAGGTATTTCTCCTTTGGCGAAAGCGCGCGGCTGGCATTTGAAACGCTACTGGCAAATAAACTGCGCTCGGCGTTGACGGTGCTGGGAGTGTTCATTGCGGTGGTGGTGCTGGTGATGGTCTTCTCCATCATGTACGGGGTGGATGCGGATTTGCGCGCGCAACTGGAACAGTACGGCACCAACACGCTGTTTGTTTATAAGTTCGAACCGGGAATCCAACTGCGCCAGTTGCCGCAGGAATTGCGCATGCGCAAGCCTTTGAAGTATGAGGACGCGGAGGCGATCCGCGAGGAAGCACCGTCGGTAAAAGAAGTCTGCGTGGAACTGGACCCGACGAGCTTTGTTCCGGGAACGCCGGCCTTTATTCCCACGGCACGCTACAACGGTAAGGAAGTTCTGGCAGTGAACTTCGAGGGGGTGACGCCCTCGTTTCAGACGGTGCAGAACTCGCGCATGGAGCAGGGGAGATTCCTGACCGAGAGCGAAAATAGCCATCGGCTGGATGTTGCGGTGATTGGACACGATCTGGCGGAGACGCTGTTTCCGGCGAAGGACGCCATCGGCAAGGATTTGCAAGTCACCGGAATGACGTTCCGGATTATTGGTGTGATTGAGAAGAGCAAAGGGGTATTCCTGCGGGACAACTCGGCCGACAAACAGGTGTTCATCCCCTACCTCTCCTACCTGAAACACCGGCCGCAGGATAAGGAAAACTTCATCACGGCACTGGCGGCGGAGGGTAAGAAGTCGCAGGCGACGGACGAGATCACGGGGATTCTGCGGCGCCGGCGGGGCGATGGCTTCAACAAACCGGACAGCTTTGGGATCTCCTCGGCGGAGGCGATTTCCAATCAGTTCCGCAGCATCATGGGATCGATTGCACTGCTGACGATTGCGGTGGCATCGGTGGGAATGCTGGTAGGCGGAGTCGGGGTGATGAACATCATGCTGATGTCGGTGACCGAGCGCACCCACGAGATTGGCGTGCGCAAGGCGATTGGCGCACGCAGCAAGGACGTGGTGCGACAGTTCCTGGTGGAGGCCGTGGTGCTGACCGGCACAGCGGGGATTGCGGCAGTGGTCTTCTGCCTGGCGCTGATCGCCGTGCTTAATGTCGCGCTACCGCAGGTGCCCGCGGCAGTTCCGGGCTGGGTGATTCCAGCGGCGGTGGCGGCAGCAATGAGCGTGGGGCTGTTCTTTGGAATTTATCCGGCGGCCAAGGCGGCCAAACTGGACCCGGTGGAAGCTCTGCGCTATGAATAGTCAGCGGAAGCGGCGCTTCCGCGAAGCTTCTCTGATCTTGGGGTTTTCATTGGACCAGGTGGATGGTACGGCGTGCGGGGCGGCGGCGCTCGTGCATCTCGCGGGACATTTGCTTGATGTGTGCGGGAGAGAGCCATTCCGTAATGGCGGGAAACACCACGGTCTCCTCCAGGCAGAGGTGGGCGGCGAAGATCTGGTTGAGGGCCTGGGTGACATGATCGAGACGGTGCGAGAGGAAGGGCAGATGGTGGGGCTGGCGGCCGAGGGAAGCGCACAGGGGCAACAATTCGGTCAGCAGTTCGTGGATTGCTTTGTGCTGCTCGACCATGGTTTCAGCAGCTTCCCGCACCAGTCCGCCGGGCGGCAGAGCCGCGTGCAGACGCAAGAACAGCGATTCATTCTCATCGGCCTCATGCAGCGGCAGGGCATCGCTGAAGTGGCGAAGGATGGAGGTGGCGGCCTGGGCGATTTCCTGGTGTGGCGCGTTTTCGGCATCAGCCAAGGTTCGGCTCAACTGCATGAAGTGGCGGGTGCGGGCGTGGCAGCCGAGCAGCATTTCAAGGGGAGTGGCGGAGGCCGACAGGTTCGCGGAATCATTGCCGGAAATTCTGATGAATCTCATCTCTTTACTGTCTAACCTTGGGGCGGGAGTTGTCGAGGACAAGCGTCACAAACTAAATGTCTTTTTTACTCAGTGACTTAGCTTTTTTCGATAAATTCAGGTATACACATTAAAAGATAGAGTGCTACAATGCTCACGCTTTTGATTTGGAAGGACGCAAGCGGTAGAGGCGCCCTGAGAGCGAGAAACTAAGCGCTGCTCCGGAATACGTATCTGCAGACGAAATCCCTCCGATTCACTCAGCCTGATTTCAATTCACGAAGGAACATGTAACACCATGGAACAAGGAATCGTTAAGTGGTTCAATGACGCGAAGGGCTTTGGTTTCATCAGCCGCCAGAATGGCGAAGATGTTTTCGTTCACTTCTCGGCTATTCAAACGAATGGCTTCCGGAGTCTCAAGGAAGGCCAGGCGGTGCAGTTCAACGTTGTCAAAGGACCCAAGGGCTGGCAGGCAGAGAACGTGACGGCGGTTTAGTTTTTTCGCATCTGAAAAAGCTTTAGGAAAGGGCAGCCATCCCGGCTGCCCTTTTGCTGTTGCACACCCTGAGTACATGTCCTGAGTAATCTTGCGTTGCGCCCAAAATCTACGTACCATAGCTTTCCATCCGTCGAATAGTGGTGATGCGTGCAGGCGGCGAGGCTGGATGAATCCGCTCGGTTGCCGTGTTGGAGATTGCATTGAAGAAGAGTCTGCTGAGGCAATGTACGGAAGCGAATCGCGAGCTCTGGCTCCTGCTTTCGTTGTTTGTGATCGCCGCACTGTGTAATTTTCTGATTGCCAACCGCGGCATGCTGCTCAGCTTCTATACCTTTCCGACCTTGTTCTCCGCGTACTACTATGGACGGCGTCACGCGACCCTGACGGCGCTGGCCAGCGTCTTGCTGGCGGTGCTGATCACGTTTCTGAACCCAAACCTGTTCGGGCATCAGACAGAGGTGCTCGGTGTACAGAAGTGGTGCGACATCGGAGTGTGGGGCGGGTCACTGATTCTGACGGGCTTCGCCATGGGCACGCTGTACGACCGCAACGCGGCCCGGATGCGCGAGTTACGGGAGACCTATCACGGTGTGCTGATGATTCTGCGGCACTTCATTTCAAAGGATACTTACACCCAGAACCACTCGTATCGGGTCTCGATTTATGCGGCGCGGATGGCGGCGGAGATGGGCTTCGACGACGAACGCATTGAAGATGTGCGGGCCGCCGCACTGCTGCACGATATCGGGAAACTGGACATCAGCCGGGAGATTTTATACAAAGCGGCGCGACTGAACCCGACGGAGTACCAGGAGATGCGCGAACACGTGTCGCGCGGGGCGGCCCTGCTGGAACCTGTAGGCGGTTCACTGCGCCGGGTGCTGCCCATCATCCTGACGCATCACGACCGTTTCGATGGCTCCGGCTACAGCGATCGCGCAGGGGAGGAGATTCCGCTCGAAGCCCGCATCCTCTCAGTGGCCGACGCCTACGATGCGATTACCAGCGATCGCCCGTATCGCAAGGGGAGTACCGCGTACGAGGCGCGCGAAATCCTGGAGCGCGGAGCAGGACACGATTTTGATCCCGACGTGGTCGCCGCCTTTGTCCGCGCCTTCCGCAAACAACAGATGGACATTCCCGACCTGGTGGTTTAGCGCGGGTGAAGGCTGGAACTGGCGATCTGCATCGGTGGTGATTGGCGCGAGTTAGCTCATTGCGGAGAGTTGTGGATGGTCGTAGATCCCTCTCACATCCAACCTGAATGATTCCGTACAGGTGATCCCATTCCGGAAAACTAGAAAAATATCCGGAAACCAAGGGCAAGCGAAGTGATCTTCGTTCGCCCCTGGTCTCCGGTATGGTATGGCACTAGCAGCCTGACTTAGGCTTTGGCGCCTTTCGCTTTCAGTTCCAGAGCCGCCTTGATTCTTTCAGGAATCGCGGGAACCCGGAATACACGAGCGCCGACAGCGCTGTAAATGGCGTTGCAACACGCCGGGTGAACGGAGGTTAGCGTGACTTCGCCGCAACCAGCCTGTCCCAGGAGACCCGCTGGACGCGGAGTTTCAAGGTACAGCAGTTCAAAGTCGTCGGGAACGTCGTTCGGGTAGGGGATACCGCACTTGTTCAAGTTGATGTGCACCTTCAGGTCGTCGAAGTCCTCGGTGAGCCCAAGGCCCATGCCTTGCGCAATGCCGCCGTAGTTCTGACCATCGACCGTAGTGCGGTTGATGATCGTGCCTACGTCGAGGGCCGAAGTGAGCCTGACGCACTTCGTATGGTAGTTCTTCAGGTCTACCACCACTTCGACGATGAAGGTACCGTACATGTAGACCGGGAACGGATCGCCCTGGGCGGTGGATTCACTGCAAGCCGTACAGGCAGCGGCAACCCACTTGCCGTCATAACGCAAAGGAAGATTCTGGGCCTTCATTTCGTCGTACGTGCGATACGTGCCGTCGTCCTTCTTCATCGCCTGCACCAGCATCCGGCAGGCCACCACCATCGCGTTGCCGCTGAACACGTTGGAACGGCTGCCGCCCGAAGGACCGGAATTCGGGTTGCGCGTATCGTTCATGTCCAGTTGGATCTGCGACGGTTTGATGCCCATTGGACGTAGGGCTTCGTGGGCAAAGGTGAGCGTGCTGAGATCCGAACCCTGGCCGTGATCCTGCCAGGCGTTGTAGACCCTCACGTCACCGTTGGGGAGCAATTCCGCCGCTGCTTCGGAGGCATCCGGACCGTCGAGACCGCTGCCGTAGATGCCCAGAGCGAAGCCGATACCATAGGCTTTGCCCGGAACATTGTAGGCGGCCTTGCGCTTCTTCGCCTCTTCCCACTTCGGTTGCATCATCTTGAGCAGCGGTTCCATGCTGAACACTTCCGGAACCTGACCGGTCGGAGTGGTGACATCTGTGCCAGCCTTGTAGCAGTTTCTCAAGCGCAGTTCGATCGGATCGACGCCCATCTTTTCGGCAGCCATATCCATGGCGATTTCGCCATTCAGGAATGCCTGCGGAGAGCCGTATCCACGGAACGCCGAACCCCAACCGTGGTTGGTGGCAACCGTGTAGCCCTTGGCGCGAATGTTCCGGACGTCATAGCCGGCGCCCATGAACTGGGCCTGACGAGCGGTCACCAAGTCACCGAATTCGGAGTACGGACCGTGATCGAGCCACCAGTCATATTCCAGCGCGATGATCTTGCCGTCCTTGTCGAAGCCCCACTTGGCCTTCACTTCGGCTGGCGACCGTTTGCCGGTGTAGGTGATGTTCTGGAACTGGTCATAAACCAGGGAAACCGGTTTGCCGCCGGTCGCCAGGCAAGCCACGCCCAACAGAGCTTCCATGGTCGGGCTGAACTTGTAGCCGAAGGTGCCGCCGGTGGGGTTCTGGATGATGCGCAACTTCTCGGGAGGAACACCGATGCCGGGGCAGATCATGGCATGGTGCAGGTGCAGACCGATGCTCTTGGAGAGGATGGTAAGCGTGCCATCTTCTTCCATGTATGCTTCGCCGCAATCCGGCTCCAGGTGAAGGTGGGGTTGACGGCTGCAGTAGGTTGTCAACTCGACGGTGTGAGCTGCCTTCGCCATCAGCGGCTTGGTGTCTTCGCCCTTCGAGACGCCCTGCTCATAATAAGCATTCGGCACGCCGGGGTGGATTTCCATGGCATCGGGAGCCAGGGCTTCATAACCGCTCATGTAAGCCGGCAGAACTTCCAGGTCTACCTTGACCATCTTGGCGGCAGCCCGAGCGTGTTCTTCGGTGTCCGCGGCTACGATCGCGATGGCATCGCCGAACTGGAAGACCTTTTCTTTGCAAAGGATCGGGCGATCCCAGCCGTCACCCTTGTTGGTCGGGAAGGTGATCAGGCCGGTAATTGCGTTCTTGCCTTTGACATCCTTCCAGGTGATGACCTTGGCGACGCCAGGCATCTTCTCGGCTTCCGAGGTGTCGATGCCCTTGATGTTGGCGTGCGACACTTCGGCCTGGGTCAGAGCCAGACGCAGGGTGCCTTCGGGCATGCGCAGAGCAACATCGGCGCCGAAATCCCACGTGCCGGTAACCTTGGCCAGAGCGGAAGGCCGGATGAAGTTGCTGCCGACCAGGGTCTTCGGATTCTCCGGGGCATAGACGAGGTCTTCAGGTTTCAGTTCGCCGCGCATGATCTTGGCGGCATCCATCACGGCATTGATGAGGGGCTTGTAGCCGGTGCAGCGGCAGAGGTTGCGGTTCTTATCGAACCAGGTACGAACTTCTTCCCGTGTAGGATTGTTGTTCTTATCGAGCAGGACGATGGCGGACATGATGAAGCCGGGGGTGCAAATGCCGCACTGCGCGCCACCGTGAGCCATCCAAGCAATCTGCAGAGGGTGTAGATGTCCGGGGGCGCCGACGCCTTCGATCGTGGTGATCGCAGCCCGTTCCGGGATCTTCTTCATCTTGACCATGCAGGCTTTGACCTGCTTTCCGTCGACGATGACGGTGCAAGTGCCGCAGTGGCCTTCGTTGCAGCAGACCTTGCATCCGGTGAGCATCAGATTATTCCTTAGCACATCGGCCAAGGTGGTTTCGGGCTCGGCCACTAGCCAGCGGTCGACCCCATTAATATTGAATAACATCCTCTTCATAACTGCCGCTCCTCTGTTTATAAATCGTTTATGTATTAAAGAGTGGGATTCCAATGACAGCGTCTGGCTGTCGTAGTTAGCTAATTGCCGTCTCCAAGCGCAATTTGGATACGGATACAAATGCACAAACCCCGGCCATCCCCAACAACGTCTGGGGAAAAATCCGGTAGCTTGCGCCACTGACAGCTTGAGTCAGTCGCAGGATAGAGTTGCAGGCAGGGGACCGTTCTCGAAAAATGTGGAGAGACAGACAAGTCTATGGACAGATGGGACTTATTGCGCTTGAGAAAAACTCGCGATGAAAACAGTGTGTCGGTATTTTGACATCGTCAAATTGCCGACAGTCACGACGGACGGCGTGCATCGCGAAACCGCTGGCTGGAGATTCCCAATTTTTCCATTTTGTAGAGTAATGTCGTACGTTTGAGTCCCAGTCGAGCGGCCGCGCCGCTGGGGCCGGCGACCAATCCGTGAGTCTCAGACAGCACATGGCTGATATGATCCCGCTCCGCGCCTTCCAAGGTCTGCGAACCCAAGGTCTGCGAACCCAGCGTGTGCGAACTTGCCGAGAACGGCTCCGCGGCGGATTGCAGCTCAGCTAACGGTACCCTCAGTACCGATCCTTTAGAAAGAATCACCGCGCGTTCGATAAAGTTCGCCAATTCGCGGATGTTGCCCGGCCATGGCCAGGAAATCAAGGCTGCCATGGTATCCGCGGGGATGGTTTCGATTCGCATCCCTCGGCGTTCCGAGAATTTATGCACGAAATACCGGACCAACATCGGGATGTCGGCGCGCCGATTTCGGAGGGGCGGGACTTGAATGGGAAAGACGTTAAGGCGGTAATACAGGTCACTGCGAAACTGGCGGTCAGCTACCATCTGCGCCAAATCGCGATTGGTGGCGGCCACCACGCGCACGTTTACCCGGATCGTGCGCGTGCCCCCGAGCCTCTCGAATTCCTGGTCCTGCAGAGCCCGCAGCAACTTGGGTTGCGCCTCCAAAGGAATTTCGCCGACTTCGTCGAGAAATAGGGTTCCCTGATCGGCCAACTCGAAGCGGCCTAGTTTTTGGGCTACCGCGCCGGTAAAGGCGCCTTTTTCGTGGCCGAAGAGTTCGCTTTCGAGCAGGCCGGTCGGAATCGCGGCGCAGTTCAATTTAACAAAGCTCCGGGAGCGGCGAGCGCTCAGGTTGTGCGAAGCGCGAGCGATCAGTTCCTTTCCTGTCCCGGTCTCACCTAGAACCAATACCGTCGCATCGCTGGGAGCCACGGTCTCCACCTGCGCCAGAACCTTCTTCAAGGCCCGGCTGCGGCCGACAATATGCTCGAAGTTGTGCTCCGTACGAATCTCGTCTTCCAGATAGAGTTTTTCCTGAGCGAGACGTTCCTTCAATTGCGCGATCTCGGCGAAGGCCGTGGCGTTCTCCAAGGCAATGCCGACCTGCGTCCCGATTTCCAGCAACAGATCCAAATCTGGAGTCTCAAACGATTGTTCCCGCCGGCTGAGCAAATTGATGGTTCCGAGTTGTCCCCGCGAGGTGGTGAGTGGAACACAACAGATGCCTCGTATACCTTGCGCCAACGCGTTGGCCAGCAGTTCGTCGTTGGGCCGCATCGCTAGCTCCTGGTGATGGAAGACCAGCGGTTTGGCCTGGGCCAAAACCTCCGCCGCCAAGAACGTCCCCAACGGAAAATCGGTTGCTTTCGGAGGTACGAACGGGATCGATTCGGGGTGATCCACGCCGCACATCCGCAAACTGGTCTTCTTCGCGTCGTAGAGCATAAGGGTAGTGATGTCATGCTGAATGACCGTGCGGAGAGTACTGGCAATGGCTGGAAACAGTTCTTCCAGCGAGCGGTTCGAGACCAATGTATTGCTGAGCCCCAGCAAGAGACGCAGGCGGTCACGTTCCCGCTCAACCTGTTGGGTCCTGAGCGCTTTCTCGACAGCGACGGTGACAAAATGCGCTACGGCCTGCACAAAATAGAGATCGTGTGCTCCGTAGGCTGCAGGTTCGGCGCTGCCAATGCCGATCGTGCCCAGCTTACATGTGCCGGTGCTCATGGGGAGGACGTAGTAGGTGCGCACATGATGTTCCCGCAAGGTTTCCAAAGCTTTGGGAAATCGGCTTTCCGCTTGGACATCGGGGATGAGCAGGGATCGCTGGCGTTGCCAAACCCAGCCTGCGGCAGTATCGTCGACGGTCCAGCGGATTGGGCGGAGCGCCTTAGTGCCAGTGGCGGTCTCCCAGCCATGGAGGTGCATGGCATCGGTCGCCGGATCATGCAGAACGAAGTTGATAAAGTTGAAGGAGAGCGCCTTCTTCAAGCGGCGGGCAAGGTGGCGAAAAAGGTCACGCGGCTCTCGATGTACGACCATCGCATCGGCAATTTTGCGCAGTACCTGGTAGCGCAAGGCCTCACGCTGGCCATGTTCTCCTTCGGTCGTCAAGAGCGGAAATGACATTGATACGTGTCTGATTCTTTTTTACTTGTCGTTGCACCCATACTAATTGAGCTCGGCGAAAAGCGGAATGGTTTCGAATCCAAAGTTGTGCGATCTTTGCCGGCTGGAGCATCAGGAGAAGTTGCCTGCACGCCATGAGCAAACGGTTGGGGCTGCGTAGCCGGATGCGAATTGGCGTGCAAATGGCATTGGCAACCATCCGCGCGGACGTGCATCGGTTTAGAAGGATGCTCAAAAGCGAGGAGAATTCTTTGTGATTAGAACGGGGTTATTTGTGCGGATGGAAGCAAAACCCGGAAAGGGAGATGAAGTCGACAGCTTTCTGCGGGGAGGTCGTGAGCTGGTGGATCAGGAGCCCGCCACAATTGCGTGGTTCGCAGTCCGGATGGGCCCAACGACCTTTGGGATCTTCGATGTATTTCCCGACGACGCGGCCCGGGAGGCACATCTGTCGGGGAAAGTTGCTCTCGCGCTAATGGAGAAGACTCCAGAGCTGTTCGCGGTCCAGCCGACGATAGAGAAGCTCGATGTGCTTGCGGTCAAAATTCCGGATGAAAGGATTAACAAAGCAGCGTAAAGAAACTGGAATTGGGCGGACTATCTGACGGATTGGGTGAAGTCATAGGTCTCTTCTCACAAATCAGCGTTTCAGATCATCGCGCTTTTGAAGTGCGCAAAGCCTCAAGGATACCGGTGACTAGCATGGCGGGAGTTGGGGGACAGCCAGGGATGTAGCCGTCGACCGGGATGAGCGCGTCTACGGCGCCGACGACGGCATGGCTGCCGGCAAAGATTCCGCCGCTGCATCCGCAGGCTCCTACCGCAACTACGAGTTTGGGAGCTGGAACCGCCTCGTACGTGGCTTTTACAGCATCGGCCATATTGCGCGTGACCGGACCGGTTACCAGAAGCATATCGGCATGTTTGGGAGAGGCTACGAAATGAATCCCGAAGCGCTCCAGGTCGTAATAGGGATTCGTGAGGGCGGTGATCTCCGCCTCGCACCCATTGCACGAGCCGGCGTCCAATTGGCGGATATTCAGAGCTTTTCCCATGAGGGAGTGAATCTGTCCGCGCACAAATTCTGGATTGGGAGGCGGGGGAGTGATCTCCGCGCGCGACTCGAGATCCCAGTCACGTACCAACTGGTCTTTCGCCGAGCCGCAGCAGGCGATACGCTTGGCCGCGGCCACGGCTCCTTCGCCGACTTCGAAACACCTTCCGCAACCGATACATTCCCCATAGGAAAGCCTGAGACAAGGCCGGCCATTGTGATCTTCGATTCGGAAGGCCGCCGTGGGGCAGACTTCAACGAGCCGCTGGGCAATAGCGAATGATAAGCGGTCTGCGATTACCTCAGGCATACGGCTCCCATCGCAGTTTCCCAACAGCGCCTCGACGGGGATCACCCGGTTGGGCTGGCGCAGGCTGCGCTCGATCACTTCAAAGATCATCGGTCACATCCAGAGTAGGAGAGATTGAAACTCTTGTTGATCAGCGGGAAGTCCGCAATGATGTTGCCCTCAACGGCAAAGGGCATAGCCGGCCAATTCTGGAACGATGGCGACTTGATGTGGCAGCGGGTAAGTCGCCCGTCGTGCGCTTCCAGCCAATAGTAGAGTTCCCCCCGGGGAGACTCTACGGCCGAGGACCCTTGCAATTCTCCGCGAAGATCAAGGGGCGCCAGCACACTTCCGGATGGCAAGTCATGCGCAGTCTCCTGAATCAGGCGAGCCGAGGTCGCGGCTTCCGCAATACGAATTCTGGCGCGCGCCATCACGTCTCCGTAGTGCGTGACCGGAACATCGAACGACACCTTGGCGTAATACCCATACGGGTGATCGCGTCGCACATCCAAATCTACGTCACTGGCACGCGCAACCGGTCCGACGATGGCGAGCTCCCGCGCCGCATCGTTGCGGAGGATTCCGGCGGTTTCAAAACGGTTCTGGATGGACGGAGTTTCAAGGATCACCCGAGCGAGATCCAAAAACTCGCGAGCAGCAATTGCGACCGCCTGACCAAATTCCAGGAGCTGAGCAGAGTCGAGAGCTATTCGGAGGCCGCCTGGAACCGCAACGCCGCGCCAGTATCGCGTTCCACAACACTTCGATGATGCCTGAAGCAAAGATTCCTTAATGCGGGTCGCAGATGCGGCACCGACACTGAAACCTACATCGGTGCACAGCCCACCAATATCCGTGACGTGGCAGACGAGTCGCTCAAACTCCAATCCAATCAGGCGAATCGCAGAGGCTCGCGGCGGGACATCGCCTCGACAGGCGTTTTCCACGGCCTGAGAGTAAGCCACCGCATGAGCAAAGCAGTTGTCTCCAGAGACCGATTCCGCAATCATGGTTCCGGAGCTCACGAGGGTGCTCTCGAATAATTTTTCCGTACCCTTGTGAGTGTAGAAATGGCGTAGCTCAAGATGCAGAACCGTGTCTCCGACGACGCTGAAGCGGAAATGTCCCGGCTCAATAATCCCCGCGTGGACAGGGCCCACGGCGACTTCCGCTATGCCCTCGCCCTGCACCTCCAGGAAGCGATACTCGCGATGAGACCAGGGAACATCCTTCACTGAGTCGACCATTGGATACACGCCGTCGGGCCAATTCTCGTGGAAGATCAAAGGACGTAAATCAGGGTGTCCTGCTATTTCGACGCCGTATTGGTCGTGGAGTTCGCGCTCATACCAAGCCGCCGCGGGCACCTCCAGCGAAAGGGAACGGATGCGACCGCGAGCCGGGTGGACAATTTCCAAGTAGACTGGGTCGCCAACGTCGAAGACGTAGTGGACACGATTTTCACGGTTCGGTCCTAAGCTTCCGAAAAGGGTCACTAGACGCGCTGGTCTGCCGTTCTTTCCCTGAGGACGTTTGACGGCTACGTCGGTCAAATGGTTCTCGCCCATGTAAGGCGCTCCTTCTTGTCGTCCTTCATCGCAATACCGCCATGGCTTCCTGGAGAATGACCGTGAATATGTGAGGGATTCGCACTCCGAAAAAAAGGAGGCATACACCGGCGATCCCCATCACACTGTATTCCGAAGGAAGTAGCTTCCCGTTGGCAGGAGCGTTCTTGGGATTCTCTCCACAGATCATGCGGAGGAGATAGTAGCTGAATCCGCCGAAGACCACGGAGAGAACCAGGAGGAACACGACAGCCACCGTGTAGCGCTCCTGGGAGAAAGCCTCACTCAGGATCGCAAACTCACTGACGAAAAGGCTGAATGGTGGCAGTCCAACGATGGCCAGGCTGCCGACCACGAGCGCGAGACTGGTTTGCGGCAGGGTTCGCGCCATGCCGCTAACCCTGTCCATGCGCAGGGTGCCGAAGTTTTCGCGGATGTTCCCCGCACTGAAAAATAGAAGCGACTTGCCCACCGAATGGTTGAAGATATGCAACAGCGCGCCGAAAAGTCCCAGCGGTCCGCCTAATCCCAGGCCAATCGCTATGATGCCCATGTGCTCGATGCTGCTGTATGCCATCAGACGTTTCAGGTTGCGCTGCACTAGGATGAGCAAGCCTGCGACAACCATGGACATCACGCCAAAGATGAGCAGGAGAGTGTGCGGAAACCCGGTTCCGACAGCATGAGAAACGATGGCGTCATAACGCATCACGGCATACATCGCGCAATTAAGCAAAACCGCCGAGAGCAAGGCGCTGACCGGGGTTGGCGCTTCGGCGTGCGCATCCGGTAGCCAGCTATGCATGGGAACAAATCCAATTTTGGTTCCATAGCCGACAATGACAAAGACAAATGCAAGCTTTACCAAGTGCGGGTCAAAGTTCAGCCGAGGAACGGCATCCATCAGGGAGGCCCAATCCAGCGCTGCGGCCGGATTCATCCCGGCTTTGACGGCGGCGAGGTACAGCACAATAGTTCCGAATAAGGCGAAGGCAATTCCCACGGTGCAAACCATGAGGTACTTCCAGCCGGCCTCCACCGCCCCTTCGGTATTGTAAAAGCCGACCAGCAGGGCCGAAGCCAGGGTGGTGCCCTCCATCATGATCCACAGAAGACCGAGATTGGCGGACAAGCAAACGCTGATCATCGTGAAAAGAAACACGAATACCAGAGCGTAGAACCATCGCGGCGACGAGAACCGCCCTTCTCCGGGGTGGCGCAGATAGCCCGATGCATAGACGAGTACCAGGCCAGAAATAAAAGCAATATTGATGAGAAAAAAGGAGCTCAACCCGTCCACGCGAAGGTAGCGGCCCACACGTAAGGCGCCATGTTCATGCACCTGCCAGACGACGACCATGAGCGACGCGATTTCCAGCCCGCCGATAAAGAGCGCAGCACGGGTGGCAACCTGAGGGTTCCGGAAACCCAAGAGCACGAATGCGCCCAGAAGGGCGATAAGCATTGGCGTAATGAGGATCATTCTCTCTCAGCCTCGAAGCCGTCGCAGCTTCGACACGTCAAGATGGTCAAACGTGTCACGGATACGGAAGGCAAAGACTCCCATCAGTAGCAGCCCAATGAGAACATCGAAGAAGACCCCGATCTCAATGACCAAAGGCATCCCAAAAGTCGTCGTCAGAGCGGCCAGAAAGATGCCGTTCTCCAACACAAGCAACCCGAGCATTTGCATGAGAGCCTTATTCCGGCTGACCATCAGGAATGCACCGGTGAGAATTAATGCTACGGGCGCGGCAAGAGCGTCCTCGGGTACGTGCACCGACTGCTCATAGGACTGGACAGCCGCATAGGACAAATAGATCATGGCGGCGGCGATGAAGACCGATTGCGTAGGGGTCGTCGAGGCTTTCACGTCAGTCGACGTTTTCAAGTGGCTCACCAAACCGAAAAATGCGCGAGGAATAGCGACCACCTTAATGACCACGATCAGGGCAGCAACCACGTAGGCTGCGGCCAGCCTTTCCCGGAATGCCGTGGCGAACGCTTCCGCGGCAATGATCGCCGACTGCACACTGAACAACACAATGCTCGTCGAGATGCGGCGCGACACAACCATGAGGAGAATGGTCAAAAACAGAAAGACCGAAAATGAACTCAGAATCTTGCCGGTTGCAACTTCTACCAAGCCCATTCGCTACCTCTTGTCCAGCATTGTAAAGATCACCGCCAGGGCGCTAACCGCGGAAGCGACTCCCAGAAAGTCTGGCACAAGATACATGCGCAGTTTGGCCATTCCACTTTCGATCACTGCCAGTAACACGATCAGCAGGACAACTTTCGCACAATATAGAAGCAGAGCGAGGATGACGGCTCCCGCGGATACGTTCGACACCATACCCCATGGAAAAAACAACGCGACTAAAAGCGCCAGCATCGCGTGCAGTTTGACGGCGCTCGACCACTCGATCAATGCCAAACGAGGTCCGGAGTATTCCAGGACCATACCTTCATGAATCATGGTTAATTCCAGATGTGTTGTGGGGTTGTCCACCGGCATCCGGCCCGTCTCGGCGATCACCACCATTGCCAGAGAAGTGAACGCGAGCATGTGCACCGCGGAAACATTGAAGATGTTCTGCTGCAGGGTCCACGCTACCATTCCTGCGAAATCAGCATGCGACGCGAGAATGGCAACCGCTACGAACGAGAGCAAGAATGGGGCTTCCGCCAGACTGGAAATCAATGCCTCACGGCTCGCCCCCATGCCGCCGAAAGCGCTGCCTCCATCGAGTGCACCGAGGGAGAGAAAAAACCTTCCCATTGCAAGCAGGTAGACGAAGAGGATAAAGTCGCCGCGGGAAGCGAGCAGCGCGGAAGGTTGTACTAACGGGACGAAAGCCGCCACACAAATCGTGGTGCCGAACAACCCGAAGGGAACCAGGCGAAAGACGCTCGATGCCGTCGGCGGCACAAGATCTTCTTTGTGGAAGAGCTTGGCAAGATCAGAGTATGGCCGCCAAATACTGGCCCCCTGCCGCCGTTGCAGGAATGCTTTGCAGCGGGCAATGATGCCGCGCACCAGCGGAGCCCCCAGAATTAGAATGAGCGCTTGGAGAATGTTGAGCGCAATTCTCATTTCTGGAACCTCAAGAACGTGAGTAGCAAAACCAAAGTCAGAAAAATATACAGCAGATACACTTGAATATTCCCCGTCTGCATCCTTCGCAACTGGCGTGCCACGGAAAGAATCATCTCCGCGAATGGCCGATAGATGGCCTTTTCGTAATAAGTCGTGCGGACCGAACGGTACGCGATAGACTGGGGAAAGTACGGCTGGTCCGGCGGGAGCCTGTCGATTTTACGATCCGGCTTGTACGCCGATGAGAACACAAAGCGAATCGGCTTGGAAAAAACCGTCGAGGTGTATTGCATCCGGCTCGTAAGTCCGGGCAGACCGCACGCCCAGGTGCGAGCTATCCGCTCGCGGCGTTTCAGAAGTGCGGCGGCGATACTCACTACTAAGATAATCGCTGCGGCGCAAGGAATGATTCGGGCGATGCTCACCGTTTCGGGTAGCACGCCAGCGCCCGGGACCAATACCTGGACCAGTGACACTAATGGTCTTAGAAACAAACCTGGGAAAATTCCAATCCCAAGACAAGCGACGGCAAGCGAACTCAGCGCGGCCTGCATGGCGAACGGCACCTCTTCGGCTTCTTCCGCTGCTTGACTACGAGGGCGCCCCAAAAAGGCCACGCCAAAGACCTTGACGAAGCATGCGGCTGCCAGGCCGCCAATCATCGCAAGAATGCCCACCACTAGCGGCAGAATAACCTGTGCTTTCGTGCTATTCAGCGCCGAACCAGCGAGCAGGCTTCGAAATATTACCCATTCGCCGATGAAGCCATTGAACAGCGGCAGCCCGGCAATTGAACAACAAGCGACGAGCATGGCGGCACCGGTGACCGGCATGCGGTTTTGAAGACCGCCAAGTTTCTCCAAATCCACGGTATGGGTCGCTTTCGAAATAGCACCTGCCCCGAGAAACAGGAGACTCTTAAAGAGCGCATGATTGAAAGCATGCAACAATGCACCGACCAATGCCAGGCCGGCCCATACTGGCGCCTGATGCGCCAGAAAAATCAGCGAAGTGCCCAAGCCCAAAAATATGATGCCAACGTTTTCCACGCTGCTATAGGCCAGCAAACACTTCAGATCGTTCTCGGCGATCGCATAGAGAATGCCGAGCAGTCCGGTAACCGCGCCTACCGCTAAAACAGCGTATCCTGCCCACCAAGGACCACCGCCGAGGAAGTCGAAAACAAAGCGTACAAATCCATATACCGCAGTCTTCAACATGACTCCGGACATGAGGGCGGATACAGGGCTGGGAGCAATAGGGTGGGCTCGGGGCAGCCAAATATGGAGAGGAATAAGACCCGCCTTGGTTCCAAATCCCAAGAAGGCCAGCAAGAAGATCAACGTCCGGATTCCTGCCGGCACGACACCGCTCGCGGTTCTCATCGATGCAAAATCGAGAGTGTGAGAATATGGCAGAAAAAGGAAAAAACTCCCTGCTACCGCAGCCGCGCCCGCATGCATCATCACCAAGTAGAGAAATACATTATGACGACGCTCCGTGGAGTCCCCCTCCATCAGAATGAGCCCTGCCGAGAGCAGTGTCATCAACTCCCAACCCACGAGAAATGCGAAACCAGTTGACGCGGTTACAACTAGAATCATCGAAACCAGAAAGAGCGAGAAGAAAGCCCAAATTCGGTTCCGACGCTGCTCGCCATAGTGGTTGTCGAAATATGAAATCGAAAAAATTGCGACCGGAACTGCCACGGTGCAGATCAACAAGAGAAAAAACGCGCTGAGGCGGTCGATTCCAAGCGCGAAGGAAAAAGGGGTAAAGCTGGAAAAATCGACGAGTACAACAGACTGCTGCCAGAAACAGAGAGCGGCCACAAAACAGCCCACAACGTTGGAACCAACAATCAGAGCGATCGCGAGGGCCCGTGTCTTCTTGGCTCGGCTCACCATCAGAATGAGCGGGACGATTAGACCCAGCGTCACTAGAAGAACACCAAACGCCATGTCCATTGAAACTAGTTGCATCGGAAACTTTTCACAGTCGGCCTGCTTTCATTCGAGCGACCACAAGATATTCCGCTCCTACGTCATCTAGAGCATTTTCAAAATCGGTGCGTCCGTCGTTATCATCGCCGGGTAAAACGCCCGGCTGCCTTACCGGATACACTTTCCGCGATTCCGGTCTAACCCGTGCGCAAACCACATGATTGGTCCTTTGCTCCATCGAGAAGATTGAACGGGGTCCGGTCGGGAAGTCGCGTTCGGTTTCGCCCGCCGACAGCGCGTCGGCGTTCTTTCTTGGGTGCCCCATTGTACTTATTCTGGCGAATCAACTGGGTCGCATTAAGAATATTCTAATTCAATTTACCTCCGCAGCTTCTGAGAGTCGAAGACTACGATGCCTCATCGTTTGCGGTTCGGCTGTCGGAGTGGAGAGAGCGCGTCGGCCAACCGAAGGGAAAACGCGGCACGGGCTACGTGCCATGGACGCGCCGGAAAACGAAAAATGCACCAAACATGCACCGAAGCCTGTAGCAGAGACGAGGAAACTCGTCATACAATGATGTAAGTTAACAGGTTAGCAACCGCGGAGGGTTGTGTGAGCGGTTGAAACAGGCGGTCTTGAAAACCGCTTTACGGGAAACCGTAACGGGGGTTCGAATCCCTCACCCTCCGCCATTTCTGCAAAGTTAAATGGCTTGCGCGCGTAGCTACCACGCGAGCTATCTTTCTTCTTACGACCAAAACTTAGTTTTCGAGTTCGCGAGCTCGTTGCAGCGGATAAACCTTCCTGACAGCTCTGCATCGGGGCCAAGATGTGTTCCATGCAGCGAAACGCGGGACTGCCAATCCCAACGAACGTGTTACGAGCTACGCTCGTAGACTTGGCCGAACGTACTTCGAGCGAGCTCTACCCCAAGCGTTGCTGCCGCTTGTGGAGACTGCACACCCGCCATGACCGGCCTGGGCTCTCCAGAAACTAGCGCTGTGATTTATGAATAATAACGAGACGGCGCGGCGGTGTTATCCGTGACGAGTCTCAAGATGGTTCTTCGGCAGGGCTAAGATCGTTCGGGTCTCCTGACGTGACATCTGCGCGTTCGACGGCTTGGTCGAGTCGGCCATTCCTCGGATCGTCGTGCGGCCCAATCCAGATGAGCAGCACGAGGGCGGGCACTGTCGCCACCGTGGTCAGCAAGAAGAACCGCACCCAACCGAGTTTCTCAGCCAGCACTCCTCCTGAGGATGCCACCAGGGTGCGGCCAACCGCCGCGAGCGAGGAGAGCAGCGCGTACTGAGTCGCGGTGAAGGCGGGCGAACATAGGCTGGAGAGATAGCTGATCAAAGCGGCTCCTGCCATTGCGCCAGTTACGTTTTCTGCCGAGACACAAAGCGCGAGATAGCCGAGCCGATGCCCGCCTATAGCCTGCAGCACAAAGAACAGGTTGCCAAGGGACTGGAACACCCCGCACAGCAAGAGCGAGTGCCGCGGGCCAAACCGCACCGTCATCACCCCGCCGATCAGAGCTCCCGCCACTGTTGCAAAGAAACCGACCAGTTTGGAAACGGCGGCAATCTCGTTGAGCGAAAACCCGAGCGAGACGTAAAGTGGCGTTGCCATAACTCCCGCCAGCGCTTCCCCCAGCTTGTATCCGACAATGAAGATCAGGATGAGCAGCCAAAGCGGCCGATGCATGAAATCGGTGAATGGGCCCGTCACTGCGGTGGCGAAGGAGTGGCGAACTCCCTTCCATCCGACCGCCCCGGTATGCGCAGTTCCCGCCGGAACCTTCGGCTCGGGGCCAAACAAGAACACCAGCATTCCGGCGCCGAGCATTGCCGCCATCGTGGCGTAGGCCACAAACCACCCGGCGCGCGCTGCGATCAACAGCGAGCCCGCTCCGGAAACCAGCATGGCAATCCGGTAGCCGGTTTGGATCATGCCCGCTCCGGGACCCTGCAGGTCCGTCCCCAAGATCTCCACGCGCCAAGCATCAATGACGATATCCTGGCTCGCGGATAGAAACGCGACGAGCAGTGACAGAGCGGCCATCAGGTGCAAGTTGTGCTGTGGATTGCACGATCCCAGGCGGAGTATTGCGGCGATCAGCATGATCTGGATCGTGATTCCCCAACCGCGTCTCCGCCCCAACGGCAGCGGTGGCGGCAGGCGATCAATCAGCGGCGCCCAGAGGAACTTGAATGCGTAAGGCGTGCCAACTAAGGCGAACGTGCCAATCGTTGCGCGCCGCACACCGGCTGTCGCGAGCCACGCCGACAGGGTCGAGAAAGTGAGCAGGAGCGGAAGGCCGCTGGCGAACCCAAGTGCCAGTACCTGCAGCACGCGCCGGTCAGTATAGGCCGTGACCGAGCGCCGCCAGTTCGTTGCGGCTCGCCCTTCGGCGATGTTAGACAATTCCCTCATCGCAATTCTTGGGCACCCTGCTTGTGCCCTCTCCTCAACTGAAGGCCTGCGTCCAAGAATAGACCAGCCATACTCGCCCCACGCGCAAATTCGCAGTATACCTGCCGCTGAGCCGGGAGGTACTCAACATGGCACTAGCTTTCGACAAAGGCGAGGGGGAGTCAGACCCCGCGGAGCAGGACAGAGAACCCTCCGGTAAGCCTCCCCGGTAATCGTGTTCCGCCACCAAAGGTTCAGCGGCTGTGCATGTTTGCCCACATCCGCCCGTTTTCTGCCACTACTCCGCACCTTCCCCCAGCCCGCGCCAGTGGCTAGGCTTCCAGCCGACTGGGTTCGCCGCACAGTCGCGTCCGGTTGACTGAACTGCGCGAAGGCATTGTTGACCTGAGCGCGGGTGCGCTCGTTGCTCACGTCAGCCACCTTGGCAGAACTTCAGAGTGGTGAACCGTGTTACCAAAGCTACTATCGCCAACGCAAACATCTCTAAAAGTCCTTGTACTCTGAATTTTCGTATGTTAACTTCCCTGCAAACACCTCGCGTAATCCTGATTAAGGGGCCCTTGAGGACAAACCGAAATATCCTGAGTTGGTGGTCTGACGCTTCGGGGTGTCCAGACGCCAGCGATTGTAGAAGTCAACCAGAGTGACCTCAAGGGAGATAAGTGGCGGGGGTTGCTGCTCAGGGCCATGGAGTTGATGTTGCTCACGCACCATAAATTGTGATTTGTCAAGGAGATTGAATGCGTCGCCTCTTATTTTTGCTTTTCGTTGTCTCAGCGGTCATTCCAGGTTGGGCACAAAAGCCCGACGCCACCAGCCCCATCACCACCAACTATGTGGCCAAGTTTCTCAACGGCACCGGCACAGTCGGCAACTCGTCAATTTTCGACAATGGCACTTACGTGGGCATTGGCACGGCAACACCAAGCTTTAACCTGCACATAATCTCGCTGACCGATCCCGCAGCGGTTGCCGTAGAAGGTTACGGCCCAGTGGGCATCAACTTCATCGGACGTAGGGCAGAAGGAACATTGGCCGCGCCCTCGGCACTGATCGTCGATGACAACATCATGACAATGCAGGGCCGCGGCTACGGACTGACGGGATTCTCGCAGTTCAGCCGAGCCTACATGAAGTTCTTCGCCGCCGAGAACTGGACGGACAACGCGCAGGGCACCTACATCACTCTGGCGACCACAGCCAAAGGGACAGCGCCGAATGCTCCCGCGACCGAGCGGGTTCGCATTGACGATCAAGGCAACGTCGCCATCGGGACGACCAGCCCTGACAGTCTGCTGACGGTGGGTGGCTTTATCCACAGCACCACGGGTGGATTCACGTTCCCCGATGGCACGACGCAGATAAGCGCCGCCACCCAGGGACCAGCGGGTGCGACCGGCGCTACCGGACCGCAGGGTCCGGAAGGCCCGACGGGAGACGCGGGTCCGATGGGGCCGATGGGTCTCTCGGGTGCGACTGGCGCCACCGGTCCACAGGGTCCAGCGGGCTTGAATTGGCAGAGCGTGCCTTGGACGGCCGGGACGCCGTACAACCTGAATGACGCAGTGAACTATAACGGGTCCTCTTATGTCTCGCTGCAGGCGAACAATACCGCCGAGCCTGACCTTACGGTTGGGACGTCTTGGTCGTTACTGGCCCAGGCGGGCGCGAATGGTCTTGCTGGACCGGCGGGTGCAGCAGGTTCGGTTGGCCCAGAAGGCCCGGCAGGTCCGGTTGGCCCAGCAGGTGCGGTTGGTCCTATCGGTGCGACTGGTCTCACTGGTGCGACTGGTGCGGCTGGCCCAACGGGTGCCACGGGTGCGACTGGCGCCACAGGTCCGGTTGGTCCGATGGGTCCGATGGGTCTGACGGGCGCTACGGGTATGGCTCCTGTGTATTTCGGCACGGCTAGTCCGATTAGCGGTACGGCCATCGCCACTCCGCACATCGTCGCGGGCACCATCGCCACCAAGGCGACCGGCACTGTGCCTGTCACCTTCAGCGGCACTGCGGCCTTTACCAGCGCGACCAGTTATGTCTGCACCATCAGTGATAATGCAGCGGTCGTTGGTACGAGTCAAAGTGTTATCACAGCTCAAACTGCAAGCAGCATAACCATTACCAGCGGTCAAGTTGGAACTGCCCGGTACATTTGCGTCGGCAATTAGGCTAGCAACTCAGATGGGGGGATGCTTTTGCCCCCCACCGGAAGACAATCCAAAGCGGCAAGGCGACAGCGATCGCCTTGCCGCTTTGTCCGCCCCAATCGTAAACGTACTCATCATCGGGCAAGCTAGGAATATGGCCACCCAAGCCGTCGCCGGAAACACCCACTTCAGAATGGCGTGCCCACCACCCCTGTCCGCTGGAATTCCGCCCACTGGCCGCATGAGTGCAGCCAGAACAACAAATCCGGCCGTTCGCACTCCCGTATCTTGCGGAGTCAACTTGAACATTTCCGTTAAAAAATGGGCAGGTACACGGCCATCGCAACAAAGCACCGAAGGTGAGGAAGTAGGAGAGACTCAGCGCCCAGTTCCGGGAATCGTTCAAGCTCGAGATCGTCCCACCACAAAGATCTTCCTGCGTCAGCGACTGCAAACTCACCCCGATTGAGCCGGTAGCTATGAAGCATCGGTTATCACGCCTTGCCGTGATGTGCATCAAGGCTGAGCGGGACCACTCTAACCCGGAGTCGCTGAAAAGCAACTAACCTCGTTCACTTTTTTCGCTTCACTTCGGTGTTTTGGCGCCAGGATTGGAACTGGGATTTCTGCAGTTGCTTGGAGCGCGCACGCCTTTTGTAGGTCTTTTATATCAGTGTCGCGGGGATAGGTCGCAGCGTTTGTGCGCTCGCACCTCCGGTGCTGTGACTACCATGCTGAGCCGGGAAGAGTTGAGGGGCGAACAAAGAATTCCCGTCATCGAGATTGTGAATTTGCGCTGATCGGACCTCTTGCTGACAAGTGTACTGCGTCAGGCAAGCCGGAGACGCAAAGCACAACAAGGGCTGATCACTGCCGATGCCAGGTCAATTCCACGCGCACCGGAATTTCGTTCTTGACCGGCATCGTCAAGAGAGAGGGTGGGTCGATTTTGAAATCGGAGAGCGTCGCCGGAATTGTTCCAGAGATTGTGGAGTCGCTTCCTCGCTGCGCCACTTGGAATGGAACTTGCTTGTACCGGACGGTCTGTCCGGCAAACTGGATCTCAATGTCGGCTCGGATAGCGGCAGATGTGGATTCTGACTCTGGCAATCGCGTGCGCACTATGACCATTGGAAACTGTGCGCCACGCGTCACCTGGAGCATATGAAGGTCGCGGTTGCTGTCGCCTGAATCAAAGGATTTAACCGGTACCGCAATCAAGAAGTCGCATTGCTCTGCATGGCAAATGCCCTTTCCTAGGGCGGCATGGCTTACGCCATCAACCTGGTGAAGAGGATGCGAGACATGATACGAGAGCGTGGATTGTTGGAGAACCCAGGTACTGTCCGCCGCAGTAATGCGCGTTCGATCAGTGACGGATGACCGCTGTGAGCGCTGCGAAAATAAAGAGTGCTTCCGACTCCTGCCGCGCTTTCTGCCAGCAGCGGATAGCGGGAGCCATCACTGCGCGAAAGGACGGTCCATTGAATGATGGGCTCGCCGAGCGGGGTGAAGTCGCCATGGAATTCTGCGTCCAGACGCTTCCCGTGAGCTGCCGGACGGACAGCGGCAATCATTCCTTCCAGCAATGCGCCGCTGGGGATCGCCAGGCGGTTTTCCGCGTACATGGGTTCCAGCAATCGGCCCTGAATAACGCGGCCTTCTTGCAGACGAATGCGGCGTGTCACCTCGACTCGGAACATGCTGCCAGAGGAAACCGTAAGCGGCTTTGATCCTTCCGAGGCGCCGAAGCAGAGTCCGGCATGGAATATTGAAATCAAGACAAGGAACTTCGCCTGTAAACTGTGCATATCCTTCTCCTGCGGTGGCGTGATTCTGGACGGAATAACAGCAATGGTGTCATTTAGGCGCGGTCGTTGCATCTCATTGATCCTGATCTACTTGCTATGGAAGATGGCGTGGTTAATGTCCGGCCAAAATTCCTTGAAGACAAAGGTGGCGCCGTCGATGCCGACATTCAGAGCCCATCGCTGCCCGGTCTTGGTCCAGCCGCGGTTCGAGCCAGGGTAGTACAGGTTCGATATGCCTGCCGCTGCACCAGCTCCGACAACCTCGCTAAAGTTGAAGTTGTTTCCACCAGAATCCATACGAGTGACAAGGATGCGGGAAAAGGCGTACCCCACCCGCTTTGCGAATCCGTTCTGCTTCTCATTTCCGCTTCCCAGCGTATAAAAGCGCGGATCTTGACGAAGCGCGACGGGAAGCAGGAAGCCAACCCAGAGATTCTCGTCCGTTTGGTCAACAAAGTTATGCCAGTAGTAGCGGGCATATGCGGGAGGGCCCGTGTGGAACTCTGGAGTGGAACTCTGAAGCTGTGAAACACCGGAGAGCAGACCTATGAAGGCGAATGACGAGTAGTCGAAGCTGTCCTGAGCGAAGCCGGTAAACTTCTCTGTGCGGGTCTGAGCAGGCAGGTGAGCGTTTACACTCACCGAGCGAAAGTTCGGAATTATTCCAAGGATGCGCTTTGTTTGGCGGCCCTCGTCTGACTCTGCCGGAGGAGATTGCGGCGTCGAGCTAGGCGATGGTTGCTGCTGCCATGCCGGATTCGGGCCATCCGGCAAATCGGATACAGCGGCGAGTGCTTTGTCGCTCACGGAAGAGGCGTGGGCACTGTTGCTCTGCGATTGAGCAGCGGCCCCAAACGACCACGAAAGGATAACGCATGTCAGCAGGAACAACATTGCCGCACCGGGGATGCGAAGACGACACAGAGCCATGCTCGATTTGGATGTCATCTCCACGGCCATTCGGAGCTAGATGAACGATTTGTAATGAGATCGAAAGCTGCGCGGCTTTAAGGGAAGGCATCTCAGAACTGAGTTGGCGTAAGTCTCCTGACTAGAGCTTGGAACGACGGTGCAGCGATCACAGCCAGTGATAATCCGGAGGGCTTGTGGGGCAGCCCTCACGGTGTTCTCGTTGCTCGCAATGCTCATGCATTTCGGAGCTGCGGCTTTGGCGTCCTCCACAGACGATGAGCAGTCGATCTCAATCACACTCTCAGTTATCGACGACAAGAACAGTACAGTGGCGCATGCACTGATTGAGGTTCTTGTTGGAAATCAAGTGATGGCTATCCGCGGCAGACGATTACCTCCTACGACTCATCCGGCGTCGTGGCGAGCGTTCAGCAGTTCGCGAACGTCACATCTCAACAGGTTGGAGAGGGTTTTCTATTCGTCGATCGGTCCCAAAAGAGCGGAAACTTTGCCCCGTACAGCGTAGCGTGGAACTTGGCCGTCGATCACACGCTCAGTCGGTCTCTGGCGCTTCGCGTCAAATATCTGCAAAGTTTCGCGCGCGACATGATCACACTCCAACCTCAACAGATAACGAACCAGAATGCATTAGTCCTAGGGTCATCCGGTTCGGCACAGACCCGTCAGTTTGAGTTCACGGCCAAGGTCGGGGCCGTCTCCAATCGCCAGTTCTATTTCTCCTACGTTCGTCAGTACGCGCGCGGCACTCTTAGCGACGCGGAGAATTATCTCGGAGAGACGCCGTTTCCTGTCGTGCGCCAGGGGCTTGTGGCCAGCTTGCCTAGCGAGATCCCGAACCGTTTCCTGCTCTGGGGTACCTATTCGCTACCGCACAAATTCCAGCTAATGCCGCATGTGGAAGTTCGGAACGGATTTCCATACCAAGCGACCAACGGGCTACAGCAGTATGTCTTAATGAACGGTCCGCAGAGCCGTTACCCTCGCTACTTCTCGATGGATATCCGCGTGTCGAAGGAGATTCCGCTGGCAAAGAAACATGTGGTCCGGCTCTCCGCCACAATATTGAATCTGACGAATCACTTCAATCCGCTGGAAGTGCACTCAAATTTCGCAGATCCGCTATATGGCACGTTCTTCGGAAATTACGGCCGCAAGCTGGTAGTGGATTTTGATGTTTTGCACTAACCGTCGAGGCTGCCCAGCCACTTATCTGAAATGATGTACACTCCTCATCGGCGTTCTGGACTGACGCCATCGGGCTGGCCCGGCGCGCACTGAAGACCTAGTACCACAGGCTCCCGCCGGGTACACTGTTCTGCAGTTTGTTCGAGAGGCTACCTTGCGACTGCTGATTGTAGAAGACGATGGAGCGATTCGGACCTTTCTCAAACGAGGCTTGGAGGAAGCCGGGTTTCAAGTGGATGCCGCCGCCAACGGCTTGAGTGCCGAAGCACTGGTCGTCGAAGGTATCTATGACGCACTCGTAGTCGATCTCGGACTGCCGGACATCGATGGCCTCGAGTTCATCGCGCGCATTCGTGCGCAGGGCAGTACTGCTCCGGTATTGATCCTCTCCGCAAGGCGCTCCGTCGATGATCGCGTGCGCGGCCTGGAGCAGGGTGGTGACGACTATCTCACCAAACCGTTTGCACTCGCCGAGGTAGTTGCGCGATTACGCAATCTGCTTCGCCGTTCTTCGGCGCAACCGGAATCTACGCGCATCCGCGTTGGCGATCTGGAACTCGACCTGATACGCCGTGAGGCCAGGCGCGGCGATCGACTGTTGCAGCTCACGGTACAGGAGTTCGCGTTGCTCGAATATCTCTGCCGCAACGAGGGAAGGGTGGTCACACGCACGCTGATTCTTGATCACGTCTGGCGCATGCGCATTGATCCAGCAACCAACGTGGTGGATGTGCACATCTATCGTCTGCGCAGCAAAGTCGATACGGAAGGCGTGCCGCCGCTGATTCACACCATTCGAGGCATCGGATATGTCCTTAAGCCTGTATAGCAGAGCACGGTCGACGGCGGCATGGCGCATCTCTGTCTGGACGACCGTTGCGTTTTCCCTTTGCAGCGCGGTGGCGTTCGTCATCATGTACCTGCTGGTGGCCCGCAATGTGCAAGCTCGAAGCGACGCATGGCTCACGGGAGAAGCTGACGTTTTGTCGGAGGTAGTGGCCAACACTCCCCGCGACTCTCTGGATACGAAGGTGGTGCAGGAAGTCGCGGAACTGGCGAGTCATGAAGTCGTCGAGGTTCAACGTCCAGGCGATCAGCCCCGCCAGTCGGTGTTCTTCCTTCTCACTCGCCCCGGGCGCGATCCCATTTTTGTAGGGCCGCCCGAACAGGAACTCTTCATGAGCGCGATATCGAGTGTGTCCCCAAAACCGGGAGTTCCTGCAAGCGTTTTTGTTCGCGAACACATGGTCCCATTTCGCGTGGTCTGGAACGATGCTCCGGGTGGAAGCCGCCTTTACCTCGGGTTTTCCGACACAGCCGGAGCCCTGATGATGCACCGGCTGGTCACGCATTTTCTGCTTATCTGGTGTGCCATGGCACTGCTCGGTTTTGTAATCTCGGCCGCCGGAGCCTTCCGCACTCTACAGCGCGTCGAGCGAATCTCGGCAACCGTGGACGGAATCAGCACCCAGGACCTTGGACGCCGCCTTCCCGAGACAACCGCCGATGATGAAGTGTCGCGCCTCTCGCGAACCTTCAATCGGATGCTCGACCGCATTCAACGCTCGGTGAACCAGATCAGAAGTGTGACCGACTCGGTCGCCCACGATTTAAAGAGTCCGGTTACCTCGATCCGGGGCAGCCTGGAGGTGGCCCTATTGCATGGCGACTCCGAAGACTGGAGGGAGCGTGTGGCCGATGCCGTGGAGAAGCTGGACCGGCTCTCGCAAACCCTGAATACCGCACTTGACCTGGCCGAGGCTGACGCCGGTGCTTTGCCTCTGAAACTTGAGGCGCTCGACTTGGGAGCACTCGTCGAAAATCTTTCCGATCTTTTTCAGCCTTCTTTCACCGAACGGCAGCACCATTTGGATTGCCGCATTCAGCCCGGCATGTTCATTGATGGCGATTCTTCTCTACTCAGCCGGACGATTGCGAATCTGCTCGACAACGAAGTCGCGCACCTCCCACCGGGATGCAAGATCTCCGTGACGGTCCGCCAATCGGATCAATCTGCAGAGATAATCCTTGAAGACGACGGCCCCGGGTTCCCCGAGGAAATACGCGCTCGCGCATTTGAGCGATTCGTCAAGGGAGAACACTCCAGCGGGCATGGGCTTGGCCTGGCGTTCGTCCATGCCATCGTGCAGGCGCATGGCGGATGCGTAACCATCAGCGATAGCTCTACTGGTGGGACGCAGATTCGTATTAAGCTGCCCTCGGCCAAGGTTTCCGCGTGAAGAGTTAGTAGAATTCCACCGGCACACGACTAGCCTCCAGGAGTTGAGCGAAATCCGCCGCCTTGTGGCCCGTGATCTGGCCGATGCTGCGATTCCGGCTCTATCCAATGACCGCCGTTTCGCCACAGCCTACAACGCGGCGCTTCAGACCGCAAAGATGGCAGTTGCTTGCGCCGGATACCGTGTCGCCAGCGCTCCGGGACATCATCGGCTAACCTTCGGGGGAGCCAGGTTTGCACTCGGCAAGCCTGCCGAGCATTTGACCGACTACTTCGACGCCAGCCGCCGCAAGCGGAATGAAATCGACTACACTGGCGCAACCATCGCCACGGACACCGAAGCCAATGAACTGCTACTACATGCTAAGTCGTTTTTGGACATGGTTGAAAGCTGGATTACGGCACACCATCCAGCATGGAAGGTTTAATCGACGCGTACCGGCCTACTCCCGCCGTCGGCGAGAATCTTTTCCTGAGCATTTTCCGCATTGCATCGACCACCCCCGCAATCATCGTTTCCACTCGTCCCCGATAAGGGGGCCTCAGTGTTCCATGAGCGCGAGAAGAATCGAACGAGGTCACACATCCGTTCCAGAGTCGAGCATGTGTTTGCAATGATCAAACTGAAGTTTGATCATTCGGAACTGATTGTGAGAGCAAAAAAGGCCAGCCAACCGCGCTGGCCCCAATTTTACCTTGGCATTCAGATTTTCCACATGACGCATTAGCAGAATGCCGGTAATCCAAGGCGCAGATCACGCAGCTTATTCTGCTTTTGCTGATGGAGGGGAACGCCGAACTCAAACCAAAACCCGTTGCCCACAGGGTGGTACCTAACGTCTGTATCCCGGAAATATTTGAACGCGATCACGCCCTTGGAGATCGCGATCCGGACTTGGGGTCCGAGACCCAAATCCTGACAGCGGTTGCCGTTAACACCGGCGCTCACGCCGTTGATCGTGTCGTCCCGCACCTGCTTCAGCAGGAAGCCTTGGAAGCCCAGGGCCACCTTCTTGCTAACGTTCTCGTCGGCATTGAACTCCCAGGAGATTTCGCTTCCTGAGTGGTAATTAGTGGCTTGGTTGGTTGTTTTCAGCGCGTAGTGCACGCGGGAGCTAAGTTCGGTTTTCCCCTTGTTCGGGAGCCAGGTTACGGCAGCAACTGGTTCAAAGTCCCAGTAGTGCGGACCGACGTTTACCAAGTCCCCTTTAGTGTAAGAAGCCCCTGGGGTCCAGATGTCCATGCCATAATGCCAGTACAGCGATCCCTTGTGATATACGACAAATAGGGGTTCCAGGTCGGTGTTGGCGAAATTGGTTTTCTCCTGGCTCGCCCCGGCGGCTTCCAACTGCTCATAAGCAGGTTGGAGGGCAAAGCCGCTCATTAGATTCCCACCCAGAACTTTTACGCCCCAGTTGTACTTGTACTTTACTGCTCCCCCGTACAAGGTGAGTCTGAAGTTGGGAATTGCGCTGTTGCCTTTGGAATCGTTGAACCGGCTCGCCGAATAGAAAAGATTGAAACCCTGCATGACTAGCATATGCGGGGCAGGCTGCACAGCCGGCATCACTGTCTCAACGCCGATCGGGTAGACGATTCCACCGCCCTCGCCGGCATTGGCAAATGCAACCATCGACAACACGAAAGCGGCGCACCAGGCGGTTCGCCACGGCAATCTATTTTGTATGGAGCTCATGGGACTCCCCTCTCTAAATGCATGCATTGGTGCTCCTTTTAAAGCCGGAGCAGACAGGGTTCCCGGTCCGTCCGCTCCGCTCAGACAGCAGTGCCTCTAATAAGAACATCTGCCTTCACCGCAGACCCGCCGCGTCATCTTCCTTCCGGTGCTACCTTGAAGCCGTGCAGGTCCGGCGCGGAGATGGGCGTATCTACGGCGAACTCAGAACAAGCAGATTACCGTGCGCCGGCTGCCTTGGCCGCCGGTGCACCCAAGGAATTCCTAAAGATACGCTCCACCATCGCGGTATCGACTTTAACGGGCGCCAAGGCGAACAGAACCTTGGATATGGATGAGGCCATGGTCATCTTGACCAGAGCCGGAATGTCGGCTTCGGTGTAGTAACCGTCCATGCTGGTGGCCTGGTTCACGCTGTGACACCATTCGCGCAGCTTCTCCACCACGAATTCGGTCTCGCTTGGTTCGCCCTTGAGTCCTGGGATAACCGGCGAGAACAGTTCGGCCACGACTTCCGGCACGGCTGGGTAGATTTCTTGAATCACAGCCGGCATGATGATGCCCAGACCATCGCCGTGGGTCACCTTCGTATTGATAGCACTCATGGCGTGCTCTATGACGTGGGTCATGTGGAGCATGCCCTGGTAGAAGCTGATGCCGGCGATGGCCGAGGCGTACATGAGCCAGTACCGGGCCGTGAGGTTGGTCGGCTCGACAATGGCGGTCGGCAGATAGTCGATGACCAGCC
>Ga0181528_10000264_pt1 | contig 43395 bp, 35 predicted proteins | sample PEATcosm2014_Bin_47_FD_119742 | JGI IMG/M metagenome (GOLD analysis project Ga0181528, IMG submission 119742) | Peatland microbial communities from MTU Mesocosm Facility, Houghton, MI, USA - PEATcosm2014_Bin10_10_metaG | ecosystem: Environmental > Terrestrial > Soil > Wetlands > Peat | place...
ATACGGTTATTTCTTTCCGCCCGGCACCGTAAATCCGTAGTCGGCCATCAATTTCACAATCTCCGGACGCTTCACAAACTCCAGAAACTGCGCCGCCGTCTGCTTCTCCTTCGAATTCTTCAGCAGTACCGCCGCCTGCTCCAGCGGTGCGTGGTCCGCCTCCGGCACCAACACATAGCGCCCGGCGTTGCGCATGTTCGGCCCCAGTGCCAGACTGAGCGCAATCAGTCCGGCGTCGGCGTTGCCCGACTGCACAAACTGCGCCGTCTGTGAGATGTTTTCGCCCATCACAAAGCGCGGCTGTGCCGTCTCATACAGCCCCTCGTGTTTCAGTGCTTCCACCGCCGCGCGGCCATAAGGAGCATGCGCCGGGTTGGCAATGGCAATGCGCTTGACCTGTGGAGACTCCAGCACGTGCAATCCGCGGCGCAGATCGAGCGGCGAGCCGTTCGGCACCCACAGCACAAGCCGTCCCACGGCGTAATGATACAGCGATCCCTTCTCCGCCAACCCCTGCTCCAACAGCCGCTGCGGATACTGCACGTCGGCCGAGAAATAGAGGTCAAAGGGCGCGCCGTTCTGGATCTGCAGCATAAAATTGCCGGAGGAGCCGAAGTTGACGTGCACCTTGTGGCCCGTCTGCTGCTCAAAGCGCGCGGCCACCTCTGGAAATACTCCCGCCAGGTCGGCGGCTGCGGCCACCGTGATCTCCTGCGCGCTGGCCAGCACGGCCCAGCAGCAAAACACTACGAGCGTCTGAAACTTTTTCACTTCGGCTACCTCACTTGGAAGAATCAACGGCGGGATCACTTACCATGCGGCATTGCCGCGCCGTGCGTCAAGTGCACGGCCCCCTTCGCCACCGCGCTCACCGTGGTCATGCAATCCTGAACCCTTGCGTTGACCTTCTGCCCGCGCCGTGTTCCGATTGTCTCGTGCCCATCCGCAAAACTCCGCTTCCGGTGGACGAACTGCTGCCGGAGCTCCAGCGCGCGCTGCAACAGCACTCCTGCCTTGTGCTGGAGGCTCCGCCGGGCGCCGGCAAAACCACGCGCGTGCCTCCGGCTCTGCTCACCTGGCTCCCGGGCCAGGTGCTTGTGCTGGAGCCCCGTCGCATTGCCGCCCGCATGGCCGCCCGACGCGTGGCCTTCGAACTCGGCGAAGAGGTTGGCCACACCGTCGGCTACCAGGTGCGTTTCGAAGATGTCTCCAGCCCGCAGACGCGCCTGCGCTTCGTCACTGAGGGTGTGCTCACCCGCCGACTCATCAGCGATCCCGATCTGCGCGGTGTCGAGGCCGTCGTACTCGACGAGTTCCACGAGCGTCACCTCGATGGCGACCTCGCGTTGGCCCTGCTGCGTCGCCTGCAACTGCGCCGTCCGGAGCTGAAGCTCATCGTCATGTCGGCCACGCTGGACGCCGCTCCCATCGCGCAATTCCTCGGCGGCTGTCCCATTCTGCGCAGCCAGGGACGCCTCTTCGACACCACCATCCGTCATCTTCCCTACTCTCCCAAGCCGCTTGAGGCGCAGATGGCCGAGGCCCTTGAGCTGCTGCTGCGTGGCGGTCATCGCGGTGACATCCTGGCCTTTCTCCCCGGCTCGGCCGAGATTCGCCGCGCCGAGCGCCAGTGTGCCCCCATCGCCCGCCGTACCAATCTCCTCGTGCTGCCCCTGCATGGCAGCCTCACTCCCGCCGAGCAGGATCGCGCCCTCGCCCCTGCCGCGCAACAGAAGCTCATCCTCGCCACCAACGTCGCCGAAAGCTCCATCACCGTGGAAGGCGTCACCGCCGTCATTGATAGCGGCCTCGCGCGCATTGCCACGCACTCACCCTGGAGCGGCCTGCCCACTCTGCACATCGGCCGCATCAGCCAGGCCAGTGCCCGCCAGCGTGCGGGACGCGCCGGACGCACCGCTCCCGGCACCGTCCTGCGTCTCTATCCCGAAGAGGACTACCTGCGCCGCCCCGCCACGGATACGCCGGAGATTGCTCGCGAGGAGCTCTCGCAGCTGCTGCTCACCCTGCGTGCCATGGGCATCGCCTCGCCCTCTGATCTCGCCTGGCTCGACGCGCCGCCGCCCGAGGCCGTCGAACATGCCGCGCGCGTCCTCGATCTTCTCGGCGCCACCGGTGAGATGGCCGCTAAGCTGGCCCGTTTCCCTTTGCCACCTCGCCTTGGGCGCATTCTCGTCGAAGCCGACGCGCGCGGAGTGGGCGAAGATGGCTGTCTGGCGGCGGCCGTGCTCAGCGTGGGCGCACAGAGTGGTGGCAGCTCTTCCATTGATCTGCACGCGCGCATGGAATCCGAGCTAGATGGGCAGACCCGTCAGCTTGTCTCCCAACTGAAGCGCATGGCCCGCCCGCGCAAGCAACACGCGCACGATGACGATGCGCTGCTCATCAGCGTACTCACCGGCTTTCCCGATCGCGTGGCCAAACTCCGCGCGGGCAAACAGGTGCTGCTCAGCAACGGAGGCTCAGCCGAACTCGCCTCCGAACTCGCCTCCGAACTCTCCTCCAACGCCCCGCCCTATCCGTTCTTCACAGCCGTTGAGGCCGAGGATCGCCGCGACAAGCCCTTGCCGCTCATACGCCTCACCGCTCGCGTCGAGCCCGAATGGCTCCTCGAGCTCTTCCCCGCCCGCGTGCGCGAGCACGATGTGCTTGAATGGAACGCCCGCGCCGAACGTGTCGAGCAGGTCAGCGCTCTCTACTACGATGAGATGCTGCTTGACGAGCATCGCGGCGCGCCCAAGGACGCAGAGGCTGCCGCCACCATGCTCGCCGAAAAAGCCATCGAGGCCGGCATCGCTCGCTTCACCGACCTCGCGGCGCTCGACGAGTTGATCGTCCGCGCTGAGATGGCCGGACTGGCCGAGCTCACGCCCGAGGGTCAGACCTCGACGATTCTCGCCTCTGCCCTGCGCCAGCTCTGCCACGGCCTGCGCAGCTTTAATGAGCTCCAGCGCGCGGCGGAAAGCCTGCCCACACTGGTCGAGCAACAACTCGGTGCCAGAAAGTTGCAGGAGTTCGCCCCGGCCAAGGTCCGCCTCGCCACGGGCCGCTGGACGCGCGTGCATTACGAGCGCGGCAAACCGCCGTGGATCGCCAGTCGCCTGCAGGATTTCTTCGGCATGAAGGAGACACCGCGCGTCGGCCCCAGCCGCATGCCCATGGTGGTGCATCTTCTCGCACCCAACCAGCGCGCTGTGCAAACCACCAGCGACCTCGCCGGCTTTTGGGAGCGACTTTACCCGCAGGTGCGCCGTGAGCTGATGCGCCGCTACCCGCGCCACCAGTGGCCGGAGAAACCCTAGCAACCAACGGCCCGCCTGTGGCATCTTAAGTCCATCCACTAACGCACCACCGTTGCCTTATACGGCATGCACAGGAGACACACGCTTGCCATTCGTTTCCCTTCCGCACTCGCCGCTCGCCGGTGGTCCCACCCGGATTCACTACCGCGAGCACGGCTCGGGCACGCCGCTGGTCTTTCTGCACAGCGGCTGGGGATACGAGATCTTTCCTATCAATCGTGTATTGCCCGCGCTTGGTCAGTATCGCGTGCTCATCCCGGACCGCAGCGGCTACGGGCGCAGCACGCACAGAGCGGTGATGACCCCGGACTTCCATCGCCGCGCCGCCGAGGAGACTTTCCTCTTTCTCGACGCGCTTGGCATCGAGCGGGCCATGCTCTGGGGACACAGTGACGGCTCGGTCATCGCCACCTGGATGGCCCTTCAGCGTCCCCAGCGTTGCGCGGGCCTCGTACTGGAGGCGTTCCATTACAGCCGCCGCAAAGCCACTTCGCAAAGTTTCTTCCGCGACATGGTCGAGCGCCCGGAGTCCTGGGGCGAGCGCGTCAGCCAGACCCTGGCCGCCGATCATGGCGCCGAATTCTGGCGGGAGATGCTGCACGCCGAAGGAAACGTCTGGCTGGCCCTGCACCAACTGGCGCACACCGCAGGCGAAGACCTCTACGACGGCCGCCTTGGTCATCTGAATAACGCCGAGTCAAGTAACGCTCAGTTGCATCGCGCTGAATTAAGTAACGCCGAACTTACCAACGACAAACTTATCACCAGGGTCGCCCTCCTCCACGGCGCCGACGATCCCCGCACCGACCCTGGCGAGCTCGACGCCTTCCGCCGCTCGCTGCCCTCGGCCCAGGTCCGCCTCATCGCCAATGGCGAACACTGCCCGCACAATGAGAGCCGCTCGGTCGAGGAGTTCACCCGCCTGCTGCTTGGCGCTTTACAGTGGTTCTGTGGTGGCGCAAAGAGTTTTTGACATCCTCCCGCGCCTGACGTAATCTCGCCCAACCGTCAGCCAAGGTGAGGAAATACATGTCTGAACGCAACATCTTTGAGATGGACCTGGACAAAAACCAGGCCAACTGGGAAGCACTCTCCCCACTCTCTTTCATTCGCCGCACTGCCTCGGTTTATCCCACGCGCACGGCCGTCGTTCATGGCGATCTCCGCCGTAACTGGCTGCAGACCTACGAGCGCTGCGTCAGGTTGGCCAGCGCCCTGCATAAGCGCGGCATCCAACTGGGTCAGACCGTCGCCGTCATGGCTCCCAACGTGCCGGAGCTGCTGGAGGCGCACTTCGGCGTTCCCATGAGCGGCGGCGTCCTCAACGCCCTCAACATCCGCCTCGATGCCGAATCCATCGCCTTCATCCTCGAGCACAGCGAAGCCAAAATTCTCATCACGGACACTGAGTTCTCGCCCGTCATCAGCAAAGCCCTGGAGAAGATGGCCGCGCCGCCACTCGTCATTGACATCAGCGATCCCCAAGGCAAGGGCGGCCAGCTGCTCGGCGAGTGCGACTACGAGGCCTTCCTCGCCCAGGGCGACGCCAACTACGACTGGCCGCGCCCTTCTGACGAGTGGCAGGCCATCAGCCTGAACTACACCAGCGGCACCACGGGCAATCCCAAGGGCGTCGTCTATCACCACCGCGGAGCCTACCTCAACTCCATCGGCAACGTGCTCACACAGGCCTTGCCGCACCACCCCGTCTACCTGTGGACCTTGCCCATGTTCCACTGCAACGGCTGGTGTTTTCCCTGGACCATCACCGCCATGGCCGGCACACACGTCTGCCTGCGCCAGGTCAGCGCCAAGGGGATGTACGACGCCATCGCCGACCACAAGGTCACACACATGTGCGGAGCACCCATCGTCATGGGCATGCTGGTCAACGCCCAGGAGAGCGACCGCCGCCCCATTCCGAAGGGAGTGCAGATGATGACCGCCGGAGCCGCTCCGCCTGCCGCCATCATCGAAAAAATGCAGGCCGCCGGATTCCAGATCACCCACGTGTACGGACTCACCGAGGTTTACGGGCCCGTAACCGTCTGCGCCTGGCAGCAGGAGTGGGACGAGCTACCGGCCAGCGAACAGGCCGTGCTCAAGGCGCGCCAGGGTGTGCCTTACGTCACGCTGGAAGGTCTCATGGTCGGCGATCCGCAGACCGCCGAGCCTTACCCGGCCGACGGCAAGCGCATGGGCGAGATCTTCATGCGCGGCAACACCGTCATGCGCGGCTACCTCAAGAATCCCCGCGCCACCAAGGATGCCTTCGCAGGCGGCTGGTTCCACACCGGAGACCTCGGCGTCATGCATCCCAACGGCTACATCGAGGTCAAGGACCGCCTCAAGGACATCATCATCAGCGGCGGCGAGAACATCTCCACCATCGAAGTGGAAAGCGTTCTCTACCGCCATCCTTCCATCCTCGAAGCCGGAGTCGTCGCCAAGCCGGACGTTAAATGGGGCGAGACCGTCTGCGCCTTCGTCACGCTCAAGGAGGGCGACCTCACCACGGCCGAGGAGATCATCGCCTTTTGCCGGGAGAACATGGCGCACTATAAGGTGCCGCGCACCGTCGTCTTCGGCCCATTACCCAAGACCAGCACCGGTAAGTTGCAGAAGTTCAAGCTGCGGGAGAGTGCCAAATCGTTGGCCACCGAAGTGGACGGCATCAAGTAGGAAGGCAAAAGCTCGGCACAATGCAAAGCGGCGGACCGCAGGGGTCCGCCGCTAACTTTCTGCCCTGCGCACAAGCCCGGCGCGGGCATCAAACTCTTATGCAGCCTGCCGTTAGGCGGGCGGGTTCGTAGGGGGCGTGTCCTTCTTGGCCGCGTTCTTGTTGGGGTCTTCGTTCACCGCGTCCTTGAAGTTCTTGATGCCCTGGCCCAGCCCCTTGCCCAGTTCGGAGATCTTATTCGGTCCGAAGACGAGCAGGGCAATGACAAGAATCACGATCAGGTGCATCGGCTGGAACAGTCCTTCAAACATAAATCCTCCAGTGAGGTCTTCCGGACGGTCCCGTCGGAACTCCGCCCATGATTTAGCCTAGCTCGCGAACGCACAGCAAGCTGTGACAAACTTCACAGTTAGAAGATTATCTTCCGATAGCCCGCCCGTCAAGAAGACTTCCCTCCGCCGCGCAGGTTGTTCCCTGCCAGTCACTTAGCTCGCAACCCGGCGCGCCCGGCCGAGTCCCCGCCTGTAGCCGATTAATTTTGCGGCCGTGCGCACCAAGGTGGCCGGCAGTTGCCCCGGAGCACGGCGCGCAAGGTATCGGGCCTCGCTCAGCACAAAGCGCAACCCCTCGCCGTCGGCGCCGCCAAAATTCTCCCGCAGCCAGGACTGGTCGCCGTGCAGCCGCCCCACCTCGCCATAGCGCGCCATCTCCTGCCGCCAGCTGTAGTCGTGCGAGTGGTAGACCCCAGCCTCTGCCGCGTAGGCAATCTTCTTTCCCGCCAAAATCAGCCGTGCCGCCACCACCGTGTCCTCGCCAAAGTTGACCTCCTTCGGAAATCCTCCCACCGCCATTAGCTCGTTGCGGCGATAAGCGCCAAAGGAGTTGGAGAAGAAGATCGTCTTGAAGCCCAGGCGCGCAATGTCCGCCCGTGAGCGCACCTCCGGCCGCGCCGGATAGTTGAAGAGCCGCGCGTGCGTGGCGATAGCCCCAGCCCCTTTGTGTGGCAGCTGGCGCCCATAGGCGGCGGCCACCTCGGGATTGTCAAAGGCCGCCAGCAGTTCTTCCACGCTGCGCTCGCTGAACGGAATCGCGTCCTGCGTCATGTACAGCAGAACCTCCGCCGCGTCGCACTGCTCGGCCATCCACTGCCGCGTGCCGCCGTGGCGAAAGTCCCGTCGCAGGATGCTCCTCACCCGATAGCCTTCGCCAGCGGCCAGCGCCGGCGTGCCGTCATCGGACTCCGAGTCCACCACCAGCACCTCGCGCGGCTGCATGGTCTGCGCGCGCAGCGCTGCGGTCAGCTCCGGCCACTGCGGCCGTGCGTTCATGGTCGGTATGCAGATGGTGAAGTTCACCTTTGGATTCCCATGCTTCCGCCTGTCAACGGCACTTTAGAAGTACTTGTAGCGCACGGATTGCAGCAGGGTCCGCAGCGGTTGGAAGCGTTTCGTCTTCAATACATTCGTCGCAACCCGGAACGGCTCTGGCATCTCGCCGCGCCGCGCCGCCCGCAGATATCGCCTATCCGGCGCGTCATAGTTCATGGAAACCTTGTGGACCATAAAGACCGCACCGTCCGCCAGGAATCCGGCAAGCTCTTCTCCATCGTGCGGCTTCAGTTGAATCGCCTTCGAGCCCGGATTGCTCTTCGGGTTTGCAGCAAGGGATACCGCGAGCGTGGGAAAGATCACCTCTTCCAGCGCCGGCAGCCGAGACCGTTCCACCCGGCGCAGCAGCTCGGGCAGCTTCGCGTATTGCAGAATCTGTTCCACAAACTCCCGGCGAAACACCTGCCCCGGGTTAAAGCATCCCGCCGGTCGTTCGCAATCGAATGCGGACGCCCACCGCTCCCACTGAAATTGAAAGTATTGGCCGATCTGCCAGGATTCGAATGGCGCGTCGCCGAGGAGATGAAAGTTCGTCCCCATATACCCGGAATCCCGCAGGCACCGGTCAAGCTGCGTCTCCAGGCCGCTGCGTACCAGCAACATGTCGGAGTCCATCGTCACCAGGTAGTCGTATGCTCTCTGCTCCTCGTGGAGATGTCTCATCACTCCAAAGTGAAAATCCGCCAGCTTGCCGTGGACGAGAGGTTTCGAATACCGGCATCGCTCCACACCCAGGCCAATCGCGCACTCCTTGAACGCTGCACTTGTACCGCCGTCGAAGAGCAGGATGCCCGCGTCCGGAGCGAACCTCCGCACGGACTCAATGAGATCGGCAAAACACTCCGGATTGTCATGCGCCAGTATTCCGAAGACGATCATTGTGTTTCCCCGCCACGCCGGCTCACACTCGCAGAATTTGCCCGCACGCACTCCCGATACACTCCTGCCAGCCGTTCGCCAATCTCACTCCACGATTCATGCAGATGGGCTGTCGCAGGTTGTACCGCCGCGATGGGATTCTCCCCGGCACTCCGCTCCAGCATCTTGCAGATTCCCTCCTGGATGCTTGCCTCCGAACCGGGGTCCACGTACTCCGCCCGCTCGCCCAGCACCTCTGCGGTGCCACCGCAGCGGGAGGACACAATGCCGCACCCAGCGGCACAGGCCTCCAGGTCCACCAGCGATGCCACTTCGAACCAACTGGCGGAGACGTGCACGCGCGCGGAACGCAAATACCGCAAGGTCTCCTCGTGTGGAATCGCTCCCAGCCACCGGCTCCCGGAGCCGGCCAGCATCTCCTGGAACTGTCGGCAATAGCCCCGGTGATTCGGGTTTTCGCCTCCAATGAACACTCCGGAAACTCCCAACCGTTCCAGCGCACAGAGAACCGCAATCTGATTCTTCCTTGGCTCGATTCTTCCCACCATGCACACGTCAATCTCTCGCGGAGTGTTGCCATCCAAAGCATCTGGACTAATCGCAATGCCGTTTCTCACGCACCGAACCTTCTCTTCCGCAATCGAACCGAAGTCGCGGACCAGGTCCTGCTTTTCTTTCTCCGTCAGCACAAGAATGCGATCGGCTCCGGCCAACAGCGAGCGCTGCGCCGCCAGCATCCCACCCCTCATCATGGAAGCCGTCGGCCAGGCCAGCGCCGGGTAGCGCACCGAGCGCAGAGCACTGCGGAGAAACTCCAGCCTCCGGAATCCGAGCCTGCCGGAGAAGCCACCCACCAGCCCGCCACGCCCATGGCGTTCAAAGCGCTCAATCTCTTCGTACGAGTGATGAATCGTCGAGAGCACAATGGGCTTGCCCGCCGCCCGGGCAAGCAGAAATGACGTCCAGGTATCCACTGGCCGGTCAATGTTTGTCAGATGAACCAGGTCAAAGCCGGAAAGATCGGCGCGGAGATCGTCCAGCAGTACGCCTTCAAATTGGGCCGCGCCATGCTTGCCCGCGCGTCGGCCCTCCGCGATGTAATGCCGCACCTGGATTACATCGCCACCCGGTTTGTCCGTGGCGTCCACCCGCATGGGATACGCTATGCGCATCGCTTATTGATCTCTCGGCCTTTCATCTCTCGGCAGGCTTCATTCACGCCATGCCATGTCCACAGCAGCAGCATCGTCTTGTAGCTGGCAAAGATGTCAATAAAGCAGCCGGTCACCAGCACGATGAACACAAACTCGCGGAACGCGTCGTTGATCTTGTCGTGAGGTCGCAGCAGCGCCCGCAGAAACAGCAGGAACGCGATCAACCCGGCCACGCCCGTCTCGATAAAAACCCGCACATAGTAGCCATCCACGGCCGCCGAGCCGAACGACGGTCCCAACCCGATGACCATGGAATCCAGGTGATGCACCGTGCTCTTCACCAGCGACGCCCACCTGTAGGCGCGGATCATCCCGCTCGTGTCGTTATCCGTGGCCAGCGCGAAATCACCGGCATCCAGAAACGCCCCCTGGTAGTAATCCTCTTCCGCGCTGTACACCGGGACAGCATCCCAAAGGTCTTTCATCTCATGGACGGATAGAGACGAGGAGGAACTCTTCAAGCGGTTGTCCAGCGAATCAGGATTTTCACTCGCCGCCGGCCTTGACTGTACCCAGGCGTTCACTCCCACGGCGGCCAGCAGCAGCGCCGCCACCATGGCCAGCGCCCTCGCCTTGGACCTGCTCCGGGAAACGCTTCGCACCAGCCAATCCAGTGCGGTGCCAATGAAGGTGATGCGTGAGGCGGTCATCACCAGCAACGCAACCGCTGCCAGTGTGCTTAGCTTCTTCCGCTCCTGGTAGCCAAAGACGCAGAGGAAGAGCGCCGCCACCACCGCCAATTCATACGGACCATTTGTGTTGCCACTCGCCCGGCTGGCGCCAAACTGGCTGGCCACCTTCAGCACGCCCAGGGTCTGCAGCGGAACCACCACGCACAGTGCGTAAAAATACCAGCGGAAGCTGCGCCACAGCTTCGCTCCGCGCGTGATGAGCACCCAGCCCATGGCGTAAAACAGCAGGTACTCCGCCAGCCGCGCCGTAAACAGCAACCCGTAGAGCGCAGGCACCCGTCCGCGCCAGCCATTCCACAAGGCCGAGAGTAGATTCACCGCCAGAAACCACAGGTAGGCCCGCAAGGCCGCCGAGCGCGGCACCTGGCGCAAATCTCCCCGCACCAGCAGCAGCACAAAGGCCGAGGCCAGCAGAAGATCGTCCACCCGCAGCCCGGCCTCACCCACTCCGCCCAGCAGCACCTTGTACGAACACAGGCACCACAGCAGCACAAAGTAGAGAAAGCGGTCGCCCATGCGCAGAGTCGCCATCATCTGGTGCGCAAGACCCTTCCCGGCACGCCGGCCACAATCGAGCGCGGCGCCACCGAATGTGTCAGCACCGTGCCCGCGCCCAGCACACTGCCCTCACCAACGGTCACACCATCCAGAATGGTCACGCCGTTGCCAACCCACACGTCGTCGCCGATGGTGATGCCCTCGCGCCGCACCCCTTGCTCGAAGATCTCGCCCTGGCCGTCAAAGCGATGGTTCTCGGCCGCCAGCGAGAGGTTCGCGCCAATCTGGCAGCGCTCGCCAATCACGATCCTCGCCGCCGCACCGATCACCGCCCTCGGCCCGATGTACGTTCCCTGCCCAATCCGTACGCCCACGCCGGGATTGTCATAGCGGCTCGTGACCTGCAGCCAGCAGCCTTCGCGCAGCGTCACGTTGTCGCCCAGTTCCACGCCTTCCAGGCTCAGGCAGTCCAGGTGCGCATGGTCGCCCACGTACACGTTGCGGCCCACGCGCAACTTCGAGTGGCACAGGATGCGGCATCCCCTGCCGAGAAAGAAATTTCCTCCACACTCACCCAGCAGCGGCCACACCATCAGTCCGCGCAGCCACGGCCACGCCCCTTTGCGCAACAGGTGCCGCAGCACCATCGCCGCGGGAATTCCCTCGGTGAGCACAACCCGCTTGCCGCGGAAGCGCCTGAGCAGCCAGCGCACCAGCCCCTCCATCAATCGGCCCACCCTTCCACGCACGAGGTTGAACTGGCTTCCGCCCACTCTTCCGCCTTCATCTCCGGTGGCAGCTGCGCGGCAAACGCGAGCAAGAAATTCTTCTGGGAGAACTTCTCCAACTGCTCGCGATAAATCTCCGCCAGCGCCTCCCCCTCCCACAGCGCAAGCTCTTTCACCTTGGCCACAAGGTCCGCGTCCGCAAAGCCGGCGGAGATCACCTCCGGCGGGCATCCTTCCCGGAACGGTGCAATCGGGCTCACTACCAGCTTCAATCCGCGCTGCATCGCCTCCATGGCCACCAGCGGCATTGCTTCCTGCACGCTCGGCACCAGCACCACGTCACGTGGGCTCACCCGCTGCCACGGATCGCCCATCCAGCCCAGCATCTCCACCTGCTCGTGCACACCAAGCACTCGCGAGGCCGTCACAAAGCCTTCCGTATCGGGCCCCTCGCCCACCACCATCAGCCGCGCCCGCAGCCCTTCGCGCAGCAACTCCCGCAGTACACGCAACGCCGCCAAATTATTCTTCGGAGCAAAATCAATCCGTCCGATCATCCACAGCCGCAGTTCGCCGTCACCTTCCGCGATCGCCTTCAGCGGCGCTGCCAGTGGGGCCAGTACCGGATACAGATGCCCCGTGATGATCACAACGCCCGCGCGCAGCCGCGCCCGCAGCTTCTCCTCCGCCGCAAGGCTGGGCAGCAGCAACCGAGTGTGGAGCGGCAGCACCCAGCGCTCGGCCGCCCAGTCGCGCAGATGGCTCAACCCGCGACGCAGCAGCCCTGCGCGTGTGTAGTACGAAGCCAATCTCGTCGGATTATGCAGCCACGCCGTCGGCTTGATTCCCATTCTGCGCAGCACCAGCAGCGGCGCCAATCCGAACTCCAGGCCTGCCAGGTTCAGCCACCACTGGGTTACGCCGTTCTGGGTCGCGCCCTGCCGCACCAGCCGCCGCAGGAGAAAGTGAAATCTCGCGATCCGCAGCGGGAACAACGCAATGTTCAGCGGCAGCGCCGCCGGGCATCGCACAAAACGCAGGCGCTCATGTTCGCCCGTGATCTTCACGATGGCCTTTCGGGTCTCCATCGGACATACGCAAATGATGTTGAGCGAACTGCCTTCCAGCAGCGCGGCAATCGCCCTGGCCAGCGCAATCTGCGTGCCGCCAAAGGTGTGTGCGTCGTCAATAAATCCGATGGTCTGTGCCGGTTCGCTCTGCGTCACGCTCTCATCTCCCCGTTCTGTTCGCGCGCCAGCAGCAGCACACCGGCCACCGTCAACACACACTCAATCAGCAGCATGCTCAGCACACCGCCCACCGCACCCGCATGGTGGATCCACACACTGGCCACCGCCACGTTCAGCACTCCGGCCGCAAACAGCATCCGGCTCTGCGCGCGGTCCAACCCCTGCGGAATCAGCCCCAGCATTCCAATCATTCCGCTCAGGGTCGCCGCCAGCGGAAAGAAAGCCGCGGCGCGAATCACCGGAACAACCGCCACGGCCGCCTGCCCAAAGGCCACGCGCGCCAGCCATGGAGCCAGCAGCAGAATCCCCGCGCCCACGGCCGCCGCCACCAAGGCCGCCACCGTCATCAGCCGCCGCAGAAACCGCAGCGCCTGTGTGCGGCTCTGGGCCACCAGACGCACCATCCGCGGATACGCCGCCTGGATCACCGGATAGGCCAGCCCGGTCACCGCCCGCAGAAATCTGTCGGCCAGGCTGAAGTACCCGGCCTCCACGTTGCCCCCGATCATGCCCACCAGCAGAACATTCGTGTTGGTGTAGAGCGTGACCGCCGCGTTGCTGGCAAACAGGTGCCGGCCCTCGCGCAAAAGCTCCAGCAGGTGTCCCCGCTCCAGGGGATGCCGTTCCAACTCAAAGTGCCGCGCGCCAAACACGGCTCCCGCCACGCCCGCCGCCAGCCACCCCAGCGATTGCAGCAGCGTGGCCAGCGCCGCATCATTTGGCGAGCGCACCAGCCACAGCACCAGCCCGGCGGCGGCCAACCGCGAGCCTCCGGTCAGCATGCTGATGAACCGCATCCGCTCCATCCCCTGAAACAGCCACACCGGAAACAGAGCGTTGCCCACCACCGCTACGTAGGCCGCCAGGTACAGCCACATCTCCCGGCGCAGCGTCGGCAGCAGCAGCACGGCCGTCACCAGGGCCAGCCCGCCGGCCGCCACCAGCAGCAGCTTGATCGCCAGCACGCCGTGAAAGATCCGCGACACCTCGCGCGCATCCTCGCGATGGAGGGCAATCCGCCGCGCCGCCGAAAAGTTGAAGCCGTAATCCGTGGCGATGATGAAGTACTGCGCAACGGCCTGCGCCAGGGCCATCAGTCCGTAGCGACCCACGCCCAGCACGCGCACCAGGTACGGCAGCAGCAGCAGCGGCACAAGATAGTTCAACCCCTGCAAGGCATACAGCCACAGCACATCGGACGCCATCCGCCATCTCTCGCCGTGCTGTGTCCGCTCCTGCATCGCGCCTCGCCCTTCGTATTTCGACATTCGTCCTTCAACACCGCATCATCCGCACCGCATTACGCGTGACGTGCTTTACCTGCCGCGCCCCAGGCCCCACGCCGCGGCCACCACGCGAGCCTCATTCGGAAGCCACGCCTCGCGCCCGCACCACACAACCAACAGCGCGCTCACCAGCAGCCCCAGCAGCGCGCCTGCCGCTGCTATCGCGCTGCGCGGCACGCCGCTCCTGCGGTCGGGAACAACCGCCCGGTCCACCACCTGCAACGCCGAGCCCTGTCGCGCCTCGTCCAGCTTCGCCGACTCATACTGCCGCGCCAGCAGCTCAAACACCGTCTCCTGGTACTTCACCTCGCGCAGATCACGCAGATAATCCAGTCCCGCCTCCGGCAATTTTCCCTTGGGCACCAGCAACTCTCCGCCCGCGCCGCCCGCGCCGGTCAGCTCGTGCAGTTGTCCCTCGATGGCCGCCAGTTGCTGCCTCGCCACCTGCACCTCGGGATTCTCCGCCGTCTCGTAGCTGGCCAGCGCATGCAGTTGCACCTGCTTGGACGCCGCCTGCGCGCGCAATATCGCCGCCTGCTCAATCAGGGCCTTCGTCTGGCCATCCAGCTGTATCACTCCCGAGCTCTGCTGCCGCTGCTTCAATGCCTCTTCGGCCTTGACCAGCCGTTCCTTAGTCAGAGCAACCTGCTGCTCCAAAAACAATCGCCGCTGCGCCGCCTCCGTCACCGCCAAATTGGAGGAGAACTTCCTGTACTCCTCCACGTAGGCATTGGCCATGGTCGCCGCCATCGCCGCATCGGAGTCTTCGACCGTCAGCCTGATGATTCCGTCCTTTGCCGTCACCGCAATCTCCGTGCGCTGCTCCAGAGCCTTGCGCGCATCGCCCACTCTTCGCTTCCCATAGCGCTCATCCAGCCGGAAGCGAGCAATCATCTGGTCCTCCACCGTGCGGGACTTCAGTAGGCTCACATACAAATCCGCGGGATTCTTCAACCCCAGCCCGCCCAGCGCCGGACTTAAGCTCCCCACCTGCTGCAAAAATGTACTGCTGAATGGCGTCGCCTGCGGAGGAGCCAGAAGGGTCGTCGTCGCCTCATAACTCGCCGGCCACAGCAGGGCCACCAGCACGCCCACCACCAGCCCCAGCAGCGCGCCCAGCAGCAGCTTGCGCCGCTCGCCACCCAAAACAATCAGCCACTCCAGCCGATCTTCTGTGCTCCGGGTTTCCGCCGCGCGTTCGATCTCTTCGGTTTCCGTTGGCATCGCTCTCGCCTCGCTCATCGCAGAATGGCCACAGCCGCGCCGGTCAATGCCAGTTGCGAGCTGATCTGCGTCCAGTCGCGCAATCCACGCAGCAGCCCGCCGCTGCGCACCCGGCTCGGCACCACAATCTGGTCTCCGGGACGCATCCGCAAACCGGCAAAGCGGTCGCCGCTGAAGACTCCATTCACTGCCGTGCTGGCCGTCACCGAGCCATCGGCGTGCAGCACAAAGGCGTGGCGCATATCGGCGTCCACGCGTCCGCGCCCGGCCAACTTCAAGTAGTCACCCACCGTCCGCCGAGCCACATATACAAACGATCCCGCGTTGTACACCATGCCCATCACGCTCACCGTCGAAGGCCGCGCCGGCACCGTCACCTGGTCGTTGTCCTCCATCTCCAACTCCGGGAACGCTCCGAGCGAATTCGCCGCCGGTGACAGGTTCAGCACAACCCGCCCGCTCGCCGTGGCCGCGCGCAGTTGCGCAATCATTCCTTCCTGCGCGCTCTGCCGCTCGCGGATCAGCAGTGCGTCCTCGCCTCCGCGCGCGGCGTCGCCAGCCGAGGCCCGCCGCAACTCCGCCTCCAGTGAGCGTGCCAGCTCATCCAGACTCTTCTGCTGTTCGCGCCGCGCCGACTCTCTCGTCAACTGCGTCCCATAGGCGTAGGCGTTTCCTGTCAAGCCACCGGCGCGTTCCAGCACCTCGCGCAGCCCTTCTCCGGCCGCCACCTGGTACACTCCCGGACGCCGAACCTCGCCCTCCACCCGCACGTAGCGTGTGCGCTCGCCGAGCGGAACCCGCAGGTCGGCCTGCGAGAAGATGGTCACAATGTCGCCCGGCTCAAGCGTTAGGTTGTTCGCCGCGTCGCCCGCCAGCACGGCCCGCGCAAGATCAAACGGCACCAGCCGCGAACTCAGGTCCACGGGATTCACGCGCTGAATAATCGCGTAGCTCCAGTTGATCTCCGGGGTGGTGCGGTGCAACTCCTCGGTCAGGTTCTCTCCCGCGCGGCCCTGCCCGGCCGCCTCGGCCTCATTGTTGCGAGCCTCATCCGTCCCTGCCGCGTGCGTTGAGCCCGCCGCGCCGCTTTCTGCCATCTCGCCGCTCGTGCCCGCCGAGCCCCGCTCACCACGCAGCCCGCTTCCTTCCCCGCGCGTTGTCTCCTCCCGCCTGCCGGCCGACAGCCTGCGCATCCAGTACTCGCGCGTCAGCAGGGACTGCGCATCGGGGATCAGATCGCGCACCTTCATCCCCACGTGCCACGGATAGTCGCCCGGCCTCACCACGCTGCCGCGCAGGGTTACCGACTGCTCCAGCCTCGGCACCGCGCCCAGCACCTTCACAATGTCGCCGTCGCGCAGCTTCAACCCCCGTGACGCAGCGTCCAGAGGAAACTCCATCACCGTGCGCGCGTCGCTCAACTCCGCGGTCGCCGCCGTCCCACGTTGCGGGCCCAGCAACCGTTCCTTTCCCAACAACCGTTCCACAGTCACGCGCTCCGAGTCGGCCGTCGTCGCCAAGCCTCCCGCGTCATTCAGCAACTCCTCCAGCCGCTCGCCGGCCTTCAACTCATAAATCGCGGGAGCCTTCACCGAGCCCGTCACCGCCGCCATCGCTCCCGCCGGCGGGTAGTAAATTACGTCGCCCGCCTGTAGCCGCACATCGCCGCTCTTGTCGCCCTTCACTAGCAGTTCGTACAGGTCAAGATGCGCCACCGTCCTGCCTTCGCGCTGCACCTGGATATCGCGCAACGACCCCGCCGCCGACGGGCCGCCGCTCGCGAAGATGGCGTTCACCAGGGTGCTCAGCGAACTCACCGTGTAGGTGCCCGGCTCACGCGCCTGCCCCACCACGTACACCTCAATCGAGCGGATGCGTCCCAGGCTCACCGTCAGCGAGAAGTTGCGGAACAGCCGTCCCACCTCGTCGTGCAGCCGAGCGTCCAACTGGCTCGCCCGCACGCCGGCCACGCTCAGCTCGCCCACCTTCGGGATGTAGATTTCTCCCGCGCGGTCCACCGTCACGCGCAGGTCCGCGTTGAGCTGCCCCCAAATGCGCACCTGCAACTCGTCGCCCGGCCCAACAATGTAGTCGTCAGGCACGGGAGCCCCCTCCAAGGGCGCAAACGTGCTCGGCGGCTCCACAAACAGCGACTGTCCGTAGATGGGCAACCGCCGCCCCGTCACCTTCTCCACCAGCGCTTCGTACTCGGTTCTTGGTTGAGGCTTGCGCCGCGCGGTGCGTTGCGCACTCCGCGCTTCACCGCGCTCCGCCCTCGACCTCTCGTCCTCGGCGCCACGCGCTGCAGGCGAGTTCAAGCGCGGCAGGTTCACCGCATCGCCCGTCCCCGTCTGTGCAGCTTGCGCATCCAAACCCGGCGCACCTTGCGAGCATCCCGCACCATCGCCGCGCAAGCCCGTCTGCGTATCACAATCCGCTCGCGCCGCGGAATCCTGCGCCCGTGCCGTCATGCCGAAGGTCATCAGCAACGTTGCCATCATCAGCACTGCAAGCAGCAAGCCCGCGCGATGCGTCATTCCATGACGATTCCAGCCATGCCCCTTCTCGCCGCCACTGCCACGCCCGCATCCTGTCCCGCCCAACATCCTGTTCATGGTCACTCCCGCACTCCCGTTCTCTCTCTCCTGCCGTCCGCCGCCTGCCGCGCCGAGGTCTTCTCCATGGCGTTCATCCGCGCCGGATACAGCCGCGCCTCGAACCAGGTCGCCACGTCGCTGTGCGTTCCCACTCCCAGTAGCGGGAACCTCCACACCTCGTACTGGCTGCGCGCCGTAAACTCCACCTTCGGGCCGAGCATCCACGTCACTCCGCCCGTAACTTGCGTCGCCCGCCCGCCGCCTAGCAGGCTCCCATCCACCTGCGTCGTACGATAGGTGGCCGTCAAGCGGTTGCGTCCCGTCATCCACCAGCGCATCTCGGCCGCGCCGCCCGTCCCCTGCCGCCCCAGCCAGCTTCCGAAGATCTGTCCGTAGTTCGTGTACCCCTGCGGATAGTGATCGTTGCTGTAGAAGTAAGCCTTCGCCGTCAGTCCCGGCAGGTTCGTTGAGCCGCCCTCCACGCGCAGATCCACCCGCGGCACGCCCGGCAGGCTGGGCAGAAACACTCCGGGATGCATGGCCCAGCGCGCAAAGAACTTGCCCTCGTAGGGCGCGTCGTAGGCATACCCTTCGCCATACAGCATCATTCCGCTGCGCACCGCCCGCACCCGGTAGGCCGCGCTCACCTCAAACGTGCGCTTGCCGGGGTCGAGCGCCTGGCGGTCGCCCGCCAGCGAAAACGTGTGCACAAACGTCTCCAGCGTCAACGGCCTTCCATACCCGGCAAAGATCACCGTGTGCGCCACTCCGAGCTCAAGGTTCGCCGTCGGCTTCAGGCTCACGCTCACTCCCCATACCGCAGGTGCCGGCTGCAACCCACGGGCCGCGTCGCCGTGCAGCACAAAGCTCTCGCCCAGCGCCACGTAATGCACGCCGCCTTCGCGAGCCAGAAATCCATCCACGCGCACCACTGCCTCGCCGCCCTTCAGCCGCCAAGGAGCCACCCTCGCCACCTTCACCATCGGCATGGCCTCGGCGTTGTTGCTCAAAATCATGGACGTCTCGCGCGCCGGGCCCCACCACAACTGCTGCTGACCCACGCTCAACTGCCAGTTGTTCAGGTTCAGCGCGGCATAGGCCTCCATGGTTCTCACCCGGCTCGTCGCCCCCATCCGCAGATTCCAACCGGCGGGCAGTCCATCCATCGCCGCAATGGCCCGCGAGGCAGTAGCGTTGTAGGCAGGCATCGCCCCCGCGTTCTGATACTCACCGCGCACATACACCGCCAGCGGTCCGGCTTCACCGTGCGCCTCAAGGCCAAACAAGCCGTTGTTGCCCTGCCCATACGGACGTCCATCGTCATCCACAACGGTCTGCGCAAAGTGGAAGCCGTCGCGTAGCGGAGTTCCGGCAATCCCCAGGTATCGCGCGTACACCTCGCTCACCTGCGCTCGGCGATTCGCCGCCCCCTCGCGCACATCGCCCTCGCGCCGCAGCTCCACCTCCAATGCTCGTACCACCTCCGTGCCCGCCGGATCGTCCTCCGCCAGGTTCTCCCGAGCCTCGTCCAGCAACCGTGCGCACTCCAGCCTCGTCCAAGGACGCATCGCCCCCGATCTGGTCTTCACGTATCCCAACCCAGCTAGCCGGTCGAAGGCCGCATACACCCAGCTCCCCAGCGGCACTGTCGTCGAGCCCGTCCAGCGCACGCCCTGGTCCACCTCGTCCTGCTCGTCGCGTACAAATTTTCCCCAGCGCCTGGGATCAATCTCCGCATCCTCTCCCCGCGCGCGCACAACCTGCCGACCCCAGTACCAGCCGATCAAACTGCCCACCGCGGCATCGGCGGCAAAGTGTTCGCGCCCCTCAACCCTGGCCATGCTGATGGCCGCTGCCCCGCCATAGGCCAGCCACTTCGAGGCCGCTCCGGGATACTCATGGGCAATCACGCTCGCCACGGCCCAGCTCATCGCCGCCTGCCCGCTCGGAAACGACCCTCCGCCCTTCAGAAACTCTCCCCGCCCATCGCCCGTCAGCGGACGTTCTCTCCCGGCGATCACCTTCAGCAGCTCCACGTCCACGTAGGCGTCGAGCAGAGCCTCACCGCTCAGCACTCCGGTCTCGCGCAGGCGTTCATTGCTCACCATTCGTCCCCACACGTACATACCGCCGCCCACGGCCACCATCGCGCCCAGCCCGGCGTTCGAAAATCTCCGGTAGCTTTTCGCCGCCGCCGCGCTCGTGCTCACATGCCCTTCGATTGCCGTATCGCTCGCCACCAGGATGGTCACTCCGGCGGCAAACGGAATCAGTCCCGCCCACTCCCCCCGCCTCCAGCGCGCGGGAGACCCCGCCAGCGCCAACTGGTCCTCCCACAAATTTCGTGGCAGATGCACAATCCGAGCCGTACTCACATCCCGGCTCCCTTCGGCCGCCGCCGGAGGATTCACTCCCGCGCCCGGGTTCTCCGCCTGCGCCGGCAACAGGGTGGACGTGCCGATCATCAGCAGCAACACTCCCAGCCAGCCGCGCACGCCATCCCCCCGGGGTCTTTGTCTTCTCGTTGAATGTTCTTAGTACGCGGGCCCGGCAAAAAAGCCGCCCAGCACCGTTTGCAGAATGATTCGCAGGTCGAAGCCCAGGCTCCAGTGCTCGATGTAGTAAAGGTCATGGCGCACCCGTTCCCGGATGTCGGTATCGCCGCGCAGTCCGTTCACCTGTGCCCAGCCGGTGATGCCGCTCTTCAGGTGGTGGCGCACGTTGTACTCGTCAATCTCGTCGTGGAACTTCTCCACAAAGTGCGGACGCTCCGGCCTCGGACCCACCACGCTCATGTCGCCCATCAGCACGTTGAAGAACTGAGGCAGCTCGTCCAGACTGGTGCGCCGCAACAACTTCCCCACCCCGGTGCTGCGGTCTTCACTGGCCTGGCCCCACAAGGTGTCGCTCTGCTGGCGCGCGGCCACCCTCATGGAGCGGAATTTCAGCATCCGGAAGCTCTGCCCGTTCAGCCCCACCCGCTCCTGCGTGAAAAAGACCGGCCCCGGGCTGGTCAGCTTGATCGCCACGGCGATCAGCGCCATCGGCAGGGCTGCCAGCAGCAGCACCATCACGCTGAACGTCAGGTCAAAGGCTCGCTTCATCACCACGTAGGGAATGGTCTCGGAGGGCGCCATCGGCACGTCCAGCAAACTGGCCGAGCCCACCTGGAAGAGCCGGTCGCCCAGCGGCAAGTCGCCAAGGTCGAGCCCCAGCCGGACCGGCAATGCCAGCCCCTTCAGCCGCTCCACCAACCCCAGCAGCTCGGGCATCGTCTGGGAGGTGGAGGCAATCACCACCTCGTCGGCAAAGTCCCTTATGTTGCGCGTCAGCAGCTCTTCCATCTCCAGCACGGGAATCCCCGCCGGAGTGCGCCGCTCCTCGCCCGGCAGGTGCACAAAGCCCACGGTAAAGCAGCTCGCGTAGCAGCCTTCGCCCATCCGTTCGCTCGTCCTACGGGCAAAGTCGCTGGTGCCCACCACCAGCAGCCGCACCGCGGCGTTCTCACGCCGCACGCGCACAATCAGCCTGCGGAAGACGGCGCGGAAGCCCCATGCCTCAAACAGCAGCACCACCGCGCTCAGCGCCAGCATCTGCCGGGAGTAACTCCCTCCGCGATAGAAAAACATCGCGCTGAAGGCGGCCATATAGGTTCCAGCTATCGCGCGCATGCAGCTGCGCCAGCCCTCGCTCCCGGCATACAGCGCGTCAATCCGCGCCAGCCGGAAGTGCGAGCTGGCAATCATCCACAGCAGTACCAGCAGGATGCAAACGATGTAGTAGTCGGGCCCAAGAGGATGGATTCGTTCGGCGGCGCGCAGCCCTGCACCCGCAAAACAAAAGGCCACGGCAGGCAGTAGATACCAGGAAACCAGGTAAAAGAACTCATACAGACTGATGCGACGGATCATGCTCCCATCCTTAGCGGCGCACTCCATGCCGGCACTTCTGTAAGAAAATGCTCAGACTTCAACCCTCGCGCTGGAAAACCCCACGGCTCCAGCGCGGGAACGGACTTATGCCTTTCATTCTCCCCGGCCCGTCGGCGGGGAGACAATAGATTCACTTTTGATTACTGTTCAGACAGAAAATCAAATTCCCAAAGTTTTCGTAAGTCCCAAATGTGTTATTGCCCAGAAGTGGATTATTCCTTTTGAAAATACTATCGAGGGGGATAATAGGCAGGCAGTACCGCTAACTGTGACATTTCCGGCACGTTACAGACTCGTGTAACACTCTCTGGTAGAACGCTTCGTGCGCGCGCACCATGGCCTGCACCGAATGCCGCGCAACGGCCCTCTGTCGCGCCGCCACGCCAAAGCCAAGCGCCAAAGCCTCATCGCGCAGTAGCCGCTCCACCGCTGCAGCCGCGGCCGCGGGAGATCTCGCGGGTGTCAGTAGACCCTCCACGCCATCGGTCAGGGCCTCCACCAGGCCGCCCACGCGAGTGGCGACAACAGGCACTCCGCTGGCCATCGCCTCCAGCACGGCGTTGCCAAAACCTTCACTCTCTGAGGTGCACAGGTAGATATTCATAGCCTGGTAAATTGGCGCCGCATCCAGGCTTCCTTCGACGATGTGAAAGGCCCCTGCCAGGCCGCTCTCCGCAATCTTCCGGCGCACCCCGGCAAGCGTGCCGCGCTCGTTTCCCATCAGCAAAAAACGGCACTCCGGATGGCGCGCGTGCAGAATGGCGGCGGCCTTCACGAAGTCTCCGTGGCTCTTGCATCGCCAGAAGTTGGCTACCATGCCGATAACCTTTTCGCCATGGTTCCACCCCAACTGCGCACGCAGCTCTTCGCCACCTCCGGGATGGAATTGGTTTACATCCACGCCAATAGGAATGGTCTCCACCCGGGGGAATTCATCAGCGATCACCTCTTGTTCCAGGGCGTGGCTGATGGTCAACATGGCGTCCAATCGGCGCATGGAAACGCGCTCGAGCGCGGTCTGCAACCAATTGTGCCGATAGGAGTTAACCGACGACCTCCGATTGCCGATGAAAACCGGAACGGGTGAAATTGCTTCTGCGGCGGCACTCATCCATAGCGTGCGTTCTTCCAAGAAAGCGTGCAGGATGTGCGGACGGAAGTGGCGTAAGTGTTTGGCCAGGTTGAGGATACGTCCGGCGAACTGCACCGGCGCCGTGGCCCGGGAATAGGGCGCAGGGCCGAGAATTACGCAATTTTCGTTCGATTCCGGGCGCTCCCGGGAGGGTCTACCGACGAAGATAACTGGCTCGAATTTTGTCCGGTCAAGTCCCGTAACTAGTTGCAGGAATTGACGTTCCGCGCCGCCGCTCTCCAGGCTATGGATGACCAGTGCGAGGCGAATGCGGCCGCCGGATGCTGGTTCCGCGGAGTCGGAAGGCGAGCTGGTGAGGCCGCTAAGCATATGGGTGGAAAGGCGTTAGCGGCGGGGGAGTTCGCTAACCTGCGGGCAGAATAGCACGGGCGAGGCTCGTTTTGCAGCTACATTTTGTTGCCGGCGGGCGGCGGAAGCGGTTTATTTTCCGCGAGTTGGAAGTGGGAAGGGCGGCGAGGTCGTGAAAGTGCGCGATTGGCGCTCGGCGGATCTCCGTGGGTGGTGGCACGCCGGCTTTTGGGGCCTCGGAGGCCGCAAATGGGTGGCCGGGCAGGGTGTTTTTGCCTCAAAGCCAGTCTAGGCGGCAGGGTTTCGCGGGCGGCGGCGCGAATAGGGCAGTAATGGGCACCCGGCGGCGCGAAAACCTGCGCGGAAAACTGGAAAATTCTGTAGGCGGCGAGTTTTGGGGGGCGGAGAGGAGAGTTTCGCTCAAAGCCGTTTTACGGCGCAGGGTTTGGAGGACTTTTGGGGTACCGGTGCGGTGGGTGACCCTGGGTGGCATGGGGATTGCGTGATGAATAGGGATCCTTCGACTGCGCAGGCGCTGGAGACGGGTAACGCTACGCTGCCGGCCACTGGCACCCGGCGCCCGCTTCGCTCAGGATGACACTTCTAGAACAAGATCAAAATCAACGACCAGCTCCTCCGGGATGAAGGGGACTTATTCCCACCTTAGCCGCAACAACGGCGGCGAAGGTGGGGCACCCGGCGACAGCAAAGACAAGATCAACAGCATAGACAAGTGCAAGATCAACTACCCCACCCTCCGCCAAAGGAGGGCGGAAGGGTAGGGCACCCGGCTTGCTGGGGATGGTCAATCCGGCTCAGGAGGATGTTGCAAAGACACATACACTTGCTCCACTCAAGCCAACGGAAGGCTTGGATGGGCACTCGCCGCGACAGCCGCGTTCTATTTGAATTCGGCCACGCGATTGCGGCCCACGATGGAGGGACTATGGAAAACACACCGAACAACACGAATCCGAAGAGCGATGTACTACAGTCTGATCACCACAGCGCAATGACCGCCGAGCAGATTGCCAAGGCGCAACTGCGTCACAACCGGGAGCACAAGGGCGACGGAGATAAAGCGGTGCAGCAAGAGGCCGCGAAGGGCAAGAAGAAGTAGAGCGAAGCTTGGAGTGAAGATGACTGATTCCCACCTTAGCCGCAACTGCGGCGGCGAAGGTGGGGCACCCGGCGAGAAAGCTAAGATCGGAATGAAGGTGGGGCGGATAAGGAAGTCCCCAGGGTTAGGGATGCGCCAACTCTGGGACATCCGCCTGTATGATCATGGAAAAACGCGCTCAAATATGTCCGTTTCAACCTGCCCGTCCATCAATCTCACACTTCTACGAACTATACTGTTCCCGTCCTCACTGATTGTGAATGTATAATTCCAAAATTTTGCAGAAAAATGTGCTTCACGCCCTTTGATCTGCATACGCTGATTCTCTTGCCATTGTCCAATAACCCCTCGTCTGAATCCGTTTGTACCAGTGATGATGGATTGTTCCAGTTCTTTGTTGGCCCACACGATGCGCCCTCTGATAATCAACGTAGTCCCACTAACAATGAGTTCTTGATTCTCTTTGATCTCCGGCAAGTTTAGGTCATATCTAAACTTGGCCCCGTTTAATCTCCGGATGAGTTCTTCGTCCGGGTCCGCCGCAATGGTGACCGTCCATGTGGGAGAGGTACCGTCTCCAATGTTGACGTTATCCTCGTGCATCACAACCTTGTCGCCATCTCTTGCCTGTAACCAGTGAATACCCGGTGTGATGCTGGATGTGCAGAACTGGCCGGGACTATTCGTAAAATGACCGAGCCCAAGTACCGGGCCGCAGCCAAAATAGAAGTCCCGGCCATTGTCACTGATGTAAAGATTCAGGGCCAACTGCGACCGGTTGACCATGGTAATCTGCGCCATGGCCTGCGCCTTGTTGGCCAAAGTCAGCGATACACAAAGTAGCAGTAGCGTTATTAAAAAGAATTTTGGAATTAGTTTCGAGCGGAGTTTCATCTGCGGTCTCCTTTTTCCAGTTCTGAGCCCGAATTGCAAACCTCCCAAGTGCTTTGGCAAGAAATGACGCATGGAACAACTGTGCTGCTAAAAATAAGCATTATTTTGCTACTCAATTGTGAATTGTGGAATGGTTCTTTTTATGGAGGAGGCCTGTATTTCCTAGCAGGTTAAGCACCTCTCTCGTTCATTTTCTCCCCTGATTGTTCCTCCCGATTCGAGGGTAAGGTCAACTACCCCACCCTCCGCCAACTACGGGCGGAAGGGTAGGGCACCCAATGCAAGTTCAAATACCCCACCCTAGCAACTGCGGCTAGGATGGGGCACCCGGCCCTGGCGCGCCCGCTTCGCTCAGGATGACACTTCAAAGCAAGAGCAAAGACAAAATCAAAATCAACTACCCCACCCTCCGCGAAAGGCGGGCGGAAGGGTGGGGCATCCGGCTCAGATTGGGCTCGCGGAATGTAGCGGCTATTTCATATTTCGGCAGTTTTCTGGGAACTTTTGCCTGCTCATTGGGGTCTATGTAGATGCCGGGCGGAAGGGTTTGGAGTCGTCTGGCTGGAGTGTGCTGGGGCGGGTTTGACGGGCGGGTGGCAGAGTCCTGCTGGGGATGGCTGGGGGCTGGTCAAACGGAACCTTTGGCGTTCTCCGATTTGGGAAAGAGCGAGGGGCGATCAGCGGAAGGTTGTTCGGGCGTCAGGCGAGGATTACCATGGAGGGCGTACGGTGAGTGCCGTAGGAGTCATGTCCGTGAGCGAATTGGCGGTTAGTTCCGCAATACGCGCCGAGGAAGCCTCGATTCTGGCCGAGTTGAAGGCCGGGAGCGAGGACGCCTACTCGTGGCTCATCGAAGAGTATCACCAGCCCCTGTACAACCTTGTGTACCGCATACTCGACGACCCGGCCGACGCCACGGACGCGACCCAGGACGTGTTCCTGAAGGTCTTCCGCGGGATGGCCCGGTTTAACGGCGAGAGCAGCCTGAAGACCTGGATGTATCGCATCGCCATCCACGAGGCGAGCAACCGGCGGCGCTGGTTCTTCCGGCACAAGGCGCAGGAGACGCCGCTGGATCCGGGGACGCAGCGGGGAGCGGGTGGCTCGGGAAGTCATGACACGGGCGCGGCAACTTCTCCGGCGCTGGCTCCGATTGAGACTCTGCGCGATGGCGGGGCGAGTCCTTATGAGATGGCCGAGCGGCGGCAGTTGCGGGCGCGATTGGAGCTGGCGTTGAAGGCGCTGCCCGAGCACTACCGGACGACTGTGGTGCTGCGCGACATGGAAGGGCTGACGTACGAAGAGATTGCAGAGATGACGGACACGACGCTGGGCACGGTGAAGTCGAGGCTGGTGCGCGGACGCAACGCGCTGCGCAAGGAGTTGGAAGCCTCCATGCCGGTTGCGGCGGAACGGGCGGTGGCGGCCAGCACCAGAGGCGCCAAGCTGGCTACGGCCGCCCAGAAATTCGAGGTGACGCCATGAAGTGCGCAGAAGCACGCCGGTGGTTTTCGCCGCTGCTGGATTCCGAGTTGGAGACCGCGCAGGCCGTGGAAGTGGAGCGCCACATACGGCAGTGCGAGGAGTGTAGCAACGAATACGCCGACCTGCACTCCAACCGCAGGATGCTGGCAGGGTTGGGACGGGTGAAGGCTCCCGTGGATTTGGCGCCGCGACTGAAGGTGGCCGCCGCGCAACACCTGGGCGCAAAGGGTTCGCCGTGGACGGGCGTGCTGGTGCGCTGGGAGAACATGCTGAACGCATTCATGTTCCCGGCGGCGGCGGGACTGGTATCTGCCGTGGTGATTTTTGGGCTGCTGATTGGCGTGCTGGTGCCGACGCGCACGGTGAGCTACAACGACGTGCCAACCAGTTTGTACACGCCTCCGGAGATGACCTCGACGCCGTTTGGGCTGGACGCGGGAGTTCCGAATGGCGAGGCGCTGATGGTGGAAGCCATCATTGACGCGCACGGCAGAGTGCAGGATTACCGCGTGCTGAGTTCGACGGGGCGCCCCGAGCTGACGCCGGAGATGAAAAACGCGCTGATCTTTACCCAGTTCCGCCCGGCCACCAGTTTTGGGCTGCCGACGAGCGGGCGAGTGGTGATCAGCTTCAGCAACATCAGCGTGGGCGGATAGGCGGTTGCAGTTGGGTTCTGATGGCGGCTCCGTGCGCGGGGCCGCTTTGCGTGAGCGGGCATTTACTTCCCCGCCCCGCACCTCTTACACTTGCAGCTTAGAACTCATTTGGACACGTTGCGTTTTTGTTTGAGGAGGCTTGCCTGAAGACTCGTCGTACGATCCTTCTATCGCCGACCCGCAGTTTGATTCTGTTGCTGATGAGCGCCGCGCTGGGCTTGCCCGCCATGGCGCAGGGGCGCATGGGCGTTGAAACCAGCGAAGGGCTGTTCACGGTAATGGCCTCCATTAACGCCTGCGGCTACGACGCCGACATGGGACAGAGCCTGCCACTGCGCGCCCGGGTGCGCGACGAAGTTCTAAAGGCGGCGCAGACTCCCGAGGCGCAGACGGCACTGCGTAACCTGTGCAACTTCTACGACGATCACCTGCAGGACACGGCGGCCAGAACGCTATCGAATTATGTGAGCCTGGGACTGAACCTGGCGGACGGGCCGCAGGTGGAGTTGCGCACGGCGGAAGCCAACCTGCCTCCGGACGCCATCTTTGTGCTGGGCGCGGTGCCGCTGCTGCAGAAGCTGAGCCGGGCGGCGGACCTGGACGCGATATGGAAGAAACATCGCGCAGACTACCAGGCGCTGGTGGCCCAACTGCACAAGCCGGTCAACGACACGCTGATGGGCATGGACTTCTATCTGCGGCGCACCGAGAGCGGCTTTGTGAAGCACGACTTTGTGATCTACGTGGAACCGCTGGCGGCTCCGGGCGAGATCAACTCCCGCAACTATGGCGACGACTACTACATTGTGCTGTCGCCTTCGGCGACAGCGGCGCCGCGGCTGGACCAGGTGCGGCATACGTATCTGCACTACATTTTTGACGCCAAGGTGATGACGCGCGGAACGACCCTGCGCAGGCTGAGTCCGCTGCTGCAGACGGTGCAGGCGGCTCCGCTGGAAGAAGCCTACCGCTTTGATATTGGATTGCTGCTGACCGAGTCGTTGATTAAGGCTGTAGAGGCTCGGCTGCTGGGCGGGCCGAAGGGCGACACCAAAGAGAAAGACAAGTACGCCTGGGAGGCGACGCGGCAGGGCTTCATCCTGACCTGGTACTTCAACGACAAGCTGAAGGCCTTTGAGCACGACGAGGTGGATTTGGACCAGGCCTACGGCGACTGGCTGCACGACATTGAAGTGGAGAAGATACAGAAGTTTGCCGCCGACGTGCCTTTTGAGAAGAGCGGATCGCAGGAGCTGGTGCGTCGGGTGGAGCATCGCGACCGGCTGGTGGAACTGGCCGAGCGCGCACTGGCGAGCGGCAACCTGGCGGGCGCACAGAACTACGCGCAGCAGGCGATTGAAAACAAGGAAGACCAGGGACGAGCGCTGTTCGTGCTGGCGCGGACGGCCATCGCCGGCGGCAAGCTGGAAGAGGCACAAGGATACTTTACGCGCGCGGCCAACGTGAGCAGCGACGTGAAGATCAAGGGATGGTCGAACATCTACCTGGGACGGATTGCGGATTTGCAGGAGCATCGCGAACAGGCGGTGGAGCACTATCGCATCGCTAGAGACCTGGATGGGCCAGCGGAGCTGAAGGCGGCGGCGGAAAAAGGTTTGCAGCAGGCGTACCAGCCCGCTCCGCGGCCAGACAACCAGTAAGACGACGAGCAGGAAGACGGAGATGGCAACGGTGAAGAACCTCGTACTCGCACTCATGATGCTGACGCTGGTGGCCGGCATGGCCACGGCACAGAGCACGGCGGCGGCTCCGCTGGCTGCGGCGCAAACGGCCAACCCGGCGGCGACGGAGGCAACCCAAGCCTCGCAAGCCAAGACTCCGCAGAACCAAGCTTCGCAACCCAAGACTCCACAGCCCAAGACGCAGGCCGAGTATGACGCCTTCCAGGCGGCGACGGTTTTGACCGACGGGGCGAAGTTGGAGGCGGCGGCGACGGAGTTTGCGCAGCGCTTTCCGGAGAGCGAACTAAGGGGATACATCTACCAGCAGGCGATGGGGCAGTACCAGGCGGCTGGCGACGGCGACAAGGCTCTGGAGATGGCGCGGGCGGTGCTGAAGTATGAGCCCAACAACGCGGTGGCCTTGCTGACGGCGGCTCAAATGCTGAGCGAACGCACGCACGACTTCGACCTGGACCGCAAGGAACGGCTGAGCGAAGCCGAAGCGGACGCACGCAACGCGCTGAAGCACGTGAGCGATGTGCCTGTGCCGGCGGGGATGAACGCCGAGCAGTTTGCTGAGGCACTCAGGCAGCTGCGCGGTACGGCGCACGAAGTGCTGGGCACGGTCAGCTTCAAGCGCGCCGAGTACTTCAACGCCATCAAGGAATTCAACGCGGCCGTGGCCGAGGAGCGGGAGCACACCGACGCCGTGGTCTATTTGAGGCTGGCCGTGGCGAACGACAAGAGCGACGACGTGCGCTCGGCGACGATTGCGGCGGACAAGGCGATTGCCAGCTCGCAGCCGGGTTCGCAGGTACACCAGTTGGCCGAGCAGGAGAAGGCGCGGCTGGTGAAGCTCTCGACACCGGAGCTGGAAGAACAGAAGGACCGGCGCAGCAAGACGCCGGAAAATGTCTTGCCGCAATAGGCAGCTGCGCGAAGGCGGCGGGGCAATGAAGACTCCCACACTCGACGAATTGGAATCCGCGCTGGGGCACCGCTTTGCCCGGCGCGAGTTGCTGCTGCGCGCACTGACTCACAGCTCGTTTGCCAGCGAGCAGGGCGACCAGGCTGCGGCGGGCGAGGCTTCGAATAGCAAAGCTCTGAATCACAAAATCCAAAACAACGAAGAGATGGAGTTCCTGGGCGATGCCGTGCTTGGCCTGGTGGCGGCCGAGGAACTGGTAAGGCGATATCCCGGACGCGGCGAGGGAGAGTTGAGCCGGCTGCGGGCGCACCTGGTGAACGCAAAGCATCTCGCCACGTGCGCCAAAGGGCTGAAGCTGGGAGAACATCTTCGGCTGGGCCAGGGCGAGGAAAAGAGTGGAGGACGACGGAAGGCCACTCTGCTGGCCGATGCCTGCGAGGCCGTGCTGGCCGCGCTCTACCTGGATGGCGGGATGACGGTGGCGCGCGCGTTTGTGGTGCGGCATGTGCTGAATCCGGAGCTGGAGCGGCTGGCGGGCGCGGACGGCGAGGTAAGGCTGAAGTCGGATTACAAGACAAGGTTGCAGGAACATCTGCAGGCCTCGGGACGCGGAGACCCGGTGTACGAGCTGGTCTCAAAGAGCGGCCCGGCCCACCATTTGCAGTTTGTGATGCGCGTCGTGGTTCCGGGCGGGAACGGCCAAGGCGAGTTCGGCACGGAAGGCAGCGGGGCGACGAAGAAGGCAGCCAGCCAGCAGGCGGCGGAACGGGCTTTGGCGCGGCTGGAGAGCGGCGATGAGTGAGCCCCAGAGTGAGGCGGAGAACGAAGACCAGAGTGAGCCACAGGCCGATTCGCCGAATGGAACCCAGCCCAGAGGCGCAGGCGAAGAAACGTATCAAGACGCGAGTCACGGCCAGCGGGAAGAAAATCAAAATCTAAATTTAATAGAAGACGGCGCACCGGGCGGAGAGCCGGGCGGCGCGGCAGAGGCGGTGCCAACTGTTGCTGCGGCGGAGGAACATTCCACGCAGGGGTGGCCGTCGCTCGTGCAGTTTGTGTTCCTGGTATTGACCATCGCGCTGTTCATCAACACGTTTCTGGTGCAGGCCTTTCGAATCCCCTCAGGCTCAATGGAAAACACTTTGCTGGTGGGCGACTACCTGATGGTGGACAAGGCGAGGTGGGCTCCGGCGGGGCACTGGAGCTGGCTGCTGCCCTACCAGCCGGTGCGGCGCGGAGAGATCGTCGTGTTTCGCTATCCAGTGGACCCCACGGAGTTCTTCGTGAAGCGCGTGATTGGCGTGCCGGGCGACAGGATTCACTTGCAGAAGGGGCGGGTGTGGTGCAATGGTCGGGCGCTCGACGAACCCTATGCGGTCTTCAAGGACCGGACGCCGGATGAGTATCGCGATGATTTTCCGCGGGGCGCGCGCTACAACGAAAACCAGCGTCCCGGGTGGGCGGGCGAGTTGCGAAGGCAGTTGGATCACGGCGAGCTGGTGGTACCGGAAGGCAAGTACTTTGTGCTGGGCGATAACCGCGACCGCAGTCTGGATGGACGCTACTGGGGCTTTGTGCCGCGCGAGGTGATTGTGGGCCGTCCGGTGCTGCTGTACTTCAGCATGGCGCAAACACCGGACGACGATGAGGATGAGGACGCCGGGGGTGTGGCAACCACGGCGGCGGATGGTAAACTTGGCTTGCTGCGCGCCCGCATCTCCCGCCTGCTTGGGGAGCCGCGCTGGCGGCGCATTCTGCGCGTGGCACCCTAAGGCCGCGCAGAACGGGATGGGACAAAGACTTGGCCAACGAACCTGAAGTGAAGCAGCAGTCCGAAGCGACTCCGGAAGAGCCGAAGGAAACCACGGCGGAGTTTATCGCCAGTATCGCCTCGGTGCTGGTCATCGGACTGTTCATCATCACCTTCTGCATGCAGGCCTTTGAGATTCCCACGCCTTCGATGGTGGGTACGCTGCTGATTGGCGATCACGTCTTCGTGGACCGGGTGCGGCTGGCGCCGAAGTCGAGCTGGATGGACAAGCTGATTCCCTATCGCGACCCGAAGCGCGGCGACATCGTCGTCTTCGTCAGTCCGGCCGAGCCGGGACTGTTCGTGGTGAAGCGCGTCATCGGAGTGCCGGGCGACCGCATCCATCTGATCGGCGGCACGGTGTACGTCAACGGCCAGCCGCAGACCGAGCCCTGGGCCATCCACAGCGACCCTGACCAGCGCACACCTTATAAAGAAAACTTTCCCAACGTGCCTCCGACGGCCGACGACCGGTTGTACGACCGCTGGGAGCTGCACATGACCGAGTTCATCCAGGGCGAGGATTTGGTGGTGCCGCCGGGAAATTACTTCGGTATGGGCGACAACCGCGACGTGAGCTACGACAGCCGCTACTGGGGATTCATTCCGCGGGAGAACGTGGTGGGCCGGCCGATGTTCATCTACTGGTCGTTCCAGACGCCGGGCGACGAGTACATGCGCACGGGAATCGGCGACCGCATCGGCTTCTTCTTCCACATTTTGACGCACTTCTTCAACGAGACCCGCTGGTCGCGCATGTTGCACCTGGTGCGGTGATATGGCAAAGCCCGGAATACGGCATGGCGTAGTGGCCGTGGTAGTGCTGGCCGTGGCGGCACTGGTGCTGCCACCGTTCATCAACATTGGCCGCTACAAGGGCCGAGTGGCGGAGAGTTTGAGCCGCGCCTTGGGGCGTCCCGTAACCGTGGATTCGGTGGAGCTGAGGCTGCTGCCGCAGCCGGGATTCTATCTGCAAAATTTAGTGGTGGGCGACGACCCCGCGTACAGTGCGGAATCGCTGCTGCGCGCCGACGAGGTGACGGCCTATCTGCGGCTGAGCTCGTTGTGGCGCGGACGGCTGGAGATTGCACGGCTGAACCTGAAGTATCCCAGCCTGAATTTGGTGGAGCGCGGCGAAGGCGAGTGGAATCTGGAATCGCTGCTGTGGAGAGCCTCGCGCACCGAGGCCGCTCCGACCGCTGCGCCGGTCATGGCGGGACGCTCGCGCTTCCCCTACATCGAGGCCAGCAACGGCCGCATCAACTTCAAGCATGGACTGGAAAAGAGCGCCTTCAGCCTGACCGAGGCCGACTTTACGCTGTTCAGCTCGGCGGAGGGCCAGTGGAATATGCGGCTGGCAGCACGGCCGGTGCGCACCGACATGCCGGTGACCGACACGGGCACCATCAAGGCCGAGGCGACGATTGAGCGCGCACCGCTGCTGAAGGACGCTCCGCTGAAGGCCAGTGTGACCTGGGAGCATGTACAGCTGGGCAACCTGACACGGCTGATTTACGGCGAAGACCGGGGCTGGCGCGGACAACTGGATACCAGCGCGCAGTTGAGCGGAACTCCTGCGGAGCTGCACTTTGCCACGGCGGCGCGGCTGCGCGAGTTCCGGCGTTACGACGTGGGAGCGGATCACACCTCTGCGCTGAATGCGACATGCAACGGCGTGGCGGAGCTGAGCCTGAAGGAACTGCACCTGGGCGACTGCCGGCTGCCGCTGGGCGCCGGAGTGTTGAGCGTGCGCGGATTGACCAGAGGGCTGCGGCATCCGCAATGGGATTTGATGATTGGCGCCGACAACGTGCCGGCGGAGGAATTGGTGAGCCTGGCGCGGAGAACGCGTCCCGGGCTGCCCGATGATCTGCACGCGCAAGGAAACCTGGCGGCGAGCTTCCGCTCGACGAACCTGGATGGAACGGCGCCGAAGCTGATGGGCAATTTGCAGATTGGCGGGCTTGTGCTGCGCTCAAGTGTCCTGGGCAAAGAACTGGTGCTGCCGCGCATTGTGGCCACGGCCAATACGGAGCTTCCTGGCACGAAGCACCATACGCAAAAGGCACCAGCGAAGGACGCGCACGGACTGGTGCTGGAGAGCTTCGAGCTGCCGCTGGGCGCGGCCGCCGGGGTGAGCGTGGAGGGCGAGTTGGAAGGCGCGCACTACCGTCTGCACATGAAGGGCGACACGCGGCTGGAACGGTTGCAGGAGCTGGAGCGGGCGACGGGAATTGGGGCTCCGCGGATTGCCGTGACGGGTGCGGCGAACGTGGACTTGACGCTCAATGGAACCTGGCTGGAGTTCAGCGGGCCAGCGGTGAGCGGGAGCGCGGTGCTGAAGAACGCTCGCGCCGAGGTGACGGGACTGAGCCAGCCGGTGGAGATCGCGACAGCTCGAGCGGAGTTCGACGGCCAGCGCTTTACGCTGCGCAACGCTGCGGCCAACATCGGCAAGGTTGCACTGACGGGCAGCGCCAGTTTTCCGCGCAATTGCCGCGACGGCCTCCCCTGCCAGGCGACATTCGAGCTGGCGACCGAGGAGTTCAACCTGCAGCGCTGGGATGAGTTGCTGAATCCACAGCAGAAGAAGGCTGGGTGGTTCCGGTTGCCGGGTACGGACGCCGGAGCTCCAACCGTGATCTCCAACCTGGATGCCCGGGGACACTTGACGGCGCGGCGCGTGACCCTGGAGACAACTTCCGGGGAGACGACTTCTGGGCAGACGGCGCCAGAGAGCGCGGGGGTGAACGCCAAAGGGACGGGCGCGGCGTCATCTGGAACTGCGTCATCGGGAACAACGGCGCAGAATGTTGTGACGGGCTCGGCCCTGGACGCGCAGTTCACCGTTCTGCATGGCGTGGTGGAGCTGCACAACGTGCACGCTGAGTTGATGGGCGGAGCGGTGAGCGGCGAAGTGAAGATGGACTTCACCGGCGAGAAGCCGAAGTACGAGGCGAGCGGCGTGGCGACCAAGATACAGGCCGAAAAGCTAGCGTCGCTTGTGAAAGGCAGCCTGGGCAGCGGAGTGGTGAGCGGCAAGTACAAGTTCACGATGAGCGGTTTGACGGCCGCGGAGTTGTACGCCGGGGCCGAGGCGGAGACGGAGTTTAGCTGGACGGGCGGCGCGCTGAAGGTTTCTCCCGATGGACGGCCGCTGCGTGTAGTGACCGGCGCGGGCGAGGCCGAGTTGGGCAAGGATGGCTGGACGCTACGGAAGAGCCATTGGAAGACCCCCGCAGGCGTGTATGAGCTGCGTGGCGGAATTTCGCGCGACTCTGTGCTGACGTTGGTGTTTACCGAGGAGAGAGGCAAGAGTTGGCGGCTGGCGGGGACCTTGCTGAAGCCAGAGACGCTGACGGCGACGGCCAAAGCCGATGATATGAAGGGCGCGGCCACTCAGACAGGACACTGATCTCCACGATGAATGCTGCCCGCAAGCTACGCGCTATCGTTCTCTCTGCGACAATCGGCGCCCTGGTTTGCGCCATTGTGCTGATGGCGGCGGCGTTGAACACGGCGCGGGCGCAAAACCACAGGACGCAGAGCAGGCTGACGGCCTACGAGAGCGCGGAGCGGAAGTTTGCGTGGATTGGCGAGAATGGCCGCAGCGCGGTGCCCAATCCGCAACCCACGGTGCTGGCCAGCGAAGAGTGGAACGCGTACCTGAACGAAGGAGGTGTCAATCTGCCGGAGGGCGTGACGGCCGTACACATTCACACGCGGCCATCGGTCATACAGGGCGAGGCCGAGGTGGACTTCGATAGGCTGACGGCCAATCGCACGCGGTCGAATCCCCTGCTGCAACTGTTTACCGGAAAACATCACGTACTGGTGCTGGCGCACGGCTCGGCGATACGCGGCGTGGCGACCATTCAGGTGGATCACGTGACGTTTGATGGCGTGGAGATTCCGAGGTTTGCGCTGGATTACTTTGCGCAGCGGTATCTGCGTCCCCATTACGGCAGCGCGGTGGGCCTGGATTCGGTCTTCCGGCTGAAGAACCGCATGTACACCGTGGTGGTTGGCGACGAGCAGGCGACGATCACGCAGCGGTAAGGCGTTTTGATTTTGAGTTGCTGCTCCGCAAGGTCTGAATCAGGTCACGACCAAAGAAGTAGACCAGCCCCACGAACCATCCCAGATTGCACAATACTGCGCCGACTGTCCATGGCCAGAACCTCCCTGCCGCCCGTGGCCCTTCCAAGACGAAGTCCAAATGAAAATACGTCAGCGCTACGAATAGAGAGAAACAACCGAGGGCAATCAGCGCCAGGTCTTCTGCAACCCGCAGGGCTGGGCGCAAGTGCAGCCAGGGCCTTCCGGTCTCCCGCCAGACCTCGACGCACCTGAGCACCCAATACCACAGCGCACCGACCAGCGCGATGTAAAGCCACAGGTTCAATCTACTGTAGATGCTCCACCGCCAAACCAACAGCCCGACTTCAGAGGCCGGGAAATCCATCATCATGACGAACCACGTGGGCGGCGTGGGGCCCCAGCTATTGAACGCGAAATAGTGGAATAACCATTTCCAGTCCAAGACCGCCCAGGCCACCAGCATTTGCACCAAGGGCAGTGCGTATTTGAGCTTGATTCGCATGGTGCATCCTTTCTAGCACAACTCCGTTACCTGCAACGCTTACACTGCCTTGGACGCCGCTCCGGGCCGGGGTTCTCCGCTGGCGGCATGTTAGAATTAGAGATTCGGGCATGTTCCTGCGACTTTCCGTTCACATCGGATTTCGTTGGTCGCCCGCCGGGTTGGCCATCGTGCCAGGCCCACATTCCCAGAAGGATTTTCCCGAGCGAGAGACGGATGCCGGCAGAAGCACCCCAGCCAGTAAATCGCCGCGTGTTGAGCGGCATGAGACCCACGGGCAAGCTCCACATTGGACACTACGTGGGAGCGTTGCAGAACTGGGTGCGGTTGCAGGAGAACTACGACTGCTTCTTTTTCGTCGCCGACTGGCACGCCCTGACGACCGATTACGCCGACACGTCGCGGGTGAAGGACAACATTCTGGAGATGACCTTCGACTGGCTGGCCGCGGGGCTGGACCCGGAGCGGGCGACGATCTTTATCCAGTCTCATGTGCCGCAGCACGCCGAGCTGCATTTGCTGCTGAGCATGATGACTCCTCTTGGATGGCTGGAGCGGGTGCCGACCTACAAAGAGCAGAAGGAAAACCTGAAGGAAAAAGACCTGAACACCTACGGCTTCCTTGGGTATCCGGTGCTGATGACGAGCGACATTTTGATGTACCAGGCATCGTTTGTTCCGGTGGGCGAGGACCAGGTGCCGCACGTGGAGATTACGCGGGAGATTGCGCGCCGGTTCAACCAGTTCTACTGGCTGGATGACGAGCGCCGCTACAGCCACGACCGCGCGCTGGACGAAAAGAAGCGCTTACAGGTGTTCCCGGAGCCGCAGCCGCTGCTGACTCCCGCGGCGAAGTTGCCCGGCACGGATGGCCGCAAGATGAGTAAGAGCTATGGCAATGGGCTGCTGATGAGCGACCCCGAGCCGGTGCTGCGGCAGAAGCTGAAGACCATGGTGACCGATCCGGCGCGGGTGCGGCGGACGGACGCGGGCGATCCGGCGAAGTGCCCGGTGTTCGACCTGCATAAGATTTTCAGCAGTGCGGAGAAGCAGGCCGAAGTGCGGCTGGGTTGCACGACGGCGGGTATCGGGTGCATCCAGTGCAAGACCTGGGTGGCGGATAACCTGGTGGCCGTTCTGGCTCCGATCCAGGAGCGGCGGCGTGAGTACGAAGAGAATCCGCGGCGCGCGTGGGACATTCTGGAAGCGGGCAGCGTGCGGGCTCGCAAGGCGGCCGACGAGACGCTGGTTGAGGTGCGCGAGAGCATGCACATGGGGCTGAACTATGAGGCTCCGAGTCATGAAGACCAGGCGAAAGGCTCGGTGTAAGGGATGAGCGAGCTTCCACAGAAGACGGGGCCGGTGGCTGCGCAGAGCGCGACGCAAAACGCGGCGCAGGCAAAGGCTGCGGCGCAGGCCGGTGCGCCGGGCAAAGTGCAGCCGGAGGTTGAGCCGTTTCCGTTTTCGGTGAGCGTGGGCACGGTGTACGACGGGCCATTGGACCTGCTGCTGGACTTGATTCGCAAGCAGGACATTGATATTTACGACATCCCGATTGCGCAGATTACGGCGCAGTATTTGGCCTACGTGGAGCACATCGCCAACATTGATATTGACCTGGCGGCGGAGTTCATCTACATGGCATCGCTGCTGATCCAGATTAAGAGCAAGCTGCTGCTGCCGCGCGATCCCGATGCCGTGGGCGACGAGCAGGATCCGCGCATGGAGCTGGTGAACCGGCTGCTGGAGCACGAGCGCTACAAGCAGGCGGCGCAGATGCTGCTGCAGAAGCAACAGATTGAAGACGCGGTGCTGACCAATCCGGCGATGCGTGACTTCCGCGACGCCGAAGGGACGGAGCCGGAGCTGACGGCGGACGTGATTGACCTGGTGAAGACCTTCCAGAGTGTGCTGGACCGGGCGAAGCTGCGGCCGCAGTTGCAGTTCAACGAGGAAAGCGTGACGGTGGGGCAGATGATTGACTACGTGCGCCGCCGGTTGATGGTGGAGGACCGCCCGATCCGGCTGAAGCAACTGCTGCGCACGCTGCACTCGCGCCAGGCGCTGATTTGCGCCTTCCTGGCGCTGCTGGAGATGATACGGCTGCAGGCCGTGCTGTGCCGGCAGGACGCGATCTTCGGCGAAGTGGTGATCAAGAAGCACACGGCCTTTGACCGCCTGGCGGAAGACCTTGGCGGGGCCGTGCGCGACGACTGGCAGTAAACGAGATTTGACTGTGGCTGGATCCGGCCGAGCCGGGCGAAAGAGAACCTTGGGAAGCGAGTCACGATGAGTCTGAAAGCAAAAGTCGAGGCCATCATTTACGCGGCCGAAGAGCCGGTAACACTGGAGCAGATGGCTGCCCTGCTGCGCGAAAACGTGCTGGCCGAGCTGGCCGCAACGCGGGCGCGCGCGGAAGCCGAGGCCATGGAGAACGGCGCGACGGCGGCGGCGGATGAGTCCGCTGCTGTGTTTGACGAAACTGCGGACGGCGCTGAGGCTGCCGCGTGGGAGACCTCGGGCGATCCGGAGGCGGTGTTTGACTCTACGGCCAAGATGTTGACCGAGACGGTGGAAGCCGCCGAGGCCGCGGTTGAGGCTTCGGTTGAAGCTTCGGAAGAAGCTGTTGCGAACGAAGAAGCACAGCCTGCGGCTTCAGAAGAACCTCAGCCTACGACGACGGACGAAACACAGATCGCGGCGTACGAAGCCCAGCCTGCGGGCAGCGCCAGCGTCACGGCTCCGGAGACGACGGCGCGCAAGCGCAGCAAGCCGGCGAGGACCGAGCAGGAGATTGCCGAGGACAAGGCAGTGAAGGCTCGGCTGCGCGAGGTGCTGGCCGAGCTGGCGGTGGATTACGCCGACGAGGGACGCGGCATGGAGGTTCGGCAGGTGGCGGGCGGATATCGCATGGCCACCAAGCCGGAGCATCACGACGTCGTGCGGGCCTTTGCCAAGAGCTTGAAGCCGCCCATAAGGCTTTCGCTGGCGGCATTGGAGACCCTGGCCGTCATCGCCTACAAGCAGCCGGTGACCGGTCCGGAGATCAGCGACATTCGCGGCGTTGAGAGCGCGGGCGTTTTGGGTACGCTGCTCGAGCGCAAGCTGATCACCACGGGCGGACGCAAGCAGGTGATTGGAAGGCCGATGCAGTACAAGACCAGCAAGGAGTTCCTGCTGCGCTTTGGACTGAACGAGATCAACGAGCTGCCCAGCATGGAGGAGTTCAGCCAGCTGGTGAGCGACGGGATTGAGCTGACAGCGGCGAATGAAGCCGAAGCCGTGGCCGAGCCCACGCTGTTCGACGGCGAGGGTGAAGATGCACGAGCCGACGACGCCGCTCCGACCGATGCGATTGAGAACGATGCGGTAGAGACAGAAGAAGCACGGACGGAAGTAGTGAAGGAAGAAGCCTCCTCGGGCGAAGCCGCAGAGGATGAAGAAGTGAAGGACGCAGCCGCGGTGGAAGACGCGGGCGACGAGGGTCACCGCGCGGAGTAGGATTCCACCCCGAGCGCTGGACCGACCGGGGGCGACGAGGCCCCCGGAACTATTTACGCAACACCCACCACGATCGCCGGATGGCGAGCGAACGCAGCGAAAGGCTGCTGATCCCCATGGAAGCAAATCCGCAAAGACTACAGAAAATTTTGGCCGCCGCCGGGCTGGCCTCGCGCCGCAAGGCCGAAGAGTTGATCTCCGCAGGACTGGTAAGCGTAAACGGACACATCATTACCGAGGCGGGCAGCAAGGCCGATCCGCGCTTTGACGAAATTCGCGTGGACGGAAAACTGCTGAAGGGTCCGGAGCGCCACGTGTACATTGCGCTGTACAAGCCCAAAGGGACGGTGACCACGGTGCGCGATCCCGAGGGCCGTCCGACGGTGATGGACCTGCTGAAGAACGTGGAGGAGCGGGTCTTCCCTGTGGGCCGCCTGGATTACATGAGCGAAGGCCTGCTGCTGCTGACCAACGACGGCGACCTGATGGCGCAGTTGACGCGCGCCGGCTCCCACGTGGCCAAGACCTACATGGTGAAGGTGGCGGGTAAGCCTTCGGAAGAAGAAATCAACAAGCTGCGCAACGGCATTCAACTGCCACCCGAGCCGGGACTGACGGGCGCCCGCGGACTGAAGCAGCCGGGCGTGGAGCGCCGCAGCTTCAGCATCATGACGCAGCCGGCGCACATCCAGCTGGCGGTGGACCAGGAGAATCCCTGGTACGAGGTGACGCTGACCGAGGGACGCAACCGGCAGATTCGCCGCATGTTCGAACAGATTGGCCATCACATTGAGAAGATCAAGCGCGTACGTTACGGCTCGCTGACCCTGGACATGGAGTCGGGCGAGTTCCGCCACCTGACGCCGAAGGAAGTGAACCAGCTGCGCAAGTCGCTGGAGACTCCGTTCAAGCCTCGCGTGCTGACGGCGAAGAGCAAGGGTGGGCCGAAGCGCTTTGACGATCGTCCGGCGAAGCTGGACACGGCGCGCTTTGTGAAGGGTCGGCGCGGCAAGCCCGCGGCCGATGCGGCTCCGGCAGCAGAAGGGACCCGCACGTTTACGCCGCGTCCGGCGGCCGAGCGTGCACCTTCGAGCTTTGAGCCCCGGCCTGCGGCGCGAGCTCCGCGTGAAGGTGGAGAAGAGCGCCCGCGCAGGGAGTTTGCACCGCGCGGCGTTGAATCACGTAATTCTGAATCGCGCAGTGCGTCGCCACGGAGTTCTGGACCACGCACGGGGGGACGCGGCTTTGATCGCAACACAACCCGTACCCCGGGGCGTAGTGCGGGACGCAGCTTTGAAAGGCCAGCGCGCACGGTGGTGGATAAGCCCGGCGTGCTCCGCTATGACATGCCGACGGCGGATACCCCGCGTGGAACGCTGCCCAAGGCCACGGTGCCTCGTGGACCGGAGTTCGACAGCCGCGGTGGAGGAGATCGTCCGACACGGCGCAGCTTTGGAGGCACCAAGGGCGGCGCCAAACGCGAGGGCGGCTTTGAGCGCAAGGCTCCCGGTGGATTTGCGAAGCGCGAAGGTGGATATCAGAAGCGCGAAGGTGGTTTCGGCGCGAAGAAGCCTTTCGCGGAAAAGCCCTTTGCCAAGTTCACCGATGCGGGAAAGAAGGCTCACACTTCGAAGGGCTTTGACGACTTCAGCGATGAGCGACCTGCGGCACGGAAGAGCTTTACTCCGAGCAGCGACCGCAAGTTTGTACGTGGACCGGGCAAGCCGGCTCCGAGGGGCGAGCGTGAAGGCGGCTTCGCTCCGCGTGAAGGCGGATTCGACACCAGGCGTCCCGCGGCGGGTGGATTTGCAAAGCGCGAGGGCGGATTTGGCGAGAAGAAGCCGTGGGGCGCAAAGCCCTTCGGCAAGAGCAGTGGCGAGCGCACGGGCGGCAAGCGTCCCTTTACTCCGAGCGGCGAGCGGAGGTTTGTCAGCGGACCGGGCAAGCCGGCTGGGGCGGGTGGATTCGGCGAGAGGCGCGAAGGCGGATTTGCAAAACGCGAAGGCGGATTCGCTCCGCGCCGCGAAGGAACGGGCTTCCCGCGGACGGGAGTTCCGAAGCGCGAAGGCAGTTACGCGAAGCGCCCCGCGGCGGGTGGATTCGCGAAGCGCGAGGGTGGATTCGCTCCGCGGCGCGAGGGCAGCGGCGCTGCACGGACGGGTGCTCCCAAGCGCACGGGCGGATTCGGCGGCAAGCGCGAAGGCGGTTCCGCGGGCCGGGGAAAAACCGGCTTCATCAAGGGTCCGCGGCCGGGCGGCGGGCCAGGAAAGCGCCGCGACTAGAACGGAAAAGCGGAGTAAGATGTTGAGTTCTTTGTAACGAGGCCTTCTTATGGGAAAGTTTGCGGAGATGGTGCCGGAGCGCGTGCGCGCACTGGCGTCGTATGTGCCAGGGCGTCCGATTCAACAGGCGGAAGCCGAGTTTGGCGTAAAGATGATCAAGCTCGGCTCGAATGAGAATCCTCTTGGGCCGTCACCATTGGCGCTGAAGGCCATGGACGCGGCGGCGCACGGCGTGAACCTGTATCCCGACACCGACATGACGGAGTTGCGCGAGCGGCTGGCAGCGCAGCATCGCATCGCGATCAACCAGATCATCGTCACCGCGGGCTCGACCAACCTGCTGGACATACTGGCGCGCACGCTTTTGACTGCGGGACTGAACGCCGTCACCAGCGAGCGCTCGTTTATCGTGTATCCGATTGTCACGCGATCAGCCGGAGCCGAGCTTCGGCAGGTTCCCACGCGCGGCGACGGATATGACCTGGACGCCATCTGCGACGCGATTGACAGTGAGACACGGCTGGTCTACTTGGCCAACCCCAACAACCCGACGGGCACGCTCGTCACGGCCGCGGAGATGGACCGCTTCCTGGATCGCGTGCCGGAGCACGTGATCGTTGCCCTGGACGAGGCCTACTACGACTACGCCGAGTGGCTGGCGAAGGAACGCCACGTGGAGTACAGCCACGCCGAGCAGTACGTGCGCGAGGAGCGCAACGTGGTGGTGCTGCGCACCTTCAGCAAGGCCTACGGGCTGGCCTCCCTGCGCGTGGGCTACGGCATGGGCCCGGCGGAGCTGATGGGCTACATTGCACGGCTGAAGACGGCATTCATTGTGAACGGACTGGGCGAGACCGCGGCGCTGGCCGCACTGGACGACCGCGAGCACTATGAGAAGTCCATGCGCAACAACGCGGCGCAGTTGGCCGTGCTGAGCAAGCATCTGAAGGAGATGGGCTACCAGCCGGTGGAGAGCTGGGCGAACTTCATCTACATTGAGACCGGCGAGGACGCCAACACGCTGGCGCGGCGGCTGCAGATGAACGGCATCATTGTGCGACCGCTGAGCGGAAGCTGGGGCGCGCGCACCGCCATTCGCGTCAGCGTGGGAACTCCGGAGGAGAACCGCAAGTTCCTCGAGGCGCTGAAGCACGTGACCACGGGCGCGCACGCGGGGTAAGAGCAGGTTTCAAAGTTTCAAGGTTGCAAGGTTTCAAGGTTCCAAGGTTTCGGAAGTTGCGGAGGTTTCGGAGGTTTCGAAAACCGGTAAGAGCTAATTCAAAAGCAAAGGCCGCCTGCGATGGC
>Ga0181528_10000267_pt1 | contig 43248 bp, 43 predicted proteins | sample PEATcosm2014_Bin_47_FD_119742 | JGI IMG/M metagenome (GOLD analysis project Ga0181528, IMG submission 119742) | Peatland microbial communities from MTU Mesocosm Facility, Houghton, MI, USA - PEATcosm2014_Bin10_10_metaG | ecosystem: Environmental > Terrestrial > Soil > Wetlands > Peat | place...
CCGTCTCACATCGCCGGGCAAGCCGTCGAAGCGGTCGCCAAGGCGCGGTGCGTGCATCCGGTGCGTGAGTACCTCGAAGGACTCACCTGGGATGGAACGCCCCGGCTCGACTCATGGTTGAGCACTTACCTCGGCGTGGAGCCCTCGCCCTATGCCTCAGCCGTGGGCTCGCGCTGGATGATCTCGGCGGTGGCGCGAGTGTTTGCGCCCGGGAGCAAGGCGGATTGCTGCCTGATCTTGGAGGGCGAACAGGGCATCAAAAAGTCGACTGCCCTGCACGCTCTATCGCAACCCTGGTTCACGGACGAACTCGCGGAACTCGGTTCAAAAGATGCTTCTCTGCAGATGCAAGGCGTCTGGATCATTGAACTCGGCGAATTGGAAACGATGTCCCGGACCGAGGTTGGCCGCGTGAAGAAGTTCATGAGCCAGCGCACTGACCGCTTTCGTGCACCCTATGCATCCCGGCCAATTGACGTTCCACGGCAGTGTATCTTCGCCGGCAGCGTGAATCACGCCACCTATCTGCGGGATGAAACCGGAGCCCGGCGCTTCTGGCCGGTTGCGTGTAAGGCGCCGGCCATCGACGTGGACGGAGTTGAGGAGAGCCGGGACCAGCTCTGGGCCGAAGCCTGCTTCCTGTTCCATGAGGGGAAAGTCTGGTGGCTGGATTCTCCCGAGTTGAACAAGCGCGCTGCCGAAGAGCAGGCCGACCGGTATGAGGGCGATCCCTGGGACGTACTGATTGTGAACTGGATTGAGGATCGCGAGTCAGTCTCGATCGCAGACGTGCTGAGCATGTGCCTGGAAAAGAAGAAGGACATGTGGACGCAGTGGGACAAGATTCGGGTCGCCCGGTGCCTCCGCATGAACGGGTGGGAGCGATTCAACGCTCGCACGGGTTCGTTGCGGGAATGGCGGTATCGGCGTTCGGAGTGAAACGGGGTTCCAGGCATAGCCTCGGTTCCAGTCTGGTTCCGGCCTCTGGTCCCAGCCTAAGTCCTGCGTTTTGTGAGGCATCACCAGTGGTTCCAGTCTAAATCCGGGCGTACGTATAGAGAAAGAAATCAAGAGTAGGACATGGGTAGGCATATATACACGCTTTATTATTCTAGGGAGTCTTCCGAGGCCACTGGAACCCGTGAACCATTGGAACCTAAGCGAGAAACTCCTTCCATCTCAATCGGTTGCGCGGTTCCGGTCGCGCTCGCGGTAGGCCTAGAGGCCGGAACCGGGCTGGATCCGGCACCGCCTCGCCAACTGAGCTCGGCCGCTCTATTCGTCTCCACCGGACTCAGCGTCTGGAAAACGGATCAGCCGGAGAACTTCGCGCGTGACGTTCAGATCAACGACACGGCGTACCGGCAGCTGGATCCAGAGTTCTACGCCTGGCTGCGGAGCAAGATGCAAATGGCGAAGCTGTCCGTTCTGGCAGGGCAACTTCCCCAGGAAGCCTTCGACGCAACTCGCGATAGCTTCAACCGGATTCACGAGTGGGCCATAGCTCACTTCGGAGAAACCACCCTGCAAGAAGCTGTACGCGCCTTGGACGCGAGGGATTACCAGCCACCGGTAGCCGAGCCATGGGACCGCCACGAGGCGCCGCATGCGGCCGGTAAGCTGGGCGCGGCTGCAGAGGCGCTTGCCATGGTCGACGCGATACAGGAGCAAGCAATTGGCTTGGGCTGGAAGCATGAACGGCTCTACGCGACCGGCAGACCGTCGAGCCAGAACCGGGGGCTCGTGTCGTACTTGAATCCAGGCGACCGCATTGGCGAGGTCACGCGCCAATCCATCGAGATCATCCTGCCGAATGGGGTGCGCCAGCATTTCTACAACCCGAACACTGATCAGCCCTGGATCAGACGAGCCTCGCCGGAATAACTTGATCACCGACCGGACGTTTTTCCGACGTTTCGCACATATTGCTAGTGAGGGGCGCAGTTCGAAAAGGTGAGCGCGAGGCGCAACCTTCGAAGGTGCCCTTCCCAAAACGAGCGACGGGACTCTCGTAAAACACTCTCCCTTCCTCTCGTACCCGAAGTGTGCCCCCATGACGACTGAACGCTTGATCCCCTACTACGCGCCCGATGGCTCGTCTCTTGGCTTCCGCACTCCCGATGCCGCCAAACGTTTGATCGCAATCGGATACGTGAAGCCGTCGTGGGGCCGCAAGGGACACTTGCGAGCCATTTGGCTGCAGAGCCCGGATGGCAGCAATCCGATTGAGGCCAAGGCGAGGCAAGGCACCAAGTACAGCCACATGCAGAAGTTGGAGCACGGGCGCTGCTGGAAGCTCCGCAAGCTGGATGGCCGCGATGAGGATGGCGTGAAGTTCTCCGCGCGCAATGTGTTCCTGCAGGTCGTGACCGATTGCCTGTCCGGGTGAGCAGCAGAATGGCCGGTCTGACTGCGGAAATTCCGCAGTCAACAAGTCTGGCCAACGGGCGACCGGGCCGACGGCTTAGCCCAACGCCTTGCCTTGGCGCCTGCAACGCAAAACGGGCCAACGTGGGTGCAACGCAGTCCGGCCCCAGCCGTGGCGGCACTTAGACAGCAATGACGCCAGTGCACATTCCAAACGAGATGGAGTTTCGGCCAATCGACGCGCTGATTCCGTACGCCGGCAACGCGCGGACGCATAGCGAGGAGCAGATCGAGCAGCTCGTCCGCTCGATCCGGCGCTTCGGCTGGACGAATCCGGTCCTGATGGGCGCAGATGGCACGATCATCGCCGGCCACGCACGGGTGATCGCCGCACGCAAGCTGGGCGTGGCCGAAGTGCCCTGCATTGTGCTCGATCACCTGAGTGAGGCAGAGCAGCGTGCGCTGGTTCTCGCTGACAACAAGCTGGCTTTGAACGCCGGCTGGGACGACGCGATGTTGCGCGCTGAACTGCAGGCGTTGCAGGACGAAGACTTCGATCTGGACGTCGTCGGTTTCAACGACGAAGAGCTTCGCGCGTTACTGGCGGATCCCGCCAGCGACGACCAGGCCGCGGAACAGACTTCTGCGGAGGACAGCACGCCCGAGGCGCCAGCCGATCCGGTCACCCGCGCCGGCGACATTTGGGCCATCGGCCGGCACCGGCTGATCTGCGGAGATTGCCGGGAACTGGCTGTCGTGAAGGCCGTGCTTAACGGCGGGGCAGTGAACGTGGCCATCACATCGCCGCCGTACGCATCGCAACGCGAGTACGATCCTTCGAGCGGTTTTAGGCCGATCCCACCGGACGAATACGTGGATTGGTTCCGGGCAGTGGCAAACAACGTCGAGGCGGTGCTCGCAGCGGATGGTTCGTGGTTTGTGAACATCAAGGCGCACGCTGAGGACGGCGAACGCAGCCTGTACGTAATGGACCTGGTCATTGCGCACAAGCGCCAGTGGGGCTGGCGGTTCGTCGACGATCTACTCTGGCGCAAGACCGACAACGGCGTTCCTGGAGGCTGGCCCAACCGCTTCAAAAACGCGCACGAGCCGGTGTTCCACCTGTGCCGCCAATCGGCCATTAAGTTCCGGCCACAGGCGGTGGGCCATGCTTCGGAGGATTGTTTCGACTACTCGCCCGATAATCCAAAATCGACTTCCGGCAGTGGGCTGCTGGGAACGGGGGCGCGCGGCGGTGCCGCAGGTGAGTCCGGTTCCACAGATGAAGATGGCCGGCACAGCGGCATCGCCCGGCCCTCGAACGTGATCGAGTGCAAGACCGAATCCACCCAGGGTTCGCACTCTGCGCCCTTCCCCCGAGCGCTGGTCGAATTCTTCGTGAAGGCGTTCTCCGACCCCGGCGATAACATCTTCGATCCGTTCACCGGCAGTGGTACCACGCTGGCCGCGGCGCACGTGCTCGGCCGGACCGGCTACGGCTGCGAGATCTCGCCGGCGTATTGCGACGTGATTCTCTCCAGGATCGGCCAGCTGACCGGCGAGGAGGCGTACCTCGAGGCTGACGGACGTACGTTCGCGCAGGTGGCTGCATTCCGCGGCGCCGACGTTTTACGGAAGGCATCGTGATCGATCTCTCCCATTTGAAAATCCAGTTCTGGCCCATCGGCGACCTGATTCCGTACGAGCACAACTCGCGGACTCACTTGCCTGAGCAGATTGCGCAGGTCGTGAAGTCGATCCGGGAGTTTGGGTGGACCTGCCCGATCCTGGTGGGCGAAGACCGCGTGATCATCGCTGGCCACGCTCGTCTCGTAGCAGCGCGCGAACTGAAGATGACCGAGGTGCCAGTCATCGCCCTGCCGCACCTGAACGACGCCCAACGGCGCGCACTGGTCATCGCTGACAACCGGATTGCCGCAAACGCCGGCTGGGACGAGGCCATGCTGCGCGACGAGATCCAGGGCCTGCAGGTTGAAGACTTTGACCTGGAAGTGCTGGGCTTCTCCCAGGACGAGTTGGATGCCCTCCTGGAGGATCCGGAAGAAGCGGCGGCGGGCCACACCGACGAAGACGCCGCGCCCGAAGTGCCGGAGACGGCGGTGACCGTGCCGGGCGATGTGTGGGTGCTCGGAGAGCATCGGCTGCTGTGCGGTGACTCGACGCAAATCGAGGTAGTCGAGAAAGTGCTCGCCGGCGGCCTCGCCGACATGGTCTTTTGCGATCCACCGTACAACGTGAACTACGGCGCCACGATGAAGGACAAGCTGCGGGGGAAGGATCGCAAGATCGCCAACGATAATCTGGGGAGCGACTTTGAGAAATTCCTGTACGATGCCTGCGTGAACATCCTGGTCGTCGCCAAGGGCGCGGTCTACATCTGCATGTCGTCATCGGAACTGCACACCCTGGAGAAGGCCTTCCGCGAAGCCGGTGGCCACTGGTCGACCTTCGTGATTTGGGCGAAGAACACATTCACCATCGGCCGAGCGGATTACCAGCGCCAATACGAACCGATCCTGTACGGGTGGAAAGAGGGCACGGACCATTTCTGGTGCGGCGCCCGTGACCAGGGCGACATCTGGTTCATCAAAAAGCCGCACGTGAACGATCTGCACCCGACGATGAAACCGGTTGAATTGGTGGAGCGCGCCGTGCGCAACTCGAGCAAGACGCGCGACACGGTGCTCGATCCTTTCGGCGGTTCCGGCACGACACTGATCGCCTGCGAGCGCACGAGGCGCCAGGCGCGGCTCATCGAGATGGAGCCGAAGTATTGCGATGTCATCGTTCGGCGCTGGCAGGAACATACGGGCCAACTGGCTATGCTCGAAGCTGACGGACGGCTGTTCAAAGAGCTGGCCGCGGAGCGGCTGGACACGGCCGCTTGAATCGAGCTTTGCCACCGTGAACTGGCGCACGTCGAAGCTGAGTTGCGCGCCTTCAATCCCGATGTACAGGGCCTGTACCTCGCATTATCCGATTGGTGCGCTGAATTACAGATTCTCGAGACACTGCCATGGAAGAAACCCTTATTCGGCTTCTTGTCGCCGCAGTCGGGCTCGTTTCAGGAATGATTGGCACCTTCGGTGGGCTGCAGAATCGCGCACTGCTCGCGGAGGTGCGTATGGATGTGGGGAGATGGAGAACCGGATCACCACACGGATCAATGGCACCTGCGTGCACGCCGGGGAATGTCATCGACGCGAAGAGAACATGCACGCGCGTCTGGAGGTCCTGGTGGAGGAGATCCGGCACATAAATGCCGCTGGGCTGTGAGGCCGATGGCGGAGGGAATGGGGACTGGCCAATGGGCGACGCGGCAGGCGCCGATCATCTCAACGAGACAAAACGTCAGACATCCGACAGCAGGCCTGTGGTAACATCCTGGGCGGAGTTGCGATATGTATTTCTGTTCTCGGTGCAACTACATGAGTGCTGGACCCGGTAAAGATCCGAAGGGGCACATCCTTTCACATTCGAAAAACGCAACCTTCCTACGCGGCCTTTTCGCTGGACTTGTACTTCCACTGGTCATCTTTTTTGCCGCTGGGATAATCATTAAGGTATTCGGCGACCCGTCGTCCCCATACTTCACGTTGTTCCGGGCTATGATTGCCTGCTTGGCAATTGCAGTCGTCTTGGGGTCGATAGCTAGGTCAATCTTTCTTGGACGAAGGTGCAAGAAGAATCCGGCGCCCTATCAGGCCTGGGCTACGAGGAACTACGGAGAGGCAGCAGGAGTAGCGAGTTCGCTGGTAATTCTGATCGGCGTTGCGCTGCTCATTCAATTCTCATCGAAATGAATCGCGTCTAGCTTCCACATTGTCGACTCCTTCACACTTGATTCACTAGTCCTGATCCCAGGTTTGGACGCCATGATCCAAATCGATTGCAGATGCTGGGCAGCGCCCAACAACTTTGGTGACGGTGTACCGAAATTCCGCCACTGAGAGATAGCGGCCGGTCGGTTGCGTCCGCGGGCGGTCAGAGGCAGGTAGGACTGCTGGGCAACACAGTGAGTGCGCTAGCCACTCTCGGACTTAAAGGAGTCGATGTTGATGCCTATCTTCATCCCCAGGCTGCCGGAGATGAATCGGCAGGCGCTGTTGGCTTGCCATTGCATGGTGGACATATGCTCCTGGAATGTGGCGCCACCGGCGCACTTAAGCAGGTCGAGCACGATCGTCTTCTTGCTGAACTCGCGCGGCGAGCGCGTCGGCCGTGGGTTTGGCAACCTTAGGATGCCTTCAATGGCAAAGATCTCATCTCAGTCCGGACCCATGCCTGACACAGTATCGTCACGCTTAAATCGATGTGGATCAGGCCTCAATGCTTGAGCTCCAAGTTGAAGCTGACATCCAGGCCGCGGTCGGCGCGCTCGACGCGGTCCGTGTGGATCAACTTCCCTTCGCTCTGAGCCTGGCGTTGAACAGGATCGCTCAGGCGGCGAAGAAGGACGTTACCGCGGAGATCGCGACTAAGTATCGCAACCGCAGCGGCTCGCTGGCGTTCCTGATGCAGGGCGTCCGGATGGACCCCGCGACGAAGGTGAACCCGACCGCCACCGTCTACGACGTGGACTGGTTCATGGCCTACCAGGAAGAGGGCGGCCGGAAGCAAGCCACGGGCAACAAGTGGGAGCGGATCCGGGCGGCGATCATCGATGGCGTGAGGGTTCCGCCATCGGTCACCGCACTGCTCGCGCAGCATGGCAGCTGTTACTTCATTAACCAGTTCCGCTCGAGCGGGGAGTGGTTCCTGGGGCATCGCTTCAAGACGGGCAAGGATGACTACCGCGACCGTGATGGCACGCGCATTGACGGCCATCCTGGCTTCTCCGTGGTGATGCTGCTCGAGAAGGCAGTGGATGTGAAGCCGAGCTTCGGCATGCGAGAGACGGTGGAGAGGACGGTCGAGACGGGTTTCGCCGCAGCGTTCCGCGATGCAGCGGAGCAGGCCTTAGCGACGGCACGGTGAATTGGGCATGCGGGCTCGACTGATCGAGCCGTGGTAAGAGAGACACAAAAGAGGGGCTTTGGATCGCCGCTAGGAGGCAAAAAGGTACTGATAAGTCCTTTGTTTTCATGCCGGTGCCGAGCCGCGCGGAAGACGGCCAGCCACGGCTGGAAATCCGGAGTTTCCACCCGTTTCCACTGTTTCCACCTGATTTATGGCGCTCAGTAATCGCGCAATCGCCGAAGCGCTTGGCGTCAGCCACACGATCGTGAATCGGGCGGTCAAAAATGGCCGCATCGATCCAAGCAAGTCGCTCGACCAGATCCGGCTCGACTGGGCGCGCAACGCGGATCCGCTGCAGCGCGCCCGGCGCATGGGCTCCGTGGCGGATCGGGCGGTCCCGGAGCAGGCGGTTCGCCGACCGGTACCGGCGCCCGCGGCGCGTCACGTCCCGGAAGAGGATTTTGCCGGCGCGGCGGGGCCCTCGAAGTTGGGCGGCCTCACGAAGTTTGATCTTGAGCTTCGTGACATGGTCGTCCGGCTTAAGCTGCGCCAGGTTGCGCTGCGCGAGAAGGAAGGCGCGCTGGTCCAGGCCACTGAGGTGCGGGCTTCCTGGGCGGCGCTGGTGCTGAACGCGAAGTCGCGGCTGCTGCAGATGGGCGACGAGGTGGCGGAGGAACTCGCCTACGAGAGCGATCCAATCCGCTGCAAGAAGATCGTCGAGGACAAGGTCCACGAAGTGTTGAACGAACTCGCGAGGTATAAGCCCGAGGCATGACGGTAGAAGGCGCTATCGCCGAGGTGTCCAAGCTCTGGGCGCCACCGCCCCGCCAGACGGTTTGTGAGTGGGCCCGCGACAACTTCATCGTGACCACCGGCGCGAAGAAGGGGCGCTTCGTCCCCAATGCCTACCAGGTGGAGCCGATCAATGCGATCGGCGACCCATTTGTTAACGAGATCGTGATCATGGCAGCCACGCAGATGCTGAAAACGATGGTGATCCTGGTCGGGATCGCCTACGTGATCGCGCGGGATCCGGATCCGATCATGGTGGTGCAGCCGCGCGATTCCGATGTCAGCAAGTTTTCGAAGTTCCGGCTGGCGCCGATGCTGCGCGAGATGCCGGCCTTGCGAGGGCTGGTCTCGGATCCCAAGGCGCGCAACTCGTCAACGACGATTGACACGAAAGATTTTCCGGGCGGGCCGCTGATCCTGACCGCGGCTGGCTCGCCGGGTAACCTCGCGTCGTACGCCATCCGCTATCTGTTCTGCGACGAGGTCGATAAGTACCCGCTGTCGTCGGGGTCGGAGGGCAACCCGATCGACGTCGCCAACAAGCGAACTGCCACGTACCGCAGCCGCCGGAAGCGGATTCAAACCTGCTCGCCGACTATCGCGGGCGAGTCACAGATCACGGCGGCCTATGCGGAGACGGACCAGCGGAAGTTCTGGGTGCCGTGCCCGCTGTGCGGCAAGCGTCAGATTCTTGCCTGGCGCAATGTCCGCTTTGAGAAGAAGGGCGATGATCTCAAGAAGCGTGCGGAAACGGCGGCCTATGCCTGCGAGCACTGCGGAGCACTGTGGAACGACGTCCAGCGCTGGGTTGCAGTAGAGCGGGGCGAGTGGCGCGCGCATCAAGCGTTCAATGGCGCGGCGGGTTTCTGGATCAGCGAGCTTTACTCGCCGTTCAAGACCCTGCGCGAGCTGGTTTCCGACTTCCTGAAGGCGAAGGACAATCCCGAGCGCCTGAAGGTGTTCGTAAACACGAGCCTGGCGGAAGTCTGGACCGTCCAGGGCACGGCGCCGAGTTGGAAGCGGCTGTACGACCGGCGGGAGGATTACCCGTACGGCAAAGTGCCGCGCGGCGCCTACTTCCTGACGGCCTTCGTGGATGTTCAGGAGAACCCGCCGCGGCTCGAGGTTGAGGTGAAGGCCTGGGGCAAGAAGGGTGAGAACTGGTCGATCTGGTATGAGGTGATCGCGCCCGAACGGTCGGGCCCGGGTGGGCGCCCGGTGCGCTGCACACCGGCGGATCCGGAGCCATGGGAGCGCCTGGCAGAATTAATCATGGCGGATTGGCGGCATGTCGATGGCGGCACGCTGCCGATCTGGGTCTGCGGCGTGGACTCGGGTTACATGGCGGACACGGTTTACTCGTTCTGCCGGCAGTGGGCGCAGCCCGCCTACGGCCCGGCCGGCGCACTGGTGCCTTCCTTCCGGACGGTCGTACCGACCAAGGGCGGCCACAACGCCTTCAAGATTATCGAGGCCATCTCGACAATCGACGCGGCGAAAGTCCGCGGCGGCCTGCGGATCGTCACGATCGGGACGCACTGCGTAAAGCAGATCGTTTATGACTCGCTGGGGAAGGACAAGCCGCTCGACGAGCAACCCTTCCCGCAGGGCTACTCACATCACCCCAGCGCTTACGACGAATCGTATTTCCAGGGACTCACGGCCGAGACCAGGGTCGTCGCGGGGTCGGGCGCGATCGAGTGGCACGTAAACGGCCGCAACGAGCCGCTCGATACCGCAGTGGGCAACCGGACGATGTACGAGTTGTGCGGGGGCTCGCGTCTGAGCGATGCGGCCTGGGCGGCGCTCGATCAGCAGCGCAAGGATTCTGCCGCGCCCACGGTTGTTCCGGCCGGGCAGCCAGGCCATAAGGAAGAGAGCCGCGTGGCGCGGCCGAGCTGGATGAGTTAAGCGATGGCCTACACCCAGCAGGATCTCGACCGGATCAAGAAGGAGATCGGCAGCGGCGCCGCAGAGCAGCAATATGGCGACAACCGGGTGCGGAAACGCACGCTCTCCGAACTGCTGCGCATTCGTGCAGAGATCCAGGCGGAGTTGGCCGCGCAGCAACCACCGATCCGCCAGGTGCGGTTCAACACGAAAAAGGGAGTTTGACGATGGCCACAAGACAGGCAGAAAAGAACCGGGAGAAGAAGCCGGTGGAACAGCCGCCCCAGCCGACGGCGGATGCGATGCGCACGCGCACCGCGCAAATCACACCACAGGTTGCGCTCGAGGCGTTGCTGGTGAGTTGGCTGTGCCTACGCGACTTTGCGCTGTGGGCTTTCGTGCAGGGTATCGAAGCGCCACTCTCTGATGTCGACCTGTCGCAGATGGAGGCGAGCGTTGCTCAGATGAACGCGATGCACGGCGCGGTGATGCACTTCGCCAGGCAAATCGCTGGCAGGAACGATCCTGTCGCCGTGCTGAAAGAGGCGATTGCCAAAGTGCGTCGCGAGCACGAACCGCTGTTCTCCCTGACCGTCCAGAACCTTCCTTCCGCGTTCTGATTTACCGCGTAGTCCTCCATCATGGCCAAAGCCGAACTGTTCACCGACGTGTATCGTCCCGCGCCCAGTGTGTCCGCGGCCTCTGTGCCCGCGCGGGCCGCCGCGTACGGGAGCACTGGCGGCAGTGCCATGCCCTACTACGACGCTTCCGGCTGGGGACGGCGCATGTATGGCTGGAACCCGGGCAATGCTGGCCCGAACACAGTCGGCATTCAGACCATCGAGACGCTGCGCTCCCGGTCGCGCTATACCTCGCGCAACGATCCGTGGGCTAACAACGGCATTGCCTCGTTCGCGGCCAACGCGATCGGTACTGGCATCAAGCCCCAGTCGATGCACCCGGATAAACGGATCAAACAGCGGATCCAGAACGCCTGGTTGCGTTGGACGGACCAGTGCGATGCCCACAACGCCTGCGACTTCTACGGGCTTCAAACACTGTTGTGCCGCGAGGTGATCGAGGGCGGCGAGTGCTTTGCCCGCTTGCGCCCGCGCCGCAAGGATAGTGGCCTGCGCGTTCCGCTACAACTCCAGTTGCTCGAATCGGAATTGCTCCCGGCTTGGTACAACGTCGATCGCTCGAATGGGAACCGGGTGCGCGCCGGCGTCGAGTTAAATAAGGAGCATGCGCCGACCGGTTTCTGGTTCTTGAAGCAGCACCCCGGCGACACCATCATCTGGCCCAGCAACGCCGGGGTGTTGCTGCGCGTTGCCAGCCAGAACGTTTGCCATGTCTTTCAATCGTTGCGCGCAGGGCAACTCCGCGGCGTGCCGTGGCTGGCGCCGGTGTTGCTGCGAATCCACGAATTGAACCAGTTCGAAGACGCGGAGCTGGTGAAACAAAAGGTTGCGGCGATGTTCGTGGCCTTTGTGAAGCAGATGACGGGCCAGGGCGTGTTTGGCGAGGTACCTGGCACGCCAGGTGAAGCCGCGGCGCCGCCGCCCGGTGTGGGCAATGCTGTGATGGAGCCGGGCACGACGCAGTATTTGCGTTTGAACGAAGATGTTGAATTTGCGAATCCGCCCCAGTTCAATTCGCTGCCCGAGTTCATGCGGATCTACCTGCGCTCGATCGCGGCGGGTCTCGGCGTCACTTACGAGCAACTGACCGGTGACTTGACCGGCGTGAACTATTCGAGCATCCGCGCGGGCCTGATTGAGTTCTGGCGCCGTTGCGAGCAGTTCCAGCACCAGGTCATCATCTTCCGCTTCTGCCGGCCGGTCTGGGATGCCTGGATTCGCACGGCTCTGATCTCCGGCGAGCTCGATTACTCCGATTACGCAAAAGACCCGCTGGCATTCACGAGCGTGAAGTGGGTTCCACCCGTGCGGCAGTGGGTGGATCCGGCCAAAGAGATCGGCGCGACACTGGCGGCGATCCGCGGCGGCCTGGGCTCCCGTGACACGGCGGCCAGTGCGCAGGGTTTCGATGTGGAGGAGATCGACAACGAAAATGCCCGCGACCAGGAGCGCGCCGACGAAGCCGGTCTGGTGTACGACTCCAATGCCCGTGATCGCACTTCGGCCGGCTTCCCCACGGGTGAGAGTCCGACCAGTCTGGTGCCGCAGAAGAAGGGCGTGCGCGGCGCGAAGCCGGAGCAACGGCTCGCGCTCGCTACGCCGGCCGGGCTCTATGCGGTGCTCGAGGAGATCGTGAGCCTGGAGCTGGACCGGAGGGCGGCGTGACGCGCGGGAACGCGATCGACAACGGAGGGATGTCTGGCTTGACGGGCATTGCTCTCCGGGTCTTCAACCAGCCGCTCGCCATCGGCCGCGACAAGTTGGACATCATTGTCCGCAACGTCGTCCTGCCGCGCCTCGGCGGGGATGTGGATGCCGCGCTCGAGATCGATCAGGACAAGAGCGATCGGAAGCCGTACACGGTAACGCCAGATGGCGTCGCGCTCCTCGATGTCAGCGGAAGCCTGGTGCGGAAGTCGTTCGGGCTGCGTCCGTGGAGCGGCATGACCAGCTACGAATGGCTGAACAGAGAGCTGTCCATGGCGCTGGCCGACACCGAGGTGCGCGGGTTGTTGTTGTGCTGCGATTCGCCGGGCGGCGAGGTGGCCGGCTTGTTCGACATCGTCGACGAATTCTATGCGGCCCGCGGCCAGAAGCCGATCTTCGCCTCGATCTGTGAGCAGGCCTGCTCGGCGGCGTATGCGATTGCCAGCGCGGCCGACAGGATCTTCATCACGCGCACCGGCGCGGCCGGATCGGTGGGCATCGTGATGTGCCACGCCGATCAGTCCGATTACGACAAGAAGCAGGGCTTCCGCTACGAATACATCTACTTCGGGGAGCGCAAGATCGATGGCAATCCGCACGAGCCGCTGAGCGATGGCGCACGCGCCGTGCTTGAGGCGGAGGGGCGGCGTTGCTACGGGATGCTCACCCAGGCGGTGGCGCGCAACCGTGGGATGACGCTCAAGGCGGTCAAGGGGACTGAGGCTGGCGTGTTCTTCGCCGACCAGGCGATTACGGCTGGTTTGGCGGATGAGGTGGGGACCACTGAGGCCGCCTGCGCGGCGCTGGCCGAAGCGATTACCCGGCAGGCAGCACGCGAGCCGGGGGATTTGAAGAGCGCGGGCCAATTGGCAACCCAACTCGAAATGGCACAGGTTTCGGAAGCGGGAGCGTCCGCTCCGAGTTCGATGAAGGGAGACACGATGACCAGACCGAAAGTGGCGGGCGCAAAACCATCGCCCGCAGCCGGGAAGAAGCCGGTCGAGGATGACGACGAGCCGAAGGGCGCCAAGGGCAGCAATGCCGACGCCGACGACGGTGATGATGACGACGACGAGATCGACGCCAAGGGCGACGACGATGACGACGCCAAAGATGACGACGAGAAGGGCAAGGGCAAGCCTGGGGGCAAGGACGGCAAGCCGCGCGGCGGCAAGAAAGGTCGCCGGGCCGAGGCCGAGGCGCCGCAGCCGACGCCGGCGGATCCAGCGCCCGGATCCGCGCAAGCCGGCATGGCGGTGGCCGCGGAGATCGCGGATCTCTGCATCCTGGCGGGCATGCCCGGTATGACCGCGCAATTCATCAAGGCCGGGCTTACGCCTGCGCAGGCGCGGGAGAAGCTGATGGCCGCCCGGGCCGGTGGTGACCAGGGTGAGATCGACCAGGCCATCAACGCAGACACGGGCACGCAGATCCACGTTCCGGCCGCGGAGACTGGCGTGGTCAAGAAGTGCAAGGCGATGGCCGCGCGCATGCTGGCGCAGAAGGGGAGGGCGTAACCGATGGCCGTTCAAGTTCAATCGTTCAATCAGGGCGACTGGCTCAAGTTCGAGCACGTGGATCATCGCTTCAGCCGCGATGCGGTCGTGCTCGCCGCGGGCCAGGCGAACATTCTGACCGGCACGGTGCTGGGTCAGAAGACGGCCGGCGCAGACCTGGTCACGGTCGCTCCGGGTGGCAGGAACACAGGCATGGGCGTCCTGACCTTGGACGCGACGACGCCTCTTCTGGCTGGCGTGCTGCCGGGTGTTTACACCGCGACGTGCACCGTTGCTGTGGCTGGTGCCGGCACTTTCCAGGTGACTGCTCCTAATGGCGCTGTGCTTGGAACGGTGACCGTGGGCGGTGTTGCGTTCGCGACCCAGATCAAGTTCACGATCGCGGACGGCGCTCCGGACTTCGTGGTCGGCGACCTGTTTTCGATCGAGGTGGGACCGATTTCTCCGGCCACTGTGGTGCCGCTGAACTTGGGTGCCTCGGACGGATCGCAGAACGCCGCGGGCATTCTGCTGTTCACGACCGACGCCACTGCCGGAGCGGTAAAGACCACGATGATTGCCCGCGAGGCGGTTTTGTCCTCGTACGGCCTGACTTGGCCGGCGGGAATCACGCAGGCGCAACAGGATGCCGCCGTAGCGCAACTCGGCGCGAAAGGAATCCAGGTCCGGCAGGGCGCGTAACACTCGTCGCCGCGATCCAGAAAGAAGAAAACACACTATGCCGATGATCAATCCATTTACTACGGACGGTTTTTCGCTGGTTGCGCTCACCGATGCAATCAACGTCATCCCGAACATGTACGGCAAGACCAACGAACTCGGCCTGTTCACGGAAAAGGGAGTCCGCACCCGCACCGTGATCGTGGACGAGAAGGATGGCGTCCTGAACCTGCTGCCCACGCGGCCGGTCGGCGCCCCAGGTACGGAAGCAATCAAGTCGCGCCGCAAGGTGCGCTCGTTCGTGATCCCGCACATCCCGCACGAGGATGCGGTCCTGCCCGAGGAAACGCAAGGCCTGCGCGCCTTCGGCTCGGAAAACGAGCTGGAGGCACTGGAGACGCTCGTCGCTGAGCGTCTCGAGACGGCGCGCCGCAAGCACGACATCACGCTCGAGAATCTCCGCATGGGCGCACTGCGCGGCCAAATCCTCGACGCAGATGGCTCGATCATCTACGACCTGTTTCAGGAGTTCGGCCTCACGCAGAACGTCGTGAACTTCCAGTTCTCGAGCAACGCGTTCGACGTCAAGACCGCCGTGCTCAATGTGAAGCGCTACATGGAGCTGCACCTGTTGGGCGAGGTGATGCGCGAGGTGCATTGCCTGTGCGCTCCCGACTGGTTTGACGCCTTCACGCGCCATCCGGACGTGCTCACCGCATTCCAGTTCTTCCAGCACACCGATCTGCCCAATCAGACACTCGACACCGACAACCGGCGCAACTTCCGGTTCGGGGGCGTGACGTTCGAGGAATATCTCGGCCACGCGAGCGACGGTGACGGCGTCGATCACGTCTTCGTGCCCGAGGGTTCGGCCATCTTCTTCCCGCTGGGCACGATGACCACTTTCCGCACCTGGTTCGCTCCCGCGGATTTCAACGAGACCGTCAACACGGTCGGCTTGCCGATCTACGCCAAGCTGGAACCGCGCAAGTTCAACCGCGGCATGGACCTGCATACGCAGTCCAACCCGCTCCCGATGTGCTTGCGTCCTGCTTTGCTCACAAAGGCGACGCGGAGCTAAACACGATTACGTAGAACTGCCAGCGGGGTGATCGGCCTTGGTGCTACGGGAGTCGGTGGGCAGGCTGCCGACTCCCGGCAAACACCTCTGGCTCGTACCGACCGAAGCACATCGACGGTTCGGACAATTTACGACCAGTTGCCGTTCCTGGCCTCAGGTCGACTAAACAGGACTCATCGATCCGCAAGACGGTTCGGGATCCACCCCCTGTTGGTGGTCAGAGGGCGATTTATCGCGACAAAATCGATTGTCTTCCGCGATCTCCACTGTTGCGCCAGCGAAACCAGCGGCGTGTCTTCGCGCGCGCTTCGGGGAGACCGAAGTTCGGGACCTTCCCTTCCTGTATCAGTTCCTTCACCGCACCGGCAACCTCCCAGATAGCCAAATTCGCGTCACGGACAGGGCGAGCGTGCTCGGTGTGCCGAGTTTTCATTGCTCGAAGATGAGTTCTACTCCGAATGTTCACAATGCTGCGCGCATAGCCACGATTATGGGATCAAGCTCAACTGCTGTAGCATTGACATGCATCACTCTTGTGGCTCGCTCGCTTAGCTTAGCCGGCCGAATTCCGGGGGCTGAACCCCGGATTTCATCTTCAGGCCCATAAGCTAGCTCCTGGGCGCGCTCGATTTTCTCCAATACCACTGTCGAGCTCGGCGCCAAATTGGAGTTGAACAATAGTCCTAGGCAATCAAAGAGTTCGCGATGGTAGCGTTCGTCCCTTAGCATCCGGCCGATATCCGAACGCAAGGTGGATCCCGGTGCTAACCTGCGTCCGGCTGTGATCGAACGTAAGAGAACAAGCATGCGCTCGTAACCAGCTATTGCGGTTGCCTCCAGATCTGCATTGATCCCGCAGAAGTCGTCAAACTGTGTCACTTCGAGTTCCTCGATGAACTGAGGCACTTCTGCCACGAGCTTCCCGACGGCGATCGCGATTCTAGCTCGCGCCCGCCTCAGACTGACTGCACCTAAGTCTGCCACTATCGTTCCTTCGAGCATTCCCATTACGCGCTGAAGCGTGATCCCGATTCGCTCTACAATATTTTGTGGTGGGGCCACTGCGGTCAATACAGCGTCAAGGTAAGATGCGTGCCCTTTCTCTTGTGCCCAGGCACTCGCCAGAGCAGTTCTAATAACTTCGGTCTCCCTCAGGCCGAGACCTCTTCGCTTCAAGCCATCGAGATGTATTGCTAGATGAGTTTCGTCGTATGCCTGCCCTACCATAGCTTCACGTCGAAGCGCTAAATGGAGCCATAACAACAGCTCCTTCTCGGGCTCATTGCTATACTCTTCTCTTAGTGATGCAGCGGCGCGATCCGCAAAGCGGATGATGGAGTGGTCGGACATGCTTGCTCCCTTAGTCTCCTGCAATCTTCTGGATCACGTTTAGAATCAGCGGATCACTATTCTTTCCGTAGTTTTCTTCGAGCGCTGCTGATAATCTTGTTGCAAATCCTCGGCCTTCGGCTCCAGTCCAAATCGTCACGCGGATTTCAATGTCTCCATAGAATGAGCACACCTCCGCGAACTTATCGGCTACTGTTCGCACTTCGGAAAACTGGTCCCGTGGGCGGACTGTGTCGTCGTTATACTGGTAAACAACCGCACTCGTCTGTTCCGGGGCATTCTCGATATGGAGGCGCAGAACATATTCACCATCGACTTTCTTAGGTCGAGACCCTCGCATGACAAATTCTGCAAGTAATCTTGGGCTAGCGCGGACGTAGAAATCCTTCGGATCGACATCGCTGCGGCAGTGTATCTCCGGAGTGTGGCACTCCGAACCAAGCAGCAATTGAACTTGAGCGACACCCAGATCAAAAGCATCCTGAATACTTCGGTCGAAGGCAAGCGCTTCGTAAAATGTCGATGCAAAAGTCATGGCAGCGGCAGAGCTTATCTCCGCCGACATTCCGATGACTATTGGTACCGCTTCCCCGATATCTTGTGCTTGCTGTGCAGAATAACAGGCGTTCAGCACAACACACTTAGTCGTCGCTCTTAATGTGCTGAAAACATCGCGCAGCGCTCCATCCGGAACCACGTGACTATTGCCCGTGCTATCAATGAAAAGCAGTTCGCCTCTTTCGTTACCATGTCCACTGAAGTGGACTATCTCAGGTTTGTAACGCAGGAGCGTTGGAATCAGCTGATCCGGCCTGAGATGTTCTATCTTCTCGCAAGTGAAACCAGCACCCCAGGGTGCCGCAGCGAGGCGATCCTCTATGAGCTTCACTTCCCGCTGAAGCTGCAAAGGTGCTCGATCATGAGGACTCGCTAGCAGAAAGAGAATGCGTGGCACAAGTCCTAGCTCCTAATTGTAGATGGGCCGTGAATAGTCTCGCTCATGGCACAAATTCTTCGGTCGGTGACTCGGAGGCGGGTGGTGTTTGCGCCTGCGTTGTAACACGCTTAAACGGAATCGTCAACAACGATACCGCTGGGTCTTTGTCCTCATACTTTTCAATAAAAAATGTGACCCAGGTGCTCTTAGGCGCGACGTGATGCCGATGTGCCAGGCCTCGAGTGAGGACATCTAGCTGTTCGCTCGCTGTCAGACGGATGTCCACAACGCCATTTGAATGAACGTGACCGAGCTCCGTGTCACGGCAATTGAATTGAGTACCGCCGAGCGGATGCTTGGAGACTCTCACGTCGGGCCAATCCCGAACTGTCTTGATGAGCTCTTTGATACCGCGCGTTACGCTAGGAGCCGTCGCGAGAGTGAGAAGATCTAGGCTAAAGTCGAATGCTTGCGTAAGCAACCAGACGCGCCTGAACCCTGTAAACCGTCGTGTGACGAAACTAAACACTGTGAATCTTATGGATGGCATCGCCGTTCCTCACAATCGTACCGCATTGGTAGCCTATGTCTCGGGCGCTGCTCGTTCAGAGTTATCGTGTGCTCCGAATAGATGGCCCAGCATTTTCACCAAACCGGTGGCCACGCGGCGTACCTAGTGTCCTGGCTGTTGGGTGGTCCAGAGGGATGGAGGCGGAAACCAAGTCGGTCACAATTGCCGTGTGTTGACGCGGTTTTTAATGGCACCCCAGCTTTGGTGGCTTGCATTGGACACTGTGAAATCATGCGGCTGGGGAAGCCCGCCTGCGTCTCGCGCTCCATCAAGAGACTGTTAGGCAGGAGCCAATGGGCGCCTAAGCTACTGAAAGTATGAAGCGGGAGACCGGGCTCGAACTTGCGGCGTCCAGCTTGGGAACTCGCTTTCAGCGAAGGCCAGCGTACCTGGCGGAAGGCGTTTGGATTCCTGTCGATAGCGGCCCTTCGCACTGGCCATCGGAATAGATTCTCGCTGCCGACGCAGTGGTTACGAACCGCTTGGCAGTGCAGTCACCATCCCGCTTTTGTTTCTCAGGCGGCACCCAAACCTAATCTAATCGAGCCCATCCCTCCGCTTCCGCGGGAGCTCAAGATCACTCCCGTTTTTTGCAATGAGCTGGCAAGACCGAGTTGACGACATGCTGGAGACGCTGCTCGATCCGGACACCGGATTCGGCACCTCCTACGTTTACACCTTCAGCGGCGGCAGCACGCTCACTCTGTCTGGGTATTTCAACGCTGCTTACGAGAATGTCAAGCTCGACGGCTACGGCAGCACGATCACGACGGTCCACCCGGTGCTGGGCGTCCGGCTGGCGGATTTCGCCGGCACGGCGGGCCCGGTGCAGGATGACACCGTGGCTGTCAACGAAGTGAACTACGCGATCTGGGATGTGCAGCCGGACGAGCAGGGCGACGTGGTCAACAAGAACGGCGGCGCACTTCTCCTTTTGAAGAAACAACCCTGATGCCTACAGATCATCCCCGGTCTCTGATTCGGGACTACGTTGCAGCGGGCCTGGTGAACGCGTCAACGCTCGCTGGCGCCCAGGTTTTTGCAAACCGGATTGAACCGGTAGGCGATAACTGGTCGCCTGCGATCTTCGTCCACACGCCCAGCGAGTCAGTCGATCAGAAGGATTCGTGGGTATCAAATGATCCTGACTGCCCGGGCCGGCTGACTCGGGAGCTGGTGCTCGCGGTGGCCGGCATCATGGAGATGCCCCGCTCTGGCGTTCCGATCGACAGGCAGCTCGATCAGCTCGCATACCAGATCGAAGCATTCATGGATTCCGATCCGACACTGGGCGGCTTGGCTTCGAAGTCCCTGCTGCAGCGCACCTCAGTCACTCTCAAGCCCGGTGGAGTCGATGCCGTCGCGATGGTGCAACTCGTTTACACGGTCACGTACTACACAGAGACCATCACAGATCCCCGTGTGGAGGGCGTCCCGCCCACGAAGGTCTTTGTCGGCATTGCGCCGGACATCGGCGCTGCCAATCAGGCGGATTACATCGAAGTGGTGGGCAGCTAAGGCGTGCTGGACCTTCTGATTCAACGCGGCGCCAGGACCGGCGATCTGCAGGATCCGGACACCGCGCGGCTCAACCATCAGGTGAGCAATCTGATTCATCGCGGCCTGGTCATCTCTGTGGACCTCGAAAACGCTCTGGCGACCGTGCAAGTGGGAGAGGTGCAAACCGCGCCTCTTCCCTGGCTGACGGCGCGCGCCGGCGGCGATGTGACCTGGTGGGCGCCGGAGGCCGGTGAGCATGTGGCGATCCTGTGCCCCGGTGGAAGCCTGTCGCAGGGCGTGATTATCGGCTCGCTCTACTCCGGCTCGAAGCCGGCGCCATCTCAAAGCGCGGATCAGAACGTCACGAAATACTCCGACGGGACGACGATCACTTATGACCGCGCGGCGCACGCCTTCACTGTTCAGGCGGTGGGCGCGGTGACGATCAATATTCAGGGCAACGCCACGGTCACCGCGCAGGCGGTCACGATGAATGTGCAGGGCGGCATGACGCTTGCCGGCGCACTGACTCTCAATGGCGATCTAACGTTGAACGGGAAGGTGGCCGGCACGCTGAAGGTGGCCGGCGATGTGCGCGCCACCGGCTCGGTAGCGCAGTCGGTTCCGCCGTCGCAATTATGATCGGCATGAATGTCGACACCGGCGCAGAGCTGGCCGGCCTCAGCCATCTCGAGCAGAGCATCCGCGACATCCTCCTGACGCCGAAGCTCAGCCGGGTGATGTTGCGCGACTACGGCTCGAATCTCTTTTCGCTGGTTGACCAGCCGCTTAACGAAAGCACCAAGATGGCGATCACGGCGGCCACTGTAGGCGCGCTTTCCACCTGGGAGCCGCGGATTCAGGTGCAGAGCGTAACGGTCGCGGCGGACCCGGCGAACGGTTCCATCTCCATCAATCTGACTGCGCTGTATTTGCCGGATGGGCAAGTCATCAACATTGAGGGCCTGAAACTTTCATGAGCCGCTTCAACCTGATCGACCTTTCGACGCTCACTCCGCCGGACGTGGTGGAGACGATCGACTTCGAGTCGATCAAGCTCGACATTCTGCAGGACCTGGTGACGCGCGATCCCTCGTTTTCCGCGCTGCTCGAGTCGGATCCGGCAGTGAAGCTGGTGGAGGCCTTCGCCTACCGGGAGATGCTCTTGCGCCAGCGGATCAACGACGCCGCGAACGCCAACATGCTGGCCACCGCGCTGGGCTCGGACCTGGACAATCTGGCGGCGCTGTTCGGCGTCCAGCGCATGACGTTCACGGATGCGCAGGGCAACGTGACGACAGAGACGGACGACCGGCTGCGCCTGCGCGCGCAACTCGCACCGGATGCTTTCTCATGCGCCGGCCCGGGGAACGCCTACATCTACTTTGCGTTCTCGGCCGACCTGCGCGTGGCGGACGCCAGTGCGTTCTCGCCGGCGCCAGGTAATGTCGTTGTGACCATCTACAGCACCGATAACGGCGGCGCTGCTTCGCCGGACCTGCTGGCCGTGGTGTCTGCCGCGCTCAACGCGGATGACGTCCGGCCGCTGACCGATGTGGTGGAGGTGCAGGCGGCACAGAGCCAACATTATTTAATAGCGGCCACCGTGACGCTCTACCCCGGACCGGACGCGAGTGCCGTCACAACGGCGATCACCAACGCGCTCACGGCCTACACGCAGAACGTACAACGGCTGGGCTACGGCATCACGCTCGCCGGCATGTACGGCGCTCTCGACCAGGCCGGTGTCCAAAACGCGACAATTCAGGCGCCGGTGAGCGACGTTGCTGGTGATCCGTACAAGATCAACGTCTGTGACGCGGTGACCGTCACCATTGCGCCAGCGAGGACGGAATGAGCACGACACCCTCGCTGCCCCCGTCCGTGTTGCCACCCAATGCGACGCCGGTCGAGAGGAACATTGAGAGCGCGGGATGGCGCCTCGGCGACGACGGTCCGGTGGGCATCCGCGCACTGTGGAATCCGCAGACAATCCCCGCGGCGTTGTTGCCCTGGCTCGCCTGGGCGTTGGGCGTCGATGCGTGGGACGCCGCGTGGGATGAGGCGAAGAAGCGCGAAGTAGTTGGCTCTGCCCTCGCGGATCACCGGGTCGACGGGACACTCGCTGGTGTTCGACGGGTGACCGGGCTTTATGGTGGCACGGTGACGAACGTCGTCCGGCCACCCTGCCAGCTTTACTATGGCGCGGCGCAAACGCAGGCAGAGAAGGACGCGGCGCTGGCTGTCTATCCGCAACTGATCCTGCGCACCGACTGCGATCCGTTCGCGGTTCCGGATGGTGCGACGTTCGCCGGCCGGTTCATGGGCCACTGTTATGGCGTCGACCTGGGCGCGGCGGAACGAGCACTGCCGCAGGCGTTCATTGAGGATCAGGGATCGACCACTCAATGCGCAGTTTCGGAGTGGACTGCTGCCGGTGTGGCCTACTTGCAGATCCAAGTGCCAATCCGTAATCCGCACGGAACCTACGCTGGCGGCTTTCCGAGATTCGGCACTGCTGTAGATGCGCCGGTTTACCTGCTGCAACTCATGCAAAGTTACGCGGGGCCCGGGCTGGGCGTCAATTACAAGCTCGTCGACGCCGGCGTGGATCCGACGCAGGTCTTTCCCGACTGGATTTCGGAGACTTACCCGGCGCAAAGCATCTTTCCGGGGCTCGGCTTCGCGGGCGCGGGGCTGTACTGGCGTGGATCGGAGGCGGCCAGCCACGTGCACGCCCGGCTGTATCTCTTCGATTCCACCCGGACGCTCGAGGCCGGTGGCAAGAGCTTCTTTGTCGATGCCGTGCACACCGGCGTCCAACCGCACACGGCGCAGATCCGGGCCTGGTTCCCGTTGCAGCGCTCGCCATGGGCGCCCACCTACTTTGGCCAGGGGTTTTTTGTTGCGGAGGATTACGAGTGGCTGACGCGCTATTGCGACAGCCTGGCGCGCTGTGCCTCGCTCCGGGACACATTGCTCGTCGATACCCGCAACTATGCGGTCGTAACTTGCGGACGCCAGGCGCAGTGTGGTCGGGCGACGATGTGCGGCGCGATGCTGCCGCGTGAGTGAGTAAAGAGAGATCCGATGGAACAACAATTCAACTTTCAGCAAAACATGGACTTCCAGGTGCAGGACTTCATTGACTTGCAGCAGTGGACCTCGGACGGCATCGACCACATTGCGCTGGACGCGATCGCCCCGGCTGGCATGTACTTCACCGGGCTCGCCGCCACCCAAAATGGCCAGACCCAGGTGAATGTGGCTCCCGGCCGTCTTTACGCGCAGGGCACCAATCCTTCGGGCAGCGCCGGCTTGTGGGTGTATCAGTACCCCACGGCGACCACCAATTCCCTGCAGGCCATGCTGCCGCTGAACAATCCGAAGCTCATCGCGCTCATCGCCTGGGGCTCGGTCGATGCGAATGCCGATGTGGAGCCGCGCTCGTTTCTGGTGAATGCACAGACCGGTCTGGCGCAGACGCAGTCGACCGCTCTGCAGACCGTCCGCACTTGCAATCTGCAGTTTGTCGCCGGCGTCGAGTCGCCGGTGCCGCAGTTGCCGACAATTCCGGCGAATGCCCTGCTCATCGCGACCATCACGATTTCTCCGACCGGCATCACCGGGGTTGCCATGCAGTCGGGCAACATCCTGCCCAACCTGGCGAGCCACGAATCCCGCGTTACGACGCTCGAAAGTACGAGCACACAGGTGCAACTCAAGACCTCGTCGCTCGCCACCGATCTGAGCGCGCTCGCGGCGAAGACCAACGGCATGGCCTCGTTGAGTTTGGTGACGCAGATGGCGGCTGATCTCGCGCGCACGAAGGCGAAACTCAACCTGCCGTCTTCCTTTTCCTCGTACGAATCCAGTTTCTTCGGCGATCTGACGAAGAGTAATCCGGCTGCGACCGGCTATACCGCCAAAATCAGCAACGGGCTGGTCTTCCCCGATGCTGCGAGCGGCACATTCCCGTTCGATCTGTTCAACCCGATCGACTCGAGCGTGGTCAAGAGCGCGCGTGGCCTGATTCTGCCGGCATACACGAGCGTCCCGCGCATTCAGACCACGGGCTACTCCGGCGATCTCTCGCTGTCGCAGTATCAGGTGCAGAGCCAGACCCTGGTCCAGCAGCAGGAAACGGTCTGGCAGTATCGGTACGGCTGGTGCTGGAATTATTACCCCGGCTGGTATCAAGGGCAGTTCTGGAATTATTACAACCAGTACTACGCCTACAACCTGCAGGGCGGCTACTGGTACGCCTACACCCAGACGAGCTACGCGCTGCAAACCTCCACGACCTCGATCAACGGTGCCATGGTGGCGCAGACCTTCCTGGTTTCCAACGCCATGTGGCTCACGGCCTTGGATCTGTTCCTGACCTCCGTGGCATCGACCGGCGATATCACCGTTGCGGTGACGAAGACCCTGGCGGGTCAACCCGACCTGACGAATACGATCGCCACGGTGAACGTCCCCGTCGGGACACTGAACACTTATCCGAAGGCGACGAACATCCCGATCCCGGCCGTGCTGCTTGAAGCCGGCACGCGCTACGCGCTGGTGCTGATCACACAGGGCAACCACCGCGTGGCGGTGGTGAGCGGGAACAACTACACCAACGGCACGATTTTCTATTCGACCGATGGCGCATATTTCACCGGCGATCTGACCAAGGATCTGATGTTCACGCTGTACGGCGCGCAGTTCACCAACGCTCTGTCCCAGGTCCAACTGCAGCCCGTCTCGCTGGCCGGCGGCCTCACGGATCTCGCCATCAACGTTTCTCAGGTCACGCCGCAGGGTACCAGCCTGCAGATTCAGTTCCAGGTCAACGGCCAGTGGTACAACCTGGGCGACACCACCGCGCCTCTGAACGCTGCTCCACAACTCGTGCCGCTGCGGGCCGTCTTCCTGGGCACCTCGGACCTGGCGCCGGCCGTGCTCGCGACCACGACCGGCGTTGTGGTTTCCCGGCCGGCACTGGCGTTCAATCACACGAGCGAGTTGCGGACGATCTCGCCCGCGAGTACCAACATTCAGGTTCAGGTGGTCGTCGTCGGTTACAACGCGGCCGTGCACACGCTCACTTGCACGCTCGCGAACGGCGGGAACACGATCACGCCTTCGGTGACCAGCTCCGCACTGGAGCCCGATGGCGTGGGCTTGCGGTTCACGTTTAAGTTCACCCCGGGCACGGGAATTACCACATACAGCATCAACACCCAGGGCACGCGGCAATCCACCGCCGCGCCATTCCAGGTCGTTGAGCGCACCGACGTTGCGCAGTAACAGGAGGTCTTCATGCCAACAACTACTGAACAGAAATCCAGCGAGGCGCCCGCTATTGATCCTGGCGCCCAGTATGTCGTGCATCTCGCGGAGACCGTGGAGGTGCTGGGCGAGCGCCTGTATCCGGGCCGGGAGTATCGCCTCCGCGGGGATGTACTGATTCCGATCCAGGCGAGCGTCCAGGATGCCACTCAGCTTCGATAAATACCGCTTCACGGACGGTCAGACGCCACTGAGCGCGGGGACTTTCAACCCGCGCTTCCAGGATTTGGACACGCGCATTGCGGCGCTGGAAGCGCTCAATATCGCCTGGCAAGCGGCCGTGCAGGAGTTGACCGACTTCGGTCTTGCCCGGCTCGACTCCGTGCTGAGCCCAACCTTCGACACGCTTAATCAGGATGTGGCGAATGCTGCCACCAGCGTCACTGCCATCACCCAGTCGCAGGCGGACGCGTTGGCCGCCGTAGCCGCGTGGCAGGCCAGCACGCTGGCCTTCATCACTGCATGGGAGACATCGCTCCAGTCAACGGCGCTGGCTGTCTTAAACACGACGGCGATCGTGGCAGGCAACGGCCAGGGTGGTTTTGCGCCCGTGACCGTCGGCGCAGGGCTCAGCTACGCGAACGGCACGCTGAGCGCGCCCACGCTTGCCTGGAACACGCGCACGGTTTCGTTCACCGCGGCGCTCCAAAACGGCTACTACGTGACCGTGCCTGGAGTCGTCGCAACACTGCCGGCAGGAACGGCCGATGGCGACCAGGTGCTCTTCATCAGCGGGCTCAGCGGGACGAGCACGTTCACCATCGTGCCGGCGTCGGGCCAGACCATCATGGGCGATACTTCGCTCGTCGTTGATCGCGCGAATGCCGGATTGGCACTGATCTATTTCGCCGCCACGGCTGACTGGAGACTCTTCTGATGCAAAGTTTGACTGCACTGATGGGCGGCGGTGGCCGCTTCTCGCACTTCGTTCAACTCACGGGCTCCGGAGTGTGGACTGTTCCGCCCGGCGTGCAGATGGTCCGCGCGCTCATGGCCGCTGGCGGATCGGGTGGGACCAGCGTATGCGTAGGTGGTGCGAATCCCTGTCAGTCCGGAGGTTCCAGCGCCTATGCTGAGGTGGATTACCCGGTTCTGGGCCAAGCCTCGATTCCGTTCAGCGTCGGGGCCGGTGGCGCAGGAGTCCAGACCAGCGTCTATGCCGGCACGCTTTCTTTGTGTTCCTCTGTCGTTAACCCATACCTCAGTAGCTACAACGACTGGATGCTGACGGTCCCGAGCGCACTGATCTCCGGTCTACCTGCTGGCACGCCGGTGATGCTCAAGACGACAGCGGGAGCAGGTAGTGGCACAGCAACGATGACCTTTGCGAGTACGCCGGGATTTGGAATTGCCGTTGGCTGGACCGTGTACGTCGAGGGTGACAGTGCCACACGCGTGATTCAATCCATTGCTGGCGGTGTGGTGACGTTAACAACAAACATAGCTGGAACGGTAAGTGCAGGTGTCAATCGGATTTTCTTTGCACCTCCGACTACATTGGCTTCTGCACAACAATTCGGCATCTATATCGCATCGCTGCCTTATGTTGCTATCGGTTCTGCCAGCTACTTGTCGAACTACAATGGCGCTTTCATTGCATCGAGCACGACGCTTCTGGTGTTTAGGGTGGCGAACACTCAGGCCACGCCGGCAAACGGTGCGGCACTGGTTCTTTCGACAGTACCGGTGTTTCCCGTTAGTGGAAGCAACACAATCTTTGGGAATCTGATCGTGTATGGTGGAACGCCGGCGGCCAGCAGCAAGGCGCTGGGCACGCCGAACGGATCGTTCACTCTGCCGCAGCTCTCAAGTAGTTCATACGAAGCGCTGTTGGGAGGATTTGTTTTCATCCCCGGTGTGGATGGAACATACTCGGGTGCTGGCGCTGCGTGCGGTGTGCCGAACGGCTCGCTGGTGGGTGCTGGTGCCGGTGGCGTGAGCGCTAACCCGGTGGCAGGCAATGGTGGGCCCGGTGCCGGGGGCGGGGCTCCTGCTGCCACGAACGTCTCTGCCCCCGCGCCATGCGGCGGCAATGGCGGCAGTGGCCTGCTGTATCTCCTGTATTAGGAAGGGCGCATGCAATACATTAAACAAGGCACAAACACCTTTCAGGTAATTAATGGCGAGCAAGTGTTGATCGATGCCAACGACAACTACGATGTCAACGCCGATGGCAGCATTGTTCCGAAACAGCATGTGTGGCTATCGAAGCTCCAGTTCCGCAACCTGTTCAGCATGGATGAACTGGTCGCGCTCGACAACTTCGCCTCAAGCACCACGCTGACCTCTGATCAGAAAGCGTATCTTACGACGCTCATGAAGAACGTCGATGCTGCCGAGACGATCGACCTCTGCTATCCGATGACGCAGCAGGGGCTGGCCTACATCGAATCCGCGGGTTTAATCGCCGCAGGGCGAGCAGCCCAGATCCTCGCCACTACGGTCTAACGCTTCGTCCAGACAGTTTCTTTCGGCCGGCCCGAACCGGCGTAAACCACTCAAAGGAGAAAATCACTTATGTCAGGAAACCAGTTCCTGCACGGTGCCGAAGTTCTGCAAATCGACACCGGCTCGCGGCCGATCACGACTCCGTCCTCGGCGGTGATTGGCCTGATCGGCTCCGCCCCGTTCGGGCCGCTCAACACCCCGACACTCATCAGCGGCAGTCAGTCGCTCGCAACCCAGACGTTCGGTCCTGCTGGCTACGGCTTCACGATCCCGGATGCGCTGGCTGCGATCTTCGCGCAGTGCGGCGCCCAGGTGGTCGTCGTCAACGTGGCGGACCCGAACGACAACACGCTCCAGACCAACGTTGCTGCCGCTCCACTGGCGTTCAGCTCGCTGGGCCAGATTCAGCTTCCGCATGTCGCGGCGTCGGCAGTTGCGCTTACCGGGCCGGTGACCGCACCCATGGTGTTTCAGGGCACCGCTTTGCCTTTGCCTGCGGGCGCCAGCGCGCCGGTCGTAAAGTCGGCCGACGGCACGAAGACCTACGCGCTGACCACGGACTACACCTTCGCGGGCGGCACGATCACACAGGTTGGCGGGGGCGGCTTGATTGCGAACCAGGCGGTGCTGGTGACTTACACCATCGCCGGCATCACCTCCGGTACCGACTACACGGTCGCGGCTCAGGCCGGCCTCATCACCCTTATCTCCGGCGGGAAGATCGCAGCCAATGCCACGCTCAATGTGGCATACAGCTACCTCGACCCGACCAAGGTGACGCAGGCGGTGGCGGCCGGCGGCACGAACGCCACCACGGGCGCCTACACGGGCGCACAGGCGTTGCTTGCCGCGGCGAGCGTTGCGGGCGTCACCCCGCGCATTCTTTGCGCGCCGGGTTTTACCGGCGTCAAGACAGGCACAACCGCCAACGCGGTCATCGCTGCGCTGGATGCAGTGGCGGGCAAACTGCGCGCAATCCAAGTGGCGGACGGGCCCAGCGCTGCCAACGGCCCGCTCACCAGCGACGCCTCGGCGATCAGCTTCCGCAATGACTGGGGTTCGAAGCGCATCTTCCTGGTCGACCCGGGCGTGATCCGTTTGAACCCGGTCACGGACGTCAACGACACGCAGCCGGCTTCTGCTTACGTCGCCGGCGTGATCGCGAACCAGGACGCCACCAACGGCTTCTGGTTCTCGCCGTCGAACCAAGTGCTCAACGGCGTGCTCGGCACCAATCGCCCTGTGGACTTCGCCATGGGGGATTACTCCAGCCGCGCCAATCTGCTCAACCAGAACGATATTTCGACAGTAATTTACCAGGATGGCTACCGGCTGTGGGGCAACCGCACCTGCTCGGCCGATCCGCAGTGGACTTTCGTGTCGGTCGTTCGCACCGCCGACATGATCAACGACGCGATTCTCGAGAGCTTCCTCTGGGCTGTGGACCGCAACATCACCAAGACCTTCCTCTCGGACGTCGTCGATGGCGTCAACTCCTACCTGCGCAGCCTGCAGGCCGAGGGCGCCATCATCGACGGCAAAGCCTGGGCCGATCCGGAGCTGAACACCCCGGCGACGATCGCCAACGGCCAGATCTACATCGACTTCGATTTCGCCCCGCCTTACCCGGCTGAGCACATCACCTTCCAGTCGATGATCAACGACAACTACCTCACGGAGGTGACCGCGTAATGCCTTATCCGCAACGTCTGCAGAACTTTTCGGTCTTTGCCGACGGCAAAGGCTATGTGGGCCTCGCGCCCGAGCTCAATTTGCCGAAGGTGACTTCGAAGACGGAGGAGTACCGCGCCGGAGGCATGGACACGCCGGTCGAGGTCATTACCGGCACGGAGAAGCTCGAGTGCTCCTTCACGCTGGCCGAATACAACGCCGCCGTGATGGCGCTGTGGGGCATCACCACGAGCGCGGAAACCCAGTTCAGCTTCCGCGGCGCCGTGCAACGCCAGGGCGAGGACGCGCAGGCGATCGTCGCTACGGTCGGGGGCCGGATCAAAGAGCTGGATCCGGGCACTTGGAAGGCGGGCGATCAGGCCACGCTCAAGGCGTCCATCGCGGTGACCTATTACCGGCTTACCGTCAACGGCACGGATGTGATCGAGATCGACGTCGTCAACATGAAACGCATCATCAAGGGCGTCGATCAACTAGCCAGCCAGCGCACGGCGCTGGGCATCTAAGCCATCTCCGCAGCCACGGCAGGCCCGGTCCGGGCGGGATTCCCGGAGCAGACTACTTTCGCTTTCCTTGGAGATGGGGCGGCGTTGCGAGCCGCCCCGCTTTTTAGCAGGATTCCATGCAGCAATCTGAAACCACGATCAAACTCGAATACCCAATTACTTCCGGCGCGCAACTGCTCCAGGAGATCACTTTGCGCCGGCCAAAGGTCAAGGACACCCTCGCCGCCCAGAAAGTGGCCGGCAGCTCGGCTGAGCAGGAGGTCCGCCTGGTGGCGAATCTCGCGAGCCTCACACCGGCCGAAATCGAAGAGCTCGATGCCGCCGATTATGCGCGCCTGCAGGCGGTACTTGAGCGTTTTTTCTCCCCGACGCCGCGGAACTCCGCCAAGCAGTAGTCTTCCTTGCAAACGTGACCGGCTGGTCTCTGTCCGAACTTCTCGAGATGTCGCTCGAGGATTTCCGCGACTGGTGTGAAGCCGCGCAATCTCTCCGCGAAACGCTCTCTTCCCAAAGCTGATGCCTACTTCCAACGCCAGTGTCGTCGTCAAAATCGGTGCGCTGATGGATGCGACCGTCGGCTCGGTCTTCGGCAAGACCACGTCTGGTCTCAAGAAGATCGGCGACACGCTGAAAGAGTTGGCGTCGCGCTCGCAGGAGATGAAGCGGCTGGACGCGGCGAGTGGGCGCCTGGGTGAGTCCGTAGAAACGCTCACCGCGCGGTATGAGAAGCAGAGCGGGACGCTAGCTAAGGCGGAAGCCTCCTTCGCGAAGGTCAAAGAGAAGATTACGGCGGCCGGGGGTGCTGACGAGAAGCTGGCCGCCCAGCTTGCGCGTGCCGATGAGGCGTTGCTGCGCGCCCGGGCGAACCTGGACCGCACCAGCGTCAGCCTGGCCAAAGCCAAGACGGATTACACCGAGGCCTCCGCGGCGGCGGAGAAATTCCGCGCGGCCAATCAGCACGTGGAAGCCTCGCTCGACCACCTGGGCGCGGCCATGAAGCGCTACGAAGGGGCGAGCGCCGCGCTCAAGAAGAACCAGGCCAACCGCGCGCAATGGCGGGCCGCCATGGTGGAGGTCGGCATCCTGGGCGCCGCGGTGAAGCGCGTTTTCGACAAGGCGAGCGAATCGGAGGATGCCAAGATTCGGCTGGGCTTCGTCCTGCGTGGCGACAAGAAACAAATCGGTGACGTGATCCGGGAAACGCGAGCTTTCGTGCATAACAGCTCGGCCACGATGCCGGAAATGCTCGCCATCCAGGGCACACTTAACCGGGAAGGGTTGCAGGCGGACGAAGCGCTGATCGCTTCGAAGACCGTGCACATGGTCTCGGAAGTAACGCAGCAAGATGCGGCGGAGACGGCCAAGGCCATCACGAACATTTACAACACTGTCGGGCTGCAGATGGTGGGCTCGACGCAAGCGAAACTCGCACGCATCGGCGACCTCGCGGCGGCGATGCAGCAGAACTTTGCCATTGAGGATATCGGCGGCCTGGGCTCCGGCCTCGCGAAGGCGTTGCCGCAGGCCAGCATGGCGCGGGTGAGCTTCGAACAAACCGGGGCTGCGATTGGCGCGCTCACCCGCTATGGCATCGACGCGGGCGGCGCTGGGCAACAAATGAGTGCGGTGCTGCGCAATTTGACCAAGGCTTCGAAAGAGCTTGGTTTCCAACTGGTTCACGACGCCAAGGGCAACCTGGACTTCGAAGGCACCATCCTCTCCTTGAATGCTCGCCTGAACCGGATGGGCGGTCTCGAGCGCAACCGGGATGCGCTGACCAAGGCGTTCACCCGGCGTGGTGCCGACGCGGCATTCTACCTTTCGCGCGCTGCCGCGACCGGGGAACTTGTGCACGCACAGGATGCGCTGGCGGCTAGCACTGGACGCGTTCAAGAGGAGTATCGGAAGTTAGAGAATTCTCCACAAAAGCAATGGGAAAGGGCGGTCAAGAACATCGGGATGATCTTCAACCCGATTGGCATCGCGATGATGCCGGCCGCCACGGCGGTGCTCGAAAAGCTGGAAGGCGCTTGCGCCAAGCTCGGCGCGTTCTTTGATGAACATCCGACCGCAGCGAAGTGGATTGGCGGAGTGACCGTTGCTGCGCTGGGCCTTGGTGGTGCCATTACCATCGTCGGTTATGCAATGACGTCGATCCTGACGCCGTTTCTAAAGATGAAGGAACTGGCACTGCTGTGGAAGCTGCGCAGTTTGGAGACGACGATCCAACTTGGCGCGCAGAACGTCGCAACCGGCGAGGCAGCGGTCGCCACCGAGGGCCTGGCTGTGGCGGAAGGCGAGGAAGCGACGGCCGGCGCGGCGTCGAAAGCGGGTCTTTTGACGCGTGTCCCACTCCTGGGGCGGCTGGCCAGCGCGCTGGGGCGTGTACGCGATGCCGAGTTGGAAGTGGCCACGGCGGCAGGCACCGCGGAAACCGCAGAAGCCGGGCTCATGGCGACACTGGCGCCGTTGCTTGGGATCGGACTCCTGGGCGCCGCCACGGGTGGTGCGATTGCCTATCATCAGCAGAAAGAGTTTCAGGCCGCGACGGATGAACGGTTCAAGCGCTGGTCCGGCACGCACATTGTTCTGAACTACGCCGCGCCGTCTCCCGGCGTTGCTTTGGAGGGAGCGCAACTCCCTGGTGGCCATGCTATTCCGACCGCTCCGGTAACGCCGCTCCACACCGGGCTCGACGGCCTGATTGAGATCAAGCAGCCGAAGAGGATGGCGAAGGGCGGCATCGCTACGAAGCCGACGTTGGTCGAGGTGGGCGACGCCGGCACGGAGGGCATTGTTCCTTTGCCGCACGGCTTCCGGCAGGGTCTGGGAAACAGCACCACGATCACGATTCATATGCCCATCACCATTCACGACGCCACTGATCCGCGCGCAGTCGCCTTGCAGGTGCGCTCGGAGCTGGAGCATGCAGTGCGGGACGCGGAAGCGCGCCGGCGCGGAGGAATGCACGACTGATGGCTACCGACATCATGATGCAGCTCGGGAACTTCCAGTTCTCGATCGGTACTGCCGCGTATCAGGAGTTGCGCCGCAATGTGGAATACCGCTGGGCGGAACTGAACCGGATCGCTCATCGGCCCTCGCTTCAATTCGTCGGCGTGGGCCGCGATGAAATCGAGCTGCGCGGCGTGATCCTGCCCACGTTCCAGGGCGGCATTCACCAGGTGGACATTCTGCGCACCTACGCTCAGAAGGGCCAGCCGCAGACGCTCACCACCGGGCGCGGTGAGAACTGGGGCCCGTGGTGCGTGCTGGCGATCACCGATGAACAGCGGACGATGACGTTCAAAGGAACGCCGCTCAAGATCGAGTTCACTCTGCGGCTCAGCTATTACGGTCCGGATGATGAGAGCAGTGGTTCGAAAGGCTACGTCTCCTCGACCTGGTACAACCTCCTGGGTAAACAGGGCGCGACATTGATCACGCCGCCCGATATCGCGACCGCCAAGTCCGGCGTCGTGCCGCCGGTAAAAGCCTCGCAACTGGGCAGCATGACACCCGCACTCGCTGCTGCCAAGATTCCTCCCCAGGTTGCGGCATCGACGCTCACCAAGGCGATTCAGCAGGTGCAGTTGATCGAGAAGGACGCCACCGCCGCGGCAACCGTCCTCGCGCAAATTTCGATGACGGTCTCGAGCCTGAAGAGCGGGATTGCCCATGATCCGGTGGGCACGCTAAGCCGGTTGCTCACCAGTGGGATCGGGCAGACCGGGATCCGGACGCTGTTCGGATCGGACCTGGCAGGATCGCTCTCCCAGATCGGGGCGGCCGTGCAGATCGGCCAGGGCACCGTCCCGACTGTGGGCAACCTGCTTGTCGCTACAGCGAGGAGCGTGAATCACTGATGACCCAGCAGTACACGACCGAGTCGGGCGACATGGTCGACGCGATCGCCCACAAGGTCTATGGCGCGACGGCGGGCTACACCGAGGCCATCTTGGCCGCGAATCCCGGCCTCGCCGACGAAGGTCCGCTCTTGCCCGCGGGGATCGCCATCACGCTCCCGGATCTCAGCGACCAGGCCCAGCAGATTCAGACCGTGAAGCTCTGGAGCTGACAATGACACCGCAATTTCAAATCACCGCCAACGATGTCGATCTCACATCTAAGATCGCGGCGCGCCTGATCCGCCTGCGCATCACCGACGAAGTGGGCGTGACTTCCGACCAGTTGCAGCTCGACCTGGATGACCGGGATGCGGCCATTGTGCTGCCGCCCTTCGGCGCGACGCTCGAATGTTCGCTTGGATACAAGGAATCCGGCTTGTCCGCGATGGGCCGCTGGATCGTGGATGAGCTGGAGGTGGAAGGGCCGGACCGGCGCCTGACGCTCCGGGCGCGCAGCGCCAACACCCCGGCGCCCGCGGCGAATGCGAACTCGACCTGCATTTCCGGACTGCAGGCCCGCAACAATGACACCTACGCCGGACTGACGGTCGCGGGAATTGTGGCGAAGATTGCCGCCCGCAATCACCTGGGCGCGGCGGTCGATCCGGCGATCGGCGCGTTCCAGATCGCACACCGCGCGCAGACCGGCCAGAGCGATAACGAATACCTTTCGGTGCTGCTCGAGCTGGTGAACGCCGGCTGGAAGATCCAGGGCGGCAAGATCATCGTCTTTCAGCACGACGCCGGCGTTGCGCCGTCGGCGTCTGGTGGAACCGGCCAGTCGATTCCGGCGACGAACATTGCACCCACCGACTGCTTGCGCTGGTCTGCCACGCTGACCCGGCGCAGCTCGCACCGGCGTGCCCGGGCGCGCTATCACGATCCGCAGGCCGGCCAGGACACTTACTTGGAAGCAGTCTCGGACGATGCCACGGAGGAAGACACCGTCGATACCGATCCGGCGGAGTACCCGAACAGTGACGAGGCGTTGGCCGCCGCTACGTCAAGGGTGCAACGCCTCGATCGCGGCTCGGAGCTGCTCCGCCTCACGCTGCAGGGCAATCCCACGATCTGTGCAGAAGGCCCGGTAATTCTCTCCGGCTTCCGGCCGGAGATCGACCATGCCTGGATCGCGGTGCGCGTGACGCACACCGTGGAGCAGCAGTCCGGCTACACCACCGAGATTGAAGCGCAGAAGACCCTCATGCAGGCCGCCAGCTACCGGCAGCGCAAGGGCCTCACTGCAACCAGACCGAAATAAGGAAAACATCATGAACGCATCGGAGAATTGCTTTCGACTGATCGAAGGCTCGGAGGGCTGTGAGCTGAAGGCCTATCCGTGCCCGTCCGGAATCCCCACCATCGGCTACGGCCATACCGCCAGCGTCCGGCTGGGCATGACGTGCACGCCGGCGCAGGCCTCGGCCTGGCTCTGTGAGGATGTCCACTATGCAGAGAATCTGGTGCAGGAGCACGTGAAGGTCGCGCTCACTCAGGACCAGTTCGACGCGCTGGTCTCCATCCTCTTTAATGTCGGGCCGGGCGCGAAGGGCGTGAAGGACGGGATTATTGTTCTCGCCGATGGCCAGAGCTCGACGCTGCTGAGCAAACTCAACGCTGGTGATTATGCCGGCGCAGCCGACGAGTTCCCCAAGTGGTGCCACGGCGCGGGCGGCACGCTGCTCGCTGGCCTGGTAACGCGCAGGGCGCGCGAACGGGCGCTTTTCCTGGGCCTCCAGGACTACATGCACGCCGCCTGACAGGGCGGCCCACCAAGTCCACTTCCGCAGAACAACATCATGAAAACCTGGTTCCTCAAACACTTCACTCCACGTGTGGCTCTGGTAATTCCGTGGTTCGTGCTGGGCACCTTGCTGTGCTGGCCGGCGTTCGAGCTCGGTCTCCTGCTGCATGGGACGCGCCCGGGCGTCACCAGCGCAGCATGGGCGGTTGAGTGGCTCACGGACTGCCGCAAGAACCGCGCGTGCCTGCCTTCCCAGACCCTTGCGACCGTAGGCACGATCAAGGCAGCGTCCGCGCAGAGCTACCAGGCCTCGCGGCAAATGCAACTCACGGCCGTGGAGGGCCTGGCGTTCCTCAAGGATGTTCATCGCGACACGCACAGCGTGCTCGCCGAACTCCAGACCTCCGTCCATGAGACTGGCCTGCTGGTGCGCGACACGCGCCAGCGGCTGAACACCGCGCTCGACGACGCGGATCTGGCTGTGAAGTCCGGTAACCAGCTCCTCATCACGGCAAACTCGACGCTGCTGCCGCTCAACAATTCCCTCGACAACATCGACCGCTTGACCAAGCTGGCTGCCGACCAGCTCGCCGCCGGCTCACCGAAGGTCCAGCAGACCATGACCGATCTGGACCGGGCGGTGGACGACTTCGCCAAGCTGCTCGAGGACAAGAACATTCAGGCCACGATTGCCAACATCGCTGGCACGAGTGGACATCTCGATGGCGCCGCCGAGTCGATCGACGACGCTCTTCGCCCGTGGCGTCAACGCGCGGGCATGCTGAAAACCATTGTGAGCAAGGCGTTCGAGATGCTCAAGCTCACATTTCCCGTCCGTTAGGAGAACAAACACATGACTGTATTTCTGACTTGGCTCAAGCTCATCCCGACGATCCTTTCGACCGTCATGTCCACCATCGCCGCGCTCGAACAGGGCTTCGCGGAAGTTGCCAGCTCGACCGGCAACAGCGCCGCCCAGACCGGCGCGGCCAAACTCAGCATCGTCCAGACTGCGCTGCAGTCTCTCTATGCGACCGAACAGAGTATTGCTTCCGTCGTGCCGATCGACAAACTCACCACGTACGTGACGTCCATCGCCAGCACGCTAGTCGACACCTTCAACAAGCTGGGCTGGTTCAAAAAGACCACCACGCCGGCAACTCCCGCCGCGCCTGTTGCAACCAGCGCTACGGCGTAAGTGCTGCGGATCAGAAACGACCATGCAGATTGAGCGGGGCGTCCAGCCCCGCTCGGAAAGGTTAACGATGAACAGCAACATGCATCTCTGGTTGCACGGCCTGCTGGCCGCAGTGCTCTCCGCGCTGGCGGACTCGGGCACTGTGGCGGTCGGAGCAGCGGTAGTCGCTCCGGACTTCCTGCGGGATTCGCGCTTCTGGGAAGCGCTCGCCGGCATGCTCGTGTTTTCCGCTTTGAAGACCGTCTTTGCCTACCTGAAACAGAGCCCGTTGCCAGTGGATCCCTCCTGCGGCAATGCAGCGGGGAATGCCCGCTGAGGAGTCGTCGCGCGCTATCTGGCGGTCTGGGCCCGATCCTGCCTGTCCTTTCTGCGATTGCCAATGCTCCATCCGGACCGATGCCTTCGGCACGTTGACCTGGCGCGGCTGCGTGCATGCGCGCGACGTAGTTGAGCAGAGCGAAGTCCTGGGGTTGAGCTTTCGAAACGAACATCACAAAGGAACTAACAGTGAGCGAAGCAGCACCGACAATCCAGGAGTTGTCCCGGCAGATGGCCTCACTCATCACGCAAATCGCGGGCCTGCAAAACAGTGTGAATGAGATCAAGGTCTCGGTGGAAAAACTGGCGGAGGGGCATACGAGCACGCGTGAGTTTCAAGCGGAGGCCCGGCGCCGGCTGGACGATTGCGCAGCAGACCGGCGCGACCTGTGGAGCAAGATCAATGACATTCGCGATCGCGAGCTAAAAGACCTTCGCGACAAGGTAGATGATGCCCGCGCGGAGGCCAGCACCGCAATCGATCGTACACAGTCTCTGTCGATGTGGCTCAGAGTCGCCTGCGCGGCGTACGGTGCCTTGCTGCTGGCGCTGTTCGTTGCCGTTCTGCGCAGCAAACAGTAGAGGAATTATGCCAAGATTCATACCTTTTCCAAAGTCGTTCATGGTGCTCTTGTTCTTGACTGGCGCGCTGTTCGCGCAGCCCACGTTGGTGACAGTCACCGGTCCCATCAACAACCCCAACGGCACGCCATGGTCGGGCCACATCACAGTCAGCAATCCTGGCGTCGTCTGCGGCGGCATCAAGATCCAGGCGTCCGCGCAGGACTACACGGTCACCAATGGCGTGAGCATTCCGGTGATTCAGCTCTATGCTTTGGCCTCGTGCACGCCTGGCTACGACTACAACGTGATCTATTACGGCCACGGCCGCGCGCCGGCTTTCTGGGCGATCCCGAGTATGCCGGCCATCACGACGGTTGCTGCGATCGAACGGAACACACAGCTTCCGGCGTCGATGCAACTCAACTGGAACCAGATGCCTGCCGGTACCGCGGTGGGCCAGGTGCCCACTTGGGGCGGTGCGTCGTGGGCGCTGGCTATTCCGGCTGGCGGTGTCGGATCGGTTTCGTCTGTGTTCGGACGCTCCGGCGCCGTTACTGCGCAGGCGGGCGACTACACCACTGATCTGGTCACGGAAGGCGGAAACCTGTACTTCACGCCTGCGAGGGTCCAGACCGCGATGGCTGGGCTGTACCAGACGCCGTTGACTTGGTTCGGCTCCGGCATTTCCGGTGCGCTGGATCAGATCCTGGGGAGCGCGGCACAGAAACCCTCGAGCTACTTTCAGGCGGCGATCGCCGGTGCCCCGACGACCTGGCCGAGCTTCGCCATCGTCGCCACCAGCGGGAATTACAGCGATCTGAGCAACAAACCCACCATTCCTGCCGCGCAGGTGCAGAGCGACTGGAACGCTTCCACCGGCATGGGCGTGATCTTGAACAAGCCCACGATCCCGTCCACCACGGCGCAAATCGCAGAATCCGGGAATCTGTACTTCACTGCCGCTCGTGCGCAGAGTGCAATGGCCGGGCTCTACCAGACGCCCGTCACCGGCGCGCCGAGCACGTGGCCGTCAACGTGGCCATGGGCGTCCCTGTCCGGCGTTCCCTCGTTCGCCGCGGTCGCAACCTCCGGCAGCTTTCTGGATCTCAGCAATAAGCCCGCGATCCCGGCTGCCCAAGTGCAATCTGACTGGAACGCTTCCAGCGGTTTGGGCGTGATCCTGAACAAGCCCACGATCCCGACCACGACGGCGCAAATCACTGAATCCGGGAACCTGTACTTCACTGCTGCTCGCGTGCAAAGTGCGATGGCCGGGCTGTACCAGACGCCCATCACCGGGGCGCCCAGCACGTGGCCCACCTTCGCCATTGTCGCGACGTCAGGCAGCTACAGCGATCTCAGCAACAAGCCCACGATCCCGGCAGCCCAGGTGCAGCCTGACTGGAACGCATCTACAGGGCTGGGCGTGATCCTGAACAAGCCCACGATTCCCACGACCACCGCGCAGATCACGGAGAGCGGAAACCTCTACTTCACGGCGGCGCGCGCAGTGAGTGCGATGGCTGGACTTTACCAGGCTCCGATCACGGGTGCGCCGAGCACGTGGCCGGCAACGTGGCCATGGGCATCCCTGTCTGGTATCCCTTCGGCATTCGTGCCCTCCGCGCATGCCGCAAGCCACCAGTATGGTGGCTCCGATCCTGTGGCGATGGTGACGCCTGCGGCCAATGCAATCCCGATGGCTGGTAGCGGCGGGACGCTGGCGGCTGCGTGGATCCCCCTGCTCAATCAGAGCACCACCGGGAACGCGGCGACTGCCACCGCGTTGGCGACTACACCGACGCCCTGTTCGGCGGGGTATGCCCCGACCGGCGTGGATGCCAAGGGCAATGCGACCGGCTGCGCGTCGCTGAGTGGCGGAAGCATGATCTACCCTGGCGCCGGAATCCCAGTGTCCACCGGATCTGCCTGGGGAACGTCGCTGACCGCACCGACCGGGAGCTTCGCGGATACAGGCAAGAGCAACACGTGGGCGGCGGGCACGACCCAGACGTTCCAGGGAACGTCCGGAACGCAGGCACCAATCAACCTGCTGCCGCAGGTAAACGCCCCTGCTAGCCCGAACAGCGGTGATGTCTGGATAATCGATTCGAGCAGCCCGCAGATGCAGTACAGACGCGGCAGCGTCACGCTTTCATTGCTCAATACCAACAACTCGCAGACCATCACCGTAGCCCACAAACTCAGTAGTGGCACGGGCGGGGCCATCATAATGCAACCTGGAGCTGCTTACACGGGTTCATACGATGGCGGGATGAATCGCACCAACGCGCCATCGCACGGCTTTGGCGCTTCCAGCACACCGTCCATTCAGGAGATCTACGACCCCAACGGCGGCTCGGGACCGGGCAGCAGCAAGCTGGGCGTCATGCCGACATACTTCACGTCTGGGGAGTCCGGCAAGGCTGTGGCCGTCTCCGCGACGAACCTGTTCACCGCGCCTGGGTCAGCCGTGCAGCAGGTGTGGATCATCACGGGCACGATCACGCCCGCCTCTACTTGGTCGTGCGGCTCCGGGACGGGCACGCTTGCGATGACGATTGCATGGACCGACGCGAGGGGCGCGAACAGCCTCAGCCCGATCAGCGTGGCAGCTACAAGCGTCTCGAATGCTGTTGCGAGCGGTACGGCGATGAATGGGAGCTACACCTTCCAGACCACCATCATCCAGAAATCGACCACGCCGGCGACCTACACTATTTCGATTCCAGTCAGTTGCACGACCGTCTCGTTTGACTACTTTGTATCCGCAGCGAGGATTGGATAACTCATGAAAAAACTAATCTTTATCGCACTGTTTGCTCTGCTCGCGCTGGCCGTTGCGAGCAGGTCTCAGACCACGTGGGTCGCACCCCAGACGACGCTGGCCGGCATCGCCACCAGTTCCGTGGTGGGCTCCCCACTCGTCACACCGCCAGACGCGAACCTGCACGTCTGGCTGATTTCCATCTCGCTCAAGGTCGTGACAGCGGCCGGCTGCACCGCAGGTTCGCTCTCCGCCCAGTTCGTCTGGACTGATCCGACGGGCTCAAACTCCTACACCGCGATCAGCATTCCGTTCGGGTCGCTTGCGGGCACGCCGGCGAGCGGATCGAGCCTGGGAAGTCAGTCCATCATCGGACCGCTGCTGCTGTTCACATCTACCACGGACCCGATCGTCGTCAACATGACGACGCCGACGTGTTCGAGCTTTTCCTACGCCTATGCACTGAGCGCCAGCCAGTTGTATTAGCGCGCAGCGCGGACATCCTGAAAGACAAAGAGCCCGGCGCCGATGCCGGGCTCTTTGTCTGTCTCCGGACCCTACTTTTCAATCGTGTAGACCCTAGCCTTGTCGCTCTCCCGCCGCGTGCTCACGACATTGTAGCCGTGCTTGCTGCCCAGCGTGGAGATGAACCCGCGAACGGAATGTTTTCGCCAAAGCGTTGCGGCCATTAACTCTTCCAAAGTTGCGCCGCCCTCGCGTTCGAGTAGCGCCACCACAATCGCCTTGCGCGTTCCTTCGCGCTGCTTGGGCGCAGGCGCCTCGTCCTTGCTGGTGGCGTCCTTGGTTGCCTGCGGATTGGCCGGCGCCTTGGATGCGGCCGTGCGCGCAAGCTTGGCCGGTTTGGTCGCCTTCGTTGCACGCGTCATCTCCTGCTGCGCTCGGAGCATGTCCTGCTCCGCGATTCTCATCTCTTCCTCGAGCGCTTCACCGAGGCGCTGTGCAGCGGTCCAGATCCGCGCGATCGCCGTCTTGTGATCCGTGAACTTCTTCACCTCTTTGAGGTCTGCGTAGGGCGGCGCGCCCGCGAAGCTATTCCAAACCTGGACCATGCGGCTTGTAGGCCACGATGCTGTGGTTTCGCTGAGTTCCGCCTCCGTCGCAAAGGCTGCGCCGTTTGCTCTGGCTTCTTTGATGGCGGCGTCCTTGTCGGGATGCACTGCCAGGCTGTTTTCCGTGTTGATGCTGTATGTGGGCATGTGATGTTCCTTGGTGCGATCAGGTTTGTTCCTGCGCACCACGATTCATCGCTCGGTCCAGCTGGAGGATCAAGTCAATTCGCGGTCCTGCATCGAGAACAATCTGAAGTGGAGTCGGGGCGTCGCGCAGGAAACACTGGCGACCGCCGGGCTGCTGATCCATTGCGGCGACGGCCCTGTGGGCTTGCAGTGCCCGCTGGTCGCTGACGAAGCTGCGGTTGCTGAACTCCAAGAGCTTCTCAAACTTGCATTCGGCCGAAAAGGCACCCAGATCGTTTCGGCATTTTCGGAATAAACTGCAACACTTAGATCGGATATCCACCCCCCAGGAGTATTTCAGCTCTCTGATGAAACGATACAAGCATTATTGATTATTAATGTCGTTGTATCGGCAAAACACATGGGATATATTCTACCTGCGAGAGCCTAAGAAGACCATTCACTCAGTACTCGCTTGGAGGTAAGCCAAGTCCAAATCTATTTATACCACCTGATCATTGTTCTAACTATACGGGATGCACCCGGGTTCAAGCGTAAGGTATGCGCTCATGCTGTGCGGCACGGCGAGGGATGCTCGTCGTTTTGCCCATGAACAGCGCGGAGATTATGCGCCTTCCGCGGTGTCTCTTGGACTACTGGCAGCCGAACAGAGCGAGCCCGGATGTCTCCACAAGGGCTGCGCACCATTCATCGACGTGACGCTTTACTGTCAGAAAGCGCTCGCTGTTGTAACTAGACTTCTTGATGGTAATTATTCACGATTTCAACGTCGTTATGCTTGTGTTTCGAATGTATGGCTACCACGCCGGAACTCGGGCTGAGAAATGACATGGGAAGAGAATCAGTTGGGCAAAGTCTGGGAGACCAGGGTCTCTGTAACTGCAGGGAGTAACTCGGAGTAGGACTGGGAGGAAGACCGAAGTGGCACCACGCTCACTTGTTCGCGGATCTCTTTACAGGATACTTTACTTGTGTGTCGCTTCTGCTCTGGCGCTCCACGCCCAGGGCGTCGATCCTGGGAAGCCGTCCAGAGAGTACATCCGCCTGGGAGACCGCGTGATCGCGATCGAGAATGCGGGTGAGTCCCCTCAGCCAATTACCGTTACCGTGAATCCGAACGCGGTCGCCATGAGTGCGGGGCAATCGCAGCAGTTCACCGCTGCAGTCAGCGCAACACCCAACACAAGCGTAACGTGGAGTCTCAATCCTGCCACCGGAAGTGGAACGATTGACCCAAATTCCGGACTGTACACCGCCCCAAGTACTGTCTCGGTCCTAAGCACAGTGATTGTAGTCGCCACCAGCGCCGCCAATCCGACGGTGACGGGCAACGCTACGATAACGCTCCTGCCTCCGGCCGGAGTGCTACCGAGCGGTTGGAGCAGCTACGCAATTGGGACGAGCCACAGCAGCACGGGGACGTACGCCAACGCGGTGTACACGCTGACCAACAACGCAGGTAGTTGGGGTGGGAGCACGGACAGCTTTGAGTTTGCGGCGCAGCCGATGGTGGGCGACGGGACGATCGTAGCGCGGGTGGCGAGCGTGCAATCGAC